>Ga0209761_1000167_pt1 | contig 37304 bp, 39 predicted proteins | sample GraSoi013_1_40cm_4_FD_185818 | JGI IMG/M metagenome (GOLD analysis project Ga0209761, IMG submission 185818) | Grasslands soil microbial communities from the Angelo Coastal Reserve, California, USA - Sample 09_25_2013_1_40cm (SPAdes) (version 2) | ecosystem: Environmental > Terrestrial > Soil >... | reverse complement strand
TATCTACATGAGCGTCGCCACGGACCCGCTACGCATTCGCTGGAACCGGCTGTTTCGACGGCCGTCGTAGACTGCGGGCAATCCGTCGGCCTCACCGCGTCGTAATCACAGCAGCGGCGTTGCCGACTCCCCGAATCCGGGTCAAGTTCGAGTCCGTGTCTCCCTCGTCTGCCTCCACTCCGACCCCGGACCGCGTGCTCGTCGCACGAATGGCGGCGGGCGACGAGCGGGCCCTAGGCGAGCTGTATGATCGCCGTGCGGCAACGGCGTACGCCCTCGCCATGGCGATCGTGGGAGAGCGGGCGGACGCCGAGGAGGTCGTTGCCGACGCGTTCGGCCAGGTGTGGCGCACGTCCGCGCAGTTCGACCCGGCGCGGGGGAGCGTCCCGGCGTGGCTCGCGACCATTACGCGCACGCGGGCGCTCGACCTGCTGCGGGCGCGGGGCCGGCGCGCGCGTGCGATTGACCGCGCCGCCGCGGTGGGAGACGGGGGACTCGCCGCGCCGCTCGCGGAGCCCGGGGACGCCCCGGATCGCGGCGTGGAGCGTGACGAAGCGCGCCGGCTCGTGACCCGCTCGCTCGCCGAGCTGCCCGAGCCGCAGCGCCGGGTGCTCGAGCTGGCGTACTTCGGCGGCCTCACGCAGAGCGAGATCGCCGCGGCTCTGCGAGAGCCCTTGGGGACGGTCAAGACGCGCATGCGAGCCGGATTGGAGAAGCTGCGCGGCTCGCTGGCCGCGCTCCTGTCCGAGGGAAGGTCATGACCGACCACGCGTGGCTGGATGCCGCCGCCCCGTACGCCCTGGGCGCGCTTAGCGCCGAGGAGCGCGCCGCGTTCGAGGCGCACCTCGCCGACTGCGCCATCTGTCGCGCGGAGGTGCAGGCGCTCCGAGAGGTGTCAGGGCTGCTGGCGCACGCCGCCGCCGCGGCGACGCCCGCGCAGGCGCTGCGCGATCGTATCCTCCGCGAAGCGCGCCAGGTGCGGCCGCTCACGGCACGTCGCCGCTCGCTGCGGCCCTGGATCGCCGCGGCCGCTGTGGTGCTCGCGATCGCCGCCGGAGTCGCCTACGTGAAGGAGCGCGGCAACCGCCGGGCGCTCGAGCAGGCCGTTGCCGCGGCGCGTGATTCCCTCGCGGCCCAGCAGCAACTCGTCGCCACGCTCCTCGCCCCGGACGTGAACACGGCGGTGCTCGCCTCGAAGGGACGGCCGCCCTCGGCACGCGTCTTCTGGAACCCCTCTCGGCACCGGGTCGTGATTGCCGTGTTCGACCTGCCCCCCGCGCCCGCGGGCCGGACCTACCAGCTCTGGGCCATCCAGACCGGCAAGGCGCCGGTCAGCCTGGGCATCTTCAACACGGCCCCCGACGGCCGCCTGACGACGGCGCTGGACGTGCCGCCGGCGCTCGTCGCCTTCGACGTGACCGCGGTGACCGAGGAGCCGGTCGGCGGCTCGCCGCAGCCGACCCAGCAACCATTCCTCGTGGGTAAGCTCTCGGGCGGCGAATAGCCCGCGGCAAATCCGAACCCCCGTGACGGGCGTAGAGACGATGTAGCTCTGCGCCCGATTTCTTTTTCTCCAGGAGGAGTGAACCATGCTCCGTCTTATCGCGCCCCGGTCGCGGGGCCGCGTGATCGCTTGGGGCCTGCTGCTCGCGACCGCTGCGGCGCTCGGCGTCACGCGGTGGATCAAGGCGTCCGACCACAAGGACAGCGCGCTGCTCGCCGCGGATCACGCGGCGGACATCGCGGATGTGTACACGTTCAAGAGCCCCGTCAACCCAGACAACGTCGTGCTCGTGATGACCGTGTCGGGCTTCATCCCGCCCTCCGAGGCGAGCACCACGTTCTTCGACCCCAATGTCCTGTACCAATGGAAGATCGACAATAGCGGGGACGCGGTCGAAGATCTCGTGATTCAGGCATTCGTCACCGGTACGGGCGGGCACCAGGTCATGCACTTCCGCGGCCCGGCGGCGCCCGCCGCCACGGGAACGACGGACCGAGTCGTCCCCGGGCCCGAGACGGCCACGGTTCGCGTCAGCAACAGCGAAGTTCCGATCGTCGCCTCACGCGGTGGGATGACGGTGTTCGCCGGGGTGCGGGACGATCCGTTCTTCTTCGACCTCGTGCAGTTCAAGAGGATCATCGCCGGGGAGGCGACCTCCTTCCGCAATCCGGGAGTCGACACCTTCGCCGGCTTCAACGTGCTCGCAATCGTGGCCGAGTTCCCGAGTTCGCTGCTCGGCGGCCAGAAGCTCGGCGTCTGGGGGACGACGAGCCGCGTGCAATTCTAGCCGCGCGCTTTCCAGGGAGGACCTACTATGCCTGTCACAGCGAAGACCTTGCAGCTCCTGCCGCTTCTCGCGCTCCTCGTCGCCGCTTGCGAGGAAGCGAGCGGCCCCACCGCGAGCCCGCGTCTCGACGCCAGTGTCCTCATGCCTCAGGAGCTGCGGCAGGAAGACCGCTTTGGGCTTCCGGCGATCGCGACCGTGTTCATTCCGACGAACCTGAAGGACGCATACAACGAGGCTCCCCCGGCCCAGGACGGGGCAAACTTCAAGAGCCTCATCGTGCAGAAGCTCATCGCCTTCGGCCAGACCCCGGCGGCGGCCGACGCGTTGGCCGACGCGCTCACCCCGGACATCCAGCCGATCGATGTGTCGCAGCCGAGCGGATTCCTCAACGGCCGCAAGCTCGACGACGACGTGATCACGGCCGAGCTCGGTCTGATCTTCGGCTCGAACGCCGCGCTGAACGACGATCACGTGGACGCGAACGACAAGCCGTTCCTGCCGACGTTCCCCTATCTCGCGGGACCGAACGTCCAGTGATCCCCGCCCGTCTCGTGTGGATCGGGGGTGCGGCAGCGCTCGGAGTCGCGCTCGCGATTTCGGGCGCTGCCCACCGCGGCGCGCCGACGCCTTCCGCGGCCGACACGTCCATCGTTTCGCGAAGCATCGCGTTCTTCGAGCAGCGCCTCGGGCGCGACCCCGAGAACTACATGGTCGGCGGGCAGCTCGTAGCCCGCTATCTCATGCGGTTCCAGCTGGCTGCGAACCTTGAGGACGTCAAGCGTGCGGAAGTCGTGGCGCGCTCGGTGATGCCGCTCGTGTCGGACACGGCGGGCGCCTATGCGCGGCTCGGCGTGATCTACCTGACCCAGCACGAGTTCCGGGAGGCGTACGACGCGGCGCGGCGCGCGGTCGCCTGGAACTCGAACAACCAAGAGGCGCTGGGCCTGCTGTTCGACGCCGCCATGGCGACCGGTCGCTACGCCGTGGCCGAGTCCACCTTGAATCGGCTCACGCCCGGCCGCTTGCCCTACCAGCTGCGGCTGGCGCACTTCCTTGCGGCCCAGGGTCGAACGGACGGCGCGTACTATGCGCTGGAGCGCGCCTGCCGCCAGCTCGAGCGCGCCCAGATCCGGCCCCAGGCCGTGGCGTGGTGCGTCACGGAGCTCGCGAAAGTCCAGCACGCCCGGGAAGGCGAGGCGCCGGCGGCCGCGCTGTTCCGGCGGGCGCTCGCGATCCAGCCCGGTTATCGGGCGGCGCTCGAGGGTCTCGCCGACCTCGCCTATGCCCGCGGCGACTGGCGGGAGGCCGGGCGTCTCTACGCCCGCATCGCCGCCGATGCCCATCCGGACCTCTACCTCCGCCTCGCCGAGGTGTACCGCGCGCTCGGCGAGCCGGCGGCTGCGGAAGGTTGGGAACGGGAGTTCCTCCGCGTCGCGCGCGCGCCCGGAGCCGAAGCCCTGTACGCCCACCCGCTCGCCCTGTACTACGCGGCGCGGCCGATGACGCTCGATACCGCACTCGCCATCGCCCGGCGCGACGTCGCCCGACGGCCCGCCGTCGAGAGTTGGGATGTGCTGAGCTGGATTCTGTTCCGGCGCGGCGATGTGGCGCCAGCGCTCGCAGCGTCGGACCGAGCGTGGAACTGGGGTGCGCCCAGTCCGACGATGGAGTACCACCGCGCCCGGATCCTCGAAGCCCTGGGCCGGCAGCCTGAAGCCGCGGCCCTCCTGCGGCGCGTGCTGGCGCGACCGAGCCTGCTCGAGGCCCACGTACTGACGGAGCTACGCGAGCCACGGGCCGCGGCCGATTGACGCGACTTGACGAGCCACCCCAGGGCAATTAAAACCCATCGCTAGCGGCGACCCGTTCTTCGGGTTATCTCATCTGCGACACGCTGGACGCACCGCAGTTCGACCTTCAACGGAGGTGGGTATGAGGCACTGGGCTCGATGGTACGCGGCCGCAGCGACGGTCACGCTGGTCGCGGCGACGGCGTGCTCGCCTGGCGGCGGGGGCGGGGGGGGCGGGGGCGGGATGGCCGGCGGTGGGATGAAGATGGGACCGTCGCCGAACACCATGGTGACGGGAGACATGCTGCAGAAGGCCGCTTCGAGTGGCGACTGGCTCATGTACGGCCACAACTACTGGAATAACCGCTTCTCGCCCCTCAGCGCGATCAACGCGTCGAACGTGAAGAACCTGGTGCCCCGCATGGTGCTGCAGACGGGCACGGAGAAGCTCGGCAGCTTCGAGACGACGCCCGTGGTGGTCAACGGGATCATGTACGTGACGACGCCCGTGACGCCGACCAACGACGTGATGGCCTACGACCTGCGGCAGGGCGGCAAGATGTTGTGGCGCTACACGCACAAGACCGGCCAGAACTCCTTCGGCGTCGCCTGCTGCGGCCCGAACAATCGCGGCGTCGCGGTGGCGAACGGGGCCCTCTTCCTGGGGACCCTCGATGGGCAGCTCATCGCGCTCGACCAGCAGACCGGCAAGGAGAAGTGGGCGACGCAGGTCGGTGATCCCGCGTTCGGCTACACCGAGACGATGGCCCCCCTCGTGATCGGCGACAAGGTGATCATCGGGACCTCCGGAGCGGAGTACGGCATCCGCGGCTTTGTGAAGGCCTACAACGCCGCGAACGGCCAGCTCGCATGGACCTGGTACACGCTACCCGCGCCCGAGGAGGGCGGGTGGTGGGGCAAGTGGTCCAAGACGACGTGGGAGGGCGAGGACCTGCACCGCGACATCGCGACGGAGAAGGCCGACTCCGCGAAGCACAAAGACGCCTGGAAGACGGGCGGCGGCTCGATGTGGATGACGCCGGCCTACGATGCCGATACGAAGACCCTCTTCGTCGCGATCGGCAACCCGTCGCCTGACCTCGACGGCTCGATCCGTCCCGGGGACAATCTCTGGACCGAGAGCGTCGTGGCCATCGACGCCACCAACGGGAAGTTCAAGTGGGGCTACCAGGAGGTGCCGCACGACGTGTGGGACCTCGACGCCGTGAGCCCACCGGTGATCGCGATGGTGGGCGGCACGAAGGCGGTCGTCGAAGCGGGCAAGACAGGCTGGGTGTACGTCCTCGACGCGGGGACCGGGAAGCTGATCCGCAAGAGCGAGGCGTTCGTGCCGCAGGAGAACATGTTCGCCCAGCCGACGGCCAAGGGCGTGCGCATGTTGCCGGGCGCGAACGGCGGCGAAGAGTGGTCGCCCATCGCGGTTCATCCGGACCTGGCCTACGCCTACACGGTGGGCCTGCACCAGCCGATGAACTACATCACCCACTACGCCCCCTATGAGAAGGCCCGGCTATGGCTGGGGAGCGCCTTCGTAGCGATCGCGGGCGAAGGGCAGTGGGGCAACGTGACGGCGATCGATCTCGCCACCGGGAAGAAGGTGTGGCAGGTGAAGACCGAGCAGCCGATGATGGGCGGCGCGACCGCGACGGCGGGCGGTCTCGTCTTCACAGGCGAGGGCAACGGCTGGTTCAAGGCGTACGATGCCAAGACCGGCAAGGTGCTGTGGCAGTTCCAGTGCGGCGCCGGCGTCAACGCCGCCCCGTCCGTGTTCTCCGTGGACGGTGAGCAGTTCGTCGCCGTGGCGGCGGGGGGCAACTTCCAGCTCAAGTTCCCGCTGGGCGACGCGGTGTTCGTGTTCGGCATGCCGAAGGCCGGATCCTGACGGCCGCAGCAGGTCGCCCTGCAGACTTCCCCCGGGCGACATCGCCCGGGGGAAGCGTTTCGGGAGTGAGTGCAATGCGACCGTTTGTCACGAAGGAGCTAGCGGTGGCGCTGGTCCTGCTGGTCGGGGTCGGGGGGTGTTCCAAGGGCACGGGAGCCGCCGCCGCGGTGAAAGCGCAGCCGGCGGGTGATCCCGCATCCCAGCCGGAGCCCCGGGTGATCGAGTCCGGCGAGATCGATCCGGCCTGGCTGTCCTATGATGCCGCCACCAAGACCGTGAACTTCCACCTCATCGCGGGCCTGACGGGTCTCAACGGGGCGCTCAATTTCAACGGATTCCGGGATGGCGCGCTGACCCTGACGGTCCCCAAAGACTGGACGGTGGCGATCCGGGTCACGAATCACGACGGCATGTTGCCCCATTCCGCCGAGGTGATCCCCGAGACCAAACCCGTCCCAACACAGCCCGTTCCGCCTGCATTTGACGGGGCTTTCACGGTCCCGCTGGCGCAGGGGCTCTCCCCGCTCGGGGAGGACAGTCTGCGGTTCATTGCGGATAGGGTGGGGTCCTTCCTAATATTCTGCGGGGTCCCGGGCCATGGAGCGGCCGGAATGTGGGTCCGCCTCCAGGTCTCGGGGACCGCCCCCGCGCCCTTCCTAACGGCCGCACCGGCCGGTAAATCCTAACATGGGTGGGCGACTTGCGGCTGCGGTAGGGCTCGCGGTGCTGGGGTTGGCGGCCGGCCGCTACACGGCTGGCCAGGAGCAGGAGCGGGGCTGGGCGGCCTACGACGGCCGCGATTGGCGGGGGTTCACCCCCGCGGAGAAGCGCGCCTATGTCGTGGGGTTCCTCGCGGCAGGCGCGCTGGCGGAGGCCGGACGGGCAGGTGCGGAGAGCCCGGCCGCGCTGAGCAGGATCATCGACTCGCTCTCACGAGGAGGTGGGCTCCGCTTTCCTTTCGGTCACACAGTGTACGTGACGCAGCTCGACGAGTATTACTGGTGGGAGAATCACAGGCCCACTCGGCTGTACCTGGCGCTGTGGGAGGTCAATCGGCGCCTCGCGACGCACGAGCGGTAGGATGTGAGCAGGTAAACTCCCAAGGAGGGAATCTCGTATGAAGCGTCTCACGCTGTTGTTGGTGGCTGTGGCGCTGCTCTGGCCCGCGGCGGCCAACGCTCAGCTCACGATGCAGATGTCGAACGGGTGGTCGTTCACGTTCGCGGGCAACGTGAACGTCTTCTGGGTGTTCACGAAGGAGAACACGGCTGCCGGCGACGCTGCCAACAGCAGCGTCCGCACCGGATTGCTCCCCGCCTTCGCCACGTTCGAGGCGCGCGGCAAGGAAGCCGGCATGAACCTCGGCGTCCACTTCGGCTTCGCGCCGCAGATCAACAACACCGGGTGTCACGACAACTTCGCCTCGGTCTTCTGCGGCAGCGGCGGTACCCAGGCCGGCGCGCAGATCGACATGCGCCAGGTGTACCTGACGATCGGCTTAAAGGATGGGTCCCAGATTCTCGCCGGCCGCGAACTCGGCCTGTTCGGCCGTCAGAACATCGTGCAAGATATGACCCTGTTCGGCGTGGGCGCCGTGGGGATTGGCGGCGGCCAGAGCGGTGGCACCACGGCGGGCCGCATCGGCTACGGCTACATCTATCCGAACTTCAACGCCCAGGTGACCTACAGCACCAAGGGCGGGACGCCAGCGCAGATTTCCATCGGCATCTTCCAGCCGAGCGTCCTCGGGAGCGGCGCCCCCGCCTATACGTTCACGAGCATCCCGCGTGTCGAGGCCGAGGTCACCTACAACCAGAAGTCGGGGAAGACCAAGTACATGGTGTGGGCGGGTGGCCTTTGGCAGACCACGAAGAACGCCGCGACCGGCGGCAACTCGGTCAGCTCGTTCGGCGGTACGGTCGGGATCAAGGCCGACGTCTCGGACTTGACGGTGACGGTGACCGGCTACATCGGTAAGGGTCTGGGCACGACGTTCCTGTTCTCCGGTAACGAGGTCGCGGGAAACGGGACAACCGAGCTCCGCACCTCCGACGGTGGCTACGCCCAGCTGATGTACCACGCCAACAAGGGCAAGACCAGCGTGGGCGCGAGCTATGGCTTCAGCCGACTGAAGAGAAACAGTACGGCTGCACCCGCTGGCGACGGCACTAACCGCTCACTGGTAAACGTGTATTCGTACACCGGGGGTATCTACCACCAGTGGACGAAGTCGCTGAAACTGGTGTTCGAGGGGACGCAAGAGGGGAGCACCAAGGGTGCCAGGCCGAAGCAGGTTGACGTGTCCGGCGGGTTCATGCTGTTCTTCTAAGGGCATAAAGACGCCAAGCGAGAGCGTCTCGTAGAGACGTCACGCGAAAACGTCGCGCAGATGCGTCAAGAGGCCGAGAGCGATCTCGGCCTCTTACGTTTTCACGCGACGTCTCGTTGCGACGCCTCTTTGTAACGTCTTTGGTTTACTTGTATCGGTACGTGATCCTACCTCTGGTCAGGTCGTAAGGGGAGAGGTCCACCGCCACCCGATCTCCCTGCAGGATGCGGATGTAGTTCTTGCGCATCTTGCCGCTCACGTAGGCCAGCACCTGGTGCCCGTTCTCGAGCTTCACCCGGAACGTCGTGTTGGGGAGGACCTCCGTCACGGTCCCCATCATCTGAATGGCGTCACCAGCCACTGGCGATCAACCCTCCTTGCAGAGAGCCTGTTGCGATCACTTGCGGCTGGCGAGCGGATGCGGGTCCATCGTCGAATCGCGGGGCGGCTCGGCACCGCCGCGCTCGATGTAGGAGGCGTGGCGACCGCACGTCTGGCACGACAGGGTCACCCGCTCCGAGACGAGCGGTGCCCCCCCGTGCGAGCGGCGCCGGGGCACGCGCTGAATCGAGCGGGTGCCGCACGAGGGGCACACCAGGTTGGCGTGCTCCCGGTCGGCTGCGATGAGCGCCAGGGCTTCCGGCGCCCGGTATTCTTTAATACCGCGTCGCCCCACTGCTTTTCGGTACCTCCGCTCGGAAATGTAGTCACCCCTGGAAGGCTTGACACCCCCCGGCAGCGGCGTATCTCTCACGAGAACAGGAGGTTGCCCATGGAGCGTTCCGAGTTCCAGCCGCTCGCCGCGGTCGAAGTCGACGCGGTGCGGCCCGAGCGCCAGGGGTTCATGCTGACGGGCCTGGGCACGGGCGGCGCCGAGTACCAGCTCGATCTCCACTTCGAGATGCCGCTCGATCCGCGCACCCGTGCCGTCCTGGGCGAGCTGCTTTCCCATTCCGAGCTCGTCATCTCCCGCCGGTCGCCACCCGCCGCCCTCAGAGAAGCCCTGCGGGCCCGCGCCGGGCGCCAAAATCCTTGACGCTCCGGAGGGGGGGTTGTAGCTTGCCGCGACCTTCAGCGCTGGAGCAGCGTGTTCGATGCCAGCCGAGCTCGGCGGGTCGCAGCTCTCTTCGCTGCTCGAGGCTCTTCCCGGCATCGCCAGCGTGCTGCGGAGTCCGGTCGCGGACGCGCTGGTCAAGGCGATCCGTGCCGCGGCCGGAATCGGCGAGTTCGCCGTGGAGGATGCCGAGGAGCTGGTGCGCTATGCCGTGCGCCGCGGCCTCGTCGGCCAGGAGGAGGGCGATCGCGTCCTCGCCGAGGTGAGCGTGGCGCTTAAAGGCAAGCGCAAGCCGGCCAAGCCGAAGGCGACCAAGAAGTCGACGAAGAGAAAAGCCCGGCGCTGAGCCCCTTACTTCTTTCGTGCGGGACCCCAAAGTTGGACGGTCGTCGTTCCAATCGCATCAGGCGGTGGGTGCTGCTGCTCTTGGCTGTGGCCGGGGGCTGTGCCCGCGCCCCCCGCCCGACCGCCGTCAGCCCCGCCGACATCCCCGCGCTGATCGCCCGCACGCAGCAAGAGCCCACTAACGCAGACGTCCGGTTCCGCTTGGCGGCCGCGCTCGCCGCGGCCGAGCGGTATGACACCGCTATCGTCGTCGCGCGGGCGGGCGAGCTGCTCGCGCCCGACAACGCGCTCGGACCGCTGATCATCGGCGGCTGCCAGGAGCAGGCCGGCCGCTACGATCTCGCCGTCGCGACCTATCGCGACTTCGCGAACGCACACCGCGGGGCCCGGGGTGTGGCGGCGCTGCGGGCGCGGGCGGAGCTCGCCTTGCGCGCCGGCGCCGAGCAGACGGCGCGCCAGGCGCTGGCCCGCGAGACGGAGCTGGCGCAGCAGCCGCCCGAGCCCGCGACCCTCGCCGTCCTGCCGCTCGTGATCGCCGGCGATTCGAGCTTCCAGCCGCTGTCGCGCGGCCTCGCCGAGCTGCTCACGACGGACCTGGCCCTGATCCGGACCCTGCGACTGCTCGAGCGGTTGCAAATCGGCGCGGTGCTCGACGAGCTGAAGCTCGCCGAGAGCCAGCGCGTGGACCCCGTCACCGCGGCGCGCGTGGGCCGGCTGCTGCGGGCGGAGCGCCTGGTGCAGGGGGTGGGGACGATAGCGACGAACCAGCCCGTGCGGCTTGCAGCCACGGTGGTGAGCGGTGCGGGAGTCGTGCGCCCCGTGGGCCAGGTCACGGGCCCCTTCAAGGGACTGCTCGACCTGGAGAAGCAGCTCGTGTTCAACCTGAGCGACCAGCTCGGTATCCGGCTGACCGAGGCGGAGCGCCAGCGGATCCTCGCCCAGGGCACGAAGAGCCTCGCGGCGTTCCTCGCCTACAGCCGGGGCCTCGACGCGATGGATCGCGGGGACTACGCCGCCGCCGCGCGGAATTTCGGAGAGGCGGTGCGGGCCGACCCGGGCTTCCAGGCCGCGCAGCAGGGCCAGGAGGCGGCGGTGGCGACGCCGGTCGTGCAGCAGGCGGGCGGCGGTGAGATCGTGACTGTCGTGCAAGCGGTCGAGCAGGTGACTGCACCCTCCGAGCCGGCGACCAGGGACGCGCTTTCCGCAGCGACGCTGGAAATCGCCCCCACGACGGGCGACGTCATCGCCCAGGTGGGCAGTGCCACGTCCGGCACGACGACCATCGACCGCCATCTTGCGCCGGAGAGTCAGGGGCTCCCGTCGATCATTTCGGTGGTGAACGGCATCACGATCATCTTCCGGCGGCCGCCTTGAGGATCGCCCTCCTGCTGGTCGCGGGGACGCGGCTCGCGGCGCAGGGGCCCGCCGGTGGCTTCGGCTCTGTCGCGCGCAGCGGCGCCGTGTTCGACGGCTACTATTTCGGGTCCGGGTTCGCCTTCCATCACGTGACCGAGTGGACCGTGCCGGTCACGCTCTCCCAGCGGCTGGGATCGCGGATCACGGTGGATCTGGCGTCGGCCTACGCCCAGGCCTCCGGAGCGACGACGAGCGGCACGCTTGAGGCGTCCGGCTTCACCGACACCGACGTGCGCCTGTCTTGGGCCGCCGTCTCTGGGCACCTCGTGCTCACGATGGTGGGCACGCTACCCACGGGCAAGGGGACGGTCTCGGACTCAACGGTGCCACTCCTCAGCGCCCTCGCGACCGATCTGCTCGCCTTCACCACGCCGACATTCGGTGCAGGCGGCGGAGTGACGGGGGGATTCGCGACCGCGTTCAAGCTGGGGGAGCGGTGGGCTGGCGGCGCCGGTGCGAGCTACCGCTACCATGCCACGTATGCGCCGGTAGCGGGGAGCGGGGAGCTCGAGCCTGGCGGCGAAGGGCGCGTGCGGCTCGGGCTCGAAGGCCCGGTGGGGGGCGGCGGATACTTCCGCGGCGCCGTGGTCTACAGTGCGAGCGGGGCCGACACGCTGGGCGGCGGGTCGCGCAGCGTCAGCGGCGACCGGGTCCTCGTATACACGAGTCTCAACCTGCCGGCGGGCCGAAGTAGCCTTTCGGTCTACGCCTACAACATGCGCCGCTTTCGGGCGCGCGCCTACAACTCGACGAACCAGAACGCGATCCAAGTGCCGCGCGGCAACGTGCTCGCGCTCGGGGTTCGGCTGGAGCGCCCGCTGTCACCCACGCTCGATTTCGCGCCGAACCTGGAGTTCCGTCATGAGCTCGCAGGGCCGAGCACGGGGAGCCTCGAGCTCCTGGGGTGGCTCGCGCGGCCGGGGGTGGACGTGCGCTACCGTGCGAGCGGCGCGGTCGCCCTCCTGTTCCAGGGCCAGGTGGCGCTCGGCCGCCTGGCCCAGAATGGCGGCTCGGTGTCGCTGGTCGGCCCGCGCGCCGTGCTGCTCCTCGAGTGGAGCCGGTGATGCGGCGGCTGGCCGTGTTGCTCGCCCTGGGTAGCGCGGTCGCCTGCGCGGACTGGGCCGGGCCGCGCCTGGGGCGGCCCAGTCTCGCGATCGTCCCGGTGTTCCCCGGGTCGCAGGCGACGGTTCCGGCCGGAGATGTGCTCCTGGGCGATCTCGACCGGCTGCGGGTGATCGTGACGGAGCTCCCGGCCCGAAGGTTGGTCGCAGACACGAGCGTCGGCGTGGACGCCGCGGGGAACGCCCAGGTGACCGTGCCCGTCCACGTCGTCGGGAGCTCTCCGACGCTGTTCGAAGTGTCGCTCGAGGGGATCCGCACGTCGGACGGGACGGTGCTGTATTCGGGGATCGACACGGTCGCGGTCACGGGAGGGATCCCGATCCCGCCCGTGGCTGTGTCGGTGATCTACGTTGGCCCCTGTCAACTGGGCGCGGGGTGCCGCGTGACCCTCGGCCCGCAAAACCTCACTCTGAAGCTGAGCGAGTCCGTGACGCCGACGGTGTCGGTGGACTTGCTCGGCGTTCCTGTGCCGAACGTCCCCGTCCGGCTCACGAACGTCACGCCCGCCCTGGTGGCGCTCACGAGCGGACCCGGCTTGACCGCGCTCTCGGGCACCTCGTGTGGTCCCGCACGCGTCGCGGCGTCCATCCCCGGCTCGACGGACACGCTGCGTCTGGCAATCAACGCACCCGTAACGCAGGCAGCGGTGCTGTTCGCTGGCGATTCCGCGGGCGGGCAGTCGAGCGGCCTGTTCTGCGCAAACACCGATGGCACGGGGCGGTTCCCCATCAGCGGCAACGGGGCGTTCGGTGCTGTGAACCCCCGGTGGTCTCCGGACCGGCAGCGAGTGGCGTACACGTTCCAGCCGTCAGGTCCGCTCCCGCAGCCGCAACAGCTTTGGGTTGCCCGGTGGGCAGGAGATACCGACGCATTCGTGGCGGGCGACGCCGTGAACGGCGCTTACCGCCCGCGCTGGAGCCCGAACGGTCTGCACCTCGGGTATGAGTGCGGGGATGGTTCCTCCAACCAGCACGTGTGCGTGATCCTCGACGCTACCGGCGCGATCGCCTTACTGTCCCAGGTCCCACGGATCGTGCTCAGCGACGTGGTGCCGACACGGCTCACGGGCTCCGGGTCGTTCGCGTGGGACCCGCGCAATCCGGACCGCTTGGCGTTTGCGCGCGATAGTCTCATCCCCCCGCTGCTGCTGCAGACAACCAGTGCGATCTACACGGCAAACGTCAATGGCACAGGGTTGCAGCAGCTCACGCCGAATCTGCTCGACGCTGGCGCCGGGGTGCTGCAGATCAGCGAGCTCGACTGGTCCCCGCCTGGCGACGTAATCGTCTTCTCGGCAACGGATCCGCTGTTCGTGCGGAAGCTGTACGTGATCAATCGCGACGGCACCGGGTTGCTGCAGCTGACCAAGGGGCCGAGCACGGATTCCGACAGCCGGCCGGTATTTTCGCCGGATGGTCGGCAGATTGTGTTCCTGCGGAACACCGGCGGGTGTTCGATCGACTACTGGCGGGTCAACGCGGATGGGACCGGGGAACAGCAGGTGAGCGACGAACGGCTGTGTGACTTGAGCACTGCCGCGCTCGGCTACGATTGGTCGCCGGATGGGAAAGACATCGTGCTCGTGGGCGGCGGCCCGGACGGCCCGTTCGTCCAGCTGCTCGTCTACAAGGTTGCGGGTACGACGACGGCGGCCACCTATTTCCAGGACCGGCACCTCGTCGGGCGCGGCGCAGCCCCGGGCGTCTCAGTGATCGACATCCAGCCGAACTGGCGGCCCTAGACCCGAAACCCCCGCACCAGCCCGCGCAGCTTTTCCGCCGCCTGCAGCAGGTTGCCCGCGGCGGCCGCCATCTCTTCGGTCGAGGCGCCCTGCTCCTCCGTGGCGGCCGTGACCTGCTCCGCGCCGGCCGCGTGCGCGCTGGAGCGCGCCGCCACCTGCTCCGCCTGCTGCCGCAGCCGCTCGGTGGTCTCACGGTTCGTCTGCGCCGCGCGCCGCACCTTCTCCGCCGCCTGCTCCACCTGCTCCACCGCCGCCACGATCTCGGCGAGCCCCCGCGCCGCGCCTTCCGCCACCGACTCGATGCCCCGGACTTTGGCCTGGCCAGCCGCCATGGTCGCCGTCACGTCCTCCATCTGGTCGCGGATGACCGTGGTGGTGCGGGTGACCGCCTCGGCCGCCCGGGCCGACTCGTCGGCGAGCTGCCGTACCTCCTCGGCGACCACGGCGAACCCCCGGCCGTGCTCGCCCGCGCGCGCCGCTTCGATGGCGGCGTTGAGCGCGAGCAGGTTCGTCTGGGAGGAGATGCGCTTGATGAGATCGACGAAGTCGTCGATCGCGGCGCTCTGCGCCGCCAGCTCGGTGATCTGCTTGGACGTCGTCTGCACCACTTCCCGCACGTCGAGCAGCGCCGTCCCCGCCGCCGCCACGTCTCCGCGGTGGCGGTCGGCGACGGTGCGGATCTCCTCGCCCAGCTGGGCCGCGCGCTCGGCCAGCTCGGCCATCTGACCCGTGGCCGTGCGCAGCTGCTCCAGGCTCGAGCCCATCGACCCGAGCTCGGCCCGCTGCGCCTCGGCGCCCCCCGAGATGTCGACCATCGCCGTGGACACCTCGCTCGCCGACGCCGCCAGCTGCTCGCTCACGGCCGACAGGTCGCCTGCCGAACCGGCAATGCGGTCGGACTCCGTGATCACGTCGCCCACGATCCGGCGCAGCCGGTCGCCCATCTGCTGCAAGGCGTCCGCCAGCACGCGAAACTCCCGCGGCATCCGGCCGGTCGTGACCGGCCGCAGGTCCCCGGCCCCGAACCGCTCGGCCGCCGTCACGAGTCGGCCCAGCGGCCCCTCGACCCAGCGCAGCGTGTAGAACGACAGCACGCCGCCCGCCACGACCAAGAGCGTCAGCACAAGCCAAAGGATCCGCTCGCCCCGCCGCGAAGCGGCCGCCAGGCGGTCGCCCGCCTGGGCGGCCCGCACCGCCTGGCGGCCTGAGAGGTCGCGCACCAATCGGGTGAGCTCGGCCGTGGGCTCGCGCACCGCGACCGCCTCCGCCTGGGCCTCGCGATCACGCCCCAGGTCCTTGAGCGCGTGCGCGAGGGCGTAGTCGACCTGGATCGACGCCTGCAATTGCTTGATGCGGATCACCGTGAGACGGTCCTCGTTGGACAGGCCGCCCAGGTTCTCGAGCCGGCGTTCGTAGTCGAACGCGTCGTCCGCGGCGGCCTGGAAGTGATCCCGCGCGGTCGTGCCGGGCGTGGCGAGATACAGCTCGGCCGCGCGGATCTCGTCGAACACCGCGCTCACGAGGCCGCTCCCCACCTCGCTCGCGGCGCGCAAGGCCGCCAGCTCCGCGGCGACGGACCGGCGGAGCATTCGCAGCGTCGCGGCACCGTAGGCGGCCGTGAGGACGAGGCCCGCCGCCAGGCCGAACAGCCCCAGCAGGATCCGGAAGCGGATCGTGTCGAGCGGCGCCGCCCTCACCGCCCGTGCTCCGTGACGAGCCGCCCGTCCTGCACGACGCCGATCGTCACGGGCCTGCCGGCGACGTCCCCGCGCTCGTCGAACGCGATCGCCCCCGTCACGCCATCGAACGCGGGCCTGCCGCGGCCCACCTTTACCAGGTAGTGGCGGATCGCGTCTCGGTCGGGCCCCCCCGCCCGGATCGCCAGCGCCAGCAGGCGCACGATGTCGTACGCCCCGGCGCCCCGGTGGTCGGGCCGCTGGCCCTGGTAGGCGCGCGCGTAGGTGGCCACGAAGTCACGGTTGCGCTCGTCCGGCCGGTCGGGCAGGTACGCCGAGGAGACGTGCACGCCTGCGGCGAGCGGCCCGTCGGCTTCGATGCCGGTGAGCGCGTCGCCGCCGATCACCGGCCACCGCAGCCCGAGTGTCTGCATCTCACGGAGGGCGAGCTCCGCCCCGGGCCGCTCCGTCGCCAGCACCAGCACGTCCGTGCCGCCCCGCCGCATGCGCGACAGGTAGGGCTCGAGCGAGGCAGTGGCTGGCACGTAGGGATCGGCTTCCACGACGACGCCGCCGAGTCGCGTGAACTCGCCCGCGAACGTCTTCCGGATCCCGCGGCCGTAATCGTTGTTGATGTACACGACGCCCGCCCGCTTCGCTCCCAACGATTGCCGGGCGAAGCGGGCGAGCTCCGGGCCGTGGGACAGGTCGCTCGGACACACCCGGAAGAAATACGGATTGATCCCGCTGAGATCGGGACTGGACGCGGACGGAGAGATCACGGGAACGGGGTTCGCGCCGCCGCCGTACACGCGCGCCGCCGCGAGGGTCGTGCCTGACGTCAGGTGCCCCACGACCGCCAGCACGTCCGGGTCCCGGTACAGCTCCTCGGCCACGCGCACGGCGGCGTCCTCGCTGCCGGAATCGTCGACGACCCGCAGCCTGAGGGGCCGACCCTTCACGCCCCCCTTGGCGTTGATCTCGGCTGCCGCCAGCTCGGCGGCTTGCCGCATCGCCACACCTCGAGGCTGGGAGAACGGGCCGGCGACGCCGATGACGATCGGACCGGCTTCGTGGGAGCAGGCCGCCAGCCACAGCGCGGCGCCGAGCAGGACTGGCCTTCTTCCCAGGAGCCCTCCAGGTACCGCAGGAGAAACGGAATGACTGGTGTCGGCCGGGCGCGCGGCAAGGTTAAGCTGGACACGGAGGAAGCGCAACGTTATCCCCAGCGCTCCACAGGTTCTCCACCCGGTTTCCACCTGGTTTTCCAGACCGACGTGGATGATCTTTTTAGGTCCGATGGAAGCGATTCACAGTCTCTGCCGCTTCACCGACGCTCTCGAGCGGCTGCTCGCGAGCGCCGACGCGGTCGCCTTCGAGCGCGTCTGGCGCGAGAGCGACCTCGACCAGGTCGGCTGGGAGGCAGTGGCGCTGGGGCGGCGGGCGACGGGGGCGGGGGGAGCGGGGGCGGCGCTCGAGCGCGCCCTGGCGCAGGTGGACCGTCGCCTGCTCGCCGTGCTGGAGCGGTGTCGCGCCTTTCTCGACCCGCACCTCGTCACGTTCCGCGTCCCCGAGATCGAGCGCTGGCAGCACGCGGCGGCGGCGGCGCTGGTGGGGGCGCGCTGGGGCGTTGCCGGGCTCCGGACCATCGTGGCCGACACGCGGGCACCCCTGGCACGTCGTTACTTCGCCTTCCTCGCTCTCGCCGAGCGTCATCCGCAAGGGGCGTGGCCGCTGTTCGAGCGCTACCTCACGACGCCGGGCGCGCATCATGCGTTCGTCGCGGCGGCGGTGGAGGCGGCGCGCTACTACCCGGGCCAGGCGGGCCTGCTGGTCGAGCTGTTCCAGCGGATTCGCGCGGACGAGATGCTGCGGCGCTTCCTCGGGCCGAAGATCCTCGAGTCCCTCTATGTGCTGTGCGACCGGCGCAGCCTGCCGCTGTTCGAGCAGCTGCTCGTCACGGGGCACACCGACCCCGATCTCGAGCGCTGTGAGGTGACCCGCGCCCTCGTGGCGGTGCGCAAGCTGACCGGGCGCCTCGCGCCGAGCTCCAAGTTCGGCGACGCCGACGAGGCCGCCGTTCAGCGGACGCTGGACGACGCCGAACGGCGCTTCGAGCAGGGGCGCGACCGGATCGTTCCCGTCAACGTCATCTGACCGGCGCGCCTCCCAGCACGAACTGCCACAGCTTGCGACGGTAAGCTTCCCCACCGAGGTCGTAGGTGTCGTTGTGCCCGGCGCCCTGGATCAAGACCAGCTCGGCCGGGCCCCCGGCTGCGGCCGCGGCGACGCGGCGCCCCATGGCGAGGGGCGCGAGCCGGTCGGCCGTGCCGTGGAACACCAGCACGGGGCAGCGGACCAGACGCAGGTTGGCGAGGTTGTCGAGCCGCAGCCGCACGATGAAGCGCGGGAACAGTGCGTAGTGCTCGCGCGCGATGTCCAGGGCGTTCGTGAAGGGGGACTCGAGGACGAGCCCGGCCACCACGTTCCCCGCCGCGACGTGGGAGGCGACGGCGGATCCGAGGGAGCGCCCGTAGGCATAGATGCGCGCGCGGTCCACGTCCGGGCGGCGTGCGACGGCGGCGTAGGCTAAGTCGGCCGCCTCGTTCATGGTCGCCTCGGTCGCCCGCCCGCCGCTGCCTCCGTAGCCCGGATAGTCGACCACCAGCAGCGCCGCGCCCGGCGGCTGGAAGTCGCGCACGATGGCCCCGATGGACGCGATGTTCTCCCCGTTGCCGTAGAACCAGAGCAGGGCGGGCCAGGGCGGGCCGGGACGGTCCCCGGCGGGCCCCCGCGGCGTGAGATACCACCCCGCAAGCTTCGTCCCGTCTCGCATCATGAGCTCGATCCGCTCGCCGTTCGCGGCACCGACCTGTCGCGGGTCCGGGACGGCCCCTCGGGGCGCAGGGAACGCGATGCGCTCCTGGAACGCCCAGGCGAGGAACACCAGCACCGCGTAGCCGAGGAGCAGGCCGAGCAAGATGCGGACGAGAAGCATCGCAACAACTTAACCATTGCACGGCTGCCTCCGAACACAAATCTTTGGTGCCGTGACGACCCAGCTCACCTGCCCCTCGTGCCGCGGCGAGATCCCCACGGGGGCGGCATTTTGTCCCGCCTGCGGCACTCCGTCCCCCACCGTGATCTCGAATGAGCGCGCGGCGGCCTCGCCTCCCCCTCCGCCCCCGCGCGCGGGCGAGCACGTACCCGACCGCCTGGCGCGCGCGCTCGGCCCGAAATATCAGGTCAAGGGGCTGGTGGGCCGCGGCGGGTTCGCGGAGGTCTACGAGCTGTGGGACACGGACCTCGACCGGCGCCTCGCTTGTAAGGTCCTGCACCCCGAGGTCGCCTGGACGCCGGGAATGCTGGCGCGGTTCCGCCAGGAGGCGAAGGCCCTCGCGCGGCTCCAACACCCCGCCATCCTGCCGATCCACTTCACCGGGGACGGCGAGGGTCTGGTGTACTACGTGATGCCGTTCGTCGAGGGGGAGTCGCTGGCCGACGCGCTGCGGCGCCGGGGTCCGCTCACTCCCGACGATGCCGTGAGGGTGGCAGAGCCGGTGCTGCAGGCGCTCGCTCATGCCCACGCCCAGGGCCTGGTCCATCGCGACATCAAGCCGGACAACGTGATGCTCGAGGCGAAGACCGGGCGCGCGCTGCTCGTCGACTTCGGGATTGCCAAGCTACTCGACCCCGGCACCGGAGACTCCAAGACGGCGACGGGCTTCACGGTCGGCACCGTGCAGTACATGAGTCCCGAACAGGCGTTGGGCCAGCGCGACCTCGACGGCCGCAGCGACCTGTACGCCTTCGGCGCCATGCTGTTCCAGATGGTGACCGGCACGCCCCCCTACGACGGCAAGTCGAGCGCGGAGATCGTCGGCAAGCATCTCGCGGATCCCGTGCCCGTGGCGAGCGACGTGAACGCCAGGATCCCGCGCTGGCTCTCGGACGTGATCGTGAAATGCCTCGCCAAGAAACCCGAGGACCGTTACCAAACGGGCGACGAAGTGCTCGCGGCGCTGCGGGCGGGCCGGGCCTCCGGCCCGACGCAGCTCGTCGGCGCGGCCAGTGTGGAGCGCCAGGTGCGGCGCTCCGGCGAGCTCCGGCCCGCCCCGAGCCGCCTCGGCTGGTGGCTGCTCGGCGGCGTCGCGCTGGCGCTCGGCGTCTGGGCGGTGTGGTATCTGGGGCGGACGGGAGTGATTGGATCGGGGGTCGTGTGGGTGCACAACGGTCTGGTGGAGCCTGTGGAGATCCTGCGGGATGGATCACCGCTCGACACCGTGGCCCCCGAGGCGTCGCTGCGGCTGACGCTCGCGCGGGGCACGCGGGGCGAGTTCCGCTGGCGGCTCATCCGCCCGGGCTCGCCGCCCATTGGTGAGCCGCTGGAAGGGGCGCTGCCACCCGCGCGCCGCGTGCGGGGCCGCCGGGTCGCGGCGATCGGGGCCGAGCTGGACGGGCAGAGCTATTTCGCGCCGCTCATCACCAACACCACGCCGTCCGACATCACCTTGGAAGTGAATCCGGGCACCGGGGCCGCGAGGCGCTGCAACTGCGTGGTGCCGAAAGGCGCGGTGCGCACCCACATCGGCTACTACCGGCTGTATGCGAACTCCGGCGTCGCGGCCTACAACACCGCGCATCCCTACACCGGTCCTCACACCGATCGGCAGGGGTTCGCGGCTCGGGTCGCGCCGCGCAGCGGGGTCGTCGTCCTGACGTACTGATGGCGGGTGGCGCGGGGCCCGACCCCCAATTGCTCGCGCGCGCGCGCGGAGCGCTGCTCGGTCTCGTGGCGGGCAACCAGCTCGGCGTGCCCACCGAGCGACTCGGCACCGCGAAGGCGATCCGCGCGGCGTTTCCGGGCGGCGTTCGCGACCTCGCCCCCGCGCCCAGGGGATCTGCGTTCGACGACGACGCGGCTATGACCCTGCTGCTCGCCGAGTCGCTGGTGGAGCGGGGTGACTTCGACGCCCGCGACGTCGCGGAGCGGTGGGCGAGGTGGATGCGGGTCGACGGGCGGGGCATCGGCCTCACCACGCAGCGGGCGCTCAAGCAGATCGAACGAGGGGCCGATCCGTTCGAGGCCGGGCGGCTGGCCCGCGATGCCGATCCCCGGACGGCGGCGAGCAACGGGGCCGTGATGCGCTGCCTCCCCGTCGCCCTCCGCTACCACGACAGCCTCGACAAGCTGATCCGCGTCTCCGCCCAGCAGGCCGCCATTACGCACGCCGACGAGCGTTGCACGTGGGGCGCCGTGGCGGTGAACCTGGCGGCCCGCGAGCTACTCCACGGCAACCCGCATTTCGTGGAAGAAGTGGTACACCGGCTGGCGGACGGGGCGCCACGGCCGCTCATGGAGGCGCTGCGCCGCGTCCCCTGGGAAGAGGAGCGCGACCTGCCCATCGCCCGAGCCGGCGAGTATGGGTACGTGGTGCACTGCGTGGAGATCGCGTTCTGGTGCGCGGTGCACCGGCCGTCGCTCGAGGAAGCGTTGATCTTCCTGGCGGAGGCAGGAGGCGACACCGACACCAACGCAGCCGTCGCCGGGGCCCTGCTGGGGGCGCGCGAAGGGGTCGCGGGCCTGCCCCCGCGCTGGCTGGATCAGATGGAGAACGCGCGAGGAATCGGCGAGCTCGCGGAGCGGCTGGTGCTTGCCTAGGGCTTGCGCTTGGTCGTCGTCTTCACGTACCGGCTGATGCCGTCCATCAGGTCGTTGTCGGCGAGATTGATGTAGATCCAACGCGCCCCTCCGCGCCCGCGCCAGTTGAGCCGCGCCACGCGGCGCCCGTTCTTCCACTCCCAGGTGCCGACTCCCGTGGCGTGCGCCGGACCCAGGTGCCGCAGCAGGTCGCGCTGTGTGCGCTTCACGAGGCGCACGCCGCCGGAGTCTCCAAAGGAGAGCATCGCCACCTTGCCCTCGATCACGTAGGCGCTGAGGTAGAAGTTGGTCGAATCCGAGGGGTCGCGGATCTGCACGCCGCACTCCATCAGCTGTGCGGTCTTCTTCGACGTGTTGCAGCGCAGCGTATCGCGGCGTGCCAGCGCCTGGGCGCGCGTAGCGAAGTCGCGGTAGGCCATCCCCGGCGAGAATCCCCGGTAGACGGGCGGCGCCTGGGCTGCGAGCACGACGGGCAAGAGGAGCGACGAGCAGGCGAAGTGAAGAGCGCGCATGGGGCCAATATAGTCGCCTGGAAAAAAGCGGGCTCGGGGAATCCCCGAGCCCGCTCGATCTGCGATCCGGAGGTCGGTCAGACCTTGCGGACGTTCTGCGCCTGCAAGCCCTTGGGACCCTGCGCGACCTCGAACTCCACCGTGTCGCCCTCGGCCAGGCTGCGGAAGCCTTCGGCCTGGATCGCCGTGAAGTGGACAAACACGTCCGGACCCGACTCCTGCGCGATGAAGCCAAAGCCCTTCGCGTCATTGAACCACTTCACTTTACCCTTTGCCATACTGTTGCATCCTCGGTACTGAGGGGCACTGCCCCGGGAATGATCATCGCTGGTCACCGCGACCAGAGACGGGCTCAAACAAAAACCGCGAGACAAGTGGTCCTCGCGGAGCGCAGACAAACCGGTGACGGTGCCACGTATTGCTTGAACCGGCGGCAAAGGTATGGGGCCCTGTGTTGCGTGTCAATAGCTAAGCCACGTCTCCGACGCAGCGTTAGTGGTACCGACACCATGGTGACATTATGGGAACAGCGCCAGCCCCTACCAGCCCGGCGCGGGCGGCGGTTAAGCTGCGGGCGACCCATTCCACACGCGCCTTCGCGAGGTCGCCATGACGGCATTGCTCTCGATCGCCGCAGCGCTGCTGCAGCTGCCCGTCACGCCGCCCAGGTTTCCCGTGGCGAGGCTCGAGATCTCGCCCGCGGCCGCGGCGGTGGAGGTCGGCCAGCAGGTGCGGCTCACCGCGCGGGCGTTGGACGCCGCGGGCCAGCCGGTGCCGCACGCCCAGATCGAGTGGTTTGCGGCGGGCTACGAGGGCGACGTGGACTCGACTGGTCTCGTCACGGGCAGCTACGCGGGCGTCGCCCGCGTCGCGGCCGTGGCGAGCGTCCCGGGCGTCCGGGGACAGAGGATCGAGTTGGTCTTGGTGCGCGTGCTCCCCGAGGCTCCTGCGCGGATCGACATCGTCCCCGCGCCGGCGCGGCTGGTCGCCGGTACGCGGCTCACGCTGATCGGCACGGCCTTCAGCCGCCACGGGGACCCGCGGGCGGATGTGGTGTCTTTCTCCTCAGGCAATCCCCGGGTGGCGAGCGTGACGGTCGATGGACGGCTCCACGCCCTGGCCCCGGGTCGGGCGGCGGTCACGGCGAAGGCGGGGCCCGCCGTCCAGATACTGCAGCTCGAGGTGGTTCCCAATACCGTCGTCGGACTCGCGCTCGAGCCCGCGACGGCGGCGGTGCGGACGGGGGACGTGGTGCGGTTCGCCGTGAGTGCGAAGCAGGCAAGCGGCCGGCCCATCGGAGACGTGCCGGTGGAGTGGGCCCTCACGGCCGCCACGGGAATCGCCCACATCGATCCCGAGGGCGCCTTCGTGGCCGAGACGCCCGGCCTCTACACGGTGACGGCGGCGCTCGGCGGTCGCACGGCTGAGGCGCTCGTGCGAGCCGAGCCGCGGCGCGTGACGCGCGGGATCGAGGTGCGCGCGCACCTGGCCACCAAGGTGCGCACGGCCGAGGTGTGGGTGCACCCCTCGGGTCAATGCCTCTACCTGACGACCATCGCGGACCGCGTGTACGCGGTGAGCATCGCCGACCCCGCCAGCCCGCGCATCGTGGACTCGATGATGACCGATGCCCGGTTCATCAACGATGTGATGACGACCGAGGACGGCAGGTACGGCGTGTTCACGCGCGAAGGCGCGTCCAACCGCAAGAACGGCATCGTGATCTTCGACGCGACGGAGCCGTGCCATCCGAAAACCATCGCGGGGTACACGGAGACGGTCTCGGGCGGCGTGCACAGCTCCTACGTGTATCGGGGCTACGCCTACATCACGGACGACGCGACGGGATCGCTGCGCGTCATCGACCTACGCGACCCTGCTCATCCGCGGGAGACGGCGCGCTGGCAGACCGAGCAGGCCGCGGCCGGACGCTACCTGCACGACGTGATGGTCGTGGACGGGCTCGCCTACCTCGCCTACTGGAACGACGGGCTCGTCATTCTGGACGTGGGGAACGGGATCAAGGGCGGGAGCCCGGAGTCCCCGCAGTTCGTGTCGCAGTTCAAGTACGACCTCGACGCCACCTACGCGCGCGTCGAGCAGCTGTGGGGGCCCGGCTTCGTGCGCGGCACGCACACGGCGTGGCGGGCCGGCAGATACGTGTTCGTGGGCGACGAAGTCTATCCCGCGGCGGGCGGCTACCGCGGCCTCGTGGCGGGCAACAGCCTCACCTTCGGCCGGCTCCACGTGATCGACGTGTCAGACATCGCGCATCCCAGGGAAGTCGCCTGGTACGAGCCGACCGACGGCGGCGTGCACAACGTGTGGGTCGCGGGGGACACCCTCTACCTTGGCAACTACCAGGGCGGCGCGCGCGTGCTCGACATCTCGGGCGAGCTGAAGGGCGATCTGCTGCGCCAGGGCAGGGAGATCAGCTGGATCCCCACGGCGGACTCCACGGGCTTCCAACCGCACACGCCGTTCGCCTGGGGGGCCGTCGTGCGGGACGGCAACATCTACGTCCCGGACATGAACAGCGGGTTGTGGGTGCTGCGGCTCGAGCCAAGACAGCAGCCAGTGCCGTAACAGCTTGTGTATCAGCGTCTTGAATCGCTACTGCCTAGTTGGTGTCTTGATGGTGTCCGTCGGTTTGAGCACCCCAATGGCAATCCGGAAATCCTTGAGCGCGCCCTCGAACGCCGTGATCCGCGCGGCCAGGTCCTGGGCTGCCTTCTTGGGCGTCGCTCGCGCGGCGGTTTCGCACGTGGGGACGTAGGCGATCAGGGTATCGATCTGCAACGACAGCCGGTGGGCGACGTCGCGGGTCGGCGGGTCGTACACGGTGGGCCGCATCGCGGAGCGGCCGCTCACGAGGAAGCTGCGGGCGGCGCCGCACAGCCCGGCGAGGCGCTGGCCGGCGCGGCGCTGGCGCACGCTGTCTTTGCTCGTCTGGGTGCGGATCACCCGATCGACGCCGTCTTTGAGTTGGGCGACGCCCCGGTTCGCGCTGCGCAGGCCCAGCAGGTACCGCTCCTGCTCCGGCGTGGGCGGGGCAGGAGGCGGGGGAGTGGACTCGACGCGAGCCGTGTCGGGCTGCAAGGGAATGGGCTCGGGCTGCTGGGCGGCGAGACGCGTCGCTGCCACGCAGGCGAGCACGGCGATCAGGCGCATGCGGGATCCTCTATCTCCGGGCTTGGCCCATGGGTTATACTCCCGGAATGACCGTTCCCGCAACCTCGCGGCAGACTCGCATCTTCGAGGATCGCGCCGAGGCGCTGGCGCATTTCTTCGTGCGTGCCGGCGAGGCACCGCGCCTGCTCGCCTTCGACGACGCCGTCGGCTGCCCGCTGCAGCAGGCGCTCGCCGTAGTCGAATGGACGGCGGCGGTGGGGATTCTCGCCGAAGACGATCTCATCCACGCCGCCCGGCTCGCGACCGACGTCGCGGCGGCGGTCGTCGAGCGTCGGGAGGCCGACCAGCGCGTGTTCATCTACTTCGGCCCGCGCATGGATGCGCCCCCGGCCGACCCCTACGAGGGCACGCTGCTGTACGATCAGCCCGGTGTGCGTGCTTACATCTTTGCCCAGCGCGTTCACGCCATCGCGCATTTCCTGCGTGCGACGCAGGGCCTCGGTGCCATCGTCGCGATGCTCGGCCGCCGCGCCCCCGAGCTGCGCCACATCCGCCGCTGGATGCCGGTCCTGTTGCGCGAGCCGCTCGAGGGTGGGGCGCGCACAGCCCAGCTCCTCGCCGGCTGGTTCGCGACGAGTGGGGCGGGCTTCCTGTTCGTCCCGCCGCACCCCGACGAGCCCTACAGTTACCTCGAAGTCGGTGCCGAGACGTGATGTTGGAACGTGGACGATGTGGATACACAACTCCACATCGTGTGGACGGCCGCGCCAAGGACTGACCGCCGCGCGGGTTAGGCTCCACACCCGATGCACACGCAAGTGACCTAACCCGAAGAAACATCGGCACTTGCGCGCTTTTAGCCAGCCCCTATATTGATGCCACGCGGCTTGGAGGGAAGGGTCGGGACCTGGTGTCTCAGCCACGCCTTCAAGACGGGTCCGAGCGGAAATTCCGGGGAGGTCGCCGACGCAAACAAGGGCTCAGGCGACCGGCGATCCGGGAGCAAGCTCTCCGGCTCGGATAGATGGGGCCTGTCGCGTGCCTCATCCACGTCGACGTGGTGCCTCGACGTGCAGTGCGGAGGGTCGGTCCGCGATCCGATCTGACCCGTAGCACCCACATCGGTGAACCTTGCGGCCCGGCCAGGCTGCTTGGGGATGGAAGCCGGAGCTCCTGTTCGCCCTACCGAGCGACGTATCAGTCAACCGGCGGCGGCAGGAAGAAGAACGGAGGACGCAAGTCCCCGGCTCCGGGTAACCGATGTGCGGAGCCCCCGGGCGGCCTATCGCGCCGTCCCGGGGGCTTCGGCGTTTTCTAGCCCTTGACTACCGCCACGGGCTTGAGCTGCGCCACCTTCCTCCCGATCCCCGCCCGGTCCACCACGTCTACGACCCGCGCCACGTCCTTGTAGGCCTCCGGCATCTCCTCGTCCACCGTGGCGCGCGTCGCCGCGCGGATCAGGATCCCCTGCGCTTCGAGCTCCATGGGGATGTTGCGCGGCCGCGCGAGCTGCTTCGCCTTGTGTCGGCTGAGGCGGCGCCCGGCCCCGTGGCAGCTCGAGCCGAACGTCTCCGTGAACGCCCCGGCCGTGCCGACCAGCACGTAGGAGTAGCGCCCCATGTCTCCTGGAATCAGCACGGGCTGCCCGATGTCCCGGAATTGGGGCGCCAGCTCGGGGTGGCCGGGCGGGAAGGCGCGGGTCGCACCCTTGCGGTGCACGCACAGGCGGGTGCGGGCTCCGCTCACCTCGTGGGTCTCGTGTTTCGCGATGTTGTGGCACACGTCGTACACGAGGCGGGTGCGCCGCGCCGTGTCTTCGCCGAACACCGTGCCCAGCGCGCGGCGCGCGTAATGGGCCATGAGCTGGCGGTTCGCGAAGGCATAGTTCGCCGCGGCATTCATCGCGCCCCAGTAGCGCTTCCCCTCCGGCGACCCGAGCGGCGCACAGCACAGCTGCTTGTCGGGAAGGGCGATCCCGTATTTCGCGGCGGCCCGGAGCATCAGGTCCAGGTGGTCGTCGCACACCTGGTAGCCCAGCCCGCGTGAGCCGGAGTGGATGAACACCGTCACCGTCGCCGGCCCCAGGCCCAGGCGATCGGCCACGCGCTCGTCGTGGCGCTCGGCGACGTAGCCGACCTCCACGAAGTGGTTACCGCTCCCGACCGTGCCGAGCTGACTCTTGCCCCGCTCCTTGGCCCGGTCCGAGACGCAATCGGGGTCGGCGTCGGGGAGCGTGCCGTTCCCCTCGATTGCCTCGAGGTCCGCCGGGTCGCCGTACCCCTGCTCCACCGCCCAGCGTGCCCCCAGGCGGAGCACCTGGTCCAGATCGCCTCGCGCCAGGCGCACGTCGGAGCGCGATGCTCCCAGTCCCGACGGGATGGTGGCGTACAGCGCGTCCACGAGCTGTCGCAGCCGGGGGCGCGCCTCGCCGAGCGTGAGCGGGGTGGCGAGGAGCCGCACGCCGCAGTTGATGTCGTAGCCCACGCCCCCGGGCGAAACCACACCCTCGGCTTCGTCGAAGGCCGCGACCCCGCCGATCGGGAAGCCGTACCCCCAATGGATGTCCGGCATCGCGATCGCGGGACCCACGATACCCGGCAGGTGGGCGACGTTGGCCACCTGCTGCACCGCCTGGTCGCCCTCGAGGTCGCGCATCAGCTGGTCGTCGGCGAAGATGAGGCCTTCGGTACGCATCCCGCCCTGTCGGGGGATGCGCCAGCGATAGTCGTCGATGCGTTCTACCTGGGGCATGTCTTACCCGTTCATACGTCGAAGACGATGGTCGCGCGGCAGCCCGCGGCGTCGCGCAGCACTGCGGCGCCGTGATACGTCACGGCCTTCACTTCGCGGAGCGCGTGGTGCCGCGCCGGGTCGAACGGCTCGCCCGAGAGGCCGGCCGGTGACACCCGATCGGGCACGAACCGCTCGGTGTCGTAGAGATACAGCACGTCGCCCAGGAAGCGGACGAGCCGCTCCGTGGGATCGGCGCCGCGGACCGGGATCGGGCGCTCCTCGAGGGAGCGCACGGGGCTCGTCCCGACCAGCAGCTCTCGCAGGGCATCCACGCCCGCCTGATACAACCCGAGCTCGCTCTCTGCCCGGAGCTCGGCGGCGACATCGGCGGTATGGGGGACAAAGCGGTAAGGCGTCACGCAAGGCGTCCGGGAGAGTCGTCGAGCAAACGCGTCGAGGAAAGACGTACCGAGTTGGGGAAAAACGGTTCCACGCGAGCCCTGATGCCTCCCTAGGTTACCCGCTGTGGGCCCCGCCTACAAGATGCCGGCACCGGCCCGCCGCTACAGGGACGCGACCCTGTCGGAGATCAACAACGCCCTGTGCGGCGCGCGCTGCTCCGCCGAGCTCGCCGGGATGGAGACGAGCGACTTCGTGGTGCGGGAGCTGTTGCTCACGGTCATCCAGCAGATCGACCGGGCGGCCGCGGCCGTGCGACGTCTCTCTTAGCTCCCCGCTCCCCGTTCCGGCAGTCTTAGTCTTGGCAGCGCCGGGTCTGTGTCGTGCTCCTTGTGAAACGGCCGTCGCGGGCCGCGGATCGGCACGAGATGCGCGATCGAGTTGGCGTAGTACTCGAGCAGCGGGCGGCCGCGCGGGAGCACCACCAGGCTGTCACCGTCGGCCACCACGAGACGCCGCATGCGCAGCATGCGCCAGGCCCGGTCCCAGACGTCGAGGATGCGGGCGCCGCCGCGGACCACCTTGCCGTTCACCTCCAAGAGGCGGTCGCGCAGCTGGTCCATCCGCTCGAGCACCGCCTGCCGGGAGATCACACTCTGCTGGAACGAGAGCAGCGCCGCCGCGGCGAGCGGAACGGGGGTCACGGGGACCACGGCGCCGATGCGGCGCATCACCTCTCGCGCCAGGCGCTCCAGCTGTGGCAGCCGCCGCTCCTTGGGCCAGCCGAGCACCCCGGGCGGCGCGGTGGCGAGCCACTGCCGCAGGGAGAGCGGCGTACCGAAGTTCACGGCCGCGCGGCCGTAGCGCCGCAGCCGGCCGGAGAGCAGGCGCAGCGTGTTGCTCCAGATGTAGGATGCCACCGTGCCGAACTGGGCGAGGCGTCCCGGCCGGTCGCGCTCGTCCAGCAGCTCGCGGATCAGCGCGCGGTCCTCGAGCACGCGGTCGTAGTTCAGCGCCACGGGAACGAGCCAGATGTCCCGTGCGAACCCGGGGTCGAGCGCGGTGCGACAGATGTAGTCGAGCAGGCCGAGTTTCGGGGCTCGGAGCCGCCCGTCACGCGTGAGGCCGCCCTCGGGAAAGATTCCCTGCGTGACGCCGTTCTTCGTGATCAGCTGCACGTACCGCTCCAGCACCGCGTGGTACAGCGGTTCGCGGAAGCGGCGGCGCACGAAGTAGGCCCCGAACGACTTGAACACGTACTCGAGCGGCCAGGCGCGGGCCCACTCCCCGACGGCGTAGCTCACGTGCACCCCCCGCGCGAGCACGTAGGCCACGACGACATAATCGGCGTTGGAGCGGTGGTTCATGAGGTAGACCACGACGTCCCGCTTGGGGATCCGCTCGAGGGCCGCCTCGTCCTGGTAGTCGACGCTCACCTTGTAGAGGAGGTTCACCAGGATCTTGGCGAGGTTGTAGCCGAGCTTGTAATAGGAGAGGACGTTGAGCTGCGGGACGATCTCGGTGATGTACTGTGCCACGCGGCGACGCACCTGCTCCTCCGAGATGCCGTGCGCGCGGGCGTGGTCGGCCATCGCAGCGAGCACCACGGGATCGCAACTGAGCGCCGCCTTCGCCAGCCGCCGCTGCTGCAGCTGGTAGCGCCCGAGGCGCACCCGGAACTCGTGGATCGTGCGGAGGGCGTGGCGGCGGAGCCACCCCCTCACGCGGCGCTCCCTCCCTCCTTCTTCAAGGCGGCGTACCCCATGCCCCGCAGGATCGTGATCCGCTTGGCCATCGGGGGGTGCGTTGCGAGCAGGTCGGCGAGGAAGCCTTCGTGGCTCGTGAGCCGCCGGCCGAGCGGGTCGGCGATGCAGAGGTGCGCGGCGCCCTGCTTGATGTGCGTCGTGGGGGCGTCGGCCGACTCGATCTTCTGGAGCGCGCTCGCGAGCGCGAGGGGATTGCGGGTGAACTGCGCGCCCATCGCATCGGCCAGGTACTCACGCTTGCGGCTGACCGCGAGCGCGAGCAGCTGGGAGATGATCGGCGCCAGGATCCAGGACACGATCCACACGACGAGCAGGACCGCCACCAGCGGCCCGAGATTCTTCCTACCTCCCCGGCCGCCACCGCCCCCACTCCCTCCGATTCTCCCCGAGCCCGGACTGAAAAAGATGCGGGTCGCGCCGTCGCGCATCAGCAGCACGGCGCCCACCAGGGCCGCCAACGTGGTCATGAGCCGCACGTCGAGGTTCTTCACGTGCCCCAGCTCGTGAGCGATGACCGCCTGGAGCTCGTCCCGGCTGCAGAGGTCGAGCAGCCCCTGGGTGACGGCCACGTGGGCGTGGCGCGGGTCGAGACCGGTGGCGAACGCGTTCGGGTCGGGATCGGAGACGATCCAGATCCGCGGCCGCGGCACGCCCGCGGCGATCGCCATCTCCTCGACGACGTTCACGAGCTGGCGCTGCTGGTCGGTCGCGGGGTCCGTGACCTCTTCGGCCCCGGTCGCCCACAGCACCTTCTCCGGGCCCGTCGAGTAGGCGTACCAGGCGAGCAGCACGCCCAGGGCCGTAGCCGCCATTCCGAACCACCACACGGTGTGTCGCGCGGCGGGAGGCTCGTGCGCCGTGGCGAGCCAGTAGATGAAGTCCCCACCGAAGCCGAGCCACGCGAAGAAAAGCACGAAGCCAACCACCAGCAGCGTCGTGCGCCGGCGATTGGCTTCCTGCTGCTGAAACAGAGTGAGCGATGCTTCGTCCGTCACGCCTTGGGCTTCAGCGAGAGGTCGACCTGTGGCACGGCGCGCTCGCCTTGGTCCGTGATCTCCCACAGGTCGGCGGGCTGGGCCCGGGCCAGCCCCGCGACGAGCGACGTCGGGAACTGCTGCTGGCGCGTGTTGTACTGGGTCGCCGTGTCGTTGTAGAGCTGGCGCGCGAAGGCGATGCGGTTCTCCGTCGACGTCAGCTCCTCCTGGAGCTGGCCGACGTTGCTCGTGGCCTTGAGCTGGGGATACTGCTCCACCACCACCAACAGCCGCTGCAGCGCCGAGGACAGGGCGTTCTCGGCCTGGCTGATGCGCTTGACGCCCCCCGGGCCGCTCGCGTTCACCTGCACCGCCTGATTGCGCGCCTGGATCACCGCCTCCAGCGTGGACCGCTCGAAGTCCATCGCTCCCTTCACCGCGTTCACGAGGTTCGGGATCAGGTCGTGTCGCCGCTTGAGCTGGACGTCGATCTGTTTGAACGCGTTGAGCGTCTGGTTCTTGAGGGACACGAGGCCGTTGTAGGCGCCGACCAGCCACAGGGCGACGGCCGCGAGCAGGATCAGCAACAGCCAGGACGACATTTCGGAACTCCCGGGTTGAGGAAGTCGCGCCGCAGCCTTACGCGGAGCCCTGCGGGAGAAGTTTCGCGAGCAGCTGCCGCACCGCCTCCGCGACCGTTGCTTCGTCGGGACCCACTCGCACCAGCGGATGCGCCGCGTCCACGTGCAGCTCGACGCCCCGGCTTACCGGGATGCGGCGCCAGTTGCTGGCGGCCTGGGGGTCGCGCTCGGCGTCGCGGGTCAGCCACGCCGTGAGCGCCCGCCCCGACTTGCCGCGCGGCGGCGCGCCGCGGCCGCGCAGGGGGAGCCGGTCCGGCGACGTCAGCGACGGGCCCAGGACCTGCGCCGCCCGGCGCTCCAGCACGTCACCGGTCTGGTCCTGCATCTCCTTCGTGATCGCGGCGAGAGTCCCCCCCTCCATCTGGCGCAGCTTGATCCACAGCAGCTGGAGGAAGTGGCGGTAGGAGTACGTGGCGGCCGTGCCGCGCCCTTCGGGCGGGCTGACGAGCCTTTTGGTCACGTAAAAGCGGACCGTACGCTCGCTCGGCTGGGCGCGCGCCGCCGCGTTGATCGGCGTGATCGCCGACGCGTCCAGCACTGCGCCCACCAGCCCTGCGAGGTCGCGCAGGTTCCACGGGGCCAGGTTGCGATACTCGCGCAGGACGTGGAGTGGATCGGTCTGCGTGGCGGTCATGACTCAGCCGTTTCCCGCCTCGCGCTCGCGGGCCTGCAGCACGCGGCGCAGCCAATCGGTGACCTCGCTCAGGTTGAACGGTTTGCGGATCACCGGGCAGCGGTGGTGTTCGAGCCAGGTGCGGATCTCCTCGGCCTCCGCGTCCCCCGTCATCAGGGCGATGCGCCCGGCGAGCCGCGGCTGCGCGTTCGTCATCGCGAGGTACAGGGACAATCCCGAGACCATGGGGAGATGGATGTCGAGCAGCACCGCGTCCACGGCTTCCGTGGCGAGCAGCTGGTAGGCGTCCTCCCCGCTCCCGGCGGCGAGCACGCGGTAGCCGTGCCGCGCGAGCGAGCGCTCGAGCACGCGGCGCAGCGGCGCTTCGTCGTCCACGATCAGGACGGTTTTGGGCGGCGGCTTGGGGGCGGACGAGCCTTGCGCGGTCACGACGCGATCACCTGCCGGGAGCGCTGCGGCTTGAGGAACCGCCGTGTCAGCCGCTCCAGGGCCTCCTGGGGGCTCAATGACAGGCGCATCTCGCCCGCGGTGAGTCCGAGATAGCTGCGGGCGTGCTGCTGCAGCGTCTTCGCCTGGGCGTAGCCGAGGCGCTGCGCGACGTCTTCGATGGTGAAGCCCGGGTCCTGGAGCAGCCGGTGGGCGTACAGCACGCGGGCCGCGGCGAGGAACTGGCGGGGCGAGGGAAGCCCCACGCGCGTGAACCAGCGCTCGCAGGTGCGACGGTCCACGCGGGCGCGTGCGGCCACCTGGCCCACCGTCTGCACGCCGGCCGGCGATCGCAGCGCCTCCTCGAGCACCCAGCGCAGCTCGCGCGGCAAGGGCGCCAGGGCGTCGGCCAGTTGATCCAGGAGCAGTCGTGACGCCGAGTGGGCTTCCTCCTCCGCCAGGACCTCCCGCAGCCGCAGCGGGTGGTCGTCGTAGCGGGCGATGATGACGTGCTCAATCCCGCGCTGCCCCAGCGTGAGCAGCACGCCCGCCGTGCGCGGCGTCAGCGTCGTGTACAGCACCAGCGGCAACGAGGGGAACAGCACGCGGAGCCGCTCGATCTCTCGGGTCCGCGGCTCCCCCGACAGCAGCGGATCGACGACTGCGAGCTCGACCGGGCGCGTGCGGATCGTGCTCAAGGCCTCCGCCCAGCTTCCCGCGCGCGCCAGCGTGAACCGCGCCGCCGCCGCGCGGCGCAGGTTGAGCAGCTGAATATCGGGGACGGCCGCCAAGATCAGCATAAATGTCGCAAAAGAGCCCTATGGTGCCGCAAAATCGCCCTAAAAAAGCGTCAGCCGCGCGTCCAACGTTGGGGTGAAGTTCTCAGTCAACCCAACACCATGCGCGGAGGTTCTATGTCCCGCCGGATCCGTTTCCTCTTGGTGCTGTGCGCCTTCTCCTTCGCCCTCGCGAGCGCCGCCTGTGCCGACTCCACTGGTCCGAGCCAGGCGAAACAAGGCACGTTGTGCGACGTCAATAACCCGAACACCTGCCCCCACTGATCACCGGCCGGGCCTCGCGTTAGACGCCGGCCCCCGCCAGCTCCTGCAGGGACTGGCGCACCGTGCGCAGCGGCTCGCTCGTGACGGGCTCGGTGGCATCGGCGCAGGCGTTCTCTAGCTCCTCGCGACAGTCGCCGAGCCCGTTGCGGATCCGCTCGATTCGGAATTCGAACTCGTGCAGGCCGCTGGCGGCGGCGGTCTCGAGCGCCGCGGCGAGGAACGTCTCCGCTTTGGAGAAATAGCCGAAGCGGGCGTGGCCGACGCCGACCTTGAGCAGGAAGTCCGTCACCATGTTCGGCGCCATGTGCTCCAGGCGCCCCTCGCACTCGCTGCGCCAGCGCTCGAATCCCAGCCGGTCCCGCCGGTAGGACGCGCAGTGCATCAGCTCGATCAGCGCATTCATGATGCCGTCCTGGTTCGCGCTGCGTCGCACCACGAGGGCGAGCGCCCGCTCGGCGCTTTCAGCGTCGCCCAGCGCGGAGAGCATCAGCGCGAGGTCGCCGAGCGCCCGGAGCTGAGCCGCCTCGTTTTCGTAGAGCTCGGATGCACGCCACGCATGCGGCGCCGCTTCTGCCGGTTGACCTCGCAACAGCAGCGTCGTCCCCAGGCCGTGCTCGGCCTGAGCTTCCGCGTCGCGCTCCCCTGCCATCCGCGCGTCCGCCAAGATCTCCCGGTAGCAGCGCTCGGCTTCCCCCAGGTTCCCGCGACCTTGGATCGCGCCCGCGAGGCCGATGCGGCTGAGCAGCACGGCGTAGCGGTCGCCCGCGGCTGCGGCCAGTTGGCCGGCGTGCACATACGCCGTCTCGGCGTCGGCGAAGCGGGCGAGCTTGCGGTTGACGCGGGCGAGCCGCAGCGTCGCGGCGACGGCGTCCGCCACTCGCAGCCGCTCGCCCCCGACTTGGAGCGTCGTCTCCAGCACGTCGAGCGCCTCCTCGTAGCGCGCGTCATCCTCCAGATAGAGCGCGTAGGCAAGCAGCGCGGGCGCGATCAGCCGGGAGTCGCCCGACCGGTAGGAGTCCGCCGCGGTGCCCACCAGCCCCTTCAAGTGAGCCTCTTCCGGCCCGCCACACTGCAAGTCCCGGCAGAACCGTTCCGTAGCGCGATGCTGGTACGTGAAGGCGTCGGGATGCGACGGCTCGTGGTCCCGGCTCAGCAGGTCGACCAGACGGAGGGTCAAGAAGGCACCCTGGCCGAGCCGAACGTCGATGGCGTTGCCGTTAGCGGCGCTCGCGAGGCGGGTCAGGAACACGGCGTGCGGCAGCGGTTGAACCTTCACACGTGGTACGCGCATGGCGATGATCTCCGAGAAGCGCCCCGGAACGCCGACAGGCCACCAACATATCGTTTTTTGAGCGGCCGCGTTAGACCGCCGGCCCTCGCGTTTTCCTGCGCTGCACCGCAGCCGTTCGGTGCCGCCGCCCGGGTCCCACGGACCCTAATTCGGGGCCATGCGGCGCGGCTTCTCGCTCGTCGAGCTCAGCGTCACCGTGGCCGTGATCGCGGTGGTGACCGCCGTCACTCTGCCCCGGCTCGGCGGGGTGCTCGACTGGCTGGCGGTGGACGTCGAGGCGTCCAAGGTGACTACCGCACTGGCCGTCACCCGTCATGTCGCGATCATGCGAGGGGCGAGAGCCCGGCTCGTCGTCGCCGTCGACTCGCTGAGGATTGACCGCTGGGACGACCGGACCTGGACCCCGCTGCTGCGCTGGGCCGGCCCGCAGGAGGCGGGCGTGCGCCTGGAGGTGTCGAATCCCGAAATCGTGTTCGGTCCCACCGGCGTTGGGTGGGGGGCGTCCAACACGACGGTCGTGCTGCGGCGCGGGTCACGTTTCGAAATGATCACCGCGTCGCGGCTGGGACGGGTGAAGCGCTGGTAGCCTGCAACCTTTTCGGGGGGATGTACGTCTAACAAGCTAGACAGCAGCCCTTGGTCGCGGCCGAAGTGTGACGGCCACTTCGCCCGACCGCCAGCCCGGGGAGTAACTAGCCCCGGGTTTGGTTTTTCCGAGACCGGGAGAAGGGAAGAAACCGTCTCAACCCCTCCTCGAACGAGAGCGGCTCGATCCCGAACACCCGCTCGATCGCGTTCTCCGGAGTCGCACTCCCCTCCACCAGCATCTGTAACTGGTCGCTCGTGAGCGGCGCGGCGGCGCCCAGGCGATCGAAGACGGCGGCTGCCGCCCGAACGACCGGGAGCGGCACGTGCACGAGCGGCCGGGAGCGGCCGGCGGCGCGCCCGATGGCGAGCACGAACTGCTCGTAGCTGAGGACCTCCGGTCCGCCGAGCTCGAACGTGCCGGTCAGCTCGACGCGCTCGGCGGCGAGCGCGAACGCGAGCGCCACGTCGTCTATCCAGACCGGCTGGGTGGGGAAACGGCCGTCCCCGAACACGGGAATCAGGGGCAACGCATAGTGCAGCCGCGCGAGCGTCCGGATGGGGGCGTTCTCCGGGCCGTTGATGAGGGACGGTCGCAGGATGACGTAGGGCAGGACCGAGTCCCGAACCAGTTCCTCGGCCTGCCACTTGGTCCGGTGATAGGGCGTCGCATTCGCTTCGGGGCGCGCGCCCACCGCGCTCATGTGGACGAAGCGTCGCACGCCGGCCGCTCGGGCCGCGGCGTGCACGGCCGCGGTGCCGGCGACGTGCACGGCGGCGAAGCTCTGGCGCCCGCGCTCGACGATGATCCCGACGAGATGAATCGCGGCGTCCGCTCCCTCCGCGAAGGGCCGCAGGCTGGGGGGGTCGCGCACGTCGCCGCGCACGAGCTCGACGCCGCCGGCCGCGAGCCAGCGGGCGCGCGCCGGGTCCCGGACGAGCGCGCGCACGGCGTGCCCGCGGCGGCGCAGGGTGTCGACGAGATGGCGTCCCACGAATCCCGTGGCGCCCGTGACGGCCACGATCACGGGACGCGGGGGGGCGCGGTCACTCCGGCTGGTCGGTGGCGCCCTCGTCGAGGAACACGAGCGTGTGGCGCCGCGCCACGATCGCCGCCAACGCTTCGAAGACCTTGGGGTCGAGCACCGTGCCGGCGAGGTCCGCCATCCGCTCCACGGTCTGCTCGGGCGCCATCTTCTCCTGGTAGGGTCGGGACGTGCACAGTGCGTCGTAGACCTCCGCCACGGCGATGACGCGTCCCCCCAGCGGGATCTCCTCCCCCCGCAGGCCGTCGGGGTAGCCGGTACCGTCCCAGCGCTCGTGGTGGCTGCGCACCATGGCGATGATGTGCTCGAGGTGGGGAAGCGGCGCGAGGATCTGGGACCCGATGACGACGTGCTGCTTGACGTGCTCGAACTCCTCCGGCGACAGCGCGCCTTGCTTGTTGAGCACCACTTCGCGGGTGCCGATCTTCCCGATGTCGTGCAGGCGCCCGGCCACGCGGACGTGCTCCACCTGCTCGTCGCTCATGCCCAGCTCCGCGGCGATGGTGGCGGAGAGATCCGCCACCCGAGCGGAGTGGCCACGCATGTAGGGGTCTTTCGCCTCGAGCGCGTTGACGAGCGCCTCGAGCGTCGCGACCGAGATGCGCTCGAGCTTCACGCGCTCCCGCTGCAGCTCCGCGGTGCGGGTCGTGACCTCTTCCTTGAGCCACTGGTTCAGGTGGCGGTTCTCGAGCAGCATCTCGCGGCGCTTCAGCGCCCGCTGCACGGCCCGCCCCAGGTCGGCCAGCTCGATCGGCTTCGTCAGATAGTCCATCGC
>Ga0209761_1000166_pt1 | contig 37408 bp, 22 predicted proteins | sample GraSoi013_1_40cm_4_FD_185818 | JGI IMG/M metagenome (GOLD analysis project Ga0209761, IMG submission 185818) | Grasslands soil microbial communities from the Angelo Coastal Reserve, California, USA - Sample 09_25_2013_1_40cm (SPAdes) (version 2) | ecosystem: Environmental > Terrestrial > Soil >... | reverse complement strand
GATGGGACCCAAGAGCGTACAGGTTGATCAACAAGCTAGACGTGGTTGATTGCTACTCTGCCACCGCTGGCATAACCGAGGGAGTGGTGCCTCACCCGTTTGACCTGACCAATGTCAGCATACACTTAACGACAGTTATGGAGCGGCTTGGCAATTACAATGTTACGATACTCGTTGACTCGCTGATGCCAATCTTCTCGGAGACAGAGAACAAGCATGCAATCGGTTTCATTCAAAGCATTGCTGCGAAGGTGAAGAAGAATGGTGGCCGGATGATAGCGACGTTGACTACGGGGGCCTTATCCTCAGAACAATTCCACAAGGCAGAGAGTCTTTTCGACGGTGTCATCGAGTTGAGGATGGTGGAAGAGCATCACAGCTTACACAGATATCTATTGATTCGGAAGATGGACAGAAGGCAGATTATTCCGAAACTAGTCCAGTTTGACATTATAGACGGCATTGGAATCAAGTTGAAGATGCCACGTGTATCTTTTGGGTGGAGAAGGAACATCTTAGCGAGGGTCAGTGGACGCCCGAAGCTTCCCGGAACAGATCTAGTGCGGCACTAGTCCTGCATCCAGATACTAGCCTGTAGGACCGGTGTGAGAGATCTTTTCTTAAAGCGAGAATAGAGAATGCTCCGGGCGGGATTCGAACCCGCGATCAACGGCTGTCCCAGTCCTCCGACAGGACCCGAAAGGCCGTTATGCTAAACCGGGCTACACCACCGGAGCGTAGAGCCCAGAGTTCAAACAGACCCTTTAGAAGGGTTTCGACCGGTCCAGAAATAATGGAGCAAGGAGTAGATTTCTTTCTCGAGGATGCTGAACCTCTCTGTGAAAAATTTCACAATTTTACCTAAAATAACGTCCTTTCCCTAACGGACGATGAAGAGAATCAATGAATTAGATTGAGCTCTCGCTGTAGGGGTCCCAGCTAGTACCTCCAATCTTGGCGAGCAGCGTATCGGTTTCGGATTCGCAAAGCCAGACGATGAGGGGATGGGTCTGAACGTGTTGGGAAAGTCTCTTTCACGTCTTGAAACTCTACAATCTACCCCCCCTTTTTTACAACTTAACTTTCTACTGCGCCTTAAAATGAGGGAGATCTGCCGTTAATCGCTCAAAATGCGATAATAGCTTTTTGCGGAGACGGGTTTATTCATTTAAACATAGCGGAAATCCACGAGGACAGCATCGGGGGGCTAGAAAACGTAGGCGTATTTTACCAATCAGGGCACGAAATGAGCGATTTGACATCCGACCCTAGATTTCATCCTAGAATTTCTAAAAGAAGGGTGCATGGATGCCCTTGAACCCAATATTTCGGCGGTATTGTCGAAAAAAATGTAAAAGACAGCTTGATCATCGGCGGGCTTGTTCTCGGTTCTAGTCTCGATCAGGTCCGGGCTTGTTGCCAAGTATGGTGTCGATTTTTTCAGTGAGTGTTGAATCGATTTTCTCCGCAACCTCAGCTGCTTTCATGTTCTCGTTGACCTGTTCTGGGCGGCTCGCCCCAGTGATAACCGTGCTCACATGGGGATTCTTCAGGCACCATGCTAGGGCTAGCTGGGCCATAGTGCAACCTAGTTCCTTGGCCAGAGGGTCAAGCCGCTTCGCCTTCGCAATATTCTCCGGAGTTAGAGTGTGCTCTTTCAACCACTCGTACCCTTCCAGAGTCGCCCTCGATCCAGCCGGCACTCCCTTGTTGTACTTCCCACTCAAGAGTCCCGAGGCTAGTGGACTCCATATTGTCGTGCCCAAACCGATCTCACGATACAAGGGCAAGTATTCCTTCTCTACTCTGTCACGATGCAGCATGTTATACTGTGGTTGTTCCATCTGAGGAGGCGTCAATCCGTGTTCCCGAGCGAGACCGTGAGCACGCATAATATCGGCGGCGCTCCATTCTGAAGTGCCCCAGTAGAGAATCTTGCCATCATGGATAAGATCGTCCATTGCTCTGACGGTTTCCTCGATCGGTGTGTTCGGATCTGGACGGTGGCAGAAGAATAAATCGAGGTAATCAACCTGTAATCGTTTCAACGAGTTACGACAGCCTTCGAAAACATGCTTGTGGGAAAGCCCCTTGTCATTCGGTCCCTCGCCACCCCAGAAGACCTTACTGGAAACGACAATGCTCTCTCGACGCCATCCCAGCTTCTTAATCACATTCCCCATCACTCTCTCCGCGTTTCCGTCCGCGTATGCTTCAGCATTGTCGAAGAAGTTGACACCGGCGTCGTACGCTCTCGACATACATTTCACCGCAACCTCTTCTCCTACTTGGCCTCCGTAGGTTACCCATGCGCCTAGGGAGAGTTCGCTTAGCTTGAGACCAGAGCTTCCTAACCTGCGATAGTTCATTTGATGGACGGTCTGATGCTGGGGATTGGAGTTATTAATTTTGCATCAACCGTTCGATCGGACGTAGTATGGTTGGTCATTGTTCGAATGGGCGTCGGATGAGTAGGTTTGATGATTCAACAAGCAAGCGTAGGAGTTTCTAGGTCGCACTAGCGAGTTATTCTGAAGTTTCTGGACTCACCCAGATAATCCGACCATTGCACTTCGACATTCTTAACCCTCGCTAGTGGAGGTCCTCGGTGACAGAACTTGATCAACTCAGTAATCTTCTCTTTTTCCCCCTCCGCCAAGATCTCAACCCGTCCATCAGGAAGATTCCTAGTCCAGCCAGTCAGGCCCAGTCTGCGTGCCATGTCTACGATCTCTCTCCTGAAGAAGACCCCTTGGACCGTACCGGTGATGATTATGCTGGCTCGGGCGTCCAACGCAAAGTCCGCTCTCCCGTGAAGAGCCGTTCCGGAGGAGAGCCGGTTATAGGACTTGTCAGCAACTCATTACGACTAGACCGCTGGTGTAGGCGCGTGAGCCAGTTGCGCAACCGGCGGAGTTGCTTTCGGAGGCGGAGGCTGACGCGAGACCTCTACAAGTTCACGAACAAGCGACTCCGTCTTCAATCCATGAATAGCAGCGAAGGCACCTAGGCTCATGTAAATATCCCCTGCCTCGTCTACATCCAAGTTCAGCCCATGCTTGAACAAGGTTTCTCGAGTCCACGGGAAGACAACGATCAAGTCGCCGATTATGGTCTCTCCCTCGATCCGGTCGACGGTCACCTTAAACCCGGTTCCTTCCCTTCGGATGACCTCCTTCACCGGGGACGGAGTCTGCACCAGCAGCTTAGGAGGAAGCGGGACACTTTTGGCCGGGAGAACAGGCTTTGGGGGCTGCTTCTTAACGCTGATATGACTCTTCGTCCCCATCTTTTTGGGAGTCTTCTTCCCGATGGGTTTCTTCTCAGCCTTTTTCGTTTTCTTGGATAATACCATATGATCGACCCTCGAACTCGACTCTACTGACCTACATAGTGTGCTCCGGGCTTTTCAAGGCTTCTGCTGGAAGTACCTAGGTGAACTGCAGGACCATATTGCGGGGCGTTACTTTGCTATTTGTGTTGTGGCTCTACGGTCCATGCTATCGGAAGACCTTGAGTCAACTGTTCCACTTGTCTGACGGCTTTTTGCCTCAACTCTGCCGTGATGTTTTCGAATACCGGGCTAGAGTATTCTTCTATCCGGCCTTGGTCGGATAGCCGTGCGATCTCCGGGTCCAGAGGTACTCCGCCAAGGTAGGGAATATCCAATTGCGCTGCCAGCTTTGATCCGTTTGATTGGCCAAAGATCTCGATCTTCTCTCCACAACCCGGGCATTGGAAGTAGCTCATATTCTCGACCAAACCCATTATCGGCGCCTCCATCTTCTTGGCCATATTCACCGCCTTCGCGACTATCATAGCCGCAAGATCCTGAGGCGAAGAGACCACTATGACACCATCCACGGGCAGCGACTGGAAAACCGTCAGAGGACTGTCTGAGGTACCCGGTGGCAAATCGACGAGCAGGTAGTGAACGTCTCCCCAGTCGACATCCCAGTACAATTGTCTGATGACACTGTTGACTATCGGACCACGCCAGATCACCGGCATCGTTGGATCATCGAGGACGAGATTGATCGACATCACTTTGATTCCAGTTTTCGATTTGGCGGGAACGATCAATCCATTCGGTGCTTTGTACGGTTTTCCGCTTAGTCCGAAGACCTTTGCTATACTTGGCCCGGTAAGATCAGCATCTAACACGCCTACCTCGTAGCCTTGCCTTCTAAGCTCCGTGGCCAGCATGCTTGTAACGAATGATTTTCCAACTCCACCCTTTCCGGAAACTATCGCAATGATGTTTCGGATGCCACGTTTCCCGAGCTTGTTGATTCCGGGACCAGCGGTGGATATGTTCTGTCCCGATTGAGAGGTTTGAGAGTTGGTTCCTCTTGCTGTAAGTTTCACTCTAAGCTCTTCAAGCTCTTTCTTAGACATCGCCGTTGTTTCAACATTGACAGACTTTACACCGTCGAGCTTTCCAACGGCCTTCTCCACATCCGCCTGCAGAGTCTTCGCCATAGGGCAATGCTGCACTGTCAGGGCAATTTTTACCTGTACTATGCCGTCTTCATTGATGCCAATGTCTCTGACCATGTTCAAGTCTACAATGCTGATCCCTATCTCGGGATCCAGCACTCCTCTTAGCTTCTCTAGTATGGCGGCTTTGTCAGGCATCTGTTGGTCAGTCTCTACAATGCACTAGAGTTCCGGTACTCGGTATTTACACTCTCTTTCTGTATGCAGCTTCGGAGCCAATCCATAAGTAGCCATTTTCCAATCCCCCTCTCCCTAGATGGAATAGGTCTCGTTTGATTGCTGGTTCTGTTGATTATCTCTAACTAAGTAAACTGTCTGGAGTCTCGGAATAGTGTCTGTGAGTGATAAGACGAGAAGGGCCTTGAAGGATTTCGGCCTCACTGACTATGAAGTGAAAACATATGTTGCATTGGTCGAGGCCGGTCCCATGCCAGCTAGTGAGTTGAGTACTCACGCAGGAGTTCCATACTCGAAGATTTACGAGATAATAGGAAACCTCGAACGGAAGGGTTGGGTCGAGACGGAACAAGGAAGACCAAGTAAATATTATCCAAAGGCACCCACGATGGCTCTTGAGTCATCTAAAATTCGGATCGAGAACAATCTGAAGCTAAGTCTAGACGAAGCCCTGGGCGAGCTTCAACCCCTCTACGAGAAAAAGGATGTAAAGGAGAAGCCAGATATCTGGATCGTAAGAGGCCAAAACAATATTCTGGACAAGATCAAAGAGACTCTAGACCGGACCAAGATGGAACTGCTCGTCGCTGTGCCCGTGGTCCCGGAGGCCATCGTAACCCTGGCCGCTCCATTGCTATCGATAATGCGCGACAGGGGCGTAAAAGTCTCGATACTGGTCACTTCCTCGGCTGGCAGAGACACTCTAAGGAGGTTGAGAAGTGTTGCAGACGTGAGAGTTCGTGAACAGATGTTCGGAGGTGGAATAATATCAGATAGCGACCAAATAATCCTCCTTCTTGGTGAGGAACCGGAGAAAGGATTGACACTTGCAATCTCGTCAGATCACATTGGTCTTGTGAAGTTTGGCAAGAATTATTTCGAATACCTCTGGGAGAACTCAAAACCCTCCGGTTAATCTCCTAAGAGGCACGGAGGCGTTTGAAGCACAACATCTGGAAGTCGGGATGCAAAAACCACCTTGGGATTGGAACTAACATCTTCAGTCTGTTACTTGACGGGTTTATCCACGGGCGACTGTGCGTCGCAAGAGAGATCAGGCTACATGCAGCTGATCAGTTCCTCAACGCACCCCGGATTTCTTGTTGCGTTTTCAAGAGCTGTCAAAAGATGCAATCCGAGCTCTCTCGGAGTCTATGCTGCAAGGCGAACGACAAAAGACCGTGTGTTTTCCTACCGTTGGTTTTGCTGGGCAATATTTCCTAGAGTCTACCGGGAATACTTCCGGGCGAGCGCCACCTCTATGGTTTCAAAGATCGGAACTGATGAGGAACTTTTCTATTCCTACTTCGCAGGCTTAGCTGATGCAGAGGGCAACTGGCAGGCACATCGGATCAGAAAATCCCAGGTTCACCTTGAATTCAGACTATTTTCAACCAATCGAGAACTCCTTTCCGCGGTCAAGGATCAGCTGACGCGACGTGGCTTCTCATGCTCAGTCCGCCTTAAGGAACGAGCCGGGTCGCATCAACACGCCGTACCATTGAAAAAAGACTACTGGTTGTTAAGCATCACAAAGCGGGAAGATGTTGTACGTTTGGCGATCCGACTGCTGGCATATTCATTACACCCTGAAAAAATAGCTAGAATGAAGTTTGTGCTTGACCACAGGACATCTCGGGACTGGTCAGCCCTTGAGAAGAGCTGGGAAGCGCTGAGGAAGGCAGTGGCTGAAGAGGTGAAGTTGTCTAAAGAGCTTGCACGTGCGGAATATGACATCTTTCACCAAGTGAAACTAGGTAAATAGGAGATCGCTCGGGAGTTTACAATTACGCGGGGGTTGCCAAGCCAGGTCAAAGGCGCAGGGCTTAGGACCCTGTCCCGTAGGGGTTCGTGGGTTCGAATCCCACCCCCCGCACCAATTGGCCTTTCACGTCATCGAAACATCATGACATACGCGACTCGGGGGGGATTGCTTGTTTCTCCTAGTGTGGGTGGATTTCATGATGGATAATTTTATCGATTGCTATTACTGTGGGGCGAGTTCTTAATATGCGCGGTTGAGCGACTTCTCGCTGAAAAGAAGCCGTCGGGGTTTTGGAGAAAACAAAGAAACCGTCGAACGCAGAGAGGGCCCGTCGACAGCAATTTTTCAACAGGGCTGTCATCGTCGCGACGGTGATCGTGATTGTGATTGTGACAGCGTATGCTTTGTCCAGACCAACGTCGGTTGAGTTACCTGACTATCTCAATCGATGTATTCCCGAGACGGGGACCCTTGCATACAGCTCCAGCTTTCAACTACAGATTTTGATCAATGGGGCAAACTATACCATCCCGGGCGGGATTGGCATTCTAGGAAAGTCGTGCATCCGGCCAATCCACACCTTCGTCTCCAAGACCGGCCCCGTGACCTTGTACGTTGATTCGGACGTAAACAGGACCTATACTTTGAAGGATTTCTTCCTCTTGTGGGGAAGTACATATGGACTGACTTATGCGACGTTCAGCCGGGATGAACTGTTCACGTACCGAGCTGACAACACGCATCTTATCACTATGAGAATAGTTAATGCGAATGAGACACGTGAGGACGCAAGTTTCGGAGACTATCCTTTACCAACGAGAGGCAACACCTCGACGAACCCGCTGATACTCATAAGTTACGGTTGACCTGTCTTCCTCGCATTCTATTCGAGCCTGGACGAAGGCTTCGGCGTGATTCGCGCTAGCCCATCGAGGGAGGATTATCCCTGCTATCACGCCTACATGTTCTCAAGAGTTGAATGGTTGAATGTTCTCAAGTGTCTGTCCGGGTTGGCTTGATTGGTTGCCAGACCAGGAGAACGGGAACACCCAAGTGTCCTCGAAGTGGGAAATGACTACATTGACCTCTACTCCGATCGTAGTGGGGGTATTCGGGTGCAGAGCGGACCTAAGCCAGTAGGTATAGTCCGGGCAACCGGTCGAACTCGTCTTGCCATAACAGAAAGCCACGCTTGCGACATCACTAAGAGTGATAGTTGCGTTGCCGTACTTGTCGGCCCATCTGAACTCCTGATACTGCCCCGATTGCGCCACGGTGCCCGTGCCGGTGCCCCATGCTGTGTTGTAGCTGCGCATATACTGGAGGAACGGGTCTACATTGCCAGATTCACCGGTTCGGTCATATGGATAGAGAAGGATGCTCCCCTGAGGTCCGAGGGCCTGGCCGCCTCTGCTTCCGTCGGAGTTGCGTGAACATCCGGTCCCGATATGGCCAGTGTCCGGCGGAAACACGGATTTGCACATGTATGGTCCACTTCCGATGAATGTCCCCCCTGTGATCATATCATAGGAAACACTGGTTTTTGCAGGGTCGGCTCGGCCGACGTCGCCGTATGTCTTGTCTCCGAGTAGTTCCCAGATGTGCCTTGGAATTATTGGTGTGCCAGCAAGGTTGACAATGTGAGAAATACTTTGCCCTTGCATCTTTATGTCGACCAGTGTGGAGGAATAGACAGTGACTCCCAGGAGCTGAGCGACGTTCCCGGAAAGCGCGGCTGCAGGTACGTCTCGGTAGTTGAGCAACGAGAATTTGACATCTGACGCGTTCACAGGGACGCCATCTTGCCATCTCAGATTATTTTTCAACTGAACCAGGATGTGTGTGTTCCCCTGGCTGTCGACTGAAATCTTGTAGGTGTTGCACATCCAACAAATGATGTTCGCGGGTTGGATCGGACTTGCTGCGAATATCGTGTCGTATACTTCACTTATCACGTTGAACTCCCAGAGGGTTTGTGCTTTGAACGGGTTAAGGACGGTTGTTCCCTGTCTTTGTCCCCAACGTATCGTGTTGCTGCCGCCTCCAAATCTGTACAGCGAGCTCGAAGGGGCATAGCTTGTGTCGTTATGACCGTTAAGTAATGTCCAGGTGTTGGGGTAGCTTACTCCTCTCTGGTTGACTGCACCTGTCATTGCCCTGAGTGAAGCGATTCTGATGCCTCTTGAAAATGATGGTATGTTTCCAACGTGCTTGCCGAACTCGTCGAACGCCGTCAACGTCTTGGTCTTGAATATGCTAATGTCCGCGGTCTGGGAAGCCGCGTTTACAAAACCGTCAAGGGTTGGGACACAGAGGAATCCGTAGTTAAGGGCCTCACCGTTCAGGACTCCTCCGCACTGGTTGGAGGCTGCCGCGCTATAGTAGAGTTGCAGCAGATGATCCGGAAATGGGCCTGGTAATGACCAGCCGAACGTGTACATGTCCCAATCGTCTGTGTCTCCTTCTGGTGCAGATACGAACACTATTGGCCCTAGCTGGGCGATGTTCGCGACAGTTGTGGATACAACGTATCCGCCTAGAAGTTGATTGAGCGTGTTCGTCAACCCGAGACCCAATGATTGTCTGAAGATGTCGTCGCTTCGGATCATGAACCTGATAGGATGGGAGACGATGTTTGCCAGTCCGGGACTAGTGGCATCTATGATGCAGTCTCGATTATCATCTCTTAGTCCGATGTTGGCTGCGATGAGGTGATCTCGAGCCGCACAGAAATCAGGCGATCCGGGAGCTGCGAAGCCGCCGGGGCTGGCCGCTATGTGGAAGGCGCTAGTATCGGGTGGATGAACTAGCCTGGAGATGTTCTGGCCGGTCAGCGAGTCCCAGGCAGTTTGAGTTGGCAGGGGACTGGCCGATGGATCCTTGGCGGCAGGCGAGGGGTCGGCTAGGCCTTGACCAGCTCCGCCGAGAGGGCTGTCGTTCACGAATGCCTGCCGGTCAATGAGGTGGGCCATGGCCTCGCGGATCTCAATTCCGCACTGGCTGTTGCCATGTTGGAAGTTACAGCCCCATGCTGGCCACGTGCTTGATGCGTAGTTGAAGTCGATTCCGTACATTCCATACTGGCCTTGGCCTGGGCTGAGAAAGAAGTCGGGATTTGTATCGTAAGAGTTGAACTTGGCCTTTGGAACGGGCCAGTCGGTCAGGTCGAGTTGTCCATTTTCAAAGTCAGTGAACTCGCTCGTTTCACTAGAATAGTAGATAAATTGTAGGTTGGTGGCCCTCGGTCCATAGGGTGCCCAGAGGTTGGTCGTAGAGTCCACGCTTCCCCCTGGATTCGCATTCACGGGTCTGGGCAATTGGAATAGGATGGACGAAAGGCCCAGTGCTATTATGAGGATGAGCCCGAAACGCTTCATGAGAAGCTAGTCTCGAGAGGCTTTTCCCTTCACGCTTCTTAAGGCTATCCCAGTGAGTCGCAAGCTCGGGACCGCCATAGACGTAGTTGGATAGAATTGGTATTCCTTGGATATTACATGAGGTTGAGTTTCTATCCCCTTCACAGAATGGGATCAACTGCATTACATCCAAGGGGACAGGTACCATAGGCATATCTAGCCGAGTGAGCGAATTAATTTCGAGGATCCTGGGCAGGCGTTGACTACTGCTGGTCTCGACGACGAGAAGGAAAAGAACACTCGTTATTATGACGTGGACCGTTTCAAGGCAGTCGTGGAAGGATCGGCGAGGCCGACGCCAACTGGAATCCAATTGCTGCTTCTCAAGGCAGCTGCGGGTCTAGACTCGATAAGAGGCGCGACAGTCACCTTTGGCGCGATAGCAATAGTTCTGGCTGCTCCCGTCATCGTTATAGTGGGGATAGCGCTTTACGGCCTACTGGGATTTCTTGCAAGCTTCTTCGGTCTGATCGGCTTTCTTGGTTTCTACGTTGAGCGTAGACTTGGGACCTCTATCCAAGTCTCGGATTACAATATGAAGGTCAGAATCTTCGCCCAGATCGTTGGCTTCTGTATCTTTGCCGCGATAATAATCTTCTTGGCCGTGATCCTTCCCAGCCTAGGGCTCAGGTTGCCCTGAGACGGAATCAACGAGGCCTCGGAACAGATTGAGGTTCCCGGCCCGATTACTCGGGCATATCGCTTTTGTATCGTGTCATGTCTGCAACGGACATGCGGTTCGATGCCTTTCACTTGTTCTAGGGTTTCTCTTGGAAAAAAGCAATGGGGGCTAGCAGCTCTGGAAGAAGTGGCTGTTTACTAGGACCAAGTCTACGATGTTGATGACGCCGTCATTGTTGAGGTCTGCGGCCGGGTTGTATAATGGCTGGCCGATCGCTAGGAGGAATCTGCCTCCGACCATCACATTATCAATAATGTCTACTTTGCAGTCGCCGCTGGCATCACCTATGAACTTTTGAGTGAATAGTATGATTAGGGCGCCATTGTTGCCTCTCTTGAACTCGCATGGATTACAACGTGGGGATTAGAATATCCGCTCAGATCGTGGGCTTCTGTTCAGTAGCCGCGATTATTGTCTTCCTAGCACTAGTCTTACCTGGGCTATGGTTACGATTGCCCTAGGGAGTGAATGTTCTCGGAGATTCAGTGGAGGACGGTAGCGCTGACTCTATAGATCCCTCAACCCAGTCGGACGGATTAATCCCTAATCGTTTTTCCTCGACACGTGACAGGAATCTAGGTCAGGAAAAGTAAGGGGTGTGAAGGCCCTAGCAGGTCTGGCCGAAGTTGCCGCCCACTAGGGACAAGTCTACAATGTTGATCTCGCCGTCGTTATTGAGGTCGGCAGCAGAGATGTATCCTGTCTGGCCGATTTTCTTACCAAAAATGCCCCCGATCGTTGATAGATCGACAATGTCCGTGTTGCAGTCACCGCTCACATCTGCCTTTAGCTTTTGTGTGAATCCTATGATTAACGCGCCGTTGTTACCAGTGTTGAACTCGCACGGACTTGCGGGACATCCACTTGTAATTGGGGTCGCGTATCCCCCAATGATGTACATCCCTCTGGAAAGTATGCTACCTGGGTCTACGGAAAAGGTCACTAGGAGTGTTGCGCCAATTGGAACTGTTATGCTCTGGCTTCCTAGAAGTATGCCCCCCAACAATAGACCGCCCACGGGGACTAGTTCTCCGGAGTCGTATATTCCGTTGTTCTGCGTAATCTGCGTCCCATTGTCCCAGACCATGCTCTCACTCACGTCGAGAACCCCATTAGCGTTCCCATCGACGTATTTGATCTTGGCATCACTCTTTAATGTGCTGCCGATCGTCGGAGTCGGGCCGTGGATCATAGAGTCACCCGCGTCGTAGATGTTATTGTTGTTGCTATCGTAGATCACAGGCTCTCCAGCGTCCCACACATTGTTGCTGTTGGTATCCGAGTATTTCACCTTCTGGTCCACTTTGAGTGTGGCACCAGTCGTCGCAGGAATTAGTCCCGCAATCGCTGTTTCACCACCGTCGTAGAAGTTGCTGTTGTTCGTGTCGTAAACGGTAAACTCTCCTGCATCCCAGACTGCGTTGAAGTTTGTGTCGGCATAGCTTAGATGCTGATCGCTCAAGAAAGTGCCTATAGCTGGGGGTGTGCCCACAAGGACCGTTTCGGGGGGCGGAGCTGTTCCAACGATGAGGGTTTCGCCCGTGTCGTAGACACCGTTGCCGCTAGTATCGTAGAAGACGGTCTCTCCAGGGTCCCAAACGTTGTCGAGGACGACATCCAGGTAGGTCAACTTTCCATCGAACTTTAACGCAGTGCCATTCGACGGGGCGGTACCGGAAAGTGCAAAGTCAGGGTCGTATATGCCATTGTTATTTGTATCGTACCCAACGGGTTCGCCGGTATTCCACAGCCCGTTTCCATTGGAGTCGACGAACTTGATTTGGGAGTCGAAGGTTAACGATGTGCCGACAATGGGGCTTCCGGAGATAACTGTCTCACCGGAGTCGTAGACTCCGTTCCCATTAGCGTCGTATACAACTGGCTCGCCAGGGTTCCATTGACCGTTGACATTGGAATCGAAGAATTTGACGGTGGAATCAAGTAATAGTGCCCGGTTGAATATAGGTGAGTTGGCAATTGGCTTGTCAACGAATGGTGCGGATGTATCGTATGTGCCGCTTGAATCCGCGTCTATGATCACTGCCTCCCCAGGATCCCAGTGATTGTTTACGGCAATATTGTCCACGAATCTCATTCTAGAATCTAGCGTTCCGGAACCGTAGCGGCCATTGCAGTCGGAGTCAATCACGACTACCTCACCTGCATTGTAAATGTGGTTGGCATTAGCATCGACAAAGTTCAGCCGGCAATCCGAGCCGCTAAGTACTACTCGGGCCGTGGAGTTTGCGACGAACGTCTCTGGCCTGGTGCCAAGGTTTGCGATGGTTACGCTTACCTTGAGCTGGCCAGGGCCGCCGATAGCCGCTTCTGTCGCCTCGTACAAATTGTTGTTGTTTGTGTCGTACACGACGTATTCCCCAACATCCCAGACGTTGTTCCCATTTCCATCAAAATATTTTATCAGCGGATCGGCCTTGAGAGCCTGAGTAACAGTGATAGTGGATCCTGCAATCACAGGTTCTCCAAAACCGAAAAGATTGTCAATGTTGTTGTCGTAGACTACAGGTTCTCCCGCATCCCAATGATTATTGGAGTTCACGTCAGCATACTTCACTTTCGGGTCACTCTTCAGCTGTGTGCCTGGAGATGGAGGAGCAGGGCAGGAGGTCGGGCAGGACAATGAGACCCCACTGTACGCGAAGTTTCGGTTGGCCAAGCCAAGCCCCTGCACGGCGAGATCATCGGTTCTTGTGACAGTCAGGGTCAAGGTTATCGTCTTCGTGACAACTACTTCGGAGTATGTACCCTGTGTGGTAGCTGTAGCGTTGAAAGTGTAAACGCCTGTTGTTGCTGACACTGCGTTGGTGGACACGTTCATGACGGAGGTTAGTGGGAAGCTACCCTGGTTCGGAGTGAATGTGCAGGCTCCGCCCTGAAGCCGGTAGATGCAATTATTCCCTAGGGCGATAGAGTCGGGCGCCCCACTAGTCAATGTGACTGATACGTTCACCTTCGTCCAGTTCCCTGCTTCTTGGCTAAACGCGGTTGGAGTTATGTTGAAGACGAAGTTTGGCTGTGCTGGAGGTTGGATGATAAGCTTCAGCCAAGCCATTCTGACTCCGCTGGAGGTAGTGTTTCCTACGATCGGAACGAAGTACGTGCCTGATGGCGCAGTGGACACCCCGCCTTTTGGCCCGCCATTCACGGTAAGTGTCAAAACAGAAGAACATGCCGCAGTACAGCTGAGAACACTGAAGTTTGGAGAGACGTTGATGGGAAGACTCAGCGCTGAGAAAGTGATCGTACCTGGTGTTCCCGTGACTGTTCCTACCGCTACTGTCGTCGTGCCTGTCTGCGTTCCCGAGACAGGTCTAACGATCGTGAGTGTCGTTGGGGATGTTGTCATCGGGAAGTTGAATGGAGTGGCCCTATTGTCAAAGTATCCATGGACCGGATTGTATGGGACACTCGACGGGTTTTGGATGGTCGTGGTCTTCGTGGAAATATGGATAACCGAAAAGACACTAGCTGCTTGGACGGTGAACTTCAGTCTGAAGAGAATTCCGTTTCCGTTTACGAACGGGAAGATTGTATCCTGATCTACTATGCTAAGTCTGTACCAGTTGGGGTTACTGGTCACGTTCGCCAGGGTACCGGTCTTAATTCTGTCGAATATGCACCTAGAAACTGCGTCGTACAAGTTGTCGCCGTTAGGATCCACGACTAGAGGTTCTCCGGTATCCCAGACGTTGTTGCCATTGGTATCGAAATATTTGAGGGCGGCGTCAATCTTCACAAGCGCTAGGTTTGCTGGGGTGATGCCGAAAATCACGGGCTCACCAGTGTCGAATCTGCCATTGGCGTTGGAATCGATTATAATGGAATCTCGGGAATCGGGGGCCCAATAATTGTACCCGAGGGTATCTACGTACTTGATCCTCGCGTCAGATTTGAGGGTCGAACCGACAGCGGGTGACCCTGTTACGACGCGGTCGGAAGCGGGGCACGCGGCACCGCTGAAGGCAGACGGTGAAACGGCCAAATGAAGGCTGGCCGAAGTGAACGTGATGTTAATGTCGAATCCGTTAATCGAGCCAGCATCAGTCAGGTTAATATCCATTGAAAATGTGCTGCCTGAGGCGCCGGATAGGACGGCATTGGACTTCGCGGTCTCGCTGAACAATCCTAGAGCGGCAAAGTTGTTCGGTGGTGTGGCATGGGCCGCCGGGATGATTGGATTGTTGGAGACTGGTCCCAGAAGTGTGACGATTATTCCGAGGAGTCCGAGTAGAATTAGAACACTTGACTTTATCGCCTTTAACTTCATCTAAATACCTCTAGATGGTTGAAAATCATGTTAGCCGGTAAACGTGTTTAAAAGCTTTCCCAGATTTTGGTCACTGGCCGATTGCTGCATAAGTTTTTGGATATAGCGAGATTGACGGAGCGAATCGTAGAGCGCCGACATGTATTATCGGGCTACATTATCCGAGACGAGGTTTCGGAGCGTCCGATTTTGAGATAGGAAAGAAAAACAGGGGGTTTAGGCCGGAGACGATTGTATCGTCGCCCAGCCTTCAGGTGTTCACGACTACTTTGAAGGTGTCGGATGGTCCGTTCACGGTAAGCACTGAGCCATCGCCCATGGTAATGAGCCGTGTAGCTGTGCCAGTGACGGCGTATATGTCATTGGTTGATGGTACTACAAGGTTCGCTCCCCTGAGTTCCATAGCTTGTCCTGGCCCGAGCGTGACTACGCTTCCAGTGACCGAGCCTGTAACTCCACCGACGCTTCGGTAGGAGAACGATGTGCTTGCAGTGATCGTATTGCCGGATGTGTTGATAACTCTGCAGAAGAGCGGGTCAGAGTTCCCTTTCGCCAATGTGTTGAAGCCGTCGTTGTCTGCACGGCAACCAACGCTGCGCAGCCCTAGATCAGACGGAGGACTGTAGCTGAATGGTGTCGATGTGAAGTCTAGCGGGCTTATGCCACAGGTGGTGGCATCGCCTACGAGTCTCCCGGTCACTGATATCGCAGATGGGAACGCCGAAGCGCTTGATCCGCTGGCTTGCAACTGGACGCCGAAGAGTGAGTGTGAGCCGTCTGTTGCCCAGCATCCTCCGCCGAGAACAACGGTTGCGACTCGCACTTCTCCCAGAGGATTCAGTATGTCAGTTCTGAAATTGTAGGTCGGTGAGCCTGGGGGCATTGTTGGGAGGGTTGGATCCGAAACGCCGACGGCGGTGAAGACTGATGGGTCGAAGTTTACGACTAGGTCATATCCTACTATGCCGAATCCGGCAGAGGGCGTTACGCCGAGAGTGAACGTGTCTCCAATGTCTGGATTTGATGGGCTGGGGACCAAGCTGATCGCTGTAGATGGGGTTGCCCAAGCGGGCATTATTGGGATGGCAATGAGAAATGTTGCGATGAGTAAGGTAGCTCGAAGCATTTTGTTTTCCACTTCAGGTTTACTTCCGAGTCAGAACTCTTTGGATCGTAATATAAGAGTTGCCCAATCGGATTGACTGAGTATACCTGTAGAGATAGGTGGGAAGCCCTTTCAACCCGCAGAACTCCGCGTGGAGTTCCGTCGAATGAATCCGATTTATCTCCTCGACTTTTTGGCCTTTGTATCTTTTTGTGCCCTTTGAAAGCGCCTCTCCAGCAATACAGTACTCGCGAGTAAACCTAAACCCGCGACTATCGCGGTAGTCATCACGAAAATGCTCCAGGGGAAGCCGGACTCTAAAGTCAGGGTATCGCCTTTGACGGTCGTACTCCATGGTACTTCGACGTCTGCCCTTACCTTGTGTATGGCATTCGATATGAAGTTCGCAATCTCGTCAACCTCGGTAACCTGATCGTGATAGGTCAGGTTGAATCCCGTAACTGCCTCGTAACGCACGAACTGAGCCGCCGGGTCTCGAGTCGTGGTCCACTTTTCCAAGGGTTCGCTGAGCGAAGTAAAATTGAAGAGTTCGACATTCGCCGTTATAGCGGTGACCTGTTCATTGTCGACCAACTGCTCGTTCCAGTACCATCGTCTAGTGTGAGGCAGGGGCCCTTGCGATGATTGTGGGAACTGCGAGATTTGTGCTATTCTCTGTCCAAGATAGGTTGGAAGAACGAGGTTGAGTGTGTAGTTTCCGGATTTGACATCTTCTAGAAACGAGAATGATCTCCAGGACAGATCGATAGACTTAACGTCGCTGTGAGTGCTGGAAATTCCCTGAACTAGAAAACTCAGAACGTATTGATATCTTGTCCCGTTAGAGTTTGCGTCCAAGCTTACTTCTGATGCGGCCGCCGACGGACTTTTGTTCCGAAGTGCCACGTTCAGGGAGTCAGACAGAGAGGATGCGTTCGTCCCTGTCATATGCACATTGAACACGGGGATAGACGCGAAGGTGAAGGATCTGTTGACTAGCGGTGGGAATGGGACGCCTTGCAAAAGGTCGCCTGAAATCTTAACCCTTGCACCTTCGTTAGTGAGTGTCACTTGGTATTCTGCTGCGGCGTTCGCCACGAACGCATCCACCGCGACCAGTATCAAGATAATACAGGTTATTGTTAGTGCAGGCTTCGGCGTTTGAGGTGCCCTCTAATCTTCTTCAGTGTGATCGTGACTTGTAATCCTTACTCGTCGGTCCAAGAATCGGTTTCTAACCTTCTACCTTCTCTCCCTCAGCCTTGGGTTGAAGAGTGTGTCTAGAGAGAAGCCTATCATCACGAAGGCGAGGGAAACGAGTGCTATCGAAATGCCGGGCGGTACGACCCACCACCAGATATTTTGTGCTCCGTTAATCTCCACCAAGTTCAGCATTCGTCCCCATGATATGATTGTCACGTCGCCTAGACCGAGAAAGCTCAGTGCAGCCTCGCTTAGGATGGCTCCTGGCACCGCAAGCGCGAGGTTGACGTATATCAGGCCGACTATGTTGGGTATGATATGTCGAGTAGTGATGTGTCCGGCCCCAGCGCCTGCAGCCTTGGCTGCTTCGACGAAAGGACGTTCTTTCAATGAAAGAACCTGCGCCCTGACAACTCTTGCGAATCCCATCCAACCCAAGAATCCGATGATGACTATCAGCGCGAATAGCCTTCCAGGGCCGAGGCTGTTTCCGATCACCGCTACTAGCACGATTAATAGAGGTAGTCCGGGAATGACGAGAAGCATGTCGGTGAATCTCATCAGCACCTCGTCTACGACATTGCCCATGTATCCAGCCATCAATCCAACAAGGAGACCGAGGGCTATGCCGATGAAGGCCGCTAGCAGTCCGACAGCAAGAGATACACGAGCCCCGTAGATCAGTTGGCTCCATATGTCGTAACCGTAGACGTCGGTGCCCAACAGACCCCATGAAGTGCCGTAGAGTTTGAGGTTCATGTCGTCCATGTATACGTTCATCGGCGTCAATGCCATTGAATTACTGTTGACGGTGACATTAACTCCGAAAGTGTACTGTCCAGGGGAACTGAAGATCAAGGCGCTGGGGTCGAGATCGACCAGGTCGAGGTTTGCCCTAACTGATGAATCGAGCGAGTCAAGGGTTATTGGTGATTGCCAGGTCTTGCTATCTGTCAAGGGATAGTTGGCCCAATTCTTGTTGTAGATCTGGGGGCTCGCAGTCGTGTTGACAGAGGCTCTGTCGGTAATGTCCCATTTCTGATAGTCGTTGCCCAGCCTTTCAATGAAAACCACAACCGAGACGGGTTCTCCGAGACCATAGAGGCCGTTGTTGTCCCGATCATAGAGTACTGCCTCTCCAGCATTCCATGTGCCTCCTCCTGTCGAGTCGACGAACTTCAGCTTGGGGTCAAATGCCAATTGAGTTGGTTGGGTAGGTGCTACTCCAACTATCATAATGTCGCCAGTGTTGTATGCACCATCTGAGTTGGTATCGTAGACAACAGGCTCGCCATCGTCCCATGCTGCGTTGCCGTTAGTGTCTATGTATTTGATGCGAGCGTCGATCTCTAGACTCTGCCCAAGGGCCGGCGTGGAGCCCACGATTACGAGTTCCGGTGGTGTCGCGTCGGGGGTCTTAACCTGCAGGCTTCCGACGAACCTAGCTGGAGGACCCTTGTAGGTCCAGTCGAAGGTACGCTTGAAGGTTGCCGTGAAACTTCCATTCAACGGGCCGGCGCTGCGGTCCAAAGTCAGACGGTAGCTACCTGAACCTGGCTCAGAGGATGTTTTGTCGTCGAACGCGCCCGACATTTGACTATCCGTACGCGCGAATTCCCAGCCTTGCTGTGTGGGGTCTGTTTTGAATCCAGGGTGAGAGTCTAGGACTTGGTTTTGACTTAGCAATCGTCCCTCATTGAAGGACCTGTACCACGCCGGCGGTGAATAGACCCCGGCTACGACTTCGTGCTGGGGGTCGTACGGAGTTATGAGCGGTGCGGCAAGTGCGAAAAAGCTGAAAAGTACGAGTACTATCAAGCCGACCGCGGACATCTTCGACTTGAACAGCAGTCTTAGAAAGCCGGATGTCCTTTTTGACAGTGGGCGCAAGTCGACCAAGACGATCTCACTCGTACTTTATCCTTGGATCTAACACGCCGTAAAGAATATCGGATGCAAAGTTTGCGACGATGACACAGAGCGCGATTATGAAGAACATTGCCTGGAGCACTGGACCATCTCTCCATCCTATGGCTTGATAGAGCCAGTATCCCAGACCGTCCCAGGAGAATACTGTCTCAGTGATTATCGCACCGCTAAGCAGAAAACCGAATTGTAATGCCGCGGCCGTTACAAGGGGGAGCGAGGCGTTCTTGAGCGCGTGCTTGAAGAGGACTGTTCGCTCAGGTAAGCCTTTGGCACGGGCTGTTGTTATGTAATCCTCGCTAAGCGCTTCCATTACAGTCGCCCTGGCCAATAACAGGTATCCGCCGTAGAAGAATAACGTGAGCGTCAACGCTGGAAGGAACAGATGGGAAATCCTTCCGGGGATCTGAGCAATGAAGTTAGGCGGGGCGGACTCAGGCTTGATCCATTCCGCGGGTGTGACCCCAGAAGTTGGGAACCAATGCAGGGTAAAGGAGAAGATGAGTATGAGGACGAGTCCCATCCAAAAGGTGGGCAGTGAGAACGTTGTGAGGGATGCTGTCACCCAAGCACTATCGAACATGCTGCCCCTTTTACGTGCCGCCAGGGTACCGAGGAAAATCCCAACGACTATTGCTATGACAGATGAGACACCGAGCAAGAGAAGTGTGTTTTCAAGTCTACCGGATTGGACAATATCTTGAATGACGGGATTACCCGTCTGAAATGAGTATCCAAAATTGAACGTGACCATCGCAACGAAGTATTTTGCGAACTTATCCCAGATTTGGCAGGGCACTGGGTTATCCGCAGTTCCCCCGCAGACCAGGCCTAGACGTAATTCTTCATCGAAGACTATCTGCTTCCTTACTGCTTGAGGGAGCTTAGGATTTTCGGCAATCGCAGCAATCGATCCCTGTTGTCCCGGAAGCAGTTCGAAGATGACGAAGTTGAGAAGGATCACGAAGAGGATGAGGACGAGGGTGTTTATCGTTCTCTTTATCAGATATCCGCGAAAGCCCAATTCATCTTAACCTTTGACTAAGTTAGAAAAAAGGAAGAGGGAGGGGGTTTTTTAGTTTTGGGGTTGGTTACGGGTACGAGATTACGTTTTCGAGCGATGACGGCGTCCAGGCGAATGGTGCGACGTAGTTTTCGCCGAAGTGTGCTTGTAGTGTTGCTACTTCACCTAGTCCTATGGTTCCTGCTGTGGATTCGAACGCGTTTATGTGCCAGTGGTTGTATCCATTGCCAGCCTGTGCTGCACATAGTGCGGGAGCTGTAGCGGCAGAGACGGCTCCAAAGCAGACTGCCAGGTTGCTAGCGTCTGAAATGTCAACCTGTGCATCGAGTGTCTGGTCAGCCCAGACGAACTCGTTGTACTGTCCAGAGTGAGTCGACGCGGCGTTGCCTGATCCGGTACCCCAGTTTGCGTCAATATTGCGCATGTACTGGTAGAACTGGCGGGTCTCGCCTGCGTTCTTGACGAAGTCATAGCTTTGGAGTAGCAGTGTTCCGCCGATGGGTATGTTCTGATGATCATATCTAGCACCTGTCGCGTTGGTTGCACAGCCTTTGCCAGCAGTGCCTTGGTCAGCACCAGTCAAAGCGACACAGACGAACGGTCCAGAACCTATGAGGGTTCCAGCAGCCATCGGATCGTAGCCTGTGACACGCCTGTTGATTGATGGCTCCAAGACTCCAGCAGCGAGGTATTGTGCGTGCTTGGCTGGATCAGCGTTTGCGGAAGCTGCACAGCTGTTGTCAACTGTACACTCCCAGATGTGCCTTGGAACAATGATTGCCTCCATGTCGATCGGGTATGAGATGCTGTTGCCTATGAACACTGCGTCCAACTGTCTGCTGTTGAAGACTGTCACGTGGTCGAGGAAGCCTTTCAAGGCGCCTCCCGAAGTTGGTGCATAGTCTCGTAAGCCTAGTAGACTGAACGCGACGTCAGAGGCATCGATTGGTACACCGTCCTGCCAGACTAGATTGTTCCGTAGCTCTACTCTGAAGTGAGCATTGCCCGACGCGTCAATTGTTGGTGTTGGACCGTTGAACCCTAGTGCAGAGTCAACATTGCACATGTTGCAGAAGACCTTTGTGAGTTCGACTGGACTGGCACTGAACAAGGTATCGTAGATCAGTCCGTCCGTCTGGAACTCCCATACGGTCGAGATGCGGAAGATGTTCAATTGTGTAATGGCCTGGGATTGTCCGTAGCGTATTGTGGATGGGTCATTGCCTCCGAACGAGTAGAGTCCTGGGTTGTTCGGTGTGTAGCTTGGGTCCTTGTGACCTGCGGCTATGGTTGCAACGTTTGGATAGCTTGTTCCTCTGAGGTTGACCAAGCCTTTGACGGCTGTCAATGCGGCGATACGGATACCGATGCTGTATGTTGCAATGTCAATAGCACGCTTACCATACTCGTGGAACGAGGCTTGTGTTGCAGCTCTGAATGTTGGAATGTCAGCAGTTAGAGATGCGCCTAGGAGGTCTTGGTCAAACGAGCAACCGTTCGACACGCCAAAGGTGTAGGTGCATGGATAGGGTGGAGCGCTTAGGTTGGGGTTTGGTGTAGTGATCGTTTGTGTTCCTTGGCAGACCATTGTTGGATTGTCCGGCTCGTCGACCGCTTCACCGCCACAGTAGCTTCCTGCATCAGCAGCCGCGTACAGGTCGTACATGTGATCGGGGAATGGACCGCCGAGACCGTAGCCGAATGTGTAGAAGCTCCAGTCAGCTGTCTGACCTTGTGGATACATGAAGAACACGATCGGTCCGAGCGTGTCGATTGAACCATAAGTCGGAACGACCGATCCTGCTCCGAACATCGCATTGATTCCGCCCATGAACCCGTTGCCTAGTGCTAGTCTTCTTGGATCATTGTCTCTGATCATGCCTTTCATTGGGTGAGCAGCGGGGTTGAAGGTCAAGAATCCAGTTAATGTGCAGTTAGAGTTCATGCCAGTTGCAAGACCAGCATTGATCATGTGATCAGCTGCCGCGCAAAAGTCCAATGAACCCGGACCTGCAAAACCTGTTGGATCATTGACGAAATTGTAGGCGCTGATACAATTGCTTGGATAGGTGTGACCTGTCGCAGTGGTCGTGCCTGCCAACGTGTCCCAGCTGCACTGCTCCTGATGAGTGCTGGCTGCCGGGTCCTTGGCTGGTGGAGACGGATCGGCCAATGCCTGGGCCGCGCCGTTCAAGACCGACGTAGCGAACGCCGGTCTATCGACCAAGTGCAATAGTCCCTGTCGCATTTGAATACCGCAAGCGGTAGAGTATGTGCTTCTAGCAGTCGTGCCAACCGCGCCAGTGTTCCAGTCACATGCGCCCCAGAATGGACCACCGCTATCAGCAGCGTCCAAACCGGCAGCAGCATAACCAGCCGTACTGGTGAACACGTTGTCGGCTGCGTTGAAGTAGATGCCAAAGTCTCCAAACTGTCCCTGCGTAGGGGTCAGCTGGAAGTCTGGGTTAGCAACGTAGGATCCGTAGTTCGCGACTGTTTGCGGCCAGTCTGTAACGTCAAGCTGACCGGCAACAAAGTCGTTGAACTCGGATGTGGGATCACCGTAGTAGCGGAGAAGGGCTCTGCTGGTCAAACCTGTCTGCCCTGGTGCATATGGTCCCTGTGGTTGCCATATGTTGGCCGGATCGTCTACCGCAGGACCGTTAGCCGCGGCAGCAGGGTGAAATGTCAGTGGTATTGCGAGAACTGTTGTTAGAACTATTATTGCTGTCAATAGTGGAATTTTTACTTGCATTTTTTCTTCGAACGGCGGTTAGATGAACCAGTCCTTTTAAGATTATCCTTGAACTGTGTGGCTGTGAGCGGCCAGAGAGACACTTGGATAGAAATAGTATTCTACAGATATGTGTATCCGCCTATTAGGCGAGTAATTCCTCGCTCGCTTCCTTGGCCCTGCTTCGACGCCTCATAAACTGAACCGCGCCCAAGACAGCGGCCAGTGCTACAGCGCCTCCGATAACGATAGTGGTCACCCCGAAGTTGGCGACAGGACTAGAATTGTTCGTGGCCTGAAGGGTGAAGCTCACCGTGTCGGAGTTGTCGGATGTGTTGGAGTCGGTTGCGTTACCGAGAATGGTTGCGACAGCCTTGACAGTGTACACTCTTGGTGAGTGGTTGGCTGTTGGGACAGTGTACTTCAAGGTAGTTCTTGGACTGGATATCGCCAAAGAGAAGTTGCCGTCCACTGCTCCGTTGTCCGGGCTTAGTTTTGTTGTTCCCTGGAAGTCGTAGGATACATCAAGTTTCACGTTGTCGTTTTGGTTGCCCCTGTTGACCACTGTGACTGTGACTCCAACAGTATCGCCGACGGTTGCGACTGGCTTGTCGGCTGATAACGATAAGGCAACATTGTGGGTCTTGCCCGGGTCGATGAACACGACCGTCCTCTGGATGCCTGGAAGTCCATTGTCAGAGTCTATCACAACCAAAGTTACTGTGTAATAGCCCGCGCCGAGTACGCTTGGAGTAGTCAGAAAGATGTGATGAACTATGCTTGCGTCCGCCGCATTACCGACAACGTTTGGTTGCGCATCGCTAAAGTCCCAGATGAAGGTCTTGATTCCCTTACTTGATCCTGTTGGATTATCAGAGTCAACGCTGAGAGTTCCGTTGAAATTGACAGTACTTCCGATTGCAGGTGGTGCTGAAGGCGCTGAGAATTTGGCCGTGGGAGGAATTCCCGCGACATTTCTAAAGTAGGCGCCAGTAATCTCGATGATCTGGAGAGCAGAGTTTGATGATCCGCCAATTAAGAGTTGAGCTTTCTGTCCGGCGGCGGCCTGTTGGACATCGATGGATGTTGCGTTCATATCAGTCACTTGGAAGGTTATGGTGAACAGGGCTCCGTTTGTACCATCGACCTGGCATCCGCCGAGGATCACCTCTGCAATCCGCACTATGTAGACAGGGTCACCTAGCACATCCGTCCTTAGATTGTACGGCTGACATTCGGACGGGAGACCAATACCATTGAAAATGCCTGTACGCAGATCGTAGCTTGTTTCGATGATTGGAGGCGTCAGGCGTTGATTCATACTATATCCCACCGCAACATCGAAACCAGTTAGCAATCCCGCATCTTGTACCACGACTCCTACAGTGAACGTCTGTCCTAATCCAAGAGCTCCAGTGATGTCTGTTAGGTTGCTAGCGTAGGTGGAGTTGACGATCTTGAGTTTCGGGTTGCCTGCGGCATTGGCCAGGGGATAGCCATTTCCATTGTAGTGGACGAGGGATAGGACGGATATCGCGATTATGAGAATTACTGGGACGAGGATACGATTTCTCATCAGCAAGCATCCTGAGGGTATGATTGTGGCTAGCTGTTCAATACAGCTTTAAACTTATCCGGGGGCGGGACGCCTTGTTATATGATGATACTGCCAGATAGTTTAGGTCAATGGCCACTCGCTCTAGCATTGCTGTCCGAAACTAGAGCCCACGGTAGTCAAGTCCAGAATGTCGATGGTTCCGTCAGCGTTTACGTCTGCTATGGGATTGAAGCCCGGCTGGCCGGCCGACCTACCGAATGAGCCCGCTACCAGCACAAGGTCAACGATATTCACTGTACAATCACCGTTCACGTCTCCGCTGGGACGTATCATTATCACAAATGAAGTTGCGTAATTGTCCGCGAGGTTCGGAATGCTCTCACCATTTGCATTGGTCACGTTCCCTGTGATCGTATAGCGTCCCGCTTTCGTTCCGGAAGTGAGCCAGTTTATGGTTATCACGACAGTTTGACCTGCCTGGACAACCTTCGAGGTATGAGGGAGGAGGGTTGAGTTTGCCTTTGCCCAGTATACGAACGTGTCGTTGTAGTCTCCATTGTTCGTCACTGACGCGTTCAATTGCAGGATCTGGCCTGCACGTATCGAGGATGGGTTTATTGACGTTGCATTTTTCGCCGTGACACCATTCATCTTAGCACTGTGCGCAGGTATCAGAGTCTTGTAGTGGTATATGTTGACCGTGCAGTTGGTTCCGGAGCAGACTAGTGTCGAGAAGAACACGTAGAGATTCTTATCAGTGAGATGGATCAGGCTGGGCTGGATCTCGTCCTGGCCTGTCGACGAAGTGAGCGCTCCCATCGCCGTCCAGGTCGTCCCGCTTGTAGTGGAATAATTGCCGTAGATGTCAGCTTCAAAGGCGGCCTGGCCGCAGCTGCACGGGACGTTCCTGGTCCACATTATCCAGATTGTCCCATTGTGGTCCTGGCTTATCGAGGGATCGCCGTCTCCGTATGTTGAGACGTTGGTAATGGTGGACTCGCCTGTCCAAGTGACACCGTCGCTCGTCGTTCTTGTTAGTATCTGCTTCTTGGCTCCGCCCTGTCTCTCGCCAGCCCATGCTATCCATATCTTCCCGTCCACCGTCCGAGTGATTGATGGTGTAGCATCATTGCTGGGTTGGGTTGTTAGTCTCTGTTCTGACTGCCAGCTTGTTCCGTTGTAGACCCCGTAGAAGATGTGAGTGACCGTTCTCAACGGGCTTCCTAAAGCAGGAGCGTTACTGATCATTACTTGCTCTCCGAGATCGTAGGCATTGCTGGTATTCGAATCGTACGCGACGGTCTCTCCCAGGTTCCAGACATTATTGCCGTTGGCATCCAAGAATCTTATCTTTGAATCTGTGGATAAAAGCGTCCCGATTCCTGGAACCGTGCCAGTAATGACAGTGTCTCCGGAAGAGAATGTGTTGCTAGTGTCATTGTCATAGACGACCGCCTCCCCAGGATCCCAGTGTCCGTCTGTTCCGGTTTCGAAATATTTGACCTTCGGGTCGGAGGGGGCGAATGTTGCACCGATGGGTGGGGTTCGGAATGTTGCGATGATCGGCTCGCTACTATCGTAAACGTTGTTGTTGTTGGGATCATAGAAGACTGGTTCTCCGATCTCCCAGTGAGCTGGCGCGCCACCGTTCATGTTTCGATACTTGACCAGAGGGTCTGAGACGACCACGGTCTGGTTTAGCGGTGCAGTGCCTGATACGATGGTATCATTGACGGTTTTGGAATTATCATACTTGCCGTTGTTGTTCGTGTCGTAGATCACTGTCTCTCCAGTGTCCCAGTGCCCATTACCATTCAAATCGACGATCTTGATCTTCGAGTCTGTCAGGAGATTGTTTGTTCCAGCCGCGGTAATTATACCCGCAAGAACGATCTCATCAATCTTCAACGGGGAACCATCCGTGGGAACCGGGTTGCCCTGGACGATCACGTCTCCAGTGTCGAAGACCGCGTTATCGTTTGCATCATACTCGACCGGCTCGCCCTGGTCCCAGGCCTGGTTGCCGTTTAAGTCAACGAACTTCAATTTCGCGTCAGTCTTCAATACAGTTCCAGGGCTTGGTGAGGGTCCGGCTATCCACGGCTCTCCGAGGCTGGTGGTGAGACTGGTGCCGGCCTGTGGTATGGTTCCTCGGATTACATATTCGCCTACGTTGAAGATCGTGTTATTGTTCGCATCGTACACTACGGCTTCGGCTGAGTCCCAGACATTGTTCCCGTTCGAGTCGACATACTTGATCTTCGCATCAGTCTTCAGAGAGGGCGCTGGACCAAAGATGACGGGTTCGGCGTTATCGTAGAAATTGTTACTATTCGAATCGTATACTACTGGCTCTCCAGTGTTCCAGACATTATCGAAGCTGCTGTCTAGATACTTGACCTTCGCGTCAACCTTGACCAGAGTATTGTTGGCAGGTGCGACACCTGCGATCAGAGTGTCATTATAATATCGTCCGGTCGTGTACTTGTTGTCGCCGTTAGTATCATACATCACCGGTTCCCCAGTGTCCCAGAGATTGTTAACGTTGGAATCCGAGAACTTGATCTTTGGATCCGTCTTGAGGGTTGGTGCTACGCCTGACCCGATCGGCTCTCCTTGATCGTAGACATTGTTGCTGTTGAGATCGCGGAAGGTGGGCTCTCCAGGATCCCAGACATTATTGTTATTGTAGTCTAGATATTTGAGCAGAGAATCCGTCTTGAGAGTCGAGAGGATCACCGGCCAGCCGGACGCGACGACTGTCTCACCGAGGCCTGTCGTAATACCAGTTTGGACAGACGGGGTCGTGCCGGTGACGACCAATTCTCCTGTATCGTAGAGATTATTGTTGTTCGCGTCGTACACTACCGACTCTCCAATGTCCCAGAGCGTGTTACTGTTAGTGTCGTTGAATTTGATCTTCGGGTCAACTGTCAGAGCAGTGTTGTTGCCAGGAGCGAGACCCGTGACTATTGTGTCATTATGGTATCTGCCGGTGTTGTACACGCCGACACCGGAGCCTGAGGTGTCAGTGTCATACACGACCGTCTCGCCTGGATCCCATATACTGTTTAGGTTCGAGTCTGCAAACTTGAGTCGTCCATCGTATTTGCTGTTAAGATTGTACGCTTGCAGGGTACTCGTAAAGTCGTAGACAACAGGCTCTCCATGATCCCAGACTCCGTTCGGCTGGTTTGTCCCGTTAGGACAGGGTGGTGGCAAGCCATTGGAGGGGCATAGGTCAGCGAATTTCAGTCCAGGATCGTTTTTCAGTGGCTGGTTGAGATCGCAATGATCTGGATCCTTCTCGCAGGGAATGGATTCGAAGATGGGAGTGTCCGCGAGGGAATAGAAACTATCTAGGTTGGAGTCGTATACGACTGTCTCGCCAGGGTCCCAGACGCCGTTTCCGTTGGCGTCGTAGAATTTTATCTTTCCATCATAGACCGAGTTGCCGCTTGGCTTTGGACAACAATCATAGACGACTGTATTCCCCGCGGTCCAAGTTGCACCCGGTCCGATGAACTTGAGTTTCGGATCAACCGTCAAGGAGGCGATGGCTTGTTCCCCAGCCTGGTATAGTCCATCATTGTTCTTGTCGTAGACCAACGTCTCGCCGGGCTCCCAGACACCGTCGGGTTGGAGATCTACGAATTTGAGGCGGGTATCGATCTTTGGAATTATTGTTGGGCCGGGAATAGATCCAACGATGACACAGTCGACCGTGGGCGGGCTTGTGCCAATGCACTTGCTAGTGCCGGTGAAGTTGGCGATTGCATTGTTTCCCTTGTAGATTACTGATTCGCCGAAGTCCCAGACGTTGTTAGTGTTCGAGTCGACGTACATCAGCTTGGGATCATACGTATTGTTGAGGTTCGCATCGTATACGACGAACTCTCCTGAGTCCCAGAGATTGTTGCCATTGGAGTCAACAAATCCAATTCTGGGATCGGTGGTCAGTCCTGTGCCGATGGCTGGCGTGGTTCCAACTATAACGGGCTCTCCCGAATCGTAGACAGAATTTCCGGACAAGGCAGAAGTGCAGTTGGGATCCGCGTTCCTGTTGCAATCGTACACTACTGACTCCCCTGGGTCCCAGAGGCCGTTCCCGTTCGTGTCGGCGAACTTTATCTTGATGTCGCCCACCTCGCTTCGCGTCCAGGCTATCCAGATCTTGCCCGAGCTATCCTGTACCGCTGTGGGGTTCTGGTCAGCTGCGCCGGTTGTGGTGAGCTGTGTCTCGGTTGACCAGACGCCTCCATTGTAGCGTGATAAGTAGATGTTGTAGTTGTTGTTGCCTCTCTTACTGGAGAAGAACATGATGAGAGTCCCGTTCTTAAGAACGATTGGGGCCGGCTCGAGATCGTAGTTGTTGCCGGTCCGGGTGTACTGGACTGGGGGAGGCCATGAATTTGCTGCTATTTGTCCAGTGGTGGTTACGATATAGTAGATTCCTGGGTTTTGATCCCAGAAGAGGTAGACGTTTCCGGACTGGTCTTGCACAGAACGGGTGGCGTAGTGTAGTAGTGTGTTGTTGGTGACCTGGGTTGGACCGGTCCATGTAACCGCGGAGACCGGGAGTGTGAATGCGGGGAGTAGGGCGCTTGCTATTACAAGTATTATCAGTGGGATTGTTTTGGCTCGCGTGATGCCTGATCTTCCTGTATGTCTTCCTCTCCGGTGCGAAACCTGATGCTTATTGTTCTGCCGGGTTTAAGAGTTTGCTACTTCAGAAATCGGTGTGACGCTCTGTATTGCCGTGGATACCAGACATGTCACTGGGTCTGACCGGGCTTTGTCTCGGTCCCGGAGGGTTTTCTTCGCCTGCGCAGCATGACGAGTGCTGCGGCGAGGATGGCGACTAGGGAAACCGCGGCGATTCCTAGGATTAGCGTGGAATTGTTCTGTGGTGGAGGCTGAGCAGCGGCTTCGATCGTCAAAGTCGCGCTTTTTGGTGTGGTGGCGCCAGAGTCGTCGGTTGCGGTCACTGTGATGCTATAGTTGCCGGGGTTGGCGTACGTATGGGATGCGCTAGTGGCTGTTGCGGCTAGCGTCTCCTCATTGGTCCCGTCCCCCCAGTTGATCTTGATCGTGGTGATGGTGCCTGTAGTGGCTGTGGCGGAGAGCTGGATTGTTGTCGTGGTGCCAGCGTGGATTGTTGTGGTAGGTAACGTTACCGTGACGACCGGTGGTTGATGAGGGGTGGCCACGATCACATTGATCATCAGAGTATCTTTCAGCCCGGCATCGTCGGTTACGTTGAGCTTGACGTGATATGTCCCCGCTAGTGAGAAGGCGTGAGTGACAATTACGCCTGACCCAAAGGGTGAGCCGTCATTGAAGTCCCAGTCGTATGATGAGATTATGCCGTCAGGGTCGGTGCTGGTTGCGGCGTCGAAGCTTACGGTGTTGCCGGGGGCGGGATTGGATGGGGCGAAGGTGAACGCTGCGGTGGGGGGAATGTCAACTAGGACGGAATGGCTGGTGTGGCTGGGCTGGATATCGACTATCGGGGAACCGGATCCGTCTCGCGCGGCTCCTGTTGCTCCCAAATCGTCTACGACTCTGAGAGTAGCAGTGAGGTCGCAGGGTGCGGTGCAGGTTGTCGAATAGTCGTGTTGGACCACTGGACCTGTGGATCCTAGGTCTTGTGTGCCGTCGCCAAAATCCCAGAAGTATCCCGCGGGATTTGCGATAGTCCCGTCGGAGTCTGTACTGCCTGATGCATCGAAGCTGAAGACATAGGTGGATACCTTGGTCACAGTGAAGCTTGCGTGCGGTGGGTCGTTCGTGATTGTCTCGGTGACACCCGCTCCTGCCGAGATGTTGGGCAAGGTGAAGCCGTTCTGGTCTGAGAATAGGACGTCACTTATTGTTAGGCTTAGTGGCGAGGCTGGTTTGCTGATTATCTCGAAGGCAACGTTCGCCAAGAGTACCTTCGTGTTGACGAACACTCCACCGTGGGGGAGAAGATATGTGAATGCGGCGAAGATCTTTCCGGGTGTCGGCACACTGGAGACTAAGGCCCCGCATCCGCTTGGACAGGCGTTCCAGTTGCAGCCGCCGGTAGGTCCTCCGCCGTAGACGGGGCAACCGGTCGAGGCAGCGCCGAGTGATATTGGGCCACTTGCACAATCTGGATAAAGAGTGCATAGCGGGCCTGGATCGGCTTGGGGGACTAGAAACGTTGGATCATAATTGATAGCGAATTGCCAGCCGAAGATATTCGGGGCGATAAGCCGCTCGCCCAGGTTGTAGATATTGTTGTTGTTCGTGTCGTAGACAACGACTTCGGGAAAGTCCCAAGCGCTATTGGCGTTATCGTCGATGAATCTGATGTTGGGATCGGAGCTGAGGACTGTGCCGGGTGTGGGGGTTGGACCGGCGATTACGCGTTCGCCGAGGTCATATACGCCATTGGCGTTGGCGTCATTGACAACCATCTCGCCGTTATCCCAGACACCGTTGGTGTTGGCGTCAACGTACTTGAATGAGGCGTAGGCGGTGAGCGTCTGTCCTATTGCGGGGGGTGTTGCTTGAAGCACTGCTCCGACTTTGAAGGTACTGGGGGAACTGGCGCTTGTTGTGACGACTGTGTCTGTCTGGCTCGTGCTGTCCGCGTCGAGGTCGACTGTGAACGGGGATGCCGCGGCTGCCGAGTGAATGCGCGGCATTAAGTTGCCCAGGTTTCCGGATAGCGCGGGAAAGATCACTAGGAGAAAGATTATCGTTAATATTTTTATTGTTCTCATTTGGGGCAGCTCATTTTTTTCAGGAAAACCTGTGTCTACTCAGGGAACGTGCTTCTCTCGATAAAAAGGATATGGTGGGGAATGAGAGTTGTCGCATCTTTTCAGCTACAGCATATGAGAGATTTCTTACTCGAACATCGCGAGCGGTGCGTGGTTTGCATGGGGGGCTTACTCTAATCGTGGAAGAGCGTACGATGGACCATTGCGAGCGGGTAGTCTATGGTCTGAGGAACGCCTAAAGCTGGGACTGGTCATTCCTTGGTAGTCATGGCTCGTTTACGCGCTCTGTTGCCACTGTTACTACTGGGCATGAGTGTTGCAATGTCTAGTTTTCCCTTGGTTGTCCGTGCGGCGACTATCAACGTGCCTGCCGATTATGCTACGATCCAGGGAGCGATCAATGCTGCGAGCACTAGCGATACGATAATAGTCGCTGCTGGCGTCTACCACGAGCATGTCCTCTTGAATAAGAGTGTCAATCTCCAGGGCGTCTCTAGGGACACCACGATTCTAGATGGAGACGGCGTGGGAACTCCTGTTACTGTCACTGCGCAGGGGGCGACGCTTTCAGGGTTCACTACTCAAGCTGCGGATTTGGGTGGGAAAGCGGTTGAGGTCGTCGGTGTAAATAATGTCATCATTATTAGTAATACGATCAGTTCTGACCTTGTCTCGTCTCGGCCTACTGGAGCCGGAGTTGACCTATACAAGTCGAATTTCACGACGGTGGACGGCAACGTGTTCAGTCATAATTTGTACGGTGTGAACATGACTCGAACATCGAACAATCGAATCAGCAACAATCGGATGGTTGACTCCACTTTGGTCGGTGTGGAGGTTGTTGACACGGTTCGGAGCGTGATCTTTCAGAACAGGTTTGAGAATGGTGAGGAGGGTATAGACCTGACAGGTTCATTGACGGGTTTGAACAATTTTACGCGTAACGTGTTTCGTGGATTGAGCTTGATGGGTGTCTTCCTTGTGGATCGTCCCAGTGGTAATATGTTTGTTGAGAACACGTTTGAACTGGATCATTGGGCTGTGAATGAGCAGAACGTGACTGTTGCCAATACTTTCTATCATAATAGCTTCTTGCGGAGTGGGCTTCGGCATGTGAACCATGTCTTTCCCGGTGATGGAATGTTGGATGTCTGGGATAATCGGAGTATTGCAGGTAGTGGACCGAAGGGTGGGAACTATTGGGACGACTATTCCGGGGTGGATTCTGACGGGGATGGGATCGGAAACACGAATCTTCCTGCAGACGGCGTGGATAGTCTTCCCTTGATGGTTCCGTTTGTGCCTGTCCCGATCGCGGTGGTGGGGGTTACGGCGTCGCCGATGTCGGGAAGCTCACCATTGACTGTCTCGTTCCAGGTGGATGTTCTGGGATCCTTGAAGCCTTTCAGCTATCTCTGGAGTTTCGGTGATAATTCTTCGAGCACTATGGAGAGTGGTCCGTCGCATACGTATTCGGTTGCCGGGAATTATACGGTCAGGGTTATTGTACGTGATAGTTCTGGTGCGTCAGAGGTTGGGAGCGCGACGATAATGGTCAGTAGTCGGTCTGCTTCTTCGCTTGTTCTATGGGCTGGGTTGATCATCTTGGGCGGTGGAGGCGTGGTCTTAGGCTTGATCTATTATCGGCGTAGGAAGGCGAGGAGGGCTGATGGAGTAGAAGGTAATATTCAGGGAAGGGGTTCGAAGACTGACGGTCGAAGGCGGGCGTGGACTGAAGAGTTTCACTTGGTGAGGGGCCGGGTTTAGCTCTGGCTTACGAGGAGGATGATGTAGGATTTTCCTCCGGTTATAGCTGGAGAAAAAAATGGAGTGGCCAAATGAAATTCGCAAGCACTTTTGGAAAATGAGTGCAGACCTTTTTCCTGTCGAGAATCCTGAATGTCTAACTGGTTCGCTTAAGAGGAGATTCCAGACTCAGGAGAATGTGATCGCTCCGAAAGTGTTCGGAATGTCTCTAACACGTCTTGAGACCATACAGACTACCCCGCCCCTATTTTTACAATTGTTTACAATTTTTTACTACACCTCAAAATGGGCGAGTTCGGCCTGGCCCCGCTGCTGAGAGGCTAATTTTCTAAAAGGAAGGGCTCTACTGACTTGGCGTCGAGGGCTGGGTGGAAGGATTCGAGATTCTCCCGACTCCGGTCGGTTCTTCTTGCGAAGATCATATGGTGAGATAGCTACGTTTCGCAAGAGGCAATGATCGGGTTAGGATCTTTTTTGGAGGATGTTCGAGGAGTTGAGCTATGGTCCTGGGACTTCTCTACTCTGTGGCCATCTGAACAATTTCAGCGGGAGCTTTGCCATTCGCCGCTGAGAGCCCCATGATTCCTCCGGTTATGCTTAGGGCATCCATTCCCTTGGCTCCGAGGAGCTCGGCTACTCTTAGCGAAGTGGCACCAACCATGCAGACCAAGAGAGTCCTGTCTCTATCCGGGATCAAGGCCTTTAAGGTATCTGGAAGTTTCTCTGTGGATATTAGGGTCTGGACATCCTGTGCCCTGGCAATTCTTACCTTGTCCGGTTTGAGTCCGAGGCTGGAAGCGATCAGTTGGACTCCTTCGGTTCTGGGAGCGAAGGCTGTATGAGTCCATAGGACAGTTCCATAATCCTGAGCACTGGATCTTGCCTCGTCAACCGTCAACTCATACCTCTTCTCCTCAACGAATGGTCCGAGGGTCTTCTGATATTTTTCGACTCCGTCAGCGAGTATGACGACGAATCTTTCGCCTACTCCATAATTGAGCATTTGGAGAGTTGCATAGAGTGCGAGAGCACTGCTTTCTCCAATATCGTATCCTTTTCTCGCGAAGAATCGGAATAATGGTTTGGCAGCTTCAAAGTCTACCTCGTGCTGGCCAAGGTATTGGTCGGGGCGATAGAATTTTAGACCGATGGACTTGTCCTTTGTTCGTATACCGGCAACATCCTGGTTATTGAGTGGATAGACGACGTGCAGATTCCTCTTACCATATTTTTTCTGGGTATAGTTGCTTAGCCCGGTTGCGGTGCCTCCAGTTCCGAACGTTGTGACGATTCTGAAATCTTCTAGGGAGTATCCATGCCGGAGGAGTTGTTGATCTATCTCTGGCCCGGTGACTGTCTCATGGGCGAGCATGTTGTGCTCGTTGTCGTACTGTTCGGGACAGAAGCCGTTGTAGATCTTGGCCAGATGCTTCGCTAGTCCAATAACGTCCTGGCGCGCTAGAAGCTGGAGGACTCCCGGGAGTGATTTGTCATAGATTGAGGTGTCGAGTCCATATTCTGACAATTGTTGTTGGATGTTCTGGGCGACTGTCTTTGCCATGATCGTGTTTTGGTCCATCTGGAGTCCCGGTGCTGGGCAGATGTCCACGTCCAGATCGATCATCTTTACCCCCTGTCTTTCTAGCTCGTTGATCACACCTTCCTGGAGTTTTCTCGAGACAAGGGTGATGACCTCTAAACCTAGGGTTCGGAGCATTCCGAGTGCTATGCCGAAATTACCCGATGTTGCCTCGAAAATAATTTGACCATTTCGTAGTCGTCCAGTCCTTACCGCGTCCTCGATTATCTGGACCATCGGACGGACTTTGACAGAGCCTCCGTAGATCTGGGAGTCCAGTTTGCCGTAGACCCTGATTTTTCCCGGTAGATCGAGGCCATACTCGGTCCGACCACATTCTGCCAGATCGTTGGTAATGTCGGTCAGTGGGGTTGGGTTCAGGATAATCGATCCTTTGGCTCCTTCTTCCCAGTGGGGGACTTTACTCTTTATGCGTGTGGTGAATTTTGCGAGTATGTCCTGATCCGGCTCTCCGTTGTATGCTGCCTCTTTCTCGGGCGATCTGGTAATTTCCATTATGGATAGTGATTTAAATGACGTATGTTATAATCTTGCGTTATGCAACAAGGCTACCGCGCACCAAGCGTCCCAGACAGTGAGGTCACCCCAGAATTTGTAAGGGATGAACTCTTGAACTGTTTCGAAAGTGCTAACCGGGAATTCGCTAGGTTGTTGAACATGCAGATGACTGATGATGCCTTGAAGCAGCAGGTGAAGACGTTTGTGTCTACTGTGTTTCAACAATGTGGCGTCAGCTACACGAGTCCGACCAGGCGGGGTATCGAGGTAGCCATCAAGACGTGTAAGGAGAACGCGGAGAAGATGATGGGAGCACAGGGAGCGGATATTATCCGGCATCATTATGCCGAGATGATGAAGCTCGTCGACAGATTACCTTAGTTTGTTCCTTTTTCCGATTTCTCACATAGCGCCGAGACTGCGCTGGGTATGGATCCCTGAATGACTAGGCAGACGATTCGTCGTTTTGCTATCGGTCCATATTTTGAAATGTCTTCTAGTGGAAGGTTAGGGACTAGGATAGGCTGGCGAGTAGGATGATGTAGTCATGTCCGGGTTGCCAGACTAGCCAAACCTTGGGATGAAGATGAGTCGAGGGAGCGGAGGTTTGTTCATAGGAGAAGCTTCCTTTGTAGTTCAAGCTCAAGGTTTCCTGTGCGCCGCCATTGGTGTAGTCCACACGTACTTGGATAGAGGCCTGACCGTAAGGGTTGTTGGAGTCGGCGCATTGTCCGTTGACTAGCTGAGGGATCGAAGGGTCGGATAGAGAGACGACTGTGAATGTGGCCCCGGGCATGCTGATCGATTGGTCGATGTCTGTGAACGTCACATTCGAAGCCAAGTATTCATCTCCTCTAAAGTTGCCTTGGTAGCGGCTGGTGGACTTGCTTGGTGGAGCGCAGGGGTTTGCGCCACTAGATGGCCTGCTCTGGAGGGCGAGGCTGTAAGCGTAGGCGACCAGGCCGACCGCCGAGATTACTACTATGATTATTGCGAAGAGTGTCCGTCTGTATACCAATATTCTGTCTTCGTCATGGCTAGAGCCTTCCCCGCCTAATTTACTTAACTCGCATAGCCATGTATCAATTAGGAATGTCTCACGTGGAGATAGTCCCGGTGATGTCTATGGTTATACATGCTATTCTTGGTATCTTAGACTGGAACAGTTCTTTTCTTCTTAGTGGAATAATTGGACAGTAATTGACTGCCTTAGAATTTGGAGAAGAGAAAAATGATTTTTGCAGAAGGTGGAAGCTTGCGTCTTTGGTTTAGTCGTCGTCATCGCCATCGTCGTGGCATCCAACTAGACTCGTGCTGGTGCCTTGTGGGGCGACTGTGAAACAATTACTAACTGTCTTGCCAGTTCCAAGTATTTCGTTACTGTCGAGTGCGCCATTGTTGTTGGTGTCGATTCCATACTTGAGTGATGCCCTGAAGCAGTAGGTTCCAGTGACTGTCAGGATGGGAGTCTTGATCGTTACATCGTTCCTGATTTGACCGGGGTTAGTTGGGATGATGCTGCTCGTCAGACGAGTGATGGTCGCGTCTGGGTTCCTCAGTGTGATTGTGACACTCACGAGCAGGTTCGTGTTGCTCTGGTTTATGATCTGAAGTGTGAATGTCTGTCCCGTGGCACCGTCCAGTTTTGGGAGGAACAAGATGCTTGGTCCGTTAAAGTTCGCGCCTAGTGCGACGAAGACAAAGGTTTCGGTGTCCCTGTTTGCCTTGAAGCTTGGATCGCCGATGGTGGTGGAGGATGGGCTCCAGTAGATCGTTGCGGTCACAACATAGACTCCTGGTGTCGGATTGAACTTTACACTGAACCGACTGTCAAGTTTACCGTTAATCTCTTGGTCAGGCGTCAAACGGACGACTTGAGTGTAGAGTGTCATCCTTGTACTGGTTGGTCCCAGTGTTCGAATGTCGAATTTCACGTAGACGTTGACTGTGATGTTGCCATCGTTCTCACCGAAGGCGAAGAGTGTCTGTGTTGCATTGCGTCGCAAGTTTTCAACCCGGAACAATGGGGCGGCCTCCCACTCGTCCAGTTCTGCATGGCCACCAGTGAGTGCGACTTGTGTGATGCTGAGTTGGAAAGTTCCACTGCTTGTGAGATGAGTTGTTACAGGCGCATAGTTCGCGGTGAGCGTGTCGGTTCTCGGTGATGTCCCGCCTGGTGTGTAGGTTACCTGGCAGGTAGTGGCGGCGCTTGTGCCAGTCAAATTGCATGGTGAACCGATGAACGTGCCTGTTCCACTACTGGATACTGTGACTTGTCCAAGAGGCGGGATGAAGCCTCCGACATCAGTGTCGGTGACCGTTACCGTGCATGTTGTCGGGGTGCCTGTGTTTACTGATGATGGGACACAGGTGATGCTTGTAGTTGTAGAGCGTGCACTGACTGTTAGGTTGA
>Ga0209761_1000165_pt1 | contig 37434 bp, 49 predicted proteins | sample GraSoi013_1_40cm_4_FD_185818 | JGI IMG/M metagenome (GOLD analysis project Ga0209761, IMG submission 185818) | Grasslands soil microbial communities from the Angelo Coastal Reserve, California, USA - Sample 09_25_2013_1_40cm (SPAdes) (version 2) | ecosystem: Environmental > Terrestrial > Soil >... | reverse complement strand
CCTCTTGCGGATGCACGCCAACAAGCGGGAGGAGATCGACGAGATCCTCGCGGGCGACATCGGCGCCGTCGTGGGGCTCAAGGGCGCCACGACCGGAGACACCCTCTGCGACATGGAGCACCCCATCGTGCTCGAGCGGATGGAGTTCCCCGAGCCGGTCATGCACATCGCGGTGGAGCCGAAGAGCACCGCCGATCAGGAGAAGATGATCCTGGCGCTGCAGCGCCTGGCGGTCGAGGACCCCTCGTTCCGCATGCGCACCGACGAGGAGACGGGGCAGACCGTGATCTCGGGCATGGGCGAGCTGCACCTCGACATCATCGTCGACCGGATGCGCCGCGAGTACAAGGTGGACGCGAACGTGGGCAAGCCGCAGGTCGCCTACCGCGAGACCATCACCCGCGAGGTCGAATCGGAAGGGAAGTACATCCGCCAGAGCGGGGGTCGCGGGCAGTACGGCCATGTCTGGCTGCGCCTGCGTCCGCTGCCGCCCGCCGGCGGGTTCCGCTTCGTCAACAAGATCCAGGGCGGAGTGATCCCGAAGGAGTACATCCCTGCCGTCGGGAAAGGCGTAGTGGAGGCGGCGCAGGGCGGCGTGCTCGCGGGCTACCCCATGGTCGACGTCGAGACGGAGCTGTTCGACGGTAGCTACCACGAGGTGGACTCGAACGAGATGGCGTTCAAGATCGCCGGCTCCATCGGCTTCAAGGACGGCGCCCGTAGGGCAGGGCCCATCCTGCTCGAACCGATCATGGCGACGGAGGTGGTGATGCCGGAGCCGTTCATGGGAAACGTGATCGGGGACCTCTCCGCCCGCCGCGGCAAGATCCTCCACATGGAACCGCGCGCGGGAATGCAGGTGGTCACCGCACACGTTCCATTGGCGGAGATGTTCGGCTACTCGACGTCGCTGCGTTCCGCGACCGAGGGGCGCGCCATCTACACCATGCAGTTCCATCACTATGCGCCGGTCCCGGGCCACATTGCGGAGACCCTGGTCAGGCGCTGATTGCAAAGTTCGGGGGTCTGGCGTAAAAACCCGCCCCCTCTAGAGAGCACAGGCAACACTTCACGGCAGGCGAGAGCGAGGAGCAGGACCCATGGCCAAGGAGAAGTTCGAGAGAAAGAAGCCGCACGTCAACGTCGGGACCATCGGCCACGTCGACCACGGCAAGACCACGCTGACCGCAGCGCTGACCAAGGTGTCCGCGGACAACGGCTGGTCGAAGTTCGTCTCGTACGATGAAGTGGCCAAGGCCTCGGCCGCCCAGGGCCGCCGCGATGCGACCAAGATCCTCACCATCGCGACCTCGCACGTCGAGTACGAGTCGAAGAAGCGACACTATGCGCACGTGGACTGCCCGGGCCACGCCGACTACGTGAAGAACATGATCACCGGCGCGGCGCAGATGGACGGCGCCATCCTGGTGGTCTCCGCGGTGGACGGGCCCATGCCGCAGACCCGCGAGCACGTGCTCCTCGCCTCGCAGGTGAACGTGCAGCGCATCGTCGTGTACCTCAACAAGGTCGACCTGGTGGACGACCCCGAGCTGCTCGACCTGGTCGAGATGGAGATCCGCGACCTGCTCAAGCAGTACAAGTTCCCTGGGGACGAGACGCCCATCATCCGGGGGGCCGCAATCAAGGCCCTCCAGGGCGACAAGGGCGAGCAGGGCGCCGGCTCCATCATCAAGCTGATGGACGCGATGGACACCTACATCCCCGAGCCGGTGCGCGAGACCGACAAGCCGTTCCTCATGCCGGTGGAGGACGTGTTCTCCATCGCCGGCCGCGGCACCGTCGCCACCGGCCGCATCGAGCGCGGCAAGATCAAGGTGGGCGAGGAAGTGGAGATCGTCGGGCTGCGGCCCACCACCAAGACGGTGGTGACCGGAGTCGAGTCGTTCCGCAAGCTGCTCGACGAGGGCCTGGCCGGCGACAACGTGGGCTGCCTGCTCCGCGGCATCAAGCGCGAGGAGATCGAGCGCGGCCAGGTGCTCTCCAAGCCGGGCTCGGTGACGCCGCACACCAAGTTCAAGGCGAACGTCTACGTGCTCACCAAGGACGAGGGCGGGCGGCACACGCCGTTCCTGAACGGCTACAAGCCGCAGTTCTACTTCCGCACCACGGACGTCACCGGGACCGTCAAGCTCCCCACCGGAGTGGAGATGGTCATGCCGGGCGACAACATCGAGATGGAAGTCGAGCTGATGATGCCGATCGCAATGGACAAGGAAGTGCGCTTCGCCATCCGCGAGGGCGGCCGCACCGTCGGCGCCGGCGTGGTGACGGCGGTGATCGCATAAGGAATCGAAGTGGCCGGGCCTCCGGCGGAAACCGGGGGCCCGGCGCTGTTTCGGTCTTTGAGAAGAGGTATCGATGGCGACCCAGAAGATCCGGATCCGGCTGAAGGCGTATGACTACAAGCTGCTCGATCAGTCGGCCGGCGAGATCGTCGAGACGGCGAAGCGCACGGGCGCGAAGGTGGTGGGACCGATCCCGCTGCCCACGCGGATCAACAAGTTCACCGTGTTGCGCTCCCCGCACGTGGACAAGAAGTCCCGTGAGCAGTTCGAGATCCGCACGCACAAGCGGCTCCTCGACATCCTCGAACCCACCCAGCAGACGCTCGACGCCCTGATGAAGCTCGATCTGAGCGCCGGCGTCGACGTCGAGATCAAGAGCTGACCATGGCGACCCTGGACGTCATCAACCTCGAGAAGCAGAAGGTCGGAACCATCGATCTTCCCGACGACATCGTGAACGCGCCCGTCGACGAGCACCTCTTCTACGAGGTGGTCAAGGCGCAGCTCGCCTCGCGGCGCGCGGGAACGCAGTCGGTGAAGAACCGCACGCTGGTCTCGGGCGGCGGCAAGAAACCCTACAAGCAGAAGGGCACCGGACGCGCGCGCCAAGGCAGCATCCGCGCCAGCCAGTGGGTGGGCGGCGGCAAGGCCATGGGGCCCAAGCCGCGCGACCACGAGTACCACGTGCCCAAGAAGGTGCGGAAGGCGGCGCTGCGGGCGGCGATCAGCAAGCGCAACCAGGACAAGGCGCTGGTGGTGGTGGACGCCTGGGCGCCGGCGAAGCCGTCGACGAAGGAGGCGGTCAACGCCTTCGCGAAGCTCGGCATCGAGAGCGCCCTGGTGCTCGGGCTGAAGGACAACCAGAACCTGTTCAAGTCCGTGCGCAATGCGCGCAAGTACCAGTTCCTGCCCGTCGAGGGCGCGAACGTCTACGACATCCTGCGCCACCAGACGCTGCTCCTGACCAAGGACGCGGCGGCGGCGCTTTCGGGGGTGCTGGCGTGAACCGCTTCGAGATCATCAAGCGCCCGCTCGACACCGAGAAGCTCGATCGCATGCGCGACCGGGAGAACAAGTTCGCCTTCGAGATCGACCTGAAGGCCAACAAGACCGAGGTGAAGCAGGCCGTCGAGCAGCTCTTCAAAGTGAAGGTCCTGGACGTGAAGACCTCCATCGTGCGCGGCAAGTTCCGCCGCATCGGCCGCTCCGAAGGCCGGAGGCCCAACTGGAAGAAGGCGATCGTGACGCTGAAGGAAGGCGACGCGATCCAGCTCTTCGAGGGGAAGTAAGCGATGGCGCTCAAGACCTACAAGCCGACCAGCCCCGGACGCCGCCTGACGACGTCGCCCGACTTCTCGGAGATCACCAAGGACTACCCGGAGAAGTCGCTCACCGCCCCGCTCAAGTCCACCGGCGGCCGCAACGTGTACGGCCGGATGACCACGCGGCACCGCGGCGGCGGCCACAAGCAGCGGCTGCGGATCATCGATTGGAAGCGCGACAAGGACGGCGTTTCGGCCAAGGTCGCGGCCATCGAGTACGATCCGAACCGCTCCGCGCGCCTGGCGCTGCTCCACTACACCGACGGCGAGAAGCGGTACATCCTCTGGCCGGTCGGCGTGAACGTGGGGGACGTGCTGCAGTCGGGCGAGGCGGTGGACATCCGCCCGGGAAACTCGCTGCCGCTGCACGCCATCCCCCTCGGCACCGTGATCCACAACGTCGAGCTGAAGAAGGGGCACGGCGCCCAGATGATCCGCTCCGCCGGATCGTTCGGGCAGCTGATGGCGAAGGAAGGGAAGTACGCGCAGATCCGCATGCCCTCGACCGAGGTGCGCAAGGTCCTGCTCGAGTGCAAGGCCACCGTCGGCCAGCTCGGCAACACCGAGCACGAGATCGTCCGCATCGGCAAGGCCGGCCGCAACCGCTGGAAGGGCTGGCGGCCCACGGTGCGCGGCCTGGCGATGAACCCGGTCGACCACCCGCACGGCGGCGGCGAGGGCAAGAGCGGACAGGGCAACCCGCACCCGGTCAGCCCCTGGGGGCAGCCGACCAAGGGTTACAAGACGCGCGTCAACAAGCGCACGACCAAGTTCATCATCAAGCGGCGCGACAAGGGAGTTCGCTGATGGCACGTTCAGTGAAGAAGGGTCCGTTCATCGATCGCCACCTGATCAAGAAGGTGGAGGACATGAACCGGCAGAACCAGAAGAAGGTGGTGAAGACGTGGTCGCGCCGCTCGACCATCCTTCCCGACCTGGTGGGACACACCTTCGCGGTGCACAACGGGCGCAAGTTCATCCCGGTGTTCGTGACCGAGAACATGGTGGGCCACAAGCTGGGCGAGTTCGCCCCCACCCGAACCTTCCACGGCCACACCGGCGACAAGAAGGCGAAGCCCGGCGCCCCTGGCGCTCCCGGCGCGCCGGGAGCGGCTCCTGGAGCTCCGGTCCCCGCCGCTCCGGCCGGGCCGGCGCCGAAGTAACGGAGAGGAGACGACATGAAAGCCAAAGCATCTCTCCGATATCTCCGCATCACCCCGCGCAAGGTGCGCGTGGTGGCGGATCTCATCCGCGGCAAGAACGTGAACGCGGCCCTGGCGCAGCTGGCCTACGTGGAGAAGCGCGCGGCGGAGCCGCTGGCCAAGCTCTTGCGCAGCGCGGTGGCCAACGCCGAGCAGTCGGCCAAGGACCAGTCGCTCGACGTCGACCGCTTGACGGTGAAGGAGCTGATGGTCGACCAGGGCCCCTCGCTGCGGCGCTACATGCCGCGCGCGATGGGCCGCGCCTTCAAGGTGCTGAAGAAGACCAGCCACATCCAACTGACGCTCTCGGACGAGATGCCGAAGAAAAGGCGGAGCTGAAGCATGGGTCAGAAAGTCAATCCGATCGGGTTCCGCCTGGGCGTCATCCGCTCCTGGGACTCCAAGTGGTACGAGGAGAAGAACTACGCGCGCTGGCTGCACGAGGACATCCGCCTGCGCGAATACGTGAAGAAGAAGCTGGGTCAGGCCGGCATCAGCAAGGTCGAGATCGAGCGCGCCGCCAGCAAGGTGAAGGTGAACGTGCACACCGCGCGCCCGGGAATCGTCATCGGCAAGCGGGGCGCGGGCATCGAGAGCATCAAGAAGGAGCTGCAGCAGTTCACGCAGAACGAGGTGTTCCTGAACATCGTCGAGGTGCGCAAGGCCGAGACCGACGCGCAGCTCGTCGCCGAGAACATCACCACGCAGCTCGAGCGCCGCATCGCCTTCAGGCGCGCGATGAAGAAGGCCATCCAGACCGCGCAGAAGTTCGGCGCCAAGGGAATCCGGGTGGCCTGCTCCGGGCGCCTGGGTGGAGCGGAGATGGCGCGGTACGAGTGGTACCGCGAAGGACGGGTGCCGTTGCACACGCTGCGGGCCGACATCGATTACGGCTTCGCGGAAGCGAAGACCACCTACGGGAAGATCGGCTGCAAGGTGTGGATCTTCCGCGGCGAGGTGCTTCCGGAGACCGCCGCCGAGACGGCCAAGAAGACTCCTGTGCGCGCTCCCACCCGGGTGACCACCGGCGGCGCGACGCCGACCCCGGTCCAGTAACCCGAATCGTCAGAGAGATACCGTCATGATGCAGCCAGCACGAACGAAGTTCCGCAAGCAGCAGAAGGGCCGCCACAAGGGCAAGGCCTACCGCGGGGGCGACCTCGCCTTCGGCGACTACGGCCTCAAGGTGCTCGAGTCCGGCCGGCTGACCGCGCGCCAGATCGAGGCGGGCCGCATCGCCATGACCCGCTTCATCAAGCGGGGCGGGAAGGTCTGGATCCGCGTGTTCCCGGACAAGCCGGTCACCAAGAAGCCGGCCGAGACGCGCATGGGACACGGCAAGGGCAACGTCGAGGAGTGGCACGCGGTGGTGAAGATGGGCCGCATCCTCTACGAGATGGAAGGCGTCACCCCCGAGATCGCCAGGGAAGCGATGGCGCTCGCCTCCCACAAGCTGCCGCTCCACACCCGGATGATCCGCCGCTCGACAGAGCTGGGAGGTTGAGATGAAGGCCGCCGAGCTGAAGGAGCTGAGCCTCGACGAGCTCACCCGCAAAGCGGGCGAGCTGCGCGAGAACCTCTTCAATCTCAAGATCCGCCGCCGCGCGGGCACCCTGGAGTCGGTCTCCGACGTGACCAAGAACAAGCGGGACCTGGCGCGGATCCTCACGCTGCTCACGCAGAAGACGGGCAGCAGCAAGGCGCAGCGGAAGGCGGCGCAGAGGCAGCAGCCGTCCGCCGCCGCGGAAAAGAAGGATCAGCCATGAGCGAGAACGCGCAGCAGACTGAGCAGCGGGGCCGGCCGAAGACCCGCATCGGCACCGTCCTCTCCAACAAGATGACGAAGACGGTGGTGGTGCAGGTCGAGCGCCGCGCCAAGCACGGCCAGTACGGCAAGTACCTGACCGAGAAGAAGAAGTACAAGTGCCACGACGAGCACCAGTCGGCGAAGCCGGGCGACAAGGTCCGCATCGTCGAGACGCGTCCGATGTCGAAGGAGAAGCGCTGGCGCGTGGCCGAAGTCCTGGTCAAGGCGGAAGCCGAGTCCCAGGTGAAAGCGGAGGGCCAGGTCACATGATCCAGATGACGACGGTCCTCGATGTGGCCGACAACTCCGGCGCGAAGAAGGTCGCCTGCATCAAGGTGCTCGGCGGCACCAAGCGCCGGTACGCGACCATCGGCGACGTGATCGTCGTCTCCGTCAAGGAGGCGGTGGTCAACAGCAAGGTGAAGAAGGGCGAGGTCGCGCGCGCCGTAATTGTGCGCACCAAGCGCGAGCTGAAGCGGCCCGACGGCAGCTACATCAAGTTCGACACCAACAGCGCCGTGATGGTCAGCAAGGATGGCGAGCCGATCGGCACCCGCATCTTCGGCCCCGTGGCGCGCGAGCTGCGGGCGAAGAAGTTCATGAAGATCATCTCGCTCGCGCCGGAGGTGCTCTAGATGGCCCGAGCACAGATACGCATCAAAAAGGGTGACAACGTCTACGTCCTCTCCGGCAAGGAGAAGGGCAAGACGGGCAAGGTGCTGGAGATCGATCACGACAAGCAGCGCGCCATCGTGGAGAAGCTGATGGCGCTCAAGCGGCACTACAAGCGCGGCCGCAACCCGGCGGCGCCGCAGGGCGGCATCGTGGAGAAGAACGGCAGCATCCACATCTCCAACCTGGCGCTGGTCGATCCGGAGTCGAAGAAGCCCACCCGCATCGGCACGAAGCTGCTGGAGAACGGCAAGCGCGTGCGCGTCGCGAAGCGCAGCGGCACGCAGATCGATCAGGCCTGAGGGAGACGGCCATGGCAGACGACAAGAAGAAGCAGGAAGACAAGCCGAAGAAGCACGCTCATGGCGAAGGTCCGATGACCGATGCCAAGGCGCACGGCGAGGCGAAGAAGGGCGGCGGAGGCGGCAAGAAGAGGGGCGGCAAGGAGCAGAAGGGGCCCGCGACCATCCAGGCCGCGCAGGGCAAGGCGCAGGCGCGCGGGGAGCAGCCGGCCCGTCTGGGCGTGGCATACAAGGGGCAGATCGTCCCGGCCCTGATGAAGGACTTCGGCTACAAGAACGTGATGCAGGTGCCGAAGGTGGAGAAGGTCGTGGTCAACATGGGCCTCGGCGAGGCGATCACCAACAACAAGCTGATCGAGCAGGCCGAGGAGCAGATGATGGCGATCACCGGGCAGAAGTCGGTGGTCACGCGGGCGCGCAAGAGCATCGCGAACTTCAAGCTGCGCGAGAACCAGCCGATCGGCGTGATGGCCACGCTGCGCAAGGACCGGATGTACGAGTTCCTCGACCGCCTGCTGAACATCGCGCTGCCCCGCGTCCGCGACTTCAAGGGCGTCGGTTCGAAGAGCTTCGACGGGAAGGGCAACTACACGCTCGGGATCAAGGAGCAGATCATCTTTCCCGAGATCAACTACGACCGGATCGAGAAGATCAAGGGCATGAACATCACCATCGTGACCACGGCGAGGAGCGACGAAGAGGGCCGCGCTCTATTGCGTTATTTCGGCATGCCCTTCCGGACTGCGTGACATGGCCAAGCTCTCCAAGATGGCGCAGGCGAAGCGCCTGCAGAAGAAGCCGAAGTTCAGGGTGCGTGCCTACAACCGCTGCGAGCTGTGCGGGCGCAGCAGGGCATTCCTGAACAAGTTCCAGATGTGCCGTATCTGCTTCCGCAACCGGGCGCTGCGCGGCGAGATCACGGGAGTGATCAAATCGTCTTGGTAGAATTCAGTCCAATTGCAACAGCCGCCAAGCCGCCTTCGGCGGCCGCGGCTGGGCGGAGGTAGCAGCAAATGAGCATGACCGATCCCGTTGCAGATCTGCTGACGCGGATCCGCAACGCACAGCGCGCGGGCCTGGAGGAGCTCGACCTGCCCGCGAGCAACATCAAGCAGAGGATCTGCGAGGTGCTGCGCGACGAAGGCTTCGTGCGCGAGGTGTCGCGCACCGACGACGGCCGGCAGGGAACCTTGAAGGTGCTGCTCAAGTACGACGAAGGCCGCCGCCCGGCGATCAGCGAGATCCGCCGCCAGTCGAAACCGGGCCTGCGCCGGTACGTGAGGTACACCGAGATCCCCAAGGTGATGAACGGCCTGGGGATCGCCATCCTCTCCACTTCCAAAGGCGTGCTCGTCGATCGCGAGGCGCGCAAGCAGCACCTCGGCGGCGAGCTGATCGCCACCGTCTGGTAAGGAGCCGCCATGTCGCGCATCGGCAAGCTCGCCATCAAGATTCCGGACAGGGTCAAGGTGACCGCGCAGCCGGGCTTGGTGAACGTCGAAGGCCCCAAGGGCAAGGTCGCGCAGAAGCTCGACCGCGAGATGAAGGTCACGGTGGAGAACGGCCAGGTCCGGGTGGATCGGCCCAACGACTCGCGCCGCTCCCGTGAGCTTCACGGCCTGACGCGGACGCTGGTCGCGAACATGATCCTCGGCGTCACCCAGGGGTTCTCCCGGTCGCTGGACATCGCCGGCGTCGGCTACAAGGCGGAGCTGAAGGGCAGGGAGATCCACCTGGCGCTCGGCTTCTCCCATCCGGTGGTGTACCCGCTGCCGGAGGGCGTCACCGCCGAGTACGACGCCAAGGGCAACCGGCTGACCGTGAAGGGCGCCGACAAGCACCGCATCGGTCTGGTGGCGGCGGAGATCCGCAAACTGCGCCCGCCCGAGCCCTACAAGGGCAAGGGAATCAAGTACGCCGAGGAAACCATCCGCCGCAAGCAGGGCAAGACGGGAGCTGCGTGATGAGCGCGTCGACCAACATGAGGAAGCAGCTGCTGCGGCTGCGCCGCAAGGCGCACATCCGCAAGAACCTGGAGGGCTCGCAGGAGCGCCCCCGCCTCTCGGTCTACCGCAGCCTGAGCCACATCTATGCGCAGGTGATCGACGACGTGACCGGCAAGACGCTGGCCGCCGCGTCGACGCTCTCGCCCGAGTTGAAGGACGGCAAGGGCAAGAAGAAGGACCTGGCCAAGGAAGTGGGCAAGCTCGTGGCGAAGAAGTGCCAGGAAGCGAAGATCGAGACGGTGGTGTTCGACCGCAACGGCTTCATGTACCACGGCCGGGTGGCGGCCGTCGCAGAGGGCGCCCGCGAAGGCGGACTCAAATTTTAGCCGCGGCCGCCGGAGGCGGCTTGGCGGCTACACAGTTGCTGCGTGTTCCCACGGAGGCGGGAACACGCTGAGGAAAGGATTTACATGGCTGCACCGATCAATCCGAACGACCTCCCCGAGCTGAACGACCGGGTGGTCCACATCAACCGCGTCGCCAAGGTGGTGAAGGGCGGCAGGCGTTTCTCGTTCTCCGCGCTGGTGGTCGTCGGCGACGGCCAGGGACACGTCGGCGCCGGACTGGGCAAGGCGAACGAGGTGCCGGAGGCCATTCGCAAGGGCGGCGAGCAGGCCAAGAAGAACTTGTTCAAGGTCCCGCTGGCCGGCAACACCATTCCGCACGAGGTAATCGGCCACTTCGGGGCGGGCCGGGTCCTGCTCAAGCCGGCGGGCGAAGGCACCGGAGTCATCGCGGGCGGCAGCGTCCGCGCGGTGCTCGAGGCCGTGGGCATCCGGAACATCCTGACGAAATCGCAGGGGTCGCGGAACCCGCACAACGTGGTGAAGGCGGCCCTGGACGGGCTGCGCAAGCTCCGCAGCCCCGAAGAGGCCGCTCGCCTGCGCGGCAAGGAGCTGACGGAGATGCGGGCGGAGCAGGGAGCCTGACATGTCGCTGAAAGTGAAGCTGGTCCGCGGAATGAGCGGCCATACCGAGAAGCACCGCGAGACGCTGCGGGGTCTGGGGCTGACCCGCGTCGGCCGCGAGCGGGTCCTGCAGGACACGCCGGCGATCCGCGGCATGATCGAGAAGGTCGCCTACCTGATCGAGTGGTCCGAGACGAACGAGGAATTCAAACCCTTCGGCCGCCGCTCCCGCCAGCAGGCCCAGAAGGCCGCCTCGGAAAAGTCTGCGAAGGAGAAGGAACTGAGATGAACGAGCTGACGAGATTGACTCCGCCGAGAGGTGGTGGGGTGAAGGAAAAGAAGCGGGTGGGGCGGGGGCAGGCCAGTGGGCTGGGCAAGACCGCCGGCCGTGGCGGCAAAGGCCAGAAGGCCCGCACCGGCAACATGAACTTCATCGGCTTCGAAGGCGGCCAGATGCCGATGCAGCGCCGCATTCCCAAGCGCGGGTTCACGAACCCGTTCCGCGTCGAATACGCGCTGATCAACATCGGCGATCTGGAGAGGCTGGGCCTCGCCGAGGTGGACGTAGAAAAGTTGCTCGCAGCAGGCGCGGTGAAGGAGCGCAAGGATGGGCTCAAGGTCCTCGGCGACGGCGAGCTCACCAAGCCGGTCTCGGTCCGCGCGCACAAGTTCTCCGCATCTGCCAAGGAGAAGATCGAGAAGGCGGGCGGCAAGGTGGACGTGATCGTTCTGCCCCCCAAGGTCACACCCCAGCAGCGCAAGGCGGAGGAAAAGAAGGCGGCAGCGGCCGCGGGAAAGCCTAAACTGCGTTAGCCGCTGCCGCACCGTAAGGTGCGGCTTTGCGGCTATTGCTTGAGACCGTGCCGCGCGTTTTCTCTGTTAGACTCCCAGCTTTCCAGGAGACGCCGTGTCGTTTGCCAACGCCTTCTCGAACCTGTTCAAGATCCAGGAGCTGCGCAAGCGGCTCGCCTTCACCCTCATGTGCCTCGCGGTCTACCGCATCGGCGTCTTCGTCACCGCGCCCGGCGTCAACCGCGAGGTGATGAAGAAGGCGGTCGAGTCCAGCGGAGGCTTCCTCAACCTCTTCAACCTGTTCACCGGGGGCGCCCTCGAGCAGCTCTCGATCTTCGCCCTCGGCATCATGCCGTACGTCAGCGCGAGCATCATCCTGCAGCTGCTCACGGTGGTGGTGCCCACCCTGGAGAAGCTCTCCAAGGAGGGCGAGATGGGGCGGCGCAAGATCACGCAGTGGACGCGCTACGGCACCATCGTCCTCTCCGTGGTCCAGGGCTTCGGCATCGCCCGCTACCTCGAGTCGGTGAAGGCCGGCAACGAGAGCGTCGTCCCCGACGACGTGAAGGGCTGGGGCTTCCGCTTGCTCACCGTGATCACGCTCACCGCCGGCACCGCGTTCATCATGTGGCTCGGCGAGCAGATCACCGAGCGCGGCATCGGAAACGGCATCTCGCTGATCATCTTCGCCGGCATCGTCGCCCGCATTCCTCAGGCGGTGCTCCAGACCTGGACCACCTTCCAGGACAAGGCGGAGGGCTCGGACATCCAACTGTTCATCCTCGGCGTGGTGATGGTCCTCACCATCGCGGTGATCGTCTTCGTCGAACGCGCCTACCGGAAGATCCCGGTGCACTACGCGAAGCGCGTGGTGGGTCGGCAGACCTTCAGCGGCCAGAGCACGCACCTGCCGCTCAAGGTGAACATGTCGGGCGTGATCCCGCCCATCTTCGCCAGCTCGATCCTTCTCTTCCCGGCGACGCTTGCGACCTGGATCCCGGCGTTCAAGCCGTTCGCGGACGCGATGACCCGCGGCGGCTGGATCTACGACGGCCTGTACGTGATCGGGATCGTCTTCTTCTGCTACTTCTACACCGCGGTGACGTTCAACCCGGTGGACGTCGCGGACAATCTCAAGAAGTACGGCGGGTACATCCCTGGCATCCGCCCCGGCAAGAAGACCGCCGACTACATCGACCACGTGCTCTCGCGCATCACCTTCGGCGGCGCGATCTACATCTCCGCGGTCTGCGTGCTGCCCAGCATCCTGGTCACCAGGTACAACGTGCCGTTCCAGTTCGGCGGCACGGCCCTGCTGATCGTGGTCGGTGTCGCCCTCGATACGGTGCAGCAGATCGAGAGCCACCTGATCACGCGCCACTACGAGGGCTTCACCGGGCCGCGTGGACCCCGCATCCGCGGTCGCCGCGACGTCGGAGCTCCGGCGGCTGCCTGACAAGAGGACTCGAGGGCAGCGTGAACGTCATCCTTCTCGGACCGCCCGGGGCGGGAAAAGGGACCCAGGCCAAGCGGCTCACCGCCCGGTACGGAATTCCCCAGCTCTCCACCGGCGACATCCTCCGCAAGGCCGTCGCCGACGGAACGCCGCTGGGAAAGAAGGCCAAGGCGCTGATGGACGCGGGAAAGCTGGTCCCCGACGAGATCGTCAACGCCATCATCGAGGAGGCGCTGGCGTCTCCGCGGGCAGCCAAGGGATTCCTCCTCGATGGGTTCCCGCGGACCGTGCCCCAGGCCACCGCCCTGGACGAGATGCTGCAGCGCCGCGGCAAGCGCATCGATCACGTCATCGTGCTCGAGGTCCCGACCGAGGTGCTGGTCGAGCGCCTCTCCGGCCGGGCGACGTGCCCCAGGTGCCAGACATCCTACGGCAAGGATTCGCCGCCGAAGCGGCCGGGCATCTGCGACAACGACGGCGAGAAGCTGGTCGTGCGTCCGGACGACATGCCGGACAGGGTCCGGCAGCGCATGCTCGAGTACGAGAGCAAGACGGCGCTGCTCACTGGTTACTACAAGGCGCGGGGTGTCGTGCGGCCGGTGAACGGCGTGGGTACCGTGGACGAGGTGGAGAAGCGCGTCGTGCAGGCGCTCCAGTAGATGCCGGGCGGAATCGAAATCAAGACGAGGGACGAGATCGCTTACATGCGCGAGGCCTCGCTGATCGTCTACGAGGTTCTCGAGGAGCTGACGCGGGCGGTGGCTCCCGGCGTGACCTTGGAAGAGTTGGACTCCATCGCCGAGCGTGAGACCGTCCGCCGCGGCGGCGTCTGCGCCTTCAAGGGGCTGTACGGGTTCCCGAAGAACATCTGCATCTCGGTGAACGAGCAGGTCGTCCACGGCATCCCCACCCGCCGCAAGCTCGTCGAAGGCGACTTGCTGAAGCTCGACTACGGGGTGATCAAGCACGGGTACTACGGCGACTCGGCGCGCACCGTGGCGGTCGGCAAGGTCTTGCCCGACGCGTCGCGGCTGCTCGAGGAGACGCGCGTCGCCCTGGAGAAGGGCATCGCCGCGATGGTGGCCGGCAACCGCATCAGCGACATCGGCTCCGCCATCGAGGCGCACGTATCGCCGTTCGGCTACGGCATCGTCCGCGACTACGTCGGCCACGGCATCGGCAAGAAGCTGCACGAGGAGCCCCAGGTGCCGAACTACGGGCTCTCCCTCTGGTCGCGCGGGCAGCCGAATCCCCGGATGCGCCCGGGAATGGTCCTCGCCATCGAGCCGATGATCAACCTCGGCACGCACGAGGTCGACACGTTGCCCGATGGCTGGACCGTCGTGACGCGCGACGGGAAGCTCTCCAGCCACTGGGAGCACACCATCGCCGTCACCGAGAACGGCCCCCAGGTCCTGACCCGCCCGTGATCGCCCTGATCGCAGCGGGTCATCTCTACTTGTTCCAGTGGCCAGGCGAGCCGCCCAAGGCCCTGTTCCTCCTTCCCACCGAGGGCGAGAACGCCTGCGGTGTCGGCCCGGTCAATTTCGGCGCCCCCGACGGGTCGTGGAGCAGCGGCAGCGCCGGATCCCAGGCCTCCTGCGAGTTCCGCCTATCCGTGCAGCCGGATTCGCTGCTCCCCGCGTGGATGGAGGCGGGCAAGGCGTCCGCGGGCGCCGAGGTCGAGGTCGCTTGGACGCTTCAGGGTGGCGGGGCGAGCGGCAAGGGACATACGACCACGCTGCGGGCCGAAGCCATCGCGGCGGACGCGCTTCGGATGAGCCCGTCGGGCCTCTCCGCCAACGCGACCAAGGTGAAGAATGACGTCCGCGTCGAGCTGAAGAATGGCGGTTCCGGCCCCATCCTGGTCGGCGACGGTGTCGCCGCGCGGAATCGGCCCGATGACAGCTGCGTTGGGGCTGGGCCGCAGGTGCTTCTGCAGCCGGGCGAGAGCCTGGTCGATATCCGGCCGGGGTTGCTCTCGAAGTCCATGCAGGTCTGGGTCGCGGCGTTTACCGGCCCAAGGTCCTGTAAATGGATCGAGGTCCGGCGGCGTTGACTCTGCCCCCTGGCCCGCCCTCCGGCGGGCCAGGAGCTTCTTGACATACTGCGGCGAGGCTGTTATTAGGCGCGCTCCTTTCGTTCCGGGTTGGCCCCGTCGGCGCGAGCCGCGGTAGGGGGTGCGGGACGGAAGAAAAGCGATTTTCGGGTTGTTTTCGTCGGCTGGAGGAAGCCGTGAAGGTTCGTGCTTCGGTGAAGAAGATCTGCGTGAAGTGCAAGGTGATCCGCCGCAAGGGCGTCGTGCGCGTGATCTGCTCCGCGAACCCCCGTCACAAGCAGCGGCAGGGCTGAGGAGACGCCATGGCGCGCATTGCAGGTGTGGACCTCCCCCGCGAGAAGCAGATCCAAATCTCGCTCACGTACCTGTACGGCATCGGCCGTACCACCGCCAGGCAGGTCTGCGACAAGGCGCAGATCGATCCCGAGAAGCGGACCAAGGACCTCACCGAGGACGAGATCCACCGCATCCGCGAGACGCTCGAGCAGGGCTACAAGGTCGAAGGCGACCTCCGCCGCGAGGTGAGCTTGAACATCAAGCGGCTGATGGATCTGGGCTGCTATCGCGGCCTGCGCCACCGCAAGGGGCTGCCCGTCCGTGGCCAGCGCACCCACACCAATGCCCGCACGCGCAAGGGCCCCAAGCGCGGGATCGTCCGTCAGCGCGTCGTCTCCGCCGCGCCTCCCCCCAAGTAAGGACACGTCGACATGGCCGAAGAGCAGAAGCCGCCCGCAGCTCCCGCGACGCCCGCAGCAGGCGCTGCCGCGACCCCGGCGGTCGCCGAGCGCAAGGGAAAGAAGAAGACGCGCAAGAACGTGCAGACCGGGATCGTCTTCATCCAGAGCACGTTCAACAACACCATCATCACCATCACCGACGTGTCCGGGAACGTGATCTCCTGGTCGTCCGCCGGTGCGCGCGGCTTCAAGGGGTCGCGCAAGTCGACGCCGTTCGCCGCGCAGGTGGCGGCCGGCGACGCCGCCGCCAAGGCGATGGACCACGGCCTGAAGAACGTGTCCGTGCTGGTCAAGGGGCCCGGGGCGGGCCGCGAGTCGGCGCTGCGCGCGTTGGCCGCCGCCGGCTTGAAGGTGACGCTGATCCGGGACATCACGCCCATCCCGCACAACGGCTGCCGGCCGCCGAAGCGCCGCCGCGTTTAAGGAGCTTTCTCATATGGCTCGGTACACCGAATCGTCGTGCCGGATTTGTCGACGAGAGAACTTGAAAATGTATCTCAAGGGCGACCGCTGCTACACGGACAAGTGCGCCATCGAGCGGCGTCCCTATCCTCCCGGGCAGCACGGCCAGGGGCGCGCCAAGTTCTCCGAGTACGGCGTGCAGCTGCGCGAAAAGCAGAAGGTGAAGCGCCTCTATGGGCTGCTCGAGACGCAGTTCCGCGGCTATTACCTGCGCGGGAGCGCGGCCAAGGGCAAGACGGGCGAGAACCTTCTCCAGTTTCTCGAACAGCGACTCGACAACGTGGTCTTCCGGCTCGGCTTCGCCGACACGCGCGCGGAAGCGCGCCAGCTGGTGCGCCACGGGCATTTCCGCGTGAACGATCGCAAGGTCAACATCCCCAGCTTCCAGGTGAAGGTGGGCGACGTCGTGGCGGTGAAGGAAAAGTCGCGCAAGGTCGTGCGCATCAATGAAGCGCTGGAGGCAGTGGACCGCCGCGGCGTCCCTTCCTGGCTCGACCTGGACAAGGGCGGGTTCAAGGGCACCGTGAAGTCCACGCCGAGCCGCGACGACATCACGATGCCGATCCAGGAGCAGCTGATCGTCGAGCTCTACTCGAAGTAGTTCGAAGGAAGTGCCCGCAACGGACGACCCGATGGTGCCCCGCAATTCCGCGGGGAGCAGGGCGGCGTTGCAAGGAGAAGAAAAGTGGCAGAAGCATTGATTGCGAAGAACTGGCGTGACCTGATCAAGCCGCGCGGATTGCACGTCGAGCAGGACACCCTCACCGACACCTACGGCAAGTTCGTCGCCGAGCCGCTCGAGCGCGGCTTCGGCATCACGCTGGGCAACGCGCTCCGCCGCGTGCTCCTCAGCTCGCTGCAGGGCGCGGCCATGACCAGCGTCCGCATCGAGGGCGTGGAGCACGAGTTCACCACCATCTCGAACGTGGCCGAGGACGTCACCGACATCATCCTGAACCTCAAGGAAGTCCTCCTCCGCATGCACACGCAGGAGGAGAAGACCATCCGCATCGAGGTCGAGGGCCCGAAGGAAGTGAAGGCGGGCGACATCATCGTCGATCAGGACGTGGAGGTGCTCAATCCGGGCCATCACCTGTTCACGGTGGCCGAAGGCGGGCGGGTGCGGATGGAGATGACCTGCCGCCGCGGCCGCGGATACGTGCCGGCCGAGCGGAACAAGGTGATGGGCGCGCCCATCGGCGTGATGCCCATCGACTCGCTCTTCAGCCCGGTGAAGAAGGTCAACTATCAGGTGACCAACGCCCGCGTCGGGCAGGCCACCGACTATGACCGCCTCTCGCTCGAGGTGTGGAGCAACGGCTCGGTGACGCCCGCGGACGCGGTGGCTTTCGCGGCGAAGATCGTCAGGGAGCAACTCTCCATCTTCATCAACTTCGACGAGACGGAAGAGCCCGCCCCGATCGAGCTGCCCAAGAACGAGGAGAAGCTGAACGAGAACCTGTTCCGCTCGGTGGACGAGCTGGAGCTGTCGGTCCGCTCGGCCAACTGCCTGCAGAACGCCAACATCAAGACCATCGGCGACCTGGTGCAGAAGACCGAGGCCGAGATGCTGAAGACGAAGAACTTCGGCCGGAAGTCCTTGAAGGAGATCAAGGAAATCCTCGCCGAGATGGGCCTCGGTCTGGGCATGAAGCTGGAGAACTGGCCGCCCAAGCCCCCGACCGCGCAGGCCCCTGCCCTGAAGCAGTAAAGGAGAACGCGATGTCCCGCCACGCCAACACCGGCCGCAAGCTGAGCCGGAACACCAGCCATCGCAAAGCCTTGCTCGACAACCTGGTCCGGGCGGTGATCCTGAACGAGAGCATCCGCACCACCACGCCGAAGGCCAAGGAGGCGCGCAGGCTGGTGGAGCGGGTGATCACCAAGGCGCGGGAGAACACGCTGGCGTCGCGCCGGGTCGTGCACAAGACGGTGCGCGACCAGGCGGCGCTCGCCAAGCTGTTCCAGAGCATCGGGCCCCGGTTCAAGGAGCGGCCGGGCGGGTACACGCGGCTCGTCCACGTCGAGAACCGGGTGGGGGACAACGCGCCCATGGCGATCCTCGAGCTGGTGGAGAAGAGCGAGAAGGCGGAGCCCGACAAGAAGCCCGCTTCGGAGAAGAAGGCGGCCGCGAAGGAGACCGGCGATCAGGGCGCGGGCGACAAGAAGTCTGCGAAGCAGAAGAAGGGCAAGAAGGAGCAGGAAGAGAAAGAGTAAGGATGCGAAAGCTGGTGCAGGGGATCGTCGATTTCCGGCGGAAGCGCCGACCGGACTACGCCGGGACGTTCTCGCGCCTGGCCCTGCGGCAGAAACCTGACGCGCTCTACATCGCCTGCTCCGACAGCCGGGTGCAGGCCAACGTCTTCGCCTCCACGGAGCCGGGCGATCTGTTCGTCGTCCGCAACCCGGGAAACCTGGTGTCTCCCGCGGGACCGGACGGAAGATCGGTCGCCGACGAATCGGAGGCGGCGGCGATCGAGTTCGCGCTCGATGTCCTGGAGGTGCGCGACATCATCGTCTGCGGCCACTCGAGTTGCGGCGTCATGGCCGCGCTCGTCGACGGGCGCGAGAATGTCCGCTGGCCGCACCTTCGCTCCTGGATGCGTCACGCCGACACCGCCCTGGAGAGGCTGCGGCAGGGAGAAGGAGATCCGGAACGTCCGCCCCAGGACCGGCTTTCGCAGCTCAACGTGCTGCTCCAGCTCGAGCATCTGCGCAGCTACGAGCCGGTTAGACGCCGTGCTCCGGCCCTCCATGCCTGGTGGTTCGAAATCGGCGCGGCCGAGGTCCACGCCTGGGAGCCCGGCGCTGGCGGGTTCCGGGCCATCGACGAGGATCACGCCGCGCGGATCCTGCAGCGGATCGCGCGCTGAGGCTCAGGCGCTCAGGCGAACGCGAATCCGCTGGATCAACTCCTGGTTCTCGAACGGCTTGCGGATGAATTCCTCCGCTCCCGCCGCGAGCGCCCGCTCGACCACGTCCTTCCCCGGCCGCGCGGAGACGACGAACACCGGCACGTCGCGCGTTCGCGGATCCTTCTTCAGCGCGCGGCACAGATCGAGGCCGTCGCGATCCGGCATCGCGATGTCCAGCAGGACGAGATTCGGGACTACGTGCTCGAGCTTCTCCAATGCCGCCGCGGCGCTGGTGGCGACGGTGGAGTCGATTCCCTCCAGCTCGAGCAGGGTGGCGAGGAAGGTGACGATCTCCGGATCGTCGTCCACCACCAGGACGCGGCGGCGCAGCGACCGCTCTTCGGCCGCGCTCATTCGTGGAACTCCGCTTCGTATCGGCCGGCGAGCGTGTCGACGAGCAACGTCTTCGGCTCGAGGTTGCGCGGAGCGTACGTCGGCTTGCCGACCTGATCCCGGATCGCGAACTTGTTCACGGTGAGCATCACATGTCCGCCCGGACCGACTTCCTCGGTCCGGTACTCGTAGATTCCATTGAGGGTGAGCCGCACGCTCCGCCAGGGCTTCCCGGAGTCGTTGCGGACGAAGATCTGCGTCATCGCCGGCAGGTCGACGCGCTGGACGCGCACGTACGCGCCGAGCACGTTGTCGGTGTAGAGCTGGCCGGCGAGCGTCGCGGCGACGATGAGGCCGTAACTGCCGAGCGCATAAGCGCGCCAGCGGGAGTGCTCCGGACGGGCCCGGAAGTCAGCCCAAGCGGTGCCGCCCCGGCTCGCGACCGACCCGAAAATCCGGCTAGTGATGCGGATCAGCCCGCCTGCCGCCGCCGCGAGGCCATTTGCGATGGCGCTACCGGCCGAGCGCTTCTGCGGCGCCGCCGCGGTCGCTGCCGTGACTTCCCCGACGGAACGCTTCTGTGGCGCCGCTGCCGTCGCTCCCGGCGGTCCGGTGACTTCTCCCACGGAACCATCGTACCCGAGCAAGTTTCGATCGCAAGCCTCGCCGTCAAAGTTTGCTGGACAGGCGATTTACTGGATTTTTCCGCACGTTGCAGGAGTAGCCGGGATAACGCAGCGCGTCTACGAGGAGTCTCCCGAAGAAGAAATGTCGGCGTGCTTGGAGGGTCGATCTGCAATTTTTCACCGGCTCGCCTGCCGCCAGGCCGCGCGCCGGAAGCCGGGATCGTTTGCCCACCGCGAGAACGCTTGGTCGGCCTGCATCTGCGCGAGGGACCGATCAGTCGCCTTCCGGACTGCATCGTCGAGCGCAGCGCCTCTCAGCCCCTGCTCCGCCAGCCGCAGGCGCGCATCGGGCTCGACGAGCCTCGATGCCTCGCCGAGCGCCTCGGCGGCGAACGCACCTTCTCCTCGCGCCGCGAAGACGCGAGCACGGCCGTAGAAGCCCTGCGGGGAGGCCGGGGCGACGGAGAGCAGCCGGTCGAAGGTCGCGCTCGCCTCGGGGACTTGGCCGTCTTCGAGCAGCGCGAGACCGTACTGGTACAGCGCGGGCACGTTGTCGGACTTGAGGTGTACGGCCCTCTCATAGTCCGCCAGCGCCGCCTTCCGGTCTCCGGCGCGGGCGGCGAGATTGCCGCGCGAGAGCAGCAGGAAGAGGTTCGTGGGGGCGCGCTCCAGCGCCGCGTCCAGCTCGGCGCGTGCGCCCGCGAGATCTCCCTGGTCTCCGAGCACGCGGGCCACTCCGATGCGGGCGGTCACGGAGCCGGGGTCGACGGCCGCCGCGTCACGGTAGGACGAGAGCGCCTCGGCCTTGCGGCCCAGGTCGTACTGGGCGTCGCCGAGCCGCTCGCGAGGCAGCGCGCTGCGGGGCGCGAGGCGCGCGGCCTCCCGGTACTCCGCCACCGCCTCGTCGCGGTGCCCGGTGTTCACCAAAACGTTGCCGCGCGCCAGGTGCGGCGCGGACGGGTCGGTATGGCAGGCGCCGGCCAGCGCCAATGCGACAGCTGCTGCCCGCTTCATGGTGCGCGCAGGATAATCGAGACGATCCGGCAGCGAAAGCGCTTCCTAGGCGGGAGGCAAGGTGAGCACGAAGGTGGCGCCGCTGCTGCCGTCCCGCAGCGTGAGCGTGCCGCCGTGCGCCCGGGCGATGTCCCGGCTGGTGGATAGTCCCAGACCGTTTCCGCCCGGCCGGGTGGTGACGAAGCGCTGGAAGATGCGCTCGCGGTTCTCTTGCGAAACGCCGGGCCCGTCGTCGGCGACCACGACCTCCGCGCGGCCTTCCCGGGTGCGGTTGGTGCTGATGCTGATGCGGGTGCGGGCGAAGTCGAGCGCGTTCAGGAGGAGGTTGAGCAGCAGCTGCCGGATGGCGAAGGGGTCCGCGTCCACGCGGGGAGGCTCCCCCGCGGCCTGCTCGAGCTGCAAGTCCTTGATCCGCGCCATCGGCCGCACCATCTGCAGGGCTTCGTTCACCAGCTCGTTCACGTCCTGCGGCCTGCGCGCGACCTTCTCGCCGGCGGAGTAGCTGAGGAAGCTCTGCAGCTGCGCGACGGTGCGGCGCGTCTCGTTCTCCAGCTCCTTCAGGTGGCGCGTGACCTTGGCATCCGACTGCGCGCGCTCGGCCGCGGTCCGCGCCAGCTCGGCGAATCCGAGCACGACGGTGAGCGCGTTCTTCATCTCATGCGCGAAGCCCGCCGTGAGCAGGCCGACCGTGCTGGTGCGCTGCGCGCGCTCCAGTGCGACCGAGATCTCCGCCAGCCGCCGCTGCAGCGTCCAGGCCGAGGCCACTCCGCCCGCCGCGAGCAGGAGCACGGCCAGGTACTGCAGGCCGCCCAGGTTGATCCCCTTCCAGAGCGAGACCACCAGCACGATGGTCGAGAGCAGGAAGATGATCGGACCCCAGTACAGCGCCGCCACGGCGATCTTACGCGCCCGCAGGGCGGCGAGGATGCCGGGGGAGGTCGGACGCCGCTTCTGCACGCGCGCCATATAGCAGAAGTGGAAATGCGCAGGGCGTGCGATCCATCATGTGCCCATGAGCGTGCAAGGTCGGCGCGTGCTCCTCTGCGTGGGAGGCGGGATCGCGGCGTACAAGGCCTGCGAGCTGGCCCGCCTGCTGGTGAAGGCCGGCGCCCAGGTGCGCGTCGCGCTGACCCCCGCGGCGCAGCGCTTCGTCACTCCGCTCACCTTCCAGGCGCTGACCGGATCGCCCGTCGCCACCGACATCTTTTCCGCCGAGCAGGATCTGGCCGCCGGCCACATCGCGCTGGCGGACTGGGCGGAGCTGGCCACCGTCGCGCCGGCGACCGCAAACCTGCTCGCGCGCTTGCGCATCGGCCAGTCCGACGACATGGCGGCCGCGGCGCTGCTCGCGATCGAGCCGCGCCGCTGGCTGCTTGCGCCGGCGATGAACGAGAAGATGTGGGCGAGCCCTGCGGTCCAGGAGAACGTGCGGGTGTTGAAGGAGCGCGGAGCGCGGTTCGTCGGGCCAGCCGTCGGCGAGATGGCCGAGCGCAGCCATGTTGGTCCGGGGCGAATGTCGGAGCCGGCCGAGATCTTCGCCGCCTGCGCCGACGCGCTGGCACCGCGCGATCTGGAGAACGTCAAGGTGCTGGTGACCGCCGGGCCGACCCGGGAGATGCTCGATCCGGTCCGCTACTTGTCCAATCCTTCGTCGGGGCGAATGGGGTACGCGATCGCCGAGGCCGCCCGCGATCGCGGCGCCCGCGTCACGCTCATCTCGGGGCCGGTCGAGCTTCCCCGGCCGGCGGATGTCGAGGTGGTGGACGTGGTGTCGGCGGAAGACCTGGCGCGCGCGGTGGACGAGCGCCTCGACGGCGTGCGGGTGGTGGTGATGGCCGCGGCCGTCGCCGACCAGCGGCCAGCCACTCGCGCTTCGCGGAAGGTGAAGAAGCAGCCAGGCGACGAGACCATGACCCTCGTCCGCACCCCGGATATCCTGGCCGGCCTCGGGGCGAGAGCCCAGCGTCCGATGCTGGTCGGCTTTGCTGCCGAGTCGGAGAACCTGGAGGAGAACGCCCGCGACAAGCTGGCGCGCAAGAAGCTGGATCTGATCGTGGCGAACGACGTCGCGGATGCGTTTGGAAAGGAGACGAACCGGGTGCTCGTCTTGGGAAAGGACGGCGCGCGCCGCGAGGTGCAGGGCCCGAAGCTCTCCGTGGCGCACGCCATCTGGGACATGGTGCGGGAACGGCTTGGGGGCTAGAGCCTTTACGTAGCGATGGCCCGGAATTGTTCTACACTACCTGCATCATGCGCGAGCTGGTGGACGAGGTGCGTGCTTGGCTCGCCTGGGCAGAGGAAAGCGGGCTGCAGAACCTGGCGCCACCAGGGCGACAGGCGCAGCAGGTGGAGACGGTGAAACTGCCGCTGCTCGAGGCGGTGCGGACCGAGCTGGGCGAGTGCACCCGGTGCAAGTTGCACAAGACGCGCACCAACATCGTGTTCGGCGTCGGTAATCCCGAGGCGCGCCTGATGTTCGTCGGGGAGGCCCCGGGCGAGGACGAGGACCTGCAGGGCTACCCGTTCGTGGGCAAGGCAGGCCAGCTCTTGACGAAGATGATCGAGGCGATGGGCCTGCGGCGAGAGGATGTCTACATCTGCAACACCGTCAAGTGCCGCCCGCCGAACAACCGCAACCCCGAGCCGGAGGAGCTGCTCGCGTGTGAACCCTTCCTCAAGGGCCAGCTCGGCGCGGTGAAGCCGGAGGCGATCGTCACGCTCGGCAAGTTCGCCGCGCAGGCGCTCTTGCGCGAGCAGACGCCGATCACCCGGTTGCGCGGCCAGTGGCGCGAGTACCAGGGCATCCCCGTGATGCCCACCTTCCACCCGGCCTACCTGCTGCGCAGTCCCGCCGAGAAGAGCAAGGTGTGGGAGGATCTGAAACAGGTGATGAAGAGGCTGCGGCTTCCCATCCCGAAGGGAGGCGCGTCGTGATCCTCGCACTCTTGCTCGCGGCCGGCCCCGTGGTGCACTACGCCGAGTTCACCGGCTCCGTCGATCCAGGCTCGGGCGCGTATCTGATCGCCGCCATCCACGGCGCGCAGGAGAGGGGAGCCGAAGCGCTCGTCGTCCGCATCGACACCCCCGGCGGTCTGCTCACCACCACCCGCGACATCGTTCAGGCGGAGTTGAACGCCAAGGTGCCGATCGTGTTCTGGGTGGGTCCGCCCGGTGCTCGCGCCGGGTCCGCCGGCGTGTTCCTGACCATGGCCGCGCACGTGGCGGCGATGGCGCCGTCCACCAACATCGGCGCGGCCCATCCGGTCGCGCTCGGCTCTTCCGAGGAGAACAAGAAGGGCGAGCAGAACACGATGTTCCAGAAGCTCGAGAACGACACCGCGGCGTTCGTCAAAGGGATCGCCGAGCGCAGGTCGCGCAACGTCGAATGGGCGGAGAAGGCGGTGCGGCAGAGCGAGAGCGTCACCGCCTCCAAGGCGCTCGAGCTGCACGCGATCGATCTGATCGCCGAAGACCTGCCGGAGCTCTTGCGCAAGATCGACGGGCGCAAGATCGACCTCGGCGGAGGCGAGAAGCGCACGCTGCACACCGCCAGCGCGGAGGTCCGCAACGTCCCCTGGGCGGTGAAGGACGAGGTGCTGCACGGGCTCGCCAACCCCGAGGTCGCCTACCTGATCGCGATGCTCGGCGTGATCGGCGTCATGCTCGAGCTGTTCCATCCAGGGACGGTGGTTCCCGGCGTGGTGGGCGGCATCTGCCTGGTGATCGCCGCCATCGCCTTCCAGATGCTTCCGGTGAACGTCGGCGCGCTGCTGCTCATCCTGCTCGGGATCGGTTTCTTCCTCGCCGAGATGTACGTCGGCGGTCACGGCGGGTTCGTCGCCGCCGGGCTGGTCTGCGTCGTCATCGGCTCGCTCTTGCTGATCGGCCCCGTGGACAAGAGCTTCTACGCGGATGCGGATTTCGGGCTCGGCTGGCGGATCGTCGCCCCGGTGGGCGCCGCGATGGCGGTGATCGCGGCCACCCTGGCCTGGAAGCTCTCTTCCAGCATCCGGCAGCCGCTCCGGGCCGGCGGCTATTCGCTGATCGGGGAGATCGGCGAGGTGCGCGAAGACGGAACCGTGCTGGTCGCCGGCGAACTGTGGAAGGCGTCCAGCGCCGAGCCTCTCACGCCCGGCGGGCGCGCGCGCGTGCTCGCGGTGCACGGGCTCACCCTCGAAGTGGCGCCCGAGGGCGCCGCACTGACAAAGGCAACCTCATGATCTACTGGGTATTCGTCGTTCCCGTCCTGTTCTGGATCATCTCCGGCCTGCGCATCATCCAGGAATACGAGTCGGGAGTGATCTTCCGCCTCGGTCGCTTCGCGGAGGTGAAGCGCGCGGGCCTCAACTGGATCGTCCCTGGCGTGGACCGGATGGTGAAGGTGGACCTGCGCACGGTCACGCGGGACGTGCCGCCCCAGGACGTGATCACCCGCGACAACGTCAGCCTGAAGGTCTCGGCGGTGATCTACTTCCGTGTCATCGACGCGGAGAAGGCGGTGATCCAGGTCGAGAACTTCCTCTACGCGACCTCGCAGCTCTCGCAGACCACGTTGCGCAGCACGCTCGGCAAGCTCGATCTCGACGACCTCCTCGCGCAGCGGGAGAAGATCAACAAGGAGCTGCAGCAGGTCCTCGACCTGCACACCGAGCCGTGGGGCATCAAGGTGACCGCGGTGGAGGTGAAGGCGATCGATCTTCCGCCGGAGATGCAGCGCGCGATGGCCCGGCAGGCGGAAGCCGAGCGCGAGCGGCGCGCCAAGGTGATCGCGGCGGAAGGCGAGTACCAAGCGGCGGAGAAACTGGGTATGGCCGCGGACGTGATCCAGGCGCACCCTTCCGCGCTGCAGCTGCGCTATCTGCAGACGCTGGTCGAGATCAGTGCCGAGAAGGCCAGCACGACCATCTTCCCGTTGCCGATCGATCTGCTCACGCCGTTCATCAAGCTCGCGCAGGGCGCCGCCGACCAGCAGCAGATCCCGCCGCAGCGGCTGCCCATCGGTGTGACGCGTGAGTGACCCGTACGGGCTCCGGCGGGTGGTGCGCCCAAAAGGCGCGCTGCCGCAGCAGGCGGAGGTGATCGATCCCCGCCTGCCGCTCGGGCCCGACGAGCTCTCCATCGACGTCGAGCGCCTGAACATTGACGCGGCGTCGTTCCGGCAGCTGCAGCAGGAGTGCGCGGGCGACGTGCCGCGGATCGCTTCCCGGATCCGCGAGATCGTGGCGGCGCGCGGAAAGATGCAGAATCCGGTCACGGGGTCGGGCGGCATGCTGATCGGGCGCGTGGCGGAGATCGGGGCCGAGCATCCCGCGCGCGCAGAGCTGAGGCGCGGCGACCGCATCGCCACCCTTGTGTCCCTGACGTTGACCCCGCTCGTGCTGGAGGAGATCCAGGCCGTGCATCCGCACGCGGAGCGCATCGACGTCAAAGGGCGCGCCGTGCTGTTCGCGAGCGGACCGTGGGCGCGCATGCCCGAGGACTTTCCGGAAGCGACGGCGCTCGCGGTCCTCGACGTCTGCGGTGCGCCGGCCTGGGTGGCGCGGCTCGCCTCGAAAGGGCAGCGGATCCTGGTGCTGGGGGCGGGCAAGAGCGGTTCGCTCGCCTGTGCACAGGCGCGCCAGAACGGAGCGCACGTCACCGCCCTCGATTATCGCCGCGACGCCGTTCAGCGCCTGGTCTCCGACGGTCTCGCCGATGCGTGGATCGCCGCGGACGCGACGAAGCCGCTCGAGGTGTACGCCCAGACGCGGGGGGCGTTCGATCTGGTGGTGAACTGCGCGAGCGTGCCCGGCACCGAGATGGCGAGCATCCTCTCGGCGCGCGACGGGGGCGAGGTCCTGTTCTTCAGCATGGCCACTTCGTTCACGGCGGCCGCCCTCGGGGCGGAGGGCGCGGGCAAGGACGTGCGGCTGACGATCGGAAACGGCTACGCGCAGGGGCACGCGAAGCTTGCGCTCGATCTGGTGCGGGGGATGCCCGCGCTGCAGAGGATCTTCAGCGATCGGGTGGCTTGAGGCCTGTTGGTCCTAGACCGGGTCGACCCCGAGGGCGATTCGGCCCGCAAAGGCGTGCTGCTTGTGCTCCGGCCACGGATGGAAGCGGGCGCCCTGTACGTCGCGAAAGAGGCGCTCGATGCCGTTTGCGCGGAAATACGACGAGCCTCCGCAAACCTCGAGCGCGCGCTCCATGGCGCCGAGCACTCCGCGCGTCGCCAGGCCTTTATAGAGGTATGCCTCGCGGGTGCGGTCCAGCGCCGGTTCGAAATCATAGTCGTTGGCGAGGGCGATCATCGCCTCCACCGCCAGTCGCGCCGCCGCATACTGTGCGTCCATCTCTCCCACGAGCTGCTGTACGGTGGGATCGTCCCGCCGCCGCGCCGCCTGCCGCAGCGCGATGGGCCGGGCTGCCTCCGCGGCGCCGAGGTAAGCGGAGTAGACCAGCGGCCAGGCTACGGTAGAGACCACGTCCCAGAAGATGTGCCACTTTCCCCGCGGCCTGCGGACGCCGATCGATGCCTCGGGCACGAAGACTCCCTCGATGGTGACGTCATCGGACCCGGTTCCTCGCATTCCCAGCGTCCGCCAGTTGTCGTGCACCTTCACTCCGTTGGCGTTGAAGGGAACCCCGAAATGCAGGACCGTCGGACCCGCCTGCGGATCCTCCGCGATCGCGCTCGTCATCAGGAGCTGACCCGCGGGAGCGCCGCTGCAGAAGATCTTTCGTGCGTTGATGCGGTAACCGCCGTCTACCTTTTCCGCCGTCCCGGAGCTGTCCACGAAGTCCGATCCGCCCGTCGAGACGAGGACGAGCTCTTCGGCGGCGATGCGGCGCAGCAGCGCCTCGACCGTTGCACCGTGTTTCCAGCGGCAGACCGTCGTGGCCACCAGGTGCGTATGCATGGAGAAGGCCAGCGCCGAGGAGGCGCAACCGTGGGCGATCTCGCGCAGCATCGCACAGAGCTCGCGATGGGTGGCGCCCCCGCCGCCCAGCTCCAGCGGCACGCCCGCCGAGAAGAGCTTCCTCTTCTTCAGATCCGCATAGCTTTCCGCCACGAAAGCATCGGTCTGATCGCACGCCGCCGCGCGCTCGGCGAAGCCGGGCGCGAGTTCGCGCGCGATCGCCACGACGTCGATTCTGGTGCTCATGGGAGTCCCCCGCTGGCCGGGCATTCTGCGCAGGTTCGCGCGGGGTTTCCAGAGGCGTGCGACAATGGTCCCATGCGCGACGCGTGCGCCGTGGTGCTCGCCGGCGGAGAGAGCCGCAGGTTCGGGAGCGACAAGGCGCTGGCGCAGTTCCGGGGGGAACCGCTGATCGCACGCGTGGTCCGCGAGCTGCGGGCGGCGGGCTTCGCCCAGCTCGCCCTCGCTGCGAAGGATCCCGACAAGTACGCGGCGGCCGCCGGCGGGGCGGAGCCGCTGCACGATGTCCGCCCCATTCAAACCCCGCTCGCCGGGCTCGCCGCGGGCTTGCGCGCGTCTCGCTACCCGCTCGTCTTCGCCTGCGCCGCGGACATGCCGTTCGCGGCCGACGGCCCCCTGATCGACGCCCTGATCGGTGCCATCGCCGGTCACGACGCCGCGGTGCCGCAGGCGGGCGGGTCTCTCCAGCCCCTCTGCGCGCTGTGGCGGCGCGATCCCTGCCTGAAGGTGGCGGAAGAGTTGCTGGAGGCGCCGAGGGCAATGGGTCCCCGCGCGATCCTGCCGCTGGTGCGCGCCGCCAGGCTCGAATGGGCGGACACCCGCCCGTTTCTCGACGCTGACACGCCCCAGGTCCTACGCGAGCTGGAGCTCGGTCCGTAGCGCAGCGCCGAGCCGCGCGAACTGGTCTTCCGAGTTGTACGCCTGCGCGGCGATCCGGACGAGCTGCCTGGGCCACGCCGGAAAGGGGATCACCGGCACCTCGATGCGATGCTTCTCCAGCAGCGCGCGCTGCAGCGGATGCCAGAGGACGACGCCGCGGGTCGGCGGCGGGTCGCCGATAGCGTCCGGCAACGGAACCGACGCGAGCGAGCCGAGCATCTCTTCCGGAGCAGGCGCCGGGACCCGAAGGGCGTTGCAGAGCAGCGCGCGCCCGCGCACCGCCAGCGCGTGGTTGCGCTCCATCAGCTGGGACCACCCTCCCGGCAACAGGGAGCCGAGGAAGCGCAGGGCATGCGGGATGCAGAGAAACGGCGTCGGGTCGTCCGTCCCCATCCAGTCGAACTCCAGCCGGAAGCGCGACCGATCCGTGCGCGGCGCGTTCGCCCCATGGCTGATCACCAGTGGACGGATTCGCTCCTGCCGGTCGCGGCGGACGTGCAGGAAGGCCGCTCCCTTCGGCGCGCACAGCCACTTGTGACAGTTGCCGGTGAAGTATGCCGCCCCGATCCCGCGCATGTTGAGCGGGAGCATTCCGGGAGCGTGGGCGCCGTCGATGATCGTGTCGATCCCGCGCTCGCTCAGGCGGCCGACCATCTCCTCGACCGGAAAGATGAGCCCCGTCGGGCTGCTGACGTGGTCGAGCAGCACCAGCCGCGTGCGCGGTGTCACGGCGCCGAGGACCGCGTCGGAGACTTGCCGGGGGCCGGCGATGGGCCAGGGCACCGCGGCGACGACGACCTTCGCGCCATGCCTCTCGTGCCAGCGCAGGGCATTGCGGCAGGCGTTGTAGGCGTGGTCGGTCGTGAGCAGCTCGTCGCCCGGCTGCAAGTCGAGCGAACGGATGACCGTGTTCACCCCGGTGGTCGCGTTCGGCACGAACGCGAGATCCTCCGGAGCGGCGCCGATGAATTCCGCCAATACCCCCCGGGCGTCGTCGAGCAAACCCTCCAGGTCGCGCGCGAGGAATTGCAGCGGTTGTCGTTCCATCCGCACGCGCAGCTCGGCCTGCGCCTCGAGCACCGGGCGCGGGCAAGCGCCGAAGGAGCCGTGGTTGAGGAAATCGATCCGCGGATCGAGGGTCCAGTGGCGAGCGAGGTCACCCACGCTGCGGCTCGGGCGAGAGCTTCTCCACGAACGCGACCTCCGAGAAGCCGAGCCCGACGCACAGCGACCGCAGCGACTGCCGGGCGGATTCCCGCGCCCGCTCCTGCAACAGCTTGTCGGCGACCACTTCCGCCTCGAAGGCGTTGCGCGCCCGTTCGAAGAGCTGCGCGGTCTGCTCCGAGTTCAGGTTCGAGCCGATGATCTCGACCTCGGCGGGCCGCAACTCGACCTGCGTCTGGACCCGCGGCAGAACCACCTCCACGCGGCGTCCGGTCACGCGCAGCGAATCGGAGTCGAGCTTGCGCAGGTCGAGCCCGAGGTGCGCGACGGCAAACACGATCGCGCGTCCGCGCGGAGGCCGCACCGTGTAGCTCGCCCACTGCGCGAGCGATGCCCAGACCGTGGCCTGCTCGCGCGGGTCGGGGGAGAAATCGATCTTCTTGTAGAGCGAGACATCCAGCGTCTCCAGGCGCGCCACTTCCCGGATCTTCAGCACCAGGGCGGGCGCGTCGGGCAGGCGGGCTTCCCGGTGCGAGAGATGCCAGACCAATCCGGCGCCGAGCGCGAACGCCAGCAGGAGGGCCGCCACCGCGAGCAGGTTCCGCATTCGCGCAGCATACCGCGGGGCCAGGGGCTACGTTTTCTTACATTGACCTCCGTCGCCGCTCTTCCTACGGTGCAGCAGTCCCCTGGGGAGGAGCCGTGTCGAAGCGCATCGTGCTCTCGTTTCTCGCCGTGACCGCGGCGTGCTCAAGCTCCGACAGCAACGCTTTGCCGTCGTTCGTCGCGCGCGGTTCCGTCGTCGCTACCGTGTACGATGGCGGCAGCGACGACCTGCTGACCGGCGGCCTCGGCGCGGCCGGCCTCGCCAGCTCGACGCCGCCCGGATTCGCGGATGCGGCAAATCCGACTCCGGCGGAATTGAGGACGCGTGCGATCTACACGAACTACCGAGCGCTCGTGGATCCCACGATCAACGGCGGATATGGCACGCTGTATGGCCCGAACGTCGACCCGAATGGAACGCCGACCTTGAACCCCGGCAAGATCGCGGGCGAGGAGTCGCTGGCATACGACGACGACGGCACAGGGCGCGTCAACGTCACCATGATGGTGCAGGTTCCGGACTCGTTCGATCCGAACAATCCATGCATCGTGACCGCGGCGTCCTCGGGTTCGCGTGGCGTCTACGGCGCCATCGCCACAGCGGGGGAGTGGGGCCTCAAGCATGGGTGCGCGGTGGCGTATACGGACAAGGGCAGCGGGATGGGCGTTGACGACTTGCAGAACAATACCGTCAATCTCATGGACGGCACCCCCGACGTCGGTACCGACGCGGGGACGAAATCGAACTTCACCGCGAACCTGAGCGACACAGATCGAGCAGCGTTCAACGCCGCGACCCCGAACCGTTTCGCCGTCAAGCACGCCCATTCGCAGCAGAACCCCGAGCGTGACTGGGGCAAGAACGCCCTTCATGCGATCGAGTTCGCCTACTACGTCCTCAACCAGAAGTTCGGGACGGCGCCGGCTGACGCTGGCCCCAACGTCGAGCGGGGGCGCAGATATCACGCGGGGCAGATCCTGACGATCGCGGCGAGCGTTTCCAACGGCGCCGGCAGCTCGCTCGCTGCAGTCGAGCAGGACTCGCAGCACTGGATCAGCGGCGTCGTCGCCGGCGAGCCACAGGTTCAGGTTGCAGCGACCTCGGCCATCCAGCGGGGCGGAACGCCGGTCGCTGCCAAGGCGAAGCCGCTCTACGACTACATGACCATGGCGGCGCTCTATCAGGCCTGTGCGGCGGGAGCGAGCACAGCGCCCGGCGGGAACATGAGGGATCCTTTCCTTTCCGGATCCCAGATCAACGCCCGGTGCAATGGGCTGACGATGAAAGGTCTGCTCGCGACCGCCGTGAACACGCAGCCTGCCCAATCGAACGAGGCGCTGCAGCGGCTCACGGATACAGGATACGAGAGTGACACCATCACGCTGCACGCGTCGTATTTCGGCACATACGCCACGCCGGCCGTCGCTCTGACCTATGCGAACGCCTATGCGCGCGCTAGCGTGAAGGACAATCTCTGTGGCTACAGCTTCGCGGTGGTGGATTCCACGACGAGCGGTATGCCGGTCGCTCTCGGAGCGGTTGCCGCGAATGCGAACGGACTGGCGCAGATCTTCGGGACAGGCAACGGAGTCCCGCCGACTTTCCCCCTCGAGATCATCAACAACAACTCGGTCGGCGGTCCGAAGCGGGACCAGATTTCGGTTTCCGCATCGAGCGGCGTCACGGATTTCAACATCGACGGCAGCGCTTGCCTACGCGGGCTCTGGACGGGCACCATCGATGGGGCGAGTACCGCACTGACCGGGGCCCTCCTCTCGCAATCCAACACCTTGAAGTCCGGCGTCCAGCAGGTTCTGCGAACGGGAAGGGTCCACGGCATTCCCACCATCCTCGTGCAGGGCCGCAACGACGCTCTGGTGCCCATCAATCACGCCTCGCGCGCGTACTACGGCGCGAACAAGATGGCGGAGGGCGCGAACAGTCCCGTCGTCTACTACGAGGTCACCAACGCGCAGCATTTCGACGCATTCATCGGCGCATTCCAGGGCTACCAGACCCGCTTCATCCCGCTGCACCGGTACGTCATCGAGACCCTGGATTTCATGTACGCGCACCTGAAGACGGGCGCCGCGATCCCGCCGAGCCAGGTGGTCCGGACCACGCCGCGCACGTCGGGCAACAACCTGATCTCGAAATCGCAAAACGTCCCGGACATCCCCGCCACGCCCGCCGCCGCCGACCAGATCACCTTCTCGAACGGCACACTCAACATTCCCGAATAGAACACCTCAAAGCATGTACACTCCCTGAAGCATTCGCCAAGCCGCCTCCGGCGGCCGCGACTGGCCCTCCCCATGGCCGAGCTCTTCGTCGACGCCGAGAAGATCGCCCGTGCGCGCGAGCTGGCGCGCAGCGCCGCCAAGGGCGTGCAGGCATTCATCGATCGACACACCACTGTGTCCATCGAGCGGACCGTGCTGCGCCTTCTCGGGATCTCCGGCGCCGGAACCCGGGGCGCGCCGCTCGCGAATCTGATCGTCGACCGCCTGCGCGACGCCGGGGTACTGCATCGCGGCGCGGCGTACTGGCTCGGCCGGGCCCTGCGCGCGGCGCCGGGAAAGGACCCGCTGCACGCGGTGGAGCGGATCGCCGCCCATCCGGAGAAGCTGCCGCCGCTCGGCGCCGCGGAGGACGAGCAGCTGCGCGAGGAGATGCGCGCGGAGGCGCGCGCCGCGGTGCGGGAGCTCAAGTCCCGCATCGAGGATCGCAAGCAGCGCAAGCGCGCGCTCCGGATCGGCTCCTTCGAGGGCGCTCCCTGGAAGTACGTGATCGTCGCCACGGGAAACATCCACGACGACGTGGAGCAGGCGAGGGCGGCGGCCCAGCAGGGCGCAGACGTGATCGCGGTGATCCGCAGCACCGCGCAGTCGCTGCTGGACTACGTCCCCCACGGCGCCACCACCGAGGGGTTCGGCGGCACCTACGCGACGCAGGAGAACTTCCGCATCATGCGGGAGGCGCTGGACGAGGAGTCGCAGAAGCTCGGGCGCTACGTCCACCTCACCAACTACAGCTCCGGGCTCTGCATGCCGGAGATCGCGTTCATGGCGGCGTACGAGCGCCTCGACATGCTGCTCAACGACGCCATGTACGGGATCCTCTTCCGCGACATCAACATGCAGCGCACGTTCTGCGACCAGTACTTCTCGCGCCGCATCTGCGCGTTCGCGGAGATCATCATCAACACCGGCGAGGACAACTACATCACCACCGCCGACGCCGACGAGGCGGCCCACACCGTGATCGCCTCGCAGCTGATCAACGAGGGCTTCGCCCGCCTGGCGGGCATGAAGGACGAGCTGATCGGATTCGGCCATTCCTTCGAGATCGACCCGGCGCGCGAGGACACGCTGCTGCGCGAGTTCGCCATGGCCATGATGGTGCGCGAGCTGTTTCCGGAGAGCCCCATCAAGTACATGCCGCCCACCAAGCACAAGGAAGGCGACATCTTCTTCAGCCACGCCTACGACGTGATGTCCGACCTGGTCGCGATCACGACGGGGCAGGCCATCCAGCTGCTGGGCATGATGACGGAGGCGATGCACAATCCCTTCCTCATGGACCGCTACGTCGCGCTCAAGTCGGCGTCGTACGTGTACCGGGGCGCGCGGCACCTGGGTGAGGAGATCCGTTTCAAGCCCGACGGGATCGTGGCTCGCCGCCAGCGGGAAGTCTTCGACCAGGCGCTCGCCCTGCTGGAGGAGGTGGCGAAGGACGGGATGATGGCCGCCATCGGCAAGGCGCGCTTCGGCGATACCGCGCGCAGACCCGACGGCGGAAAGGGCCTCGAGGGCGTGGTGGAGAAGGGTCCGGAGTACTTCAACCCGTTCCTCGAGATCCTCGAGGGCGCGGCATGAGCGCGGACAAGGACAAGGATCTCATCCGCCCGTACGGAGATCGCAAGGACGACGGCGTCATCCAGCTCTCCTTCGTCCTGCCGGTGCCCTGCAGCGAAAAGGCGAAGGAGGCCGCGGCCACCGTGGCGAAGAAGCTCGGCCTCTCGCACGTGCTGGTCGCGGCCATGGAGAAGGCCGGCGAGAGCTACAGCTTCTTCGTCGTCTACGGCCGCACACACATGCAGCTCGACTACAACGCCATCGAGGTGCCGGAGGTCGTGCACCGCAAGCACGGCTTCGACGAGCTGAACGAGGCCATCCGGCGCGACCTGGGCCGGCGCATCGTCGTGATCGGCGCCTGCATCGGCACCGACTCGCACACGACCGGCATCGACGCCATCATGAACATGAAGGGGTTCGCCGGCGACTACGGCCTCGAGCGATACCCGATGTTCCGCGCCGTCAACCTCGGATCGCAGGTGGAGCCGGAGAAGCTGGTGGCGCGTGCGAAGGAGGAGGGGGCCGACGCGGTGCTGGTGAGCAAGGTCGTCACACAGCGCGAGGTGCACAAGGAAGACGCCCGGGCGCTGATCGACGCCGCCAGGCAGCAAGGCATCTTCGACAAGACCATCTTCCTCTTCGGCGGGCCGCGGGTCGACCACAAGACCGCGCTGGAACTCGGCTTCGACGCCGGGTTCGGGCCTGGCACGAAGCCCAGCGACGTGGCGAACTATATTTATTATCGCCTACTGGAACGAATGGGCCGCCCGCCGCCCCCGCAGAAGACGGCGCATGGTACGCAGGACGCCACGGTCCCCGCGACCGGCGAGAAGCTAGGAGAGACGCTATGAAGGCGACGCTGCGGGTCCGCCTCTCCGCGCACGATGCACATTACGGCGGTGGCCTGGTGGACGGCGCGAGGGTGCTCGGCCTGTTCGGGGATGTCGGCACCGAGCTGCTCATCCGCCACGACGGCGACGAGGGCCTCTTTCGCGCCTACGAGTCCGTCGAATTCCTCGCGCCCTTGCACGCCGGCGATTTCGTCGAGGTGGAAGCGGAGCTCGTCTCGGTGGGGAATACCAGCCGGAAGATGCGATTCGAGGCGAGAAAGTACATCTCGCCGCGCCCGGATCTGTCGGAATCGGCCGCCGATCTCCTGGATGCGCCGGTGGTCGTCTGCCGCGCCGTCGGCACCTGCGTCACGCCGGCGGCCAAGCAGAGGCGCAAATGACGCCGGCCATCATCACGGCCGCCATCTGCGGCGCCGAGACCACGCGCGAGATGACGCCGCACCTTCCGATCACAGCCGACGAGCTGGCTCAGGAGGCTGTGCGCTGCCGCGAGGCCGGCGCCTCCGTGATCCATCTCCACGTCCGCCGCGACGACGGAACGCCTACCCAGGACCGCGCCCTGTTCCAGAAAGCCCTCGATGCCATCCGCGGCCGCACGGACGCGATCGTCCAGACCAGCACGGGTGGCGCCGTCGGCATGACCGCGGACGAACGGGCCCAGCCGCTCGAGTGCACGCCTCCGCCGGAGATGGCGACCCTGAACGCCGGCTCGCTCAATTTCGGCGACGACGTCTTCCTCAATCCCTTCCCCCTCGTGCGGGAGTTCGCGCGCCGCATGCGGGCGAAGGGGATCGCTTACGAGCTCGAGTGCTACGACGTGGGCCACGTCGAGGCCTGCCTGCGGCTGGCGGAGGAGGGCGTGATCGGGCTGCCGGCGCACTTCGACTTCGTCATGGGGGTGCGCGGCGGAATCCAGGCGAGCGAGGACAATCTCACCTTCCTGGTGATGAAGCTCCCGAAGGGTTGTACATTCAATGTAGCGGGAATCGGCCGGCACCAGCTCCCGATGGCCGAGCTGTCGCTGCGCATGGGCGGTCATGCCCGCTGCGGCCTCGAGGACAACATCTACTCGAGCAAGGGCGTCCTGGCGAAAGGCAGCTTCGAGCTCGTCGCCAGGGTCGCCGAGCTGGCGCGCGCCGCCGGCCGCGAGATCGCGACGCCCGCGCAGGCGCGCGAGATCCTGCGCATCCCCGGGAGGCCACGATGAAGTACCGCATCGCGAGGTTCCGCGTCCGCGCCTCCGAGTCGCCGCGGCGGAGAGAGCGATCATCGCGTTCGTGGCCAAGGTGGCCGACGAGCCCGGCACGCTTCGCTACGAGTCGTTCCGGGAGGCCGACGGCGTGTCGTACGTGCACTTGATGGCGTTCGCCGACGATTCCGCCGAGCAGGCGCACCGCGAGACCGACCACGTCAAGCGGTTCGCCGCCGAGCTGTACCCCAGGTGCGACCAGCAGGCCGTCTTCACCGACCTGAAGATGATCAGCGGCGCAGGTCGATAGCGCTACATCGGCGGGATTTCCCGCTTCCGCCACGGCCGTTCCACTCTCTTGTCCGCGCAGAGCGTCAGGTAGTGCGCGAGCAGCGGACGCGTCTCGCGCGGGTCGATCACGTCGTCGACGTACCCGAGCGCCGCCGTGCGGTAGATATCGATGTGCGGCCGGATCCCTTCCGCCAGCTGCTTCTTCACTTCATCGGGCTGCTTGTTGGCGGCGATGGCGACCATCCCTTCGGCGCCCATCACGCTGATCTCGGCGCCGGGCCAGGCGACGAGCAGGTCGGGCTCGTACGCGCGCCCGTTCATCACGTAATACCCGGCGCCGTATCCCTTCCGCAGCACGACCGTGAGCTTGGGAACGGTCGCGGATGCGACGGCATGGAGCATCTTCGCCCCGTGCCGGATGATGCCCTGCTGCTCGACCTTCGACCCGACCATGAACCCGGGAACGTCCTGCAGGAACAGCAGCGGGATCTCGAACGCATCGCAGAGGTTGACGAAGCGCGCCGCCTTGTCCGCGGCGTTCACGTCGAGCACGCCTCCCGCCTGCATGGGGTTGTTCGCCACGACCCCGACGGACCAGCCGTCGATCCGCGCCAGGCCGGTGACGATGTTGCGCGCCCATCGGGGCTTGATCTCGAAGAGCCGTCCGCCGTCCACCACCGCAGCGATCACCTTGTGCACGTCGTACGCCTGCCGCGGATTTTCCGGAACGATGTCCAGGAGCGCTTCCTCACGGCGG
>Ga0209761_1000162_pt1 | contig 37537 bp, 42 predicted proteins | sample GraSoi013_1_40cm_4_FD_185818 | JGI IMG/M metagenome (GOLD analysis project Ga0209761, IMG submission 185818) | Grasslands soil microbial communities from the Angelo Coastal Reserve, California, USA - Sample 09_25_2013_1_40cm (SPAdes) (version 2) | ecosystem: Environmental > Terrestrial > Soil >... | reverse complement strand
GCTCCGGCACCGCCGAAGCCCGCCCCGCCGCCCACTCCGACTGCCCCCGACACTGCCCGACCGCCCGCCGCCGCGCCGGCGGGGAAGGGGGACGGGGGGGTCGAGACTGCCGAGGAGCGTTTGCGCCGCCGCTCCACGCCGCTCGTGCGGAAGATCGCGGCGGACCACCGCGTCGACATTTCGGCGATTCCGGGTACGGGATTCGCCGGCCGCGTGACCAAGCAGGATATCCTCGGCTTCATCGAGCGCGGCGCGCCCGCGCCGGTTGTCGGCTCGCGCCTGCCGTCTCCCGTGCCGTCCGGCCCGGTAGCGCATCCGGCCGTCGAACCGTGGCCCGGCGACCGCGTCGAGCCGTTCTCGAAGATCCGCAAGATCACCGCGGACCACATGATCATGTCACGCCGCACCTCGGCGCACGTGACGAGCTTCTTCGAGGTGGACTACACTCGGGTCGCCGAGCTGCGGAGGAAACACAAGGCTTCGTATGCCGAGCGGGGGGTGAACCTCACGTACCTGGCCTTCATCGCCAAGGCCTGCGCCGAGAACCTCCGCCGGCACCCGGTCGTGAACGCCGCGGTGTCGGGCGACACCATCATCTACCGCGGCGACGTCAACATCGGGATCGCGGTCGCGCTCGAATGGGGCCTGATCGTGCCGGTCGTCAAGCACGCCGACGAGCTGTCCCTGATCGGCATCGCCCGCGCGATCAACGACCTGGGCGAGCGCGCGCGTACCAAGAAGCTCTTGCCGGACGAGATCCAGCGCGGCACGTTCACGATCACGAACCCGGGTGTCTTCGGTTCCTACGCGGGCGCACCGATCATCAACCAGCCGCAGGTGGCGATCCTTGGCGTGGGCACGATCGAGAAGCGCCCCAAGGTCGTGACCCTGCCCGATGGCACCGACACGATCGCGATCCGCACGCTGGGGATGGTCTCGATGTCGTACGACCACCGCATCGTGGACGGCGCTGATGCCGACCGGTTCCTCGCCGACGTGAAGCGGATGCTCGAGGACTTCCCCGAGGGAGCGATCTAGCCATGTCCAAGGTGCTCACCGCCGCCCGCGTGCGCGTGCCCCCCGCGAATGAGGCCGACTATCTCGCCACTCTGCGGGAGCTGTGCCAGTTCGCGGATGCGCGGGGCCAGCGGATCTGGCTGTTCCGCAACGCCAAAGATCCGCAGCTGTTCACCGAGTTCTCCGAGAGCCTCACCGAGATGTCACACCGGGCGCAGGCATCGCGCCTTCCCGAAGAGATCAAGCTCGAGAAGCGCCTGCAGAGCCTCGGCACCTACGCTCCCGATGCCTGGGAGCTGTGGACCGAGGTCTCGCTCGCGGCGGCGGCCGAGGCATAGATGGCGCGACGTACCATCACCGTGGACGGGGAGACGTGGGAAGTCTCGCCCTCCGGACGCGTCACCGTGTACGGCCGGGACGAGTTCGGGCTGACGTTCCACCAGGGGACCGGCCCCGCGCGCCGGCGCCGCTTCACGCGTTACGCCCCGGTGGGGAGCCGTAGCGTCGACGCCTCGCTCGCCGAGCTGTCGGACCGGGACCTGATCGCGCTGTTCCGCCAGTCGCAACCGGCCTGGACGGCTCCGGAGAGCGCATACGGGGCGCGTTGATCTGCACTGTCACTCGACGGCGTCCGACGGAGAGTTCGCGCCCGCCGAGGTGACGCGGCGTGCGAAGGCGGCGGGCCTGGCGGCGATCGCGCTGACCGACCACGACACAACGGACGGCGTGGCGGATGCCGCGCGGGCGGGTGAGGCCTTGGGCGTCCGCGTCGTGTCGGGCTGCGAGTTCAGTGTGCAGGCGCCGTGGGGCGAGCTGCACGTGCTCGGCTACTTCCTCCCGCCGGGCGAGCCACGGCTCGAGGCGTTTCTCGTCGAGACCCGCGCCGCCCGCCGCCGCCGCGCCGAGCAGATGGTCGGCCGGCTGCGGCGGCTCGGCGTGGACATCGCGTTCGACGACGTCGTGAGCGAGGCGGGGGACGGCGCGGTCGGCCGACCGCACGTGGCACGGGTCCTGGTGGAGCGCGGCGCGAGCGCGGACATCAACGACGCCTTCGCGCGCTATCTGGGTCGCGGCAGGCCGGCGTATGTCGAGAAGCCGCTACCGGCGCTCCGCCGGGTGACCGACCTCGTGCACGCGGTCGGCGCGATCGCACTCGCCGCTCATCTCGGCGAGCATGGCAGCGAGGGGCAGATCCGGCAGTTCCAGGAGCACGGGCTGGATGGCCTCGAGGTGCGGCACCCGAGCCACTCGCCGGCGGTCGAGCAGCGGCTCACGCGGATCGCCGAGCGACTGGGACTGGCGATCAGCGGGGGATCGGACTGGCACGGCGATACCGAGCTCGGCGACGCGCACGCCTCGCTCGGCGGCCTCGACGTGCCGCTGGAGTGGCTGGAGAGCCTCGAGGAGCGTCGCGCGAAGGCATCGCGAGACGTCGTCTCGCAGAACGGTAAGGACATCGCATGACCGACCCCCTAGCCGTTGGCAGCAAGGCGCCGGCGTTCAAGGCCGCGGCGTCCGACGGCAAGACGTACGCCCTCAGCGAGGCCCTGAAAACGAAGCATGTGGCGCTGGTGTTCTATCCCGGCAACAACACCCCGGGGTGAAACCGTCAACTCTCCGCCGTGCGCGATGAGATGGCCAAGCTCCAGCGAGCCGGGATCCAGGCCTTCGGCGTCAACCCCGCCGGCGTGGACAGCCACGTTACGTACGCCAAGAAGCTGGCCTTCAACTTTCCGCTGCTGTCGGATCCCGACCGGCTGATCGCCCGCGCGTACCACGCCCTCAAGGACGACGGACACGGCATCCAGCGCTCGGTGTACCTGGTGAAGCGCGACGGGACCATCGCCTTCGCGCAACGAGGTGCTCCGCCGGTCGACGAGATCGTCGCCGCGCTGGGGGGAAAGAGTTGAGGCTGTGCCGCCCGACTTCCGGGGCAAGGTGGCCCTGGTGACCGGTGTCGGCCGCGTGGGGCAGATCGGGCAGGCGGTCGCCCGCGGTCTTGGCGGGGCGGGCGCGCAGCTCGTCATCGTGGACTTGAACGCACTCGCGCTACAGGAGCGGGCGCAGGAACTGACGGCCGCAGGGGTCGCCGTGCGTGCCGTAGCGGGCGACCTCACCACGCCCGACACGGCCCGCCGGGCGGTGGCCGCGGCCAGGGAAGGCTTCGGAGGCCTCGACGTGGTCGTGAACGTCGCCGGGGGCCTCCTGAACTACGGCTCCGCCCTCGACTTGCAGCCGGAGCAGCTCGAGCGGGAGCTGGCCGTCAACGTCAAGACCGCGTTCTTCGTGTCGCAGGCGGCGATCCCTGCGCTGCTCGAGCGGGGCGGCGGCGCGATCGTGAACTTCGCATCGGTCGCCGTGCTGAAGCCCCAGAGCCAGATGGCGTCCTACATCGCGGCGAAGGCGGCCGTCGCCGGACTCACCCGCGCTCTCGCTCGGGAGTTCCGCGATGGAGGTGTGCGGGTGAACGCCGTGGCTCCGGGCACGATGAAGACGGCCGACAACCTCGCTCAGATGAAGGATGCCAAGGTGCGCTGGGTGGAGCTCGACGATCTGGTGGCCGCCGTGCTCTACCTCGCCAGCGACGCGGCGCGGGCGATCACGGGCGAGATCCTTCCCGTCGCCGGCGACATCTGAGTCGCATGGTCGTCATGCGGGACGTCATCGTGATCGGCGGCGGATGCTATGGCACTTTTTACGCCGGCCAGCTGGCGAGGGCGAAGGACAAGGGAAAGGCCGGCTACCGCCGAGTGATCGTCGTGGATCGGGATCCCGGGTGCCGGGCCCGCACCGAGCTGGGCGAGGCGCCCGATCGAGCGTTCGTGACGCGTGAGTGGACCGCCTACTTCGCGGAGCTGTTCGACCGGGCGGAGCCCGCGCGAGCGGAGCAGCCGCGAGACTACGTCGTCCCGTCGCCCCTCATGCCGCACCTCATGTTCGAGTGGGTGCTGGCGCGCGCCCGCCGGCGCTGGCCGGATCGGGGAATCGAGGTGGCGCCCGTTCCGGGCTCGCTCGGGACGCCCTACGACCGCGTCGCCCCCGATGGGACGCGCTACGTGTCCTTTGCCGACTGGATCTGCCCGACACACTGCATCGAGCCGGCGATCTGCCCCGCCATCGGGGGGCCGCGAGCCTGGGAGATGGGCGACGCCGTGCGGGCGCTCGCCGAGCGGCTGCGCGGATCGGCCGAGCCGGTGTTCGGGCCCGCGCTGTTCGTCTGCCGGCACCACGTCTTCGGCGTCGGCACCTTCTCGGTGGACGCGGTGCTGGACGGGGACGGCATTGTCAAGACGGCGGGCGCGAGCGGCGAGCCGGCTGCGGTGCTCGTGGGTACGATCTCGGGTTGTCATGGGGCGCTGAACCTGCTGAGGATCGGCGCTGACGTCTGATGTCTCCGGAAGAGCGTCAGGCGATCCTGACGCGCGCCCGTGACCTGTTCAACTCCGGGGAATACTGGCGCGCTCACGAAGCCTTGGAAACCGTGTGGCGTTCTATTATTAAGAACGGCGACGAGGGCGCCGCGCGCGTCTGGCAGGGGTTGATCCAGGCGGCGGCCGCGCTGCTGCATCGGGAGCGCGGCAACCGGCACGGCGTTGCAGCCGTCGGGACGGCTGCGCTGGAGAAGCTGGCGGGCCCGCCGCGACCGGACGTCGAGTTCGAGATCGAGGGGTTTCGCGCGCAGCTCGCGCGCGCCCTGGCGGGAGAGGGGGATCCCCCGCGATTGGAATTCCGCACGGATGCGCCAGAGCGTCACTAACGGATACGACGTGATCATCGTCGGCGCTGGCCCCGCGGGGCTGTGCGCCGCGATGTACGCGGGGCGCGGCATGCTCAAGGCGGTCACCATCGAGCGCGGTGCCCCCGGCGGCGAGCTCTTGAACACCGACCTGATCGAGGACTACATCGGGTTCGAGAGCATCAAGGGGTGGGATCTCGCTCAGAAGATGGCCGAGCACGCCAAGAAGTTCGGGGCGCACATCGTCACCGACACCGTGGAGAAGATCCGCAAGGCGGACGACGGCTGGTTCGACGTCGAGACCGCGAGAGGCAAGGTGTACCGGGCGCCGGCCGTGATCCTCACCGCCGGTGGGACGCCCGTGAAGCTCGGGGTCCCGGGCGAACAGGAATACGCGGGGAAGGGGGTCTCCTACTGCGCGGTGTGCGACGGCGCGTTCTTCAAGGGCGAGGTGCTCGCGGTCGTGGGCGGCGGCGACGCCGCCGTCGAGGAGGCGGACTATCTCACCCGCTACGCGAGCAAGGTTTACATCGTGCACCGTCGCGATCGGTTCCGCGCCTCGAGGATTCTTCAGGAGCGCGTGTTGGCGAACCCCAAGATCCACGTGATTTGGAACAAACGGGTCGTCGAGATCAAGGGCACCGAGAGGGGCACCGACCACCTCGTGCTCGAGGACACCGTGGCGCGCGCCCGCTCGACCCTCAAGGTGGGTGGGGTCTTCGTCTTTATCGGGTTCAAACCCAACACCGGCGTGGTCGACGGTCACGTGAAGCACGACGCCGCAGGCTACTTCATCACCGACGATCGCATGATGACGTCGATCCCGGGTCTGTTCGCTGCCGGGGACGTGCGCAGCCAGCTGACGCGTCAGATCACGACCGCGGTGGGCGATGCCACCACAGCGGCGATCGCGGTGGAGAAATATCTCGCCACGGTGAAGGAAAGGGAGAAGGCCGGGGTCGTGTCGTGAAGGTCGTCCCGATCCCGAACGGCCAGTTCGTCGAGAACAGCTATCTCATCATCGACGAGGTCGCGGCCGAATGCGCGATCATCGACCCAGGCGAGGAGGCGGGGCGGGTGCTGCACGAGGTCGCCGCCGCCGGCGCGCGCCCGACGGCGATCTGGGTTACGCACGCGCACCTCGACCATGTGATGGGCATTGCACGCGTGCGGGGGGAGACCGGCGCGCCGGTCTATCTGCATCCGGCCGACCGCCAGCTGTACGATCACGTGGTCCAGCAAGGCCTGGCGTTCGGCATCCCCGTCGACCCGCCGCCGCCGCCCGACCGGGAGTTGGTCCCCGGGGAGGCGGTCCGAGTCGGGACTCTCGCCTTCACCGTTCGGCACGCGCCGGGGCACTCGCCCGGCAGCGTGTGCCTCGTGGGCGAGGGAGTGGTTTTCACAGGCGACGTGCTGTTCGCGGGTTCGATCGGCAGGACCGATCTCCCCGGCGGCGATTTCGAGACGCTGATCCGGAGCATCGAGCGTGAGTTGCTTACGCTTCCGGATTCCACCATCGTGTACAGCGGCCATGGACCCGAAACGACCGTCGGACAAGAGCGGCGCGCCAACCCCTTCCTCACTGGCGTCCACCGTCTCGCCTGAGCGGCCGGCCTGCCTGCGGTGCGGCGCGGAAGTCCGGCCCAAGCCCTGGGGGTGCAAGAACCCCTGTCCGAACTGCGGCTACACCTATCCGCTGGGTGACTGCTCCGACTAGACCCATGCGGAACGCCCAATGCGGAATGCGGAATGCACGGGCAACCTCCTGCGCCCGAAGCCGGCTGTTTCCTGCCGCATTCGCATGAGCCACCTTCTCGCCCTTGGGCTCCTGGCCCTCGATTGCGTCGTGCGCGCCTGGCGCATTCAGCTCGCCGCCTGGACCGCGGGGGGCCGGCTCGCTTTCCACGACGCGTTCCGCCTCAACCTCTATGGCGAGGCCGCGTCGCAGCTGACGCCCAACCGGCTGGGCGGTGAGCCGGCTCGTTTCCTCGGGCTCACGGAGTCGGGCCTCCGGCCGGTGACGGGGCTGGTGGCGATCGGGGTCGAAGTGGCCTGCGAATGGCCCGTCTTCCTGCTCGCCGCCGCCGCGCTGTTCGTCTATTACGTACCGGACTGGCGCGACGCCGCCAGCGTGTGGCTGCACCGCCACCGCGCGGGTGAGCTGGTCACCATCGAGGTCGTGGCGCTCATCGTACTGCTCGCCGTGTACCTGCTGCAGCGGCTGGTCCGCTCGGGAATGATCCGGCACCGGGTGCGGCGACAGTGGCGCGTGGCGTGGGCGCACGTGCGGCGCGCCCCGCGCTGGGTGCTCGGCGCGGGGGCGCTGCTCACGATCGTGAGCGTCGCGGCGCGCGCCCTCATCCTGCCCGCGCTCGCCTGGGGGATGCCGGACCGGCCACCGTTCAGCCAGATGTTCTTCGGCGCGCTCGCGCTGATTCATGCCCCCCTCGTCGTCCCGCTGCCGTCCGGGGGCGGGGGCCTCGAGGTCGCGTTTCTCCAGGGGTTCGCCGGAGACTTCGGACCGCACCGAGTGACGATGCTGTTGCTGTGGCGGTTCTATACGGCCGTGCTGCTGACCGCGCTCGGCGTGTACCAGCTGGTGCGCGCGCTCGGCTACCGCGCGGCCGTCGAGCTGTTCAAGATCGGATGGGGAAGGACTCGGGGCGCAGACGCACCGACGCGCAGCCACGCGGGGCGAGCGCGCAAACGCACTAGCGAGTGACGCGTCCAATGGCCGAGCCACGGATCAAACCAGTGACACCGGACAACGCGGCTCCGGAGGTGCAGCCGGTTTTCGAGACGTACCTGCGGGAGCGCGGCACCATACCCAACATGTTCCGTACGGTCGCGCTCCGGCCGAGCCACCTCCGCACGATGATCGCTCACTTCCGCACCGTGATGAACGAGGGCACGGTGCCGCCGCTCCTCAAGGAGCTGTTGTGGGTGCGCATCTCGCACCTGAACCGCTGCCGCTACTGACTCAATTCCCACACTGCCTTGGCAAGGCAGAAGGGGGCGAGCGAGGAACTGGTCGACGCCCTCCAGGACCGCGGCGGGCGCGCGGCGATCGAGCGGCTCGAGCCGGGGTGGCGCGCGGCGCTCGAGTATGCGGACGTGATGCACCGATCGGGGCATGAGGTGACCGACGAGCTGTACGGGAGGCTGCGGGCGGCGTGGGACGAGGGGGAGATCGTCGAGATCACGCTCGTGATCGGCATGACCGAGTATTTCAATCGCTTCAATGACGCTCTTCGCGTGGAGCCGACCAAGTGACTAGACGGCTAGCCCGGCGGAGCAGGAGCTATGCCCACGAGCACGACGGTTCGCTCCAGCGCTCGCTCGACGCCATGCGGTACGCCCACGGGAGCGAGTATCAGATCTCCGGACCGGGCCTCGGTTATCCTCTCGCCGATGACAAACCTCGCCTTTCCCGAGACAACGAAATAGAATTTGTCGGCCCCTTCGTGCGCGTGGACGTGCTGCACCTGGCCGGGCTCGAAGCAGTTGAGGCCCACGAGCAGCCGGTCGGAGCGGAAGCAGTCGAGCTTCGTCATCTTGGCCGGCGAGAAGGTCGCGCGGGCGGGCACGTGCTGGATCAGGTCCTGGGTGGCCATGGGTGATTCCTGGTTGGCGACGGACGGTGTCGTGACGGAACGGACGGAGGCAATGAGCGCGACCCGCGTCGAACGCGATCCCCTGGGCGAGCTGCCGGTTCCCGCCGCAGCGCTGTACGGGATCCAGACCGAGCGGGCGCGCCGGAACTTCCCGATCTCTCAGCTGGCGCCCCTCGCTCCGTTCGTCGACGCGGTCATCTGGATCAAGCGGGCCGCCGCGCTCACCCACAAGCAGACCAAGCGTCTCGACCCCAAGCTCGCGGACGCCATCGTCCGCGCGGCGGACGAGGTGCTCGGCGGCGCCCACCGGGATCAGTTCGTCGTGGACCCCTACCAGGCCGGGGCGGGGACGTCGCACAACATGAACTGTAACGAGGTGCTCGCCAACCGCGCGAACGAACTGCTCGGGGGGAAGCGCGGCGAGTACCAGCCGGTGCATCCCAACGATCACGTCAACATGGCGCAGTCGACCAACGACGTGATCCCCTCCGCCATCCGGCTCGCGGCGCTGGCTCAGCTGCCCGCCCTGCTCGAGGCGATGGGCGGGTTGGCGGGCGTCTTCCTGGCGAAGGGGAAGGCGTTCGATGGCATCCTCAAGGCCGGACGTACCCATCTCCAGGACGCGACGCCGATCCGCCTCGGCCAGGAGTTCACGGCCTACGGGCGCACCATCGAGCGAAACCGCGACCGCGTCGCCCAGGCGGCCGACGCCTTGCGCGACCTCGGGATCGGCGGCACCGCGGTCGGCACCGGCCTGAATGCCGAGCCGGAGTATCCGCGGCTGATGGTGCAGCACCTCACGGCGATGACGGGGATCGCGCTGCGGGAGGGCGCAGACCGGGTGCAGCTGATGCAGTCGATGGGCGACGCCGCGGCGTTCTCGGGCGCCCTGCGGACATACGCGATGGATCTGGGCAAGGTGGCCAGCGACCTGCGGCTCCTGGCCTCGGGACCGCGGACCGGGTTGGCCGAGATCACCCTGCCGGCGGTGCAGCCCGGCTCGAGCATCATGCCGGGAAAGGTGAACCCGTCCATCGCCGAGATGGTCAACATGGTGTGCTACCAGGCGCTCGGTAACGACGTGACGATCGCGGCGGCGGCGGAGGCGGGGCAGCTCGAGCTGAACGTCATGATGCCGGTCATCGCGCACAATCTGTTGTTCACGATGTCGATCCTCACCAACGCCACGAGAGTATTCGCCGAGCGCTGCGTGGACGGTATCGAGGCCGACCAAGCGCAGTGCGAGCACTGGCTCGAGCGCAGCCCGGCGCTGGTCACAGCACTGGCCCCGAAGATCGGCTACACGGAGGCGGCCAAGCTTGCCAAGGAGGCCGTGGCGAAGAACGTCACGGTGCGCCAGCTGGTGATGGAAAAAGGCATTCTCAAGGGCAAGGACTTGGAGGAGGTGCTGGATCTCGCCGCCATGACCGAGATCGGCGTACCCGGGCGGCGCAAGCAGTAGCGCACACTCTTTCGGGAGAGGGCACTCTATGAACTGGATCGTCGCGGGGCTGATCGCAGGCGTCGGCGCGTTCTTCGCAGACTACGTGATGTGGGGGAAGGTCTTCACCGGTCCGGAAATGCGCGCGTTCGGCACCATGCCGCCCACGCCCGAGGAACAAAAGAAGATGATGCTGCCGGCCATGTTGAAGTCGGCCGCGCTGGCGCTCGTCTTTGGTCTCCTGCTCGCGTGCGGTTATCAACGCCTCAAGGGCGGGCTGTGGGTGCAGGGCGGCGGCCCGCTGGCGGGGATGGAGTTCGCGACGCTCCTCTGGGTGTCTACCATCGCGTTGTCGACTCTCGGCAGCGGAGTGTGGTATGACAAAGTTCGACCGCTGCTGAAGGCGACGTTCTGGTCGTGGCTCGTGCGGATGAACGTCGCGGGAGTGCTCATCGGGCTGCTGCTGAAGTGATCTCCGCGTGCGAGGGGCCGTGATTCGAGTCACGGCATCCGGCCCCTCGCTGGTGCTACCTGTTGGTCCATGCACAAGACTCTCCTCGCCGCCGCGCTCGGGCTCACGCTCGCGACGGCCGCCCACGCCCAGCGACCGTTCCGGGTTGGCCCGACCTATTCGTCGATCACGCTCGAGGACCTCTCGGGCAACGGCCACACCTTCTCGTCGTTCGGCGGCTCCGCGGCGCTGATCACCGGGGACGAAGGAGAGACCGGTTTGACCGTGTCTCGGTACAACGACCTCTCCACCGACGGCAGCGTGCGACGCCTGACGTTGTTCGGGCTGGACTCCTACTACTATCCCATCGGGGCCCGCGGGGTCGCGCCCTTCGCTACGACTGAGCTCGGGCTGGCACGCGTCACCGAGTCCGCGCCGGCGACGCAGTGCCCCCCGCTGCTCTGCCAGGATACCGTCTCCACGTCGAGTCAGATCGCCTTGGCGTTCGGGCTCGGCGTGCGGGTCACCCTCGGCAGCAGCGCCGTGGCGGCGCTCGAAGGGCGCTTCCTGCAGGTGCCGGGCAGCCAGATCCAGTCGCTCGAAGCCCGGGTCAACGCGTCGGTCGCGCTCGGCCGCCAGCACACGGGTGAGTTCTTGGAAGGGACCGTGGGGCCCGCGGCGAGCGTCTTCATTCCCATGTCCGGGTCGCTGCGGGGCCGCGCGCCTCTCGTAGGGGTGCGATTCCGCCGTGATACCAAGAAGGCGGGCACAGTCGGCCTGCAGATCGACTTCGCGCCGCTCAGACTGACCGCCAGCTGCTCGCCGGCGGGCTGCAATGAGCCCAACGCGATCCTGTTCGCTCCGGGCTATGAAACCTCCGTGCGCCCTCCCTGGGGGAGGGTGTACGGCGAGGTAGGCGTGCTCCTCGCCGGCATCTACACCCAAGGTCCCGACCGCGGCGTCGCCCAGGGACTGCACGGCGGCATCGGCTGGGACTTCTACAGCGGCCGGTTGATGTGGAACGTCAACTCCCGGCTGCTCTGGCTGAGGCGCAACGCAGGGGAAAACGTGTTCGGGGTGCAGGTGGGGGTGAGCGTGAGCCCGAAAGTCGGCGGCAACGGGCGGTACTGAGGGGTGGGGTTGGGCGGGGCAGGGCTACCGCCCTATATTACCCCCATGCGCGTCACCACCTGGGCCGAGTATGGGTTGCTCGTCTCCCTGAACCTTGCGAAGCGCGCCGGGCAGGGACCGGTGGCGGCGCGCGAGCTCGCGGAGCAGGAGCGGCTGCCGCACGATTACGTCGAGCAGATCCTGCTGCGCCTGCGGCGCGCCGGGTTGGTGGATTCCGTGCGCGGCGCCAAGGGCGGCTACCATCTCGCGCGCCACCCGCAGGCCATCACGGTGAAAGACGTGATCGAAGCGTCGGAGCACGTCACCTTCGAAGTCAACTGCGATCTTCACCCGGTCGATCCCCAGCGATGTAGTCCGGACGCCTCGTGTAGCATCCGGCCCGTGTGGCGGATGCTGGAGCAGCGGATCAACGATCTGCTCGCCAGCGTTTCGCTGGCGGACCTGATGCACGACGAGCGCGAGCTGTACCAAATCGCCGGGGCCATGGCCGGGAACTAATCCCGCCGTCCCATCTGTTTTTTTTCACATCAAACCCGACTCGACCTGTCGGGTTTAACCGATTGGAGGTCGCTGTGGGATACGCTCATCCCGAAGCGCTGGTTTCCACCGAGTGGGTGGCTCAGCACCGCAACGATGCGGGGTTGCGCTTGATCGAAGTCGACGTAGACACAACGGCCTACGACTCGGGACACCTATCGGGCGCGGTCGGCTGGAACTGGCAGTCGCAGCTGAACGACCGGGTCCGGCGTGACATCCCGGACAAGAAGGCGTTCGCCGCGTTGCTTTCCGAGGCGGGCGTCACTCCCAAGACCACGGTCATCCTGTACGGCGACAACAACAACTGGTTCGCCGCCTTCGCCTTCTGGCTGTTGCAGCTGTACGGCCACACGAACGCGAAGCTCATGAACGGCGGGCGGGCGAAGTGGGTGGCGGAGGGTCGGCCCCTCGTGACCGAGCGCACGAGCGTCCGCGCGACGGTCTACCCGGTCCCAACGAAGCTCAACGCCACCCTCCGGGCCAAGCGCCCCGACGTCGAGAAGGCGCTGAAAGCCAAGAAGACCGTGTTGGTGGACGTCCGGTCGAAGCCGGAGTTCGTCGGAGAAATCATCGCGCCGCCCGGCATGACCGAGACGGCGCAGCGCGCCGGTCACGTCCCGGGCGCGAGGAACGTCCCATGGAGCCAGGCCGTGGCCCCCGACGGCACCTTCAAGCCGTTCGAGGAGCTGCTGCAGCTGTACAAGGGGGCGAAGGCCATCGACGGCGGGAACGAGATCATCGCCTACTGCCGCATCGGCGAGCGGTCGAGCCATACCTGGTTCGCGCTTAAGTACCTGCTCGGCGTCAAGCAGGTGCGGAACTACGACGGGTCGTGGACCGAGTGGGGCAACCTCGTCGGCGCGCCGATCGCGAAGGGAGCGGAATGAAGACGGCGGAACGATGGACGGAGGGAACGTTGGAACGCGCCGCCCGCGCGGAGCCGGCTCTGTGGGGGCTGGTTGGGAATACGCCGCTGATTCCCGTGCCATCGTTCCATCGTTCCACCGTTCAGCTGCTGCTCAAGGCCGAGTGGCTCAACCCCGGCGGCTCGGTGAAGGACCGCGCCGCCCTGTTCATCTTGCGAGACGGGATCGCCCGGGGCGAGCTGCCGGGCAAACGGCTGCTCGACGCCTCGAGCGGCAATACGGCGATCGCGTACGCCATGCTGGGCGCCGCCGCGGGGATCGGGGTCACCGTCTGCGTGCCCCGGAACGCGAGCGCGGAGCGTCAGGCGCTGCTCGGCGCCTACGGCGCGGAGGTGATCTTCACCGATCCGCTCGAAGGCTCCGACGGCGCGATCCGGGAAGCGCGCCGGCTGGCGGCGGAGCGATCCGATGAATTCTGGTACGCCGACCAATACAACCACCCCGCGAACCCTCGGGCCCATTATCTCACGACCGCCGAAGAAGTCTGGCGACAGACGGCCGGTCGGATCACGCATTTCGTTGCCGGCCTGGGTACGACCGGCACCCTCGTGGGAACCGGCAAGCGTTTGAAGGAATTGAGTCCTCGGATCGAGCTCGTCGCGGTGCAGCCGGATGGCCCATTCCATGGGCTCGAAGGCTTGAAGCACCTCGAGACCGCCATCGTACCGGGGATCTACGATCCGATGCTGCCCGACTGGACGGAGTTCGTCGAGACGGAGGAGGCGGACCGAGCGGTGCGCTGTATGGCGCGCGAGGCCGGCCTCTTCGTGGGTTGGTCCACGGGGGCGGCGCTTGTGGCCGCGGAGCGCGTCCTGACCGCCCGACCGCCTGACCGCCCGACCGCCGTCGTCGTGGTCATCGCTCCCGATGCGGGGTACCGTTATCTGAGCGAGCGCCGGCGTCTGGCGGGAGACGCCGCATGACCCTCGTGCTCGAGCTACGCCACGCGACGGCGATCCGACGGCACGGCGAAGCCGATTATCCAGCCGAAGCGTGTGGGCTGATCGGCGGCACGGTCGACGGCGCGCGCAAGATAACGGTGGCGCTCGTGCCGCTCGTGAATCAGCGGACGGACGCAGCGCGGAATCGCTATCTCATCGATCCGGTGTCGTTCCGCCGCGCGCAGGAGCGGCTCGACCGCGACGGGCTCGAGGTGATCGGGGTGTATCACTCTCACCCGGACCACCCGGCGGTGCCCTCCACGTTCGACCGGGAGCACGCGTGGCCATGGCTCTCGTACGTGATTCTGGGAGTGCCACGCGGGCACGCGGCGGAACTGAAGAGCTGGACGCTGTCGGACGACCGCGCGGCGTTCGACGAAGAGTCCATCACCCTAGAGGAGCGGAAGGTCGTATGGCAGTGACCGTCTTGATTCCCACACCGCTGCGCCCCTACGTGGGCGGCCGCGACGCAGTCCAGGTGGAGGCCGCCAGCATCGGCGAGCTCTTGGACCGGCTGTCCGGCGAGCACATCGCACTGCGCAAGCACCTCTTTGCCGACGACGGGCGGTTGCGCAGCTTTGTCAACGTCTACCTGAACGACCGGGACATTCGCCAGCTCTCCGCCCAAGAGACGCCGGTGCGGTCGGGCGACACCGTTTCGATCATCCCGAGCATCGCCGGAGGCACGGCTGTGGCGGAAGCGCTCCCGAAGCTGTCCCACGAAGAGATTTTGCGCTATTCACGACACCTGATCCTGCCAGATGTGGGCGTCGAGGGGCAGCGCAAGCTCAAGGCCGCGCGCGTGCTGCTCGTGGGCGCGGGCGGGCTCGGCTCTCCGGCCGCGCTGTATCTGGCGGCGGCCGGCGTAGGGACGATCGGCCTCGTCGACTTCGACGTCGTGGACAAGACGAACCTGCAGCGGCAGATCATCCACGGCACGGCCACGGTGGGAAAGCCGAAGCTCGAATCGGCGACCGCGCGCATCCGTGACCTGAACCCCAACGTCCGGGTCGAGACCTTCGAGACGCGCCTCACATCGGAGAACGCGCTCGACATCATCCGCGATTTCGACATCGTGGCGGATGGCACCGACAACTTCCCGACCCGCTATCTCGTAAACGACGCCTGCGTGCTGCTCGGCAAGCCAAACGTGTACGGCTCGATCTTCCGATTCGAGGGACAGGCGTCGGTGTTCTACGCCAAAGCTGGCCCGTGCTACCGTTGCCTGTACGCCGAGCCGCCGCCCCCGGGACTGGTGCCCTCGTGCGCCGAGGGTGGTGTGTTGGGCGTGCTCCCCGGGATCATCGGGTCGATTCAGGCGATGGAGACGATCAAGCTGATTCTCGGCGCGGGCGAGCCGCTCATCGGACGCCTGGTGCTGTTCGACGCGTTGAAGCTCCAGTTCCGGGAGCTCAAGCTCGAGAAGGATCCCGACTGCCCGGTGTGCGGCAGCCATCCCAGCGTCACCGAGCTGATCGACTACGAAGCGTTCTGTGGGATCGGCGCCGAGCCGTCCTATGATGGAGCGGAAATCACCGCGCAGGAGCTCAAGGCGGAGTGGGAACGGGACCAGGATCTTCTCGTGATCGACGTGCGCGAGCCGCACGAGTACGAGATCGCCCATATCGATGGCGCGGTCCTCATTCCGTTGGGCGAACTGCCGGACCGCCTGGGAGAGCTGGACGGTCACCGTGCAGTCGTGACGCACTGCCACCACGGCGCGCGCTCGCTCAAGGCGCTCGAGATCCTGAAGGCGGCCGGCTTTTCGAAAGTGCGCAGCCTGCGCGGCGGGATCGATGCGTGGGCGGTGAACGTGGATCCGTCGCTGCCGCGGTACTGACATCGGGGGGCAACGCGTAGGGGCACGGCATCGCCGTGCCCCTACGCATTGCCGTGCCCCTACGTGTGTGCGATGCCGAAGGGGGGACTCGAACCCCCACGGGCTTGCGCCCACTGGCTCCTGAAGCCAGCGCGTCTACCAGTTCCACCACTTCGGCGCGGGTTGGAACGGCGAATCTAAGACGCGGTATAACCCCAAGTCAACTCTTGGCTTGACCGCTCTCAGCCCGGTTTCTATCTTGCCCATGCCCGGTGGACAAGCTCGCCATCGCCCGCAACCCGCGGGCGCGACATGACTACCATCTCCTTGAGACGTGGGAGGCCGGCCTCGTGCTTACGGGAACGGAGGTCAAGTCATTGCGGGCTGGTAAGGCGAGCCTCGGCGAGGCCTACGCGCACGTGAAGCGAGGTGAGGTGTGGCTCGAAGGCCTGACGATCGCGGCCTACTTGCCGGGGAGCTACAACAACCCACCTCCCGCCCGCTCCCGCAAGCTGCTGCTCCACGCGCACGAGATCCGCAAGCTGATCGGCGGCACGAGCCGTAAGGGCCTCACCATCGTCCCGCTCGAGCTGTACTTCAAGGACGGCGTCGCCAAGGTCGCGATCGCGCTCGCCAAAGCGAAGAAGCTGCACGACAAGCGCGAGGACTTGAAGCGCAGGGCCGAAGAGCGGGAGCTCGCCCGCCATATGCGGGCCCGACGCGGATGATCCGGCTCGCTTGCCTCCTCCTGATCATCCCGCCGCCGCCGACGGTCGTGATCGCCACGCCGCGCGGCGAGACGATCGTTCCCATCACGCTGGAGCGCGGCAGCGCCGCCGTGGCGGCGCCGCTGCTCGGGGGACCACTTGGCCTCACGGTGGCGCTCGAGGGGTCGCGCGCGACAGTGGTGCTCGCCGGCGCGGCGTTCGTGTTTCAGCTCGGCGCGCCGTTCGTGCGCGCGGGCGGCGTGGTTTACGGACTCGTGGGAGAGCCCTATGTGACCCGCGACACGCTGTTCCTGCCGCTGCACTGGCTCGCCGACTGCGTGCCGCGGGCGCTGGGGGCGCGCTATCACTGGAATCCGATGGCTACGCGACTCGAGGAGCTTCCGGTCGCGGGAGCCGTCGCCGCGGCGCCCCCCGCCGTCCCCGCCGCCTCCCCCGCTGCTTCCCCCGTTCCCCCCGCCGCCCCCGCCCCTCCGCCGGCCGGTCGCCCCGCCCTCGTGCCCCATCCGCTCACCGGCCTGCGCCACCACCACGCGGTCGTGATCGATCCCGGACACGGCGGCGCGGACCCGGGGAATCCGGGCCGGTACTTCTCCGGGGGACTAGTTGAGAAGGACATCACGCTCGCGGTCGCGCGGCTGTTGCGCGCCGAGCTGGCGCGGCGGGGCATCCCGGCCACGCTCACCCGCACGATCGACACGCTGATCGATCTCGCGGACCGCGGCGCCCTGTGTCGGGCGGACTGCGACCTCTTCGTCAGCGTCCACGTGAACGCCATGCCGGACGGGAGAAACGTCGAGCGGACCAGCGGCGTGGAGACGTACTTCCTGTCCGATGCGAAGACCGAGGACCAGGAGCGCGTCGCCAAAATGGAGAACGAGGCACTCCGGTTTGAGACGGCCCCCGCGGGCGGCTCGCGCGGCCCCGTCGACTTCATCTTGAAAGACCTCCAGCTCAACGAGTACCTGCGCGAGTCGGCGCGGCTGGCGGAGCTCGTGCAGGATAAGGTCGTCGCCGTACATCCGGGCGGAGGCCGCGGGGTGCAGCAGGCGGGCTTCATGGTGCTGACCACGGCGCGGCGCCCGGCCATCCTCGTCGAGACCGGATTCGCGACCAACCGCACCGATGGAGCGTTTCTCGCGTCCAGTCTCGGCCAGCACAAGATCGCCTCGGCGATCGCCGACGGCATCGTGGCGTATCTGCTCGAGTTCGAGCACAAGCTCGTCGCGGCACCGGCAGGCGGGACGTGAGCCGCGCGCCGATCCTGCTCTTGGCGCTGAGCGGTGCCGCAGGATGCGTCTATTACAACGCAATGTGGAGCGCGGAGCAGCTCGCGAAGCACGCGCGCCAGGCGGAGGAGCGGAGTGGCTCGCTCGACGCGCGCTCCTATTGGGCGCGGGCAGCGGTGAAGGCCGAATCCGTCGTCGCGCGCCACCCACGGAGCCGCTGGGCGGAGCCGGCGCTCGTGCTGCAGGGGGAGGGGCTCGCTAAGAGCGGCGCATGCGACCGTGCGACCTCCCCGCTCGAGACGGCCCTGCGCGCGTCGCGGTCGGAGGCGCTGCGCGAGCGCGCCGCGCTCGCGCTGGCCGAATGCGCCCTGGCGGCGAACGCGCCCGGCGCGGCCGCCGCTCAGCTTGTGGAGGTGACGAGATCGCGCGACGCCCGGCGGCGCTCCCAGGCTGCGTTCCTCGCGGGGCGCGCCGCCGAGCTCGCTGGCGACGCTGCCGCCGCCGCGGAGTGGTACGGTCGGTCGACGGCCGCCGCCGCGGCGTCGGCGCGGGCTCGCGTCCTGCTAGCGGCGGGACGCGTGCCAGACGCGGTGGCGCTGCTGGATACGCTGGCACGCGGCAGGTTCCGCGAAGCGGATTGGGGGCCGCTGCTCGAGAACGTGGCCCGCTCGACGGGACCGGACACGGCCAGTCGGACCCTGGACGCGCTGCTCGCGCGAGCGCGGGTGCCCGCGGGTGCGCGCGGGCGACTGCTGCTCGCCGATGGCGACCGGCTGTGGGCCGTCGGGCGCGCCCCGGCGGCCGAGGCACGGTATGCCCAGGTCGTCGGCCTCGTGCCGGATTCGCTCGAGGGGCAGCAGGCTCAGGTGCGCGTGCTCCGGGCGTTGGCCGCTCAGGCCGACAGCATGGCAGAGCTGGTCGCGGTGCAGGCCCGGCTGGGCCGCCTCGGCCAGGGCGCTGCGGCCGGCGAGATGCGCGTGCTCGAGGCGCTGCTGCGTCACGTCCTCGACGCCGAGGACGTCGAGGAGGGCGGCCAATTCCGCATGGCCGAGCTGACCCGCGACTCCGTGGGAGCACCGCGTCTGGCGGCGCGGCTGTTCGTCGCCTTCGCCGCAGCGCATCCCCGCTCGCTGTTCGCGCCCAAGGCTGTGGTGGCGGCCCTGGCGTTGCTTCCGGACGCGCGCGATTCGCTGGTCGCCGTGCTCGATGCGCGCTACCCCGCTTCGCCGTATACGCTAGCGCTGCACGGCGATGCCAGCCCCGCGTTCGCGGCGGCTGAGGATTCGCTGGCGCAGACGCTCGGCGTGGAGCGAGCGGCGCTACCGGAGCTGCTGCTCTTCGCGCGCGTCGCGCCGCCCGTGCCCGGGCCGCGCGGCCCGATGCTCGATCCGCCGCCTGTCGGGACGCTGGCAGCGGCGCCGCCTGCCTCCCCCGCCGCGGACCGGCCGCGCGGGGCGCCGCGCCCGTCCGGGAAGCGCGACGACGGACCGGTGCGCCGGCCGCGCCCCGCCGACCAACCCACCCCCCGGGACTCGCTGTGACGGCGGTTCGGGTCTTCGGCGTCGACTTCCAAAACCCCGTCCTGCTCGCCTCCGGTACCGCCGGCTTCGGCCGGGAGGTCCAGGGTGTCATCGACCTCGACGCCTTGGGAGGTATCGTCACCAAGGCCGTGACTCCGGGGCCGCGGCAGGGCTACGCCGCGCCGCGCGTGGCGGAGTTCGCCGGCGGCATGCTGAACGCGGTGGGCCTCGCGAACCCGGGGCTCGCGACGGTGCGCGAGCACGAGCTACCGTGGCTCGCGGCCCGGCTCACGCGCGCCCGCGTGCTCGTGAACGTGGCGGGTGCGACGGTGGCGGACTACGTCGAGGTGATTGCGGGGCTCACCGGCCAGGCGGTGATCGCCGCGTTCGAAATCAATGCGTCCTGCCCCAACACGACCGCAGGCGGCCTCGAGTTCGGAGCTACGCCTGAAGGGCTGCGGGAGCTGGTGCGCCGCTGTCGCGCCGCCGCGACCAAGCCGATTTCGGTCAAGCTCTCGCCGGTGCTGCCCGACATCGTGGCGATGGCGCGCATCGCGCAGGACGAGGGCGCCGACGCCGTGACGCTCGTGAACACCATTCCCGGCCGGCTCGATGGCCGGCTGGCCAACGGCTCGGGCGGTGTGAGCGGGCCCGCATTACTGCCGATCGGGGTGCTCGCGACGCACAAGGTCGCCGGCCAGCTCGGGTTGCCCGTGATCGGTGTGGGCGGCATCGGGAGCGCGCACGACGCCCGCCAGTATCTGTCCGCGGGGGCATCGCTGCTTGCCATCGGCACCGCGGCCCTGGCCGACCCGCGTGTGCCCGAGCGCGTGGCGTGGGAGCTTGCCCGTGGCTGAGCTCGTGGTCGCCTTCGACCTGCCGAGCGGTCGCGACGCACTCGCCCTCGCGGGGCGGCTTCCCGCCCTCAAGTGGGCGAAGCTCGGGTCGCTGCTATACGTCCGTGAAGGCCCGGCGCTGGTGCGAGAATTCCGGGCGCGCGGCATGCACGTCTTCTTGGACCTCAAGTGGCACGATATCCCGAGCGTGGTGGCGGGTGCCGTGACCGCGGCGCGTGACCTGGGCGTGGCGATGGCAACGGTGCACTGTCTCGGCGGATCTGCAATGCTCGCCGCCGCTGTCCAGGCCGCGGACGAGCTGGCGCTCGTGGGCGTGACGGTCCTCACGTCGCACGACGCGGCGGGGTTCGAGCAGGTGGTGGGCCGCGGCGTCCCCGACTTGGGCTTGGAAGCGGAGCGCCTCGCCCGGCTGGCGCTGCAAGCGGGTCTGCGCGGGGTCGTGGCCTCGGGGCGCGAGTTGGCCCTGCTGCGCGCGGCGCTCGGGCCCGATCTCTGGATCGTCGTGCCCGGCGTGCGCACCCCCGGGGACGCGCCCGACGACCAGGCTCGGACCGTCACACCGGACGACGCCGTACGCTGTGGTGCGACCCACCTCGTGGTCGGCCGGCCGATCACCAGGGCCAAGGACCCGGCCGGGGTGTACCAGCGGTTCATGGAGAGCGTATGAAGCGGTGGCTCACCGGGATCGCGTTGGTCCTGAGCCCGGCCCTCACGTGCGGTACTCGGCTGGCCGCGCAGGCGTCGCTCGCGGCTGCGGCCGAGCACGCTCGTGGCGCGTGGCTCGCCCACGATCCTCAAGCCCTTGTCGGACAAAGTGCTAGCATCGTGCTGCAGATCCCGGGCGCCGATCCGTCGTCGCCACTCGATCGTGCCCAAGCCGCAGAGCTGCTGCGCCGACACTGGCGCACGGCCGTGGAGCGATCGGTGACGGTGCGCGGCGTGCACGAGTCGGAGTCGGGGAAAGGGTACGCCGAGCTGGAGCGGTGCTACGTCGTGGCGGGGACGTCTGATGAGCGGCAGGAAACGATCTTCTTGGGGTTCCGGCAGGTGGGGACGTCATGGCGGCTGACGGAGCTGCGGAGCGCACCGTAATTAGGCCCCTTGCGGGAACTTACGAGGTCGTCTATAGTTCGAGATTCAATTGGATTTTTTCCCGGAGCCGACCCCGTTGAAGGTTCGCACTAGCGTCCGACCGATCTGCGAGCACTGCAAGGTGATCAAGCGGCGAGGTGTCATCCGCGTCATCTGCAAGCGCAGCCCCAAGCACAAGCAGCGGCAGGGGTAGGGAATGGCACGTATAGCGGGCGTGGATCTGCCGCGCGACAAGAAAATCCAGTACGCCCTTCCGTACATCTTTGGCATCGGCCCCTCGAACGCGAAGAAGATTCTCGCCGAGACGGGGGTCAGTCCTGACGCGCGGGTGCGCGACCTGCGCGACGCCGAGGTGGCGCGCCTGCGCCAGGTGATCGAGCGGGACTACAAGGTCGAGGGCGCGCTGCGGACCGAAGTGGCGATGAACATCAAGCGATTGATGGACATCGGGACGTATCGCGGGACGCGGCACCGCAAGGGACTGCCGGTGCGCGGCCAACGCACCCACACCAACGCGCGCACCAAGAAGGGGCCGCGGCGCGCGATCGCGGGCAAGAAGAAGCCCGTGCTGAAAAAGTAAATGGCACAAGCGAAGCCGGCGGGGCCCAGCGCGAAGCGCGCCAAGAAAGTCGTCGAGGCCGAGGGCATCGCTCACATCACGGCGACCTTCAACAACACGCTCATCACCATCACCGACATGCAGGGCAACGCCATCACGTGGGGCTCCTCGGGCAAGGCCGGGTTCCAGGGCTCGAAGAAATCCACGCCGTTCGCGGCCACGGTCGCAGCGGAGCAGGCGGCACGAGAAGCGATGAACCTCGGGGTACGGCGGGTACACGTCCGGGTCCAGGGGCCCGGTTCGGGGCGCGAGTCGGCGATCCAGGCGCTCGCCACGGCCGGACTGCAGATCCGGTCGATCCGCGACGTGACGCCGATCCCGCACAACGGCTGCCGGCCGCCGAAGAAACGACGGGTCTGACCGATGGCGCGCTACACGGGACCCGCTTGTAAGCTGTGCCGCCGCGAGGGGACGAAGCTTTTCCTCAAGGGGACGCGCTGCCTCACGGAAAAGTGCGCCGTAGAGCGGCGGGCGTACGCCCCGGGCCAGCACGGCCAGTCCTCCGGGCGCCGGCGCAAGGCATCGGAGTACGCCCGCCAGCTGCGCGAGAAGCAGAAGGTCAAACGGATCTACGGGCTATCGGAGCGCCAGTTCCGTAACATCTTCGATCGCGTGCTCAAGGAGCCGGGCGTGACCGGCGAGGCTCTGCTGGTGGCGCTCGAGAGCCGCCTGGACAACCTCGTGTACCGGATGGGCTTCGCGGTCTCGCGGCGACAGGCGCGCCAACTCGTGCGGCACCGCCACATCCAGGTGAACGCCCGGACCGTCGACATCCCCTCGTACCGGGTACGCCCCGGAGATGAGGTGAAGGTGGCCGACGCGAGCCGCGAGATGGTACAAGTGAAACACGCGCTCGAGCAGTTCGGCCGCTCGCAGCCCGTGACGTGGATTCACGTCGATCCCGACAAGGCGCTTGGCAAGATGATGGAGCGGCCCACCCGCGACGCCATCCCGATCGCCGCGCAAGAACAGCTAATCGTCGAGCTCTATTCCAAGTGATGACGACTCTGGATTTGACCGGCCTCGTCCGGCCCCATCTGGTCGAGATGACCAAGCGGGAGGACAACCAGAACGCCGCCGAGTTCCGCCTGCAGCCGCTCGAGCGGGGCTACGGCTACACCCTCGGCAACTCGCTGCGACGGATGCTGCTCTCCTCGCTGCGGGGCGCGGCGGTGTGGGCGTTCCGCCTGGACGGTGTGGTGCACGAGCACCAGACTATTCCGGGTGTCGTCGAAGACGTGCACCAGATCATCCAGCGGCTGAAGCAACTGACCCTCGTCGTCGCGCCCGACGTCGACGAGGCGGCGCTCCACATCAAGCATGGCAAGTCGGGTCCCGTCTACGCCCGTGACATCGAGGCGCACAGCGCCGTCACGATCGTGAACCCGGACCAGCTGCTGTTCACGCTGCAGGAGGACCGGGAGATCGGGGGCGAGCTGTACGTCAACAAGGGCCGTGGCTATGTGGAGGCCGAGCAGCATCCGCTCGACCGCACCATGCCGGTGGACGTCGTCCGCATCGACTCGATCTACAATCCGGTGCGACGGGCGAACTTCACCGTCGCAGAGACGCGCGTCGGGCAACGCACCGACTATGACCGGCTCACGCTCACGGTCGAGACGAACGGCACGATCACGCCGGAGGACGCCGTGGCGTACGCCGCCGCGCTCGCGCAGGAGCACTTCCGCTTCTTCGTCGACTTCGGCAAGGTGCCGATGGTGGCGGCGCAGCCTGCGGGCAACGGCGGCGCCGCCGCGGGCCGGCTGCGCGAGGTGCTGAGCCGCAGCATCGACGACGTCGGCTTGTCCGTGCGGTCGGTGAACTCGCTCAAGAACTCGAACATCCGCACGCTCGGCGACCTGGTCCAGTACCGCGAGGAGGACTTGCTCAAGGTGAAGAACGTCGGCGAGAAGGCGCTGGGGGAGATCGCCGAGCTGCTGCGCCGCGAAGGGCTGAACTTCGCGATGAAGGTCGAGGAGGCCGAAGGCGAGCTGCGCGTCCTGGAGCAGGGCGTGCCGCCGCAGGCCCAGGTCACCGAGGGAGAGGGCGAGTAATGCGGCACCGCGCCAAGGGCCGGCAGCTGTCGCGCACGGCGAGTCACAAGAAGGCGCTGCTCGCGAATCTCGCCACCAGCCTGTTCCGCCACGACCGCATCGTCACGACGGAAGCGAAGGCCAAAGAGCTGCGGCCCTACGCCGAGCGCCTCATCACGCTCGCGCGGCGCGGCGACCTGCACGCCCGCCGCCAGGTGGAGCGGCGCATCAAGGACCGGGCGGTGACCCACCGGCTCTTCAAGGACCTGGGGCCGCGCTTCGCCGCCCGTCCCGGCGGTTACACCAGGATCATCAAGCTGGGCCATCGCTCGGGCGACGGCGCCGAAGTGGCTCGGATCGAACTGCTGGGTGAGTGACGGAACGGCGGGGCGATGGCGCCAGCGCGAGGGGGACCCTGGGTCCCCCTTTTCGTTAGGCTGCTTTCGTGACGCGGTTCGACTTGAGGCAGCGGGTGCACACCCGCAGCCGTCGCGTGGTCCCGTTCACGACCGCACGCACGCGCTGCAGGTTGGGGTACCAGCGGCGGTTCGTCTTGTTGTTCGCGTGGCTGACGTTATGTCCCGTCATGGGGCCCTTGCCACAGATCTCGCACACTCGCGCCATGGACCGGTCTCACGGAAAAGATGAGTGCCAAGCATCGTAGCCCCGCCCGTCAGAGCGGGGCGCCCAAACCTAAACCGGCCGGCGGGGTCGGGCAACCCCGCCGGACGGCGCTGATCACCGGCATCACCGGGCAGGACGGCTCGTATCTCGCCGAGTTGCTGCTCGCCAAGGGCTACGAAGTGGTGGGCGTCGTGCGTCGCACCTCGCACGACTCCTACGAGCGCATCGGCCATCTGCTCGACCGCGTCCACATCGTCCCCGCCGATCTACTCGACCAGCATTCCCTCACCACCGTGGTGAAGGACGCCGCGCCCCACGAGGTCTACAACCTCGCCGCCCAGAGCTTCGTGCCGACGTCGTGGAGCCAGCCGGTGCTCACGGGCGAGTTCACGGCGCTCGGCGTGACCCGCCTCCTGGAGGCGGTGCGTCTGGTGCACCCGGACGCGCGCGTGTACCAGGCGAGCTCCTCCGAGATGTTCGGCAAGGCGCAGGAGACCCCACAGCGGGAGACGACACCCTTCTACCCGCGATCCCCCTACGGGGTCGCTAAGGTGTACGGACACTGGATCACGGTGAACTACCGCGAGTCCTACGGGCTGTACGCGACGAGCGGGATTCTCTTCAACCATGAGTCGCCGCGGCGCGGGCTGGAATTCGTGAGCCGCAAGATCAGCCACGGGGTCGCGCGCATCGTGAAGGGGAAGGACCGGGAGCTGCGGCTCGGCAACCTGGATGCGCGGCGCGACTGGGGCTTCGCCGGCGACTACGTGGACGCGATGTGGCGCATGCTGCAGCAGCCCCGGCCCGCCGATTACGTGGTGGGGACGGGCGAGACGCACACGGTGCGCGAGTTGTGCGAAGTGGCGTTCCGGCACGTCGGGCTCGACTGGAAGGACTACGTCAAGGTGGATCCGCGCTTCGTGCGCCCGGCAGAGGTCGACACACTCCAGGCGGACCCGGCGCGGGCCCAGCGCGAGCTCGGCTGGACCCCCCGCGTCGACTTTCGGGCGCTCGTCGAGATGATGGTGGACGCCGATGTGGAGCGCGTCGCGTGAAGGTGCTGGTGACCGGCGCGGACGGGTTCGTGGGACGCTGGCTGATCCGGCGCTTGCTCGACGACGGTCGCGAGGTGTACGGCGCGGTGCGCCCGTCGCAACCCGTCCCGGCCGGCGGGGGCGGGGACCTGGCTCCGGAGGAGCGCGCCGCGGTGCGATGGGTGCCCTTGGAGCTGACCGATGACGCGTCGGTGCGGGCGTGTGGGGAGCCGCTCTACGACGCCGTCGTGCATCTCGCGGCGGTGGCGTCGGGGCCCGACGCCGGGCGGGATCCCGGCTATGCGTGGGCCGTGAACGCGGGCGGCACCGCACGCCTCGTACACGTCCTCGCCGGAGCCAAGGGCGAGGGCCGGGCCGATCCGCTGGTGCTCGTGGTCTCGACCAGCGAAGTGTACGGCTGCGGGGAGCCGCCCCCCCGGCCGCGGCGGGAGACCGATCCCGTCGCGCCGTGCTCGCCGTACGCCGCCAGCAAGGCCGGCGCGGAGCTGGCTGCCCTGGAGACGTGGCGCCGAGCGGGGCTGCGCGTCGTGGTGGCGCGGCCCTTCGCGCACACCGGACCGGGCCAGGATGCGCGGTTCGTCGTGCCGGCGCTGGCCCAGCGACTCAAGTTCGCCAAGCGCGTCGGGGCACCGGTGGTCAAGGTCGGCAATCTCGAGCCCGTGCGGGAGTTCCTGCACGTCCGCGACGTGGTGGACGCCTACGCCCGGCTGCTGGTGCGGGGACAGCCGGGGCAAATCTACAACGTCGCCTCGGGTGAGGGCCTCACGCTCGAGCAGCTGTTCTTCAAGCTCGCCGACCTCGTGGGGGTGCGGCCGATTCCCGAGGTCGACGCCGAGCTGATGCGCCGGGCGGACATCGCCCATCTGGTCGGGGACGCCGCCAAGCTCCGGGCGGCGACCGGCTGGACGCCGCGCCACTCGCTCGACGACACGCTGCGGGACGTGCTCGATGCCCAAGCGAACTGACCTCCGCCGCATCCTGCTGCTCGGGTCGGGCCCGATCGTGATCGGGCAGGCCGCCGAGTTCGACTATTCCGGCACGCAGGCCGTGAAGGCCCTCAAGGAAGAAGGCTACACGGTCGTGCTCGTGAACTCGAACCCGGCCACGATCATGACCGACCCCGAGCTCGCGGACCGGACCTACATCGAGCCGGTCACACCGGACTGGGTGCGCAGAGTGATCGAGCGCGAGCGCCCCGACGCCCTGCTGCCCACGATGGGGGGCCAGACGGCGTTGAACGTGGCGATGGCGCTCGCGCGGGACGGCACGCTCGAGCGCCACGGGGTGGAGCTGATCGGGGCGAACGCGCGCGCGATCCAGATGGCCGAGGACCGCGCCGAGTTCGCGGCAGCGATGCACCGCATCGGCTTGGCTACGCCCGTGGGGCGCACGGCCGCGACGGTGGCGGAGGCGCTGGCGATCGTGGCCGAGACCGGGTATCCGGCGATCCTTCGCCCGTCGTTCACGCTCGGCGGGACCGGTGGCGGTGTCGCGTACAACCGCGCCGAATTCGAGGAGCTGGTCGCGCGCGCGCTCGATCTCTCGCCGGTGCACACTACGCTCATCGAGCGCAGCGTGCTCGGGTGGAAAGAGTTCGAGCTCGAAGTGATGCGCGACGCCCGAGACAACGTCGTGATCGTCTGCTCGATCGAGAACGTCGACCCGATGGGGGTTCACACTGGGGACTCCATCACCGTCGCGCCCGCGATGACCCTGACCGACCGGGAGTACCAGCGGATGCGGGACTCGGCGATCGCTATCATTCGCGAGATCGGGGTCGAGGCGGGCGGCTGCAATATCCAGTTCGCCGTGAATCCCGCCGACGGCGAAATGCTGGTGATCGAGATGAACCCGCGGGTATCGCGCAGCTCCGCGCTGGCGTCCAAGGCGACCGGATTTCCCATCGCGCGCATCGGAACCAAGCTCGCCGTGGGCTACACCCTGGACGAGCTTCCCAACGACATCACCCGGACGACGCCGGCGTCGTTCGAGCCGGTGCTCGACTACGTCGTCGTGAAGGTACCGCGGTTCGCGTTCGAGAAGTTCCCCACCGCCGACTACCGCCTCACGACGCAGATGAAGTCGGTCGGTGAGGCGATGGCGATCGGGCGGACCTTCAAGGAAGCGTTCCAGAAGGGGCTGCGCGCGCTCGAGGCCGGGCGGCCCGGATGGGCGATCGGGCCCACCCTCGCCGACGACCGGTTGACGAGCGACAGCCTCGCGGACCTCCGCGTCGCGCTCCGCACTCCCACCCCGGAGCGCGTCTTCCAGATCAAGCGGGCGCTGCTCGCTGGGCTGCCCGTCGACGCGGTGGCCGAGGCGACGGCCATCGACGCGTGGTTCCTCTATCAGATGGAGGAGCTGATCGGGGCCGAGCGCTGGTTCGCGCGGCTCGAGCACGTCGGCGCGGCGGAGCTGCGGCGCATGAAGCGGCTGGGGTTCAGCGACCGGCAGCTCGGCGACCTGCGCGGCACCTCCGAGGACGCGCTGCGCGCGCGGCGCTGGGAGCTGGGCATCCACCCCGCCTACAAGACGGTGGACACGTGCGCCGGCGAGTTCCCCTCCTCGACGCCGTACCTCTACAGCTCGTACGACGCCGAAAACGAGTCCGAGCCCTTCGGGGAGCGGGGGATCGTGATCCTCGGGAGCGGTCCGAACCGCATCGGGCAGGGGGTGGAGTTCGACTACTGCTGCGTCCGCGCGGGGCTCGCCTTCCGCGAGCTGGGCTATCGGACCATCATGATCAACTCCAACCCCGAGACGGTGTCGACCGACTTCGACATCTCGGACAAGCTGTACTTCGAGCCGCTCACCTTCGAGGACGTGATCGAGATCGTCCGCTGGGAGCGGCCCAAGGGAGTAGTGGTCCAGTTCGGCGGGCAGACGCCGCTCCGGCTGACCAAGCCGCTCGAGGCGGCGGGCGTCCCGATCCTCGGCACGCCGCCCGATTCGATCGACGTCGCCGAGGACCGCGAGCGGTTCGAGGCGCTGGCCCGGCGCCTGGGCGTGACGCAGCCGGCGAACGGCACGGCACGCTCGGTCGCCGACGCGGTGAACGTGGCCCAGCGGATCGGGTATCCCGTGCTGGTCCGGCCCTCCTACGTGCTCGGCGGTCGGGCCATGGAGATTGTGTACGACGACGGCTCCCTGCGCGATTACTTCGAGAAAGCCGCCCGCGTCGCGCCCGAGCATCCGGTCCTGATCGACCGCTTCCTCGAGGACGCCTTCGAGGGCGACGTGGACGCGATCGCCGACGGCCGCCGGACGGTCATCGCGGGGGTGATGCAGCACATCGAGGACGCCGGCGTGCACTCGGGGGACTCGGCGTGCGTCATGCCCCCGTATCTGATCGGCGACCGCCAGGTCGCGGAGATGCGCCGCTACACCAAGGCGTTCGCGGAAGCGCTCGGGGTCGTCGGGCTGATCAACGTCCAGTACGCCATCAAGGATGGGGTGGTCTACGTGCTCGAGGTGAACCCGCGGGCCTCCCGCACGGTTCCGTTCGTGAGCAAGGCCACCGGGGTGTCGCTGGCCAGGCTCGCCGCCGCGGTCACCATCGGGCGGACCCTGGACGAACTGGGGCTTCCCGATGACCTTCCGCTCCCCGGGGTGGCGGTGAAGGAGGCGGTCTTCCCCTTCACGAAACTCCCTGGGGTCGATACCATCCTGGGCCCGGAGATGCGGTCGACCGGAGAGGTAATGGGGTTCGCGGACAGCTTCGGGATGGCGTTCGCCAAGGCGCAGATCGCCGCGGACGGCAGTCTGCCGCTCGCGGGAGCGATCTTCGTGACGGTGAACGACTCGGACAAGCCGACCGTGGTCCCGATCGTCCGCCGTTTCCACGAGCTGGGATTCCGCATCGTGGCCACGGAAGGGACGGAGCAGTACCTGCGGGCGCGCGGGGTGCCGGCCGAGCGGGTAGCCAAGGTACACGAGGGACGCCCCAACGCGATCGACTTGATCGTGTCAGGGGAAGTCCAGCTGCTCATCAACACGCCCCTCGGCAAGTTCACGCAGGCGGACGATTACGCGATCCGGCGCGCGGCGCTGATGCACCGCGTGCCCTATACGACGACGATGTCGGCGGCGAGTGCCGCCTGCGACGCGATCATCGCTCTGCGCAGCCGTACGGGCAGCGTGAGGAGTCTCCAAGAATGGCACGAAAGAACGAGCACCGAAAAGCAGCCGCACGAGGCCGTAAAGCCCGCGACGGGAAGCCGCACGCCGGTCGTGAAGGCGTAGCCAAGGCCAAGGCGGCGGCGAAGTCCGCGCCAGCGCCGCCCACGCCCAAAGTCAAGTTCCGCGGCCGCGTGCTCGAGAACGAGCCGCTGGCTCGCTACACCACGTATCGGATCGGCGGGCCGGCGCGCTACTTCGTGATGCCCGCCGACGTCGACGACGTCGTCAAGGCGCTCGAGCTGGCGCAGAGTCGCGCACTGCCGTGGCTCGCCCTCGGCCTGGGCTCGAACTTGCTGGTCAAGGACACGGGCTTCCCCGGCGTCGTGATCCGCCTCGGCAAGGGGCTCGACCGGTTCGAGATGAAAGGCGCGACGGCGATCGTCGGGGCGGGCCTCCCGACGCCGTTGCTGGCGCGCCGCACGGCCGAAGCGGGGTTCGCCGGCGTGGAGCGCTTCATCGGAGTCCCCGGCACCGTGGGGGGCGGCGTCTACATGAACGCCGGCTGCCACGGCGCGGAGTTCGCCGAAGTCGTGACGGAAGTCACCGTGATGGACGCGAAAGGCAAGATCAAACAGCTCCCGCGCAAACAGATCTCGTACAAGTACCGCGCGTCGAACCTCGGCGCTGTGATCGTGCTCGAGGCCAAGCTGGCGCTGATCGAAGAGCCGCCCGCCAAGCTGAAGGAGCTGCAGGGGAAGCTGCTCCGCTGGCGCAAGGCCGGGACGCCGTTCGACCAACCGTGCTGCGGCTCGGTGTTCAAGAACCCGGGTGGCCCGCGCACCGCCGGGGCCTTGATCGACGAAGCGGGCCTCAAGGGGTTTACCATCGGCGGCGCGCAGGTGTCGCAGCTGCATGCGAACTACTTCGTCAACACCGGCAGCGCCACGGCGAGCGACGTGCTCAAGCTGATCGAGCACGTGCGCAAGACGGTCGCCAAGAAGCTGGGCGTCGAGCTGGAGCTCGAGGTCAAGGTCATCGGCTAGTGCCCGACTACTTCGTCCACGAGTCGAGCTACGTCGACGAGGGCGCGCGGGTCGGCGCGGGCACGAAGATCTGGCACTTCTGTCACGTCATGCCCGGCGCCGTGATCGGCGAGCGCTGCAGTCTGGGCCAGAACGTCGTGGTGATGCCCGGGACACGCGTCGGGAACAACGTGAAGATCCAGAACAACGTCTCGATCTACGAGGGGGTGGTGCTCGAAGACGACGTGTTCTGCGGGCCGTCCTGCGTGTTCACCAACGTGGTGAACCCGCGCGCCCATGTCTCCCGCAAGCACGCGTACCGGCCGACCCTCGTGAAGCGCGGCAGCTCGATCGGCGCCAACGCGACGATCGTGTGCGGCGTGACCCTGGGCGAGTACGCCTTCATCGGCGCGGGCGCCGTCGTCACCGCCGACGTTCCGGCCTTCGGCCTGATGCTGGGCGTTCCCGCCCGACGTGTCGGGTGGATGTGCCAGTGCGGCGAGCGCCTCGCGGTGGCGGGGGGGCGGAGCGAGTGCGCTGCCTGCGGCGCCACGTACGCGGAGTCGAACGGCGCGCTGCGCCCGATTGCCCCGCCCCGTCGTCCCGGATAAATTGTTGCGCCTTCGAAGGATACCGACCACGTGAACGTGCCGCTGCTGGACCTCGTGGCGCAGTACCGCGCCATCCGGGACGAGGTGCTGCCCGCCCTGCAGGCGGTCATCGCGTCGCAGCAGTTCGTCATGGGCCCCGCCGTGGCGCAGTTCGAGACGGCGGTGGCCCGGCTCTGCCGGGTGCCACACGCCATCGCGTGCGCCAGCGGCACCGATGCGCTGCTGCTCGCGCTCAAGGCGCTGCGGCTCGAGCCCGGGGACGAGGTGATCACCAGCCCCTTCACGTTCTTCGCGACCGCCGGCGCGATCCACAACGCCGGCGGCACGCCCGTCTTCGTGGACGTCGAGCCGGGCACCTTCAACCTCGATCCCGCGGCCGTCGCCCCGGCGATGACCCCGCGCACCCGGGCCATCGTGCCGGTGCACCTCTACGGGCAAATGGCCGCGTTGGAGCGGCTGCTACCGCTGGCGCTGGCGCGCGACGTGAAGGTCATCGAGGACGCCGCTCAGGCGATCGGGGCACGCCGCAAGATCGACGGCCAGTGGCGCATGGCCGGCGAGTTGGGCTGGGTGACCGGCTTTTCCTTCTTTCCGAGCAAGAATCTCGGCGCTTGGGGCGACGGCGGGATGATGGTTACGGCGGACGATGCGGTCGCGGAGCGCCTGCGCAAGCTGCGACTGCACGGCGGCGCCAAGCAGTACCATCACGACGAGGTGGGTACCAACTCCCGGCTCGATACCGTGCAGGCGGCGGTGCTGCTCGCGAAGCTGCCCCATCTCGCCTCCTGGTCCGCCCGGCGACGCGAGGTCGCGGCCTATTACAGCGAGCGCCTGGCCGACCTGCCGGCGCTGCAGCCCCCGGTCGTGGACCCCTGCAACGAGCCCATCTTTCATCAGTACACGGTGCGGGTCGAGCGCCGCGACGAGCTGCAGGCGTACCTCAAGAGCAAGGCCATCGGCACGGCGATCTACTACCCGGTGCCGCTGCATCTGCAAAACTGCTTCAGCCACCTGGGCTACCAGCGCGGCCAACTGCCGCAGTCGGAGCGGGCGGCCACAGAGGTGCTCTCGCTGCCGGTGTATCCGGAACTCACCCGCGATCAGCTCGATTACGTGATCGACGCGATCCGCGGGTTCTATCGGTGAGCCGCCTGAAGCTGGGCGTCATCGGGGCGGGGGTATGGGGCAAGAATCACGTACGGACCGTGGCCGGACTGGCGGACGCCGAGCTCGCCGCGGTGTGCGACACCGACACGAAGGTCCGAGACCGGGTCGCGCGGCAGTACCCGGTGACGCACGTGACCGCCGACGTAGTCGATCTGCTGAGCCAGGTGGACGGAGTGATCGTGGCCTCGCCGGCGGCCAGCCACGCGCGCATCGCGCTGCAATGTGTCGAAGCCGGGAAGCCGTGCCTGGTCGAGAAGCCGTTTGCGTTGACGGTCCGGGACGCCGAAGCGGTCGCCCGCTTGGCAGCCGACCGCAAGGTGAGCGTCGCGGCCGGTCACCTCCTGGTGTTTCATCCGGCAGTCGAGCGGCTGCGGGCGCTGGTGCAGGAGGGCGAGCTTGGTAAGATCTTCTACCTCTACGGGTTGCGCGTCAATCTCGGGCAGATCCGCGCCGACGAGAACGCCCTCTGGAGCTTCGGGCCGCACGACGTATCGATGGCACTCTACTTGCTCAACGACCAACCGATACGGGTCGCGGCGCAGGGGCGGAGCTACCTCCAGCCCGGGGTGGAGGACGTAGTCTTTCTCACCATGGAATTCGCCAGCGGCATCCTCGCGCACGTGCAGCTCTCGTGGCTCGACCCACACAAGGAACGGAAGCTTACGGTAGTCGGAGCGAAAAAAATGGTAGTGTTCGACGACATGGAGCCGCGTGAGAAGCTCCGCATCTACGACAAAGGCGTGGACCGCCCGCCCGAGTACGGCTCCTATGGGGAGAGCCTGGCGATTCGGGAGGGCGACATCTTCATTCCCAAGATCCCGAACATCGAGCCACTCGCAGCGGAGCTGGGCCACTTCGTCCGCGTCGCGCGCGATGGCGAGGTCCCGCGGGCGAGCGCCGCAGACGGGGTCCGCGTCGTACGTGTGCTCGACGCTGCGACGCGGTCGCTCGCCGCCGGCGGGACGCCGGTAACTTTATGACGACGGCAACCGCAAAGTCGACCGCGGACGTCCTGATCGCCAAGGCTCAGGACCGCTCGGCGCTCATCGGCATCGTGGGGCTGGGTTACGTGGGGCTACCGCTCGCGATGGAGTTCGCGCGCGTCGGGTTCCGCGTGCTCGGCTTCGACGTCAGCGAGCCCGTAGTGGACGGACTCGGGGCCGGCCGTTCCCACGTCCAGGACGTCCCCGGCACGGAGGTCGCGGGGTTCGCCAAGGCGGGGAAGTTCGCAGCGACCACGGACTTGAGCCGGCTGCGCGAGCCCGACGTCGTCTCGATCTGCGTGCCCACGCCGCTCTCCAAGACCAAGGACCCCGACGTGAGCTACGTGCTCGCCGCGACGAACTCGGTGAAGCAGACGCTCCGGCGGGGGCAGTTCATCGTCCTGGAATCCACGACCTACCCCGGCACCACGCGAGAGCTGATGCTCCCGGCACTGGAGAGCACGGGTCTGAAAGTGGGCGAGGACTTCTTCCTCGCGTTCTCCCCGGAGCGGGTGGACCCCGGCAACCCGCAATGGAATACCCGCAACACCCCGAAGGTGGTCGGGGGGATCACGGAGACGTGCCGTCGGGTCGCGCTGGCGGTCTACGGGCCGGCGATCCAGCGGCTGGTGCCCGTGTCCTCCACGGAGGCGGCGGAGCTGGTGAAGATCCTCGAGAACACGTTCCGCAGCGTGAACATCGGTCTCGTGAACGAAATGGCGATCGTGTGCGACAAGCTCGGGGTGAACGTCTGGGAGGTGATCGACGCCGCGGCCACGAAGCCCTTCGGGTTCATGAAGTTCACGCCCGGCCCCGGCGTCGGCGGGCACTGCATCCCGCTCGACCCGCACTACCTCGCCTGGAAGATGCGTACGCTGAACTACCGCACGCGGTTCATCGAGCTGGCGGGAGAGATCAACGCCGCGATGCCGGAATACTGGGTGGCCCGGGCGGTCGACCGCCTCAACGAGCAGAGCAAGGCGGTGCGCGGCAGCCGCGTGCTCGTGGTGGGCGTGGCCTACAAGAAGGACATCGACGACATTCGTGAGAGCCCGGCCCTGGACGTGCTCCGGCTGCTGCGCCGGCACGGTGCGATCGTCGACTACCACGATCCGCACGTGCCGCAGCTGAAAGACGACGATCTCGAATTGCGGTCGGTGCCGCTCACTGCGGACACACTCAAGACCACCGAGTGCGTCATCATCGTGACCGATCACTCGGACGTCGATTACGGCCTCGTGGCGCGACACGCCCGCCTCGTCGTGGACACGCGGAACGCGCTCGCGGGAGCGCGAGGGAGGGTCCCATGAACGTCGCGGTGATCGGAACCGGGTATGTCGGCCTCGTGGTGGGCGCGTGTCTCGCCGAGACCGGGAACGACGTGATTTGTGCCGACGTCGACGAGGACAAGATCGCGCGGCTGCGGCAGAACCAGCTGCCGATTTACGAGCCGGGGCTCGAGCCGCTGGTGACGCGGAATCAGCGCGGCGGTCGGCTCCAGTTCACGACGGACGTGCCCGGGGCGATCGAGCGCTCGGACGTCGTCTTCATCGCCGTGGGAACGCCGCCCGATGAGGACGGCTCGGCGGACTTGCAGCACGTGCTGGACGTGGCGCGGACGGTCGGCCAACACATGAATCGGCCGAAGATCGTGGTCACGAAGAGTACCGTTCCGGTGGGCACGGCGGAGCGGGTCCGGGCGGAGGTCGCGAAGCACACGACCGTCGCATTCCACGTGTGCTCGAACCCGGAGTTCTTGAAGGAAGGAGCGGCCGTCGAGGACTTTATGAAGCCCGACCGCGTCGTGGTGGGGGTCGATTCCCAGGAGGCGGCCCAGGTGATTGGCGAGCTGTACGCACCGTTCGTGCGGACGGGCAACCCGATCATTTTCATGGATGTCCCGTCGGCCGAGATGACGAAGTATGCGGCCAACGCGATGCTCGCAACCCGGATCTCGTTCATGAACCAGATCGCCCGGCTGTGCGAAGCCGTCGGCGCCGACGTGACGCACGTCCGCAAGGGCATCGGCACCGACCGCCGCATCGGGTCGGCCTTCCTCTTCCCGGGGCCGGGCTACGGCGGCTCCTGCTTCCCCAAGGACGTCAAGGCGCTGATGCGGACCGCGGAGACGAACGGGGTGTCGCTCGACGTCGTCAAGGCGGTCGAGGTCTCGAACGAGCGCCAGAAACGGGTGCTGTTCGAAAAGCTGCAGCGCCACTTCGACGGCAACCTGGACGGGCAGACCATCGCTGTCTGGGGGCTTGCCTTCAAGGCGGAAACCGACGACGTGCGGGAGAGCCCGGCGCTCGTGCTGGTGGAAGAGCTGCTCTGCGCCGGCGCCAAGGTGCGCGTGCACGACCCGGCGGCGCTCGAGACCGCGCGACGACACTTGGGCGATCGCGTCACCTACGCCGCCCAGGCGTACGACGCGCTGCAAGGCGCCGCGGCGCTGGCGATCGTCACCGAATGGCTGGAGTACCGCAACCCGGACTTCGCGAAAATCAGGCAGCTGCTCTCGCGGCGGCTCATCGTGGACGGGCGCAATCTCTACGACCCGTCGCGTCTCGCCCGCCTGGGCCTCACCTACGACAGCATCGGCCGCCCGCTGGCATGCGCGTCCTCGTAACGGGGGCCGCGGGATTCCTCGGCTCGCACCTGTGCGACCGGTTGCTCGCTCAGGGCCATCGCGTCGTGGGCATGGACAACTTCGTCACTGGGTCCTCCGCCAACGTGGCCCACCTGCGGGATCACCGCGACTTTCAGTTCGTGCTGCACGACGTGACCAACTTCATCGAGGTCCAGGGGCCGCTCGACGGTGTGCTCCACTTCGCCAGCCCCGCCAGCCCGGTGGATTACCTGGAGCTGCCGATCCAGACCCTGAAGGTGGGCTCGCTCGGCACCCATAAGGCGCTGGGGCTGGCCAAGGCAAAGCGCGCCCGGTTCCTGCTCGCTTCGACCTCTGAGGTGTACGGCGACCCGCTCGTGCACCCCCAACCCGAGAGCTACTGGGGCAACGTGAACCCGGTGGGGCCGCGCGGCGTCTACGACGAAGCCAAGCGCTTCGCCGAGGCCATGACCATGGCCTACCACCGCTACCACGGTCTCGATACGCGCATGGTGCGGATCTTCAATACCTACGGCCCGCGCATGCGGCCCAATGACGGGCGCGTCGTGTCCAACTTCATCGTGCAGGCGCTCAAGGGCGAGCCGCTGACGGTGTACGGCGACGGCTCGCAAACCCGCTCGTTCTGCTACGTGGACGATCTGATCGACGGGATCGTGCGGCTGTTCGAGCGGGGCGATCCCGAGCCCACCAACATCGGCAATCCGAACGAGTTCACCGTGCGTCAGCTCGCTGAGGTCGTGTTGCGGCTCACTGGCAGCCGGAGCCAGATCGTGGAGCGGCCGCTCCCCGTGGACGATCCCAAAGTCCGGCAGCCGGACATCGCGCGCGCGCGCGCGACGCTCGGCTGGGAGCCTGAGGTCTCGCTCGAGCAAGGGCTACAGCACACCATCGAGTACTTCCGCACGCTCGTCTGCAAGTGAGTCCCCGGGTCCTGGTCACGGGGGCCGCGGGCTTCATCGGCTCGCACGTGTGCGAGGCGCTGGTCGGGCGCGGGGATGAGGTCGTCGGGGTCGACAACTTCGACCCGTTCTATGCGCGGGCCATGAAGGAGCGCAACCTCGACGGCCTGCGCCGCCAGCCGCGGTTCCGGTTCCTCGAAGCGGACGTGGCGCGCGACCCGCTGCCCCTCGACGGGGTGACGGTCGTGCTGCACCTGGCGGCCAAGCCGGGCGTGCGGCCCTCACTCGAGAATCCGGCCTCCTACAGCGAAGCCAACGTCACGGGGACGGTCCGGGTGCTCGAGGCGGCGCGGCGCGCCGCGATCGGGCGGGTGGTGTTCGGATCGTCGTCCTCGGTGTATGGCGACGCCACTCCCGCGCCGTTCGCCGAGGAGACGGCGGCCGTCTGGCCCATCTCGCCGTACGCGGCGAGCAAGCGCGCCGGGGAGTTGATGGCGCACGCCTTCGCGCACCTGTACGGCATGCACATCGCCTGCCTGCGCTTCTTCACCGTCTACGGGCCGCGCCAGCGGCCCGATCTGGCCATCCACCGTTTTACCGACCTGATCGCCCGCGGCAGCCCGGTGCGGATGCACGGCGACGGGTCGGCCGAGCGCGACTATACCTATATTACGGACTGTGTAGACGGGGTTCTGTCGGCGGTAGAGTGGACCGCCCGGGCGCAACGGAGCGGCGGACATGGC
>Ga0209761_1000161_pt1 | contig 37575 bp, 35 predicted proteins | sample GraSoi013_1_40cm_4_FD_185818 | JGI IMG/M metagenome (GOLD analysis project Ga0209761, IMG submission 185818) | Grasslands soil microbial communities from the Angelo Coastal Reserve, California, USA - Sample 09_25_2013_1_40cm (SPAdes) (version 2) | ecosystem: Environmental > Terrestrial > Soil >... | reverse complement strand
GAGCCGCACCAGGCCGGTCCCGTCGATCATCACCGCGCGGAGCGCGTCATTGAGGGCGGTGAGCGGCAGGGCTTTCACGAACGGCTGCATCGCATCCGGGAAGCGGGCGTAAGAGAAGAAGGTCCCCGAGAGGATCCACATCGGGAGCATCACCAAGTTCATCAGTCCCGACACGGCCTCGATGGTGCGCGCCCGGCTCGCCACCAGCATCCCGAGGCCGGCGAACGACAGCGCGCCGAGCACGGTGATGAGCGCCAGCGCGCCGAACGACCCCCGCACCCCCACGCCGAACATCAGCCAGCCGAAGCCGACGAGCGCGGCGATTTCGAGAAAGAGGAACAGCAGGCGCGAGAGGATGAACGACAGGAGATAGTGGCTGCGGCGCATCGGGGTCGCCATGAAGCGCTTGAGCAGCTTCTTGGTGCGCGCCTGGACCACGGAAAAGCCGATGCCCCACAGCCCGCTGCCCATGAGGTTCATGCCGAGCAGCCCGGGAATGAGGAAGTCGATGTAGCGCGAGCCCGGCTCGGTGACCCGCTCGTCACGCACGCTCGCGACGTCGGGGCGGCCGCGGGCACGCTGCAGCGCCTCGTCCGCCTCGAGCCGCGCCAACCGGCTCTCCGTGCGGGTGGAGTCGTAACGGTAGACGAGCGGGTCGCCGGGCACGACGAGCAGCGCGATGCGCCCGGTCCGGAGCTGGGTCCGGGCCTCGCCTGAATCGAGCGCGGCGGCCGCGAGCGCCGGCGAGCGATCGAGCGCGGCGGCGATGGCGCTGTCCCCCGGCGCGCGGAGCACCGCGATCTTCAACTCGCCGGGGCCGCGGTTCCGGAACGCGATGCCGAGCGCGAACGCCAGCACCAGCGGGAACCCGAAGACCCAAAAAATCGCCTCGGGCTCGCGGTAGAACTCGCGCATGCGCGCCAGCGTGAGCTGGACGAGCGGGTGATCACGCATCGCGCAGCTGCCGGCCGGTGAGCGACACGAACACGTCCTCGAGCGTGGCGTGGTGGGTAGCGAGCATCGAGAGCTCGGCGCCGCGCCGCTCGAGCAGCCCGAGCAGCGCGGGCACGGCGCGGTGCACGGCGGCGACGGTGAGCGCCGTGCGATCCGGGCCCGGACGCACCGCCTGAACGCCGGGCAGCGCCGCGAGCTCTTCCGGCGCCGGGGCATGGCCGGCCCCGTCCGCGAGGGCGAACTCGACCACATGCTCCGCGCCGAGCGACGCGATCAGCTGCTGCGGTGTCCCCAGGGCGATCACCTTGCCGTGGTCCATGATCGCCACCCGGTCGCACAGCCGCTCCGCCTCCTCCATATAATGGGTGGTGAGGAGCACAGTGCCGCCCGCCGCGCGAAACCGCCCGATCACCTGCCACAGCTGGCGGCGCGATTGTGGATCGAGCCCGGTCGTCGGCTCGTCCAGGAACAGCAGCTCGGGCCGGCTCACCAGCGCGCACGCCACGGCGAGGCGCTGCTTCTGCCCGCCCGACAGCTTCCCGACCCACGCCGCGCGCTTCTCCTCGAGCTCGACGAGCCCGAGGACCTCGTCCACGGTATGGGAGCTCGTGTAGAAGCTGCGAAACAGCCGCACCGTCTCCGCGACGGTCAGCTTGTCGGCGAGCTGGGTCTCCTGGAGCTGGATGCCGAGCCGCTCGCGCAGCGCGCGATCGGCCGCGCGGCCCCCGCCCCACCGCATCCCGAGCAGCTCCACGTCCCCCGCGTCCGGCTCGGTGAGCCCCTCGAGAATCTCGATCGTGGTGGTCTTGCCGGCGCCGTTGGGACCGAGCAGTCCGAAGCATTCCCCGGTCGCGACAGTGAGATCGAGCCCGGCGACCGCGACCACGTCCGCGTAGCGCTTGACGAGGCCGCCGCAGCGTATCGCGGGCACGCTCAGTGCGGCTGGCCGGGCGGCTGCTTCGGCTCCGGCGTCATCGCCTGCTTGAGCGCCTGGTCGAGCTGCATCCGCAAACTGTTCACGCCGTCCGAGAGACCGCGGATCTTCATGTCGATCCCGCCCCCCCGCCCCGCCATCACCGACATCGCCCCCGCCACGTCCGCAATGGTCCCGACGCCCGATGTCAGCGCGCGCTGGCGCATCTGCGAGAGCTGCCGGGCGATCGACTCGCAGATGTTGTCGATAAACGTCGCCTTGGCGGCGCGGTTCGAGTTGAGCTCGGCGACGAGCTTCGCGACGTGCTCCACCACCTTTTGAAACTGCTGGATGTCGCCGACGCGGCGTTGCTGGTCCGCGGTAAGCTTTGTAACCATGGAACCTCCTCAGTCCGGCGGGGCGATCGCGTCGGTCAGGATGCGCCCGTCCAGCGGCTCGGCCGGCGTGAGGCCGAGCAGCCGCGCGAGCGTGGGCGCGATGTCGACGGTGTTCACACGCTCCCCGTACACGCCGCCGCGGATGGCGCGTCCCCAGAAGATGAGCGGTACGTGCGCGTCGAGGTCGCTCGGCTGCCCGTGCGTCGTGATCGCGGGGAGGGTGGGAGACGCCCAGATCGAGTACGGCTTGAGTGTCGCGACCAGCTCCACGCCCGCGTTCAAGGGTACCTGATGCAGCCAGCGGCGCACCACCGCATCGCCGGTGTCTTTGCCCGCTAAATCGGCCGGTCGGTCGACCCGCGCCACGCCGGGCACCGCCCGCAGTCGGGCCGCTACGTCCGCCACCACGCTATCCACGTTCACCCCCTGTCCGGCGAGCTCACCACGGCTCGGGAGGAGCACCATGCCGCTCTCAAAGGCGAGCCAGGCGCTACCACCGGAGCGCTGGTCGAGCTGCGCGTTCACCACAGCGATCATGCTGTCCGCGTTGACCCGCCGCGCGTCCCGGTGCCCTTCCGCGCGCGACCGCTCGGGGAACGGCGTGACACCGTGGTCGGCGGTGAGCACGATCAAGACGTTCCCGGACCCGTAGCGCACCAACAACTGCTGCAGGAACAATCCCAGGGAGCGGTCGAGCCGCAGCACCTGGTCGTGGATTTCCCGCGAGTCCGGGCCGAAGGCGTGACCCACGTAGTCTGTCGTGGACAAGCTCACGGCGAGCAGGTCGGCGACGCCGCGGCTCCCCAGGCCCAGCGCCCGCACACCCTCGAGCGCGAAGGCGAGCGTGAGCGAGTCCATCGATGGAACCGCGAGGTACTCGAGCGCAGCGCGCGCGCTGTCGGGCGACAGCCGGTGCGGGAACGTGAAGTCCTTGCCGGCGTTCTCGTACGCCTCACTGTCGGCCTCGGGATACGCGCGGGCAGGTAAGAGGAGATTCCATGTCGCACCGGCGGCCCTGAACGGGAGGCGCCGGCCGTTGAAGGCGCGCACCCAATCGGGGAGCGAGTCGGCGTAATAGCGGCTCGTGGTGAAGTAGCCCCCGACGTACCAATAGACCTGCTCCTTCGCCCGGCCGATCGGCAGGATCGCCCCGCGGTCCTTCCCCGATACCGAGAGGGCGCGGGCGCCCGGCTCGGCCGCCTTGAGCCAGTCGAAGAACGCGGTCCCGCGAAACCGGGTCGGCGCAGCGCCCGGCCCGGTGACGCCGACGAGCGGCGCCGCGGAGTCCTGCACGCCGCCCGTGTTGCGCAGGATGCCGGTGTGCGCGGGCCACCGCCCGGAGAGGATCGTGGAGTGACCGGGCGCCGTCTCGGTGACGGCGTGGTCTTGGTAGGCGTCCGTGAAGACGGCGCCGCGCTTCAGGAGCAGCCCGAGCCCGCCCGTGAGCTGAGCCCGATAGCGGTCGAGATAGTCGGCCCGCAACTGGTCGACGGTGATGACCACGACGAGCCGGGGACGGGGCGCCGGGGCGATCCCCAGCAACCCCAGGAGCAGCAGCAGCGGAGCGTTCATGTCCACAAAAGTAACGAAGGTCAGGCCGCCTCGGCGGTGGCGGGCACGGGCTCGCTGCGCGGCACACGCGTCGCCATGAGCAACGCCAGCGCGATGATCGCGGCGCACGCGAAGAACGGCACGCTCGGGCCCAGGTGCTGGTAGGCAAGGCCCGCCCAGATGGGCCCCGCCACACTGGCCACGCCGCGCAGCGCCTGCTGCACTCCCATCATCAGACCGAATTCGTGCTTGTCGGTCCGATGGCTCACCAGGGCGGAGTTGGCCGGGAACAAGAGAGCCGTCCCGAGCGGCAGCAGGACCTGGATCAACAGGAACAGCGGGACCGACGGCGCGAGGGGTAGCAGCGCATAGCCGAGCGCGTACAGCGTCGCCCCGAGTCGCATGGTCCGCACCTCGCCGAGGCGATCGTTCACCGGCCCGACCACGAAAGCCCGCATCAGGACGCCGACGCCGCCGAACACGGTGAAGAACCACCAAATGTTCGTGGGGCCGATGCCGAAGCGCCAAGCAAGGTAGATGGTGAACACCGCGGGCGCCGAGTTGTACGCGAGCATTGCGACGGCGTAGATCCAGATGAGGTGGGCGGCGGGACGGCCCGGATGACGGATGACTTCCCACAGCGCGTCGCGCACGGGACGCGGCTCGGGCGCCAGCACCTGACGCCCACTCTCGGTCGTCACGTGCGGCGAGAAGACGCGGGACTCCGGCAGCCACTTCCACGCGAAGATGAGATTCGCCGCACACAGCGCTGCAGCCACGAGCCCCGGTGCCGACTCGCCGGCGCGGGCTGCGAACGATCCCACCACGGGCCCGATCACCACACCGAGGCTCGTCGCCGCCGAGAGCCAGCCCAGGGCCTTGGCCCGGTCGTGCGGAACCATCGTGTCGGCCACGTACGCCTGGGCGACGCCGGTCGTCCCGCCGCCCAGGCCCTGGACGAAACGCGACACGAACAGCAGCCACAGCGACCCGGCGAGCCCGAAGATCAGGTACGCCAGAGCCGATGCGGTCAGCCCCGCGAGCAGGGCTGGCCGCCGACCGTAGCGGTCGGACACCCGCCCCCACACCGGAGAGGCAACGAGCTGCGCGACGGGAAAGGATGCGGTCATCAAGCCGATCGTCGTCGGGCTGGCATGGAGGTGGAGCGCATACAGCGCCAGCAGCGGCAGGACGAGGGTGAGCCCGATCATGTCGACGAACGCGACAGCCATCAGCACCGACATCCGCTTCATCGTCTCGCTCCGAGCCCAAGCACCACGGCGCTCACGACCATCAGGATCACGCCGAACGCCGCCGCCACTCCGAGCTCGGAGACTCGGAGACTCGACATGATCTCGATGGAGATCGGGCGGTTGTCATACGTGTAGAGCACGATGGACGTCACAAAGTCGCCGAGCGCGGTCACAAACGCGAGGCTCGCGCCCGCCGCGAGCGCGGGCCTCAAGAGCGGCAGCGTCACGCGCCGGAACGTGGCCCACCGGCCGGCGCCGAGGCTCGCCGCGGCCTCCTCGAACGCAGGATCGAGCTGCCGGTACCCGGCGAGCACCGCGCGCCCCGTGATCGGGAGGTTCCGCACCAGATAGGCGAGCGGCAGCAGGATCACCGTCCCGACGAGGATCCAGTGCAGCGTGAGCGGGCTGGAGACGCTGAACGTGGCCGCGAGCGCGATCGCGAACACGGTGCCCGGCAGCGCCCAGGGGAGCGCCACGAGTGCTTCGATCGGTCCGCGGAACGGCCCCCCCCGCCCCCGCCAGCCCCCCCGACCCCCCGGTCGCCGCCGGCCGACGAGCGCCCCCGCGGCGAGCGCGAGGACGAGCGCGGCGAGCGTGCTCACGGCGGCCATCCACAGCGAGTTCACGAGCGGCCGCAACCGCTCCGGCTCGTCGAACAGCCGCTCGTAGTTCACGAGGCTCAGGACCGGCGGCACGGCCTCGGTCGTCCAGCTGCCGTACGGCACGAGCGACACAAGGGCGAGTGTGAGGTGCGGCAGCAGCAACAGGGCCGCCAACAGCCACCCCGCCGCCGTCGCGAGCCCCCGCACGCCCGGACGGCGGATCGCGCGACGGCGCGGCGCGGTGCCCTTGCCGAGCGCGGTGAGCGGGTCGTCGCCCTCGGTGCGGCGTAGCACGGCGAGGCCCACGACGGCGACCAGCGCGAGCGCCACGGTTTCCACCATCGCGAGCGGTAGCTCGCCGTTCAGTTTCGTCGCCACGATCTGGGTCGTCATGACCCGGAACCCGCCGCCGAACACGTACGGCGCGCTGAAGGAGCCGAGGGCGGTCATGAAGACGAGCAGCGCGGCGCCCGCGAGCGCGGGCCGCAGCAAGGGGAGCGTCACGCGGAAGAGCACCTGCCAGCGTCCGGCGCCGAGCGCCTGCGCCGCCTCGATGAGCGACGCGTCGAGCTTGGCGAGCCCCGCCCGCGTGAACAGATAGAAGTACACGTACATCGAGTACGCGTGCACGAGCAGGATCGCGCCCGCTCCCTGCAGCCGCCACGGCGCCTGGTTCAAGCCGAAGACCGCCTGCACCGCACGCGCCACGAACCCCGACTCCCCATAGAGAAAGAGGAACGCGATCACGCCGACGAAGGGCGGCAGGACCGCCGGGAGCGCCACGAGCGAGCCGAGGGTCTTCCGACCGGGGAAGTCAAGCCAGTCGAACAGGAGCGCGAGCGGCACACCGATCGCCGCTGCCAGCACGACGCTCGCGAGCGAGACCCAGATGCTCGCCCACAGGGCCGCCCATTCGCCGGTGCGGGAGACGAACGTCCCGAGCGCGTCGCCGCGCGCCGCATCCGCCACGGCGACGAGAATGGGATACAGCACGAGCCACGCGAGGAGCAGCGTGAGCCCGAGCCGGGGCAGGATACGGCTGACGTCGCGGCTCGGCATCGGCCGGTAACCCGGCGCCGCTCGATCCGCCGGGCGGAGCCGCGAATTCATTCGCGCCCCTCCCGGAACGCCAGGACCCGCAACGCTGCGACGTACACCCGGTCGCCCACGCGCGCGGCGCCCGGATCGGCCACGACCTCGAGGCGGTCGCCGCCCTCGGTCTCTACCTGGTAGTAGGCCGCGGCCCCGGTGTAGCGCCGCTCGCGCACGAGGCCGGGGAGCCCGCCGTCGGTGAAGCGCAGCTGCTCGGGCCGGATGACCAGCACCTGCCCGTCGCTCCCGCCCAGCGCGCGGGCGGTCGCCCCTTGCAGCACGTTCGCCCGACCGACGAACGTGGCCACGAAGAGCGACGCCGGACGCTCGTACAGATCGTCCGGCGTCCCTACCTGCTCGAGGCGCCCCCGGTTGAGCACGCCGACACGGTCGCCCAAGTCGAAGGCTTCCTCCTGTTCGTGGGTGACGAACACCGTCGTGATGCCCACGCGCTTGATGACGGCCCGGAGCTCGCGCCGCGTCCGCTCGCGGAGGCTCGGGTCGAGGTTGGAGAGCGGCTCGTCGAGCAGCAGGACGCGCGGCTCGGGGGCGAGCGCCCGCGCCAGCGCGACCCGCTGCTGCTGGCCACCCGAGAGCTCGTGGGGCTTGCGGCGCTCGAAGCCGGTGAGATCGACGAGCTTCAGCACTTCCCCGGCCTTGCGGCCGGGGTCAGCGTGCCCCCGGAGCCCGAAGGCCACATTCTCTCCGACATCGAGGTGGGGAAACAGCGCGTAATGCTGGAACACCATCCCGCAGCGCCGCCGGGCGGGGGGGAGCGCGGTGACATCCTCGTCGGCGATGGCGATGCGCCCGGCGTCCGGCGTCTCGAACCCGGCGAGCAGGCGGAGCACGGTCGTCTTGCCGCTCCCCGACGGTCCCAACAGCGCCACGATCTCGCCGCGCGCGATCTCGAGCGACACCGGGCCCACGGTCACTGCAGGCGACCACCGCTTGCGGACGCCGTCGATCGTGACGAAGCCCGTCACCGTCACCGACCTTTCCCCTTTCCCGTTTCCCCCTTCCCCCGAACGTTCTCATCCCAGTACCGCATCCAATCGGCGCCACGCGCGGCGAGCAGGTCCCAATCCACCTCGGCGACCTGCATCGCGCGCCGCACCTCGCGCGCCCAAGGCGGCAGCGAATCCACCGGGAGGTCGAGCCGTGCCGGCAGGCGGTACGCCTCGCGTGTCGCGAGGAGCTGCGCGTCGACACTGCCCACGTACTCGACGAACGCGCGCGCCGCTGCCGGGTGCCGGGCGTCCCGCACCACGCCGATCGCGTCCTCGATCACCGGCGTGCCGCTCTTGGGAAAGAGGTAGCCGAGCTGCAGCCCGTCACGGCGGTTGAGCAGGATGTCCGGAAGATCCCAGATCGTTACCAGCCCCTCCTGCCGCACGATCTTCTGGTCGAGCAGCGGGCCGTTGAGGACGTACTCCTTGGTCTGTGCGTCGAGGCGCCGCAGCCACTGGAAGCCCGCGGTCGTGTCGCCCGTCTGCTTCAGGCCGCGCTCGATGATCATCCCCCACACGGCGCGCATCGTGCCCGAAGCGAGGGGGTCGCGAATCAGCACCTTCCCTCTCCAGCGCGGCTGGAGCAGGTCGTCCCAGTCCTGGGGCGCCTCCGCGGCGGTGACCGCCTGCTCAGCGTATACGATCACCGCCGGCGTCTCGTAGGCCGCGAAGTAGAGATCGCCGGGACCGCGCCCGTGCGGACCGATCGCGCCGCCCCAGCTGGGCCGGAACGGCGCCAGGAGCAAGTCGTGCGCGCCGCGCGCGAAGATGGTCGAGGGACCCCCGAACCACACGTCCGCCGGCGGGTTGGCGCGCTCGGAGCGGAGCCGGTCGTACACTTCCTGCGAGCCCATGTCGAGCCAGCGCACGTCGACGTCGGGGTGGAGCTGCTCGAAGCCCCGCTCGAGTAGCGTCAAGAGGTCGCGACCGTGGGGAGAGTAGATGACCAGGGGCGTGCGGCGGTCGCCCCGGCAAGCGACGAAGAGCGCGAGGAGCAGCGTGGCGCCGACGAGCGAGTGCGGAATGCGGAATGCGGAATGCGGAATGTCAGGGGGAGCTTCGTGTAGCGGCTCGACCTTGCCCTTCAATTCCGCATTCCGCATTCCACATTCCGCAATCGCTTCCTTCATTCCGCACTCCGCATTCTATTTCTTGCCGAGCGCCAGCAGGTTCGCGAACAGCCGATAGGCGCCGGGGACGCCGGCCGGAAGTTGTCGGAAGAAGCTCAGCCCGGTGTAGACGTACGTGCCCTGGCCGAGCCGCGCCAGCAGCAGGCCGCCCTGGAGCGGTGCGTCACCCGGATCGTGCGTCTCGACGAGCGGCGTGTACGCGGCGTCCCAGTCGTGCGCGAAGTAGAGCCCCCGTTCCTGCACCCAGCCCTGCCAGTCGGCTGCGCCGATGTCGTTCGGTACGTGGAATACCGGGCTGGCGGGATCGAGCGGGGTGACTGGTGCGGTCTCGTCCGTCACGCGGTCGTGGGGCCGGGCGATGGTGAGCCGGTACGGAGCGAAGCTGCCGCTCACGAACGGATACTGCTGGTACTGCACGATCACCAGCCCGCCGGCGCGACCGTAGTCGAGCAACCGCCCGTTGCTCGCCACGAGCGCCGGGTCGGTCTCGTAGGCGCGGCTGCCGACCACGATCACGTCGTAGCGCGCCAAGTCGCCGCGGGCGAGCGTGTCGGCGCCCAACAGCTCGATCGGCACCCCCACCGCCTGGAGCGCCTCGGGCACGCGGTCGGAGGCCCCGCGCACGTAGCCCACGCGCGTGAGCGCCGGAAGCGAAATGCGCGCCACGCGGACCTCCGCGGCCGAGGCGTGCACGACCGCGCGCGGCCGGATATGCGGATAGTCGACGAGCACGAGCGCGCCCTCGCTCCTCCGGCCGGCGGCGACCGCCCCGGCGCGCAGCGCCAACACGCCCGGCCGCGCGTTGGGCGGCGGCGCGAGCGAGACCGTGAGGCTCTTGGACTCGTCCTCCCGCTGGAACGACACGTCCTGAGGCGGCGGTGCGGTCCACCCCGCGGGTGGCGTGACCACGACCTGAGCGCTCGCGGGACCGTGCCCGCGGTTGGTGACGGTGATCGTGAAGTGACCGGCGGCGCCCGCGGCCGCGTGACCATCGATCGGCCACACGACCAGGTCGGGCGTCACGGCGACATCGAACGGCTGGGTGACCAAAATCGGTCGCCGGATCTCGCCGATCCCCTGATCGCGGTAGCGGTACACCACCTCGCGGCGCAGCAGCGCGGGCACCCCCGCGATCGTCAGCCGGAACGTCACCTCGAGAGGCGGCGGCTCGAACGGCAGTCCGCGCCAGGCGGCGGGGACGCCGGTCCAGTCGTACAACCCGCCGGTGCGCGGTCGCCGCAGGAAGTACGGCTGGGAGCGGGGCGCGTCGGCCGCCACGGTGAGCGCGAAGCGGCGCGTCGTGACGCTCCCAGGAGCGACGGGGGAAGTCGCGGGGTCGAGCCGTTCGATCGACCAACCGGCAGGCGCGCTCACGTCCACGCCGTCGAGCGCGACCGACGAATCGCCAGCGTTCCAGACGCTCGTCTCGACCTGGAGCCGCTCGCCCGGAATCACGATGCCGTCGTCCGCCGTCCCGTCGATCGCCACCCCGGCCGCGGTGGCGAGGGCCCCCCGGAGGATCTCTTGCTGCTCCGCGTCGCCGTCGCCGAGCTCCCGCAGCGCCCGCGCCAGGAGCGGCACGATCGCGCTCGGCCGCGCCGGGTTGAGCCGGGCCCGCGCCGAGTCGATCAGCGCGACGTACCGCTCCTTGCCGTGCAGCACCGTGTCCACGCCCGAGAACAGCCCCGCGCCATCCCCGGGCCCGCGGCTGCGTTCCCGCCACTCGACGAACGCCAGGCGCGTCATGCTCGGGCCGGGCGGCTCGAGCTGTCCCATGTCCTGGGAGCGGTGCCGGCTGCGGCCCGCCATGGCGATCTGGTGGTAGGACCGGCCGACCACGGGGTCGAGCACGCCGACGTCGACGGTCGTCGTGGTGCCGGCGGTGTCGAAGGAGCTCGACCGGTACAGCTTCACGGGCCCCCAGCTCGAGTCGCGCAGCGTCTCGAACGCCTGGCGCGCGACCATGCCGGCCAGCTGGTGCTGGCCGTGCCCGTCACGCGCCGTCCCGGAGAAAATCGAGAGGATGATCTGCGGCCGGAACCGGCGGATCACCTCGAGCACGTCGGCGAGCAACGAGTCGCGCGGCCAGAACCGCAGCGTCTCCTCGGCTGTCTTCGAGAACCCGAAGTCGTACGCCCGCGTGAAGAACTGGTGAGCGCCGTCCTCCCGGCGCGCGGCCAACAACTCTTCCGTCCGGATGACCCCCAGCTCGGGGCCGAGCTCGGGGCCGATAAGATTCTGCCCGCCTTCGCCCCGGCTGAGCGAGAGATAGGCCGTCTGCGCGCCCGCTCCCCGGGAGAGATAGGCGAGGACGTCCGAGTTCTCGTCGTCCGGGTGCGCGCCGATCACGAGCACGCGCTTGCTCGCTCCGAGCTGCTTCAGCGCCCCCGCCAACGCCGCGACGCCGCCGGTACCGGGCGGGGCGAGCTGCCCCGCGGCCGCACCGACGGTGCCGATGACGAAGGCGAGACTAGCCCCGAGCGCGCGCCGCACTAGGGCGAAAGATAAACCACTCCACCCTTCATCACGAAGCGCACACGCTGGAGCTCCGTGATGTCCTTGAGCGGGTCCGCGGACACGGCGACCAGGTCCGCGTACATTCCGGGCGCGACCGCGCCGATGTCCGGCTGGCTCAGCAGCTCGGCCGCGAGCGACGTCCCCGACTTGATCGCCTGCATCGGGCTCATTCCGTACTGCACGTAGTATTCGAACTCCTTCGCCTGGTTGAGCTCGGTCCAGGGGAAGCCGCCCACGTCGGTGCCGAGCACGATCTTCACGCCTTTCTTGAGGGCGCGGGCCATCGCCTGGCGCTGGTGCTCGACCATCGGCCCCCACGGCCCGCCCCGCGGGCCAGCGACGTAGCGTGACACGGTGACGGTGGGCACCCAGTAGACGCTTTTGGCGACGAGCACATCGATCAGGGAGTCGGTCATCCCGTCGCCGTGCTCGATCGTATTGACCCCGGCGCGCAGCGCCGCGGCGATCCCATCCGAGCCGATGGCGTGCGCCGCCACCCTCCGGCCGAGGCGGTGCGCCTCATCCACGATCGCCTTCGCCTCTTCGTCCGTGAAGTTCACCCAGCTGTGCAGCACCGAGTCCGGCGCCGGCCCGAAGTAGTAGCGCCGGTCGGAGTAGTACTTGATCCAATCGGCCCCGTGCGCGACTTGCTCGCGGACGGCGCGGCGCGCGTTGTCCACGCCGTCCACCGGCTGCACTCCGTGCGGCAGCTCGAGCTCCCAGTTGTCCGACACGATGGGGTACATGCCGGTGGGGGCCATGGCGCGGGTGGAGGCGAAGATGCGCGGCCCCGGGATCTCGCCGCGGCTCACGGCGCGCTTCACGTCGACGTCCGCGTACATCGCCCCCTCGGTCTCCAGGTCGCGGATGGCCGTGAAGCCGTGCTCGAGGGCGATGCGCGCGTTGCGCGCCGCGAGGATCGCGCGGTACGGCGTGGATTGGTAGAGCAGCTGCTCGTTGTACGACTGCGCCGTGGGATCGCCCTGGAGCAGCAAGTGGGTGTGCGTGTCGATGAAGCCCGGCAGGATAGTCATCTGTGAGAGGTCGACGACGCGGGCGTTCCGCCCCTGTCCCTGGACCTGCGCCAGCGGCCCAACCGCCTTGATCCGCTCGCCCTCGACCAGGATGCCCACGTTGCTCTGCGGAGCGTCGGCCCGCCCGTCGATCAGGCGACCTGCCTTGATGAGCACCAGCGCAGGCGCTGGTGACGGCCCTGGGGTTTGGGCGGGGGCGGGGGCGAGGGCGGCGGGGTTGCAGCAGATGGCAACGGTGGCAGCACGAGTCAGCACGCGGCGCATCGCCTACTCCTGGCGGGGGCGAGGCAATTTCCCCCTCACCGCTCGGCTGTCAAGCCATACATTTGGGAACGATCGCCCATGAGGGTAGATTCGATCCATGGCCAGCACCGCCCCACCTACCACTCCGGAACGCAAAGTCAGCGCCGACGAGGCGCGCGAAGTCGCGGAAGCGGCCCGAGAGCAGCAATGGGCCGCGCCGAGCTTCGTGCGCGACCTGTTCCTCGGCAGTCTCCGCATGCCGCTGATCGATCCCTATCCCGAGCGGGACCCGGACGAGGTCACGCGCGCGCAGCCGTTTCTCGACAAGCTCGAGCGGTTCCTGCGCGACAACGTCGACTCCGACCGGATCGACCGGGAGGGAGAGATCCCCGACGCGGTGATCCAGGGACTGCGCGAGCTGGGCGCGTTCGGCATCAAGATCCCGCGCGAGTACGGCGGGCTCGGCCTGTCGCAGCTCTCGTACATGAAAGCGATCGAACTCGTCTCGTCAGTCGACGGCTCGCTCACCGCCCTGCTCTCCGCGCACCAGTCCATCGGCGTGCCGCAGCCGCTCAAGATGTTCGGCTCGGACGCCCAGAAACAGAAGTACTTCCCGCGCCTCGCGCGGGGCGCGATCTCGGCGTTCGCGCTCACCGAGCCGGGGGTCGGGTCGGACCCCGCTGCGATGGAAACGCTGGCCGTGCCCACCCAGGACGGACAGGCGTGGCTTCTGAACGGCGAGAAGCTGTGGTGCACCAACGGCACCAAGGCGGAATTGATGGTGGTGATGGCGCGCACGCCCTCCAAGGTCGTGAACGGGAAGGAAAAGCGGCAGATCACCGCGTTCATCGTGGAGACGGGCTGGCCGGGCGTCGCGGTGGTGCACCGCTGCCACTTCATGGGACTCAAGGCGATCTACAACGGCGTCATTCGCTTCACGAACGTCCGCGTCCCCAAGGAGAACGTCCTGTGGGACGAGGGGAAGGGCCTGAAGCTCGCCCTCACCACGCTGAACACCGGCCGGCTCACCCTTCCCATCTCGTCGGTCGCGGCCGGGAAGCGCTGCCTCCAGATCTCGCGGCAATGGGCGAACGAGCGCGTGCAATGGGGTCGGGCGATCGGGAAGCACGACGCGATCGCGCAGAAGATCGGCGCCATGGCCGCGAACACGTTCGCGATGGAGGCGGTGGCGGAGCTGTGCGGCGCGATGGCGGATCGTGGCAGCTACGACATCCGGCTCGAGGCGGCGATCGCGAAGCTGTACAACTCCGAGGCCGGCTGGCGCATCATCGACGAGACGGTGCAGATCCGCGGCGGCCGCGGCTACGAAACCGCGGACTCGCTCCGGGCGCGAGGCGAGAAGCCCGTGCCGGTCGAGCGCATCATGCGCGACTTCCGGATCAACCTGATCTTCGAAGGCTCCAGCGAGATCATGCACCTGTTCATCGCCCGCGAGGCGGTGGATAAGCACCTCCAAGTTGCGGGCGACGTCGTGATGCCCGGCAAGGGCGTCGCCCAGCGGCTGCGCGGGCTGGCACGGGCAGCGCTGTTCTACGGCTGGTGGTACCCGTCACGCTGGCTCGGCTGGGGCATCTGGCCGAAGTACGCGGCGTTCGGCCCGCTGGCCAAGCACGTGCGCTACGTCGACCGTAACGCCCGCCGGCTCGCGCGTGGCGTGTTCCACGCCATGGTGCGGTTCGGCCCCAAGCTCGAATACCGCCAGGCCGTGCTGTTCCGCCTCGTGGACGTGGGCGCGGAGCTGTTCGCGATGGCCGCGACCTGCGCGCGGACGCAGTGGCTGCTGCGGCAGGACGCCGCCACCGGGCACCGGGCCGTGGCGCTCGCGGACCTGTTCTGTCGCGAGGCGCGCGGCCGCATCCAGAGCAAGTTCAAGCAGCTGTGGCGGAACGCCGATGTGGAAGGGTATCGGGTCGCCCAGGACGTGCTGCGGGGCGAGCATCGGTGGCTGGAGCGAGGGATGGTGGAGCTAGACGGGTAGACGGGTAGACCGATCAGGGCGATCGCTCGTAGTCTCCGTTCGTGCGACCGATGGCTTTGCAGAGTCCCATCGTTGTCTTTCCAGCCTCGTTGCTCAGCTTCTCGAACTCCTTCCAGTCTTCGTCCCGCAACAACCCGAGGTCCCTCGCCAGGAGACCGAAGTAGGCAAGCTCGGAAACAGAGCCGACGGCCATGTCCAGAAACCGCCGGAACTCCCGCCGCCCCCGTTTGGCCGAACCCTCGGCTATCGTCGCGGCGGCGGACGACGCTGCGCGACGCATCTGAGACGTGATGCCATACAGCTCGGTCTTGGGGAAGGACGTGGTGACTCGGTAGGTCAGGATGGCTAACTGATGACAGTGTTGCCAGGCTATGAGTCTCTCAAATGGGGTCATGCGGTCAGGCTACATCGTCGCCGCTGACGCTGCGTCATCGGATCCTTGCAGCCAGTGCCGAAACGCCGCCGCACTACCCGTCTACCCGTCTACCCGTCTACCCGTCTACCCGTCTACCCGTCTAGGCCGCCTGGTGCGCTATCATTATCGACCGCAGCCGCTCCGGCGTCTCTCCCGTCATGTCGCCGTACGGCGCGGGATGCCCCGCGGTCTCCACGACCACGCTCGGGCAGACGACCTCGTAGGAGCGCGCGCGGATGCGGTCCGCGGCGGTCTGGGTCGCGACCGGCGTGGCGATCACGACCTGCTTCGCGCCGAGCTGTTCCGCCGCCTTCGCCGCCGCGAGCACCTTCCACGGGTAGACCACCTGACCGTCCACGATGACGGCGACCTTCCCGGCCAGCGTCTTCACCGGGCGCTGCGTGCGGTACAGGATGAGATCCTGGGAAACGCGGGCGCGGGACTCGTCGATCGCCGTTGCCAGCTTGTCCAGCAGCGCGCCGCTCGGCTGGAAGTCGGGGTCCATCTCGGACGGTACGGACTCGGCGATCGCCCCGATCGGCGCGAGGTTCGAGCCGAGCTTGATGAAGGCGGCGACCAGCACGTCGAACTGGGCCCCCATCGCCTTGGCGGCGTTGGCGGCGATCTCCACCCCCTCGGGCGTGATACCGAGCAGCAGGCACCCGATGTAGCCCCGGGCGGCGAGCTGTTGGCCTAGTAGGGCACCCGCTGCCCCCCGCGTGGGGTAGAGGCTGGCGCGTTTGGGAGGTGCAGGGTGGGTCATGTGGCAGCCAAGATAAGGCGACGGGGCAGGACGGGGAAAGACGGGGAGCGGGTCGGTTCGCAACCTCCCCGGTCCTTCCCCGTCTTCCCCCGTCCTTCTGTGATTATCTTTCCCCAGCCAAAATCCAGGACGCCGCGCGTGCCCAAGGACACCCTCACCGTCGTCGACAACCGCACCGGCAAGCAGTACGAGCTCCCCGTCCAGGACGGTACGGTGCGCGCCATCGACCTGCGCCAGATCAAGACGTCGGCCGACGACGCGGGGCTCATGACGTACGATCCGGGGTTTGTCAACACGGCAGCGTGCCGCAGCGCCATCTGCTACATCGACGGTGACAAGGGTATCCTGCGCTATCGCGGGTATCCGATCGAGCAGCTCGCCGAACAGAGCACCTTCCTGGAGACCGCGTACCTGCTGCTGCACGGGGAACTCCCGTCCGCCGCCGAGCTCGATTCCTGGGTCTTCAACGTCACTCACCACACGATCGTCCACGAGAGTATCAAGAAGTTCATCGACGGCTTCCACCACGACGCGCATCCGATGGGGATGTTCGTGAGCACCGTAGCGGCGCTGTCCACCTTCTACCCCGAGGCCAAGCACATCCAGGACGAGACGTCGCGGTGGAACCAGATCTTTCGGTTGATCGCCAAAGCGCCCACGCTCGCGGCGTTCGCCCACCGGCACTCGGTGGGGATGCCGTACGCCTACCCGGACAACGATTTGAGCTATGCGGGCAATTTCCTGAACATGATGTTCAAGGCCACCGAGGTGAAATACACGCCCACCAAGACGCTGGAGCATGCGTTGGACGTGCTGTTCATCCTGCACGCCGATCACGAGCAGAACTGCTCGACTAGCGCGATGCGCGGCGTCGGCTCGTCGCACGCCGACCCGTACTCGGCGATGGCGGCGGCGGCGGCGGCGCTGTACGGCCCGCTGCACGGCGGGGCCAACGAGGAAGTGCTGCGGATGCTGCGGGAAATCGGCTCGAAAGACCACGTCCCGGCCTACATCGAGCGCGTGAAGCGAGGGGAGTTCCGGCTCATGGGATTCGGTCACCGCGTCTACAAGAACCACGACCCGCGCGCCAAGATCATCAAGCGGGTGGCGGACGAGGTGTTCGACGTCACCGGCAAGAACCCGCTGATCGATATTGCGGTCGAGCTGGAGCGCATCGCGCTCCAGGACGACTACTTCGTGACGCGCAAGCTCTACCCGAATGTGGATTTCTACTCGGGGATCATCTACGAGGCGATGAAGTTCCCGATGGACATGTTCCCGGTGCTGTTCGCCATCGGTCGCACGCCGGGGTGGCTCGCCCAGTGGCAGGAGATGCTGCTCGACAAGGAGCAGCGGATCGCCCGGCCGCGCCAGATCTACACCGGCGCCCCGAAGCGAGACTACCTCCCCTTAGAAAAGAGAGGCTAAGGCGTCACGCGACGACGTCGCGCAGAGTCGTCGAGCGGAAAACGCCTCTCCGAGACGCCTTCGCGCGACGGTTTTGCGTGACGCCTCTGCGTGACGCCTCTTTTTGTGTTACCGGCGTCGCCGCCCACCCACCCGAGCCCGGACCGAACGCGCCGGCTTGGGCTGCTCGGCAGCCATCGGCTTGGGCTGCAGCGGCTTGATGCTCGGCTCGAAGCCGGGGATCACTTCCCGCGGGAACGTCTGGCCGATCAGTTTCTCGATGTCTCCCATCAAGAGCCATTCGTCGGGCGAGATGAGCGTGAGCGCGAGCCCGCGCGCCCCGGCCCGCGCCGTGCGGCCCACCCGGTGCACGTACACTTCGGGATCGTTCGGCACGTCGAAGTTCACGACCATGCGGATCCCGTCCACGTCGATGCCGCGGGCCGCGATGTCGGTCGCGACGAGCACATCGGCCGCCCCGCTCCGGAACGCGTCCAGCGTGCGGGTGCGGTGACTCTGGGCCTTATCGCCGTGGATCGCGTGGGCGGGGATCCCGTCTTTGCGTAAGAAGGTCACGAGCTTGTCCGCGCCGTACTTCGTGCGCGTGAAGACCAGCGTCTGACCCGCGGGCTTGGCGCGCAGGATCTTCGCCAGCACGCCGCGCTTCTGGAGCTTGTCCACCGCGACGATCACGTGCTCGATCCCCTCGGCGGGCGTGGCGCGCCGGCCGATCTCGACCGAGGCGTGGCCGTCGAGCGCGCGGCGCGCCAGCGCGTCCACCTCAGGCGACACCGTCGCCGAAAACAGCATCGTCTGGCGCTGATCGGGGAGCGCGGCGAGGATGCGCCGCACGTCGGGAGCGAACCCCATGTCGAGCATACGGTCGGCCTCGTCGAGCACCAGCACCTCGAGGCGGGAGAAATCAACGTGGCCGCGCTCCATGTGGTCGAGCAGCCGGCCGGGCGTCGCGACGATGATGTCGGCGCCGTGCCTCAGCGCCTTGGTCTGGGGCTCCATGCCGACGCCGCCGTATACCGCGGCCGCCGTCACGCCGCGGACATGGCGCCCGTAGACGCGCGCGCTCTGGAGCACCTGCTCGGCGAGCTCGCGCGTGGGCACCAGGATCAGGGCCCGCAGCACGTGTTTGGGACCGGCGTTCGCCAGCCGCTGCAGGATCGGCAGCATGAAGGCAGCGGTCTTGCCGGTACCGGTCTGCGCCGAGCCGATGAGATCGCGGCCTGCAAGCGCCAGCGGGATCGCTTCCTGCTGGATGGGGGTGGGCTGCTCGTAGCCTTCTTCGGCTACCGCACGCAGCAGCTCGGGCGCGAGCCCGAGGGATGTAAATGGCATTGCTGAAATCTCTTCCTTTCCGGAAGCACACACACGCACGCCGCCAGCGGCCTAAGCCGCTGCGCTGCAGCGTCACTCTCGTTTTGAACCTGGGGAATGAGACCGGGCGTGTGTACAGCGCCGGAACCCGCTCCTGAGCGGGACCGTCCTACGGAAGGATGCCAGCTCTTGGTTCGAAAGAACCGTAACTACGTCGCGCAGAGACGTCAAGTGACATCGTTTCACGGGAACGTCGCGCAACGGCGTAACCCGTTCCCACGCCTCCGCGTGACGCTGTCGTGCTACGCCTCCGTGTTACACCTCCGCTTGACGTCTTTCGGTTCTTCCAGTTGACAAATGCGTGTCCGCCAGCGATGTTCCGGCGCGCGATACGAACCAGAGACCGTTGCGAGGACCTGGGCTACCGCCCGTGGTCCTCGTCGCATTTCTGGCGGACTCCCGCGCTGGAGGAGAGGCCGGATGGAAGTGACGCTGGGCGACAACGACCGATTGGACTACGTCCTGAAGAAGTTCCGCCGCCAGATCACCAGAGCCGGACTGTTCCAAGACATGAAGCGCAAGCGGTTTTACGAGAGTCCGAGCGCTCAACGGCGGCGGAAGGATAAGGCTGCGGCACGCCGCAAGGTGAAGTCCGCGCGCCGCCGCGAACACCATTAGATCAGGAGTACAGCAGATGGCACGCATCACCGGTATCGTGAAGTGGTTCAACGACGCGAAGGGTTTCGGCTTCATCACACCCGAGAACGGCGAGAAGGACTGCTTCGTTCACCACACCGCGATCCAGGCGGACGGGTTCAAGACACTGGCCGAGGGCCAGCGTGTTGAGTTCGACGTCGTCCAGGGCCAGAAGGGGCCGGCGGCGCAGAACGTCGTCAAGCTCTAAGCGCAGGGCGGTCCCGCCAAGACGAACGGCGCCATCCATCGGACGGCGCCGTTTGCGTTGCAGCCTGGCGGAGCTTATCGCAAAACGATCCGCATGGCCCGCGTATCGAGGTCGATATCCCAGAAGACGATCCGGTTGCGCACGAAGTCCTCGCAGTCCGCGACCGTGATCGAGTCGGGCGAGGAGTCGAGGAACTCGAGCAGCCGCATCCGCATGTCGAGGTAGGAGCGACCCTCGCGGGTCGCCGCGACCCGCATCCCCACTTCGTCCTCCAGCCGGCGGTTCACGAAGCCCTGCGCGACCTCGAGCAGCCGCCCGACGATCAGGTGCTCAAGCGCCGCCCCCTCGGGTTTGGCGAGCTGCCGGGCCAAGAGCCGGGCCTTCCCCGGCTCGCACAGCTCGAACAGCAGCTTCCACACCCCGGGGTCCGGCCGGTGGCGGGCCGCCGGCTCAGCCAAGCGCTCGACCCGGGCGCAGGTGGGGAGGTCGTTGCGGTGCAGCCGGAGGAATCGGGCCATGGGCGCGTACAGATCGATCCGCCCAGGCGCGGGGGGGCGCCGTCGACCAGCAACCAGATCCACGATGTAATCCTCCGACACCTGCACCGCTTCCGCCAGCTCGCGGGGCGTGCGTTTCAGCTCGCGCAACCGGCGGCGCACCAGTTGACCGACCTTGACGGGGTGCTTGAGCGGTACGGCTGCAGGCATCAGGACTCCTCTCAGGGTGGTCGGGGCACATGAAACGCCCGCGGGTGCATCGGCGGCGAGCACACCGCGGGCTAGGCCCCTAAATATCGCTAAAATCGAGCGTTAATGGTAGACCCACGGCGCTGCTGCCGCACCAGGGCTGCCGACCCCACCACGATGATGAGGGCGAAGCTGAACCATTGGATGGCATAGGAGAGGTGCGGGCCGTCGGACAGCTCGGGGGGGGGCCAACGGATCAGACCAAGCGGTGGAGGGCCGTGGAGGGCGGTGGAGGGGGGCAACTGCTGGAGGATGAACGGCAGCAGCGGGTACGGGACCGAGTCGCGCAGCTTCACCGGGTCGACATCCCCGCGCGCCCGCGGCGCGGCCATCCCGATCCCTAGGACGTCCGCGCTGTCGGACTCGCGATAGGCACGCTGGTCGACGTGGTACGCGTCCGGCGAGGGCGCCCAGCCGCGGTCCACTAGCACCCCGCTGCCGTCCGCCAGCTTGAGCGGCGTGATCAGCGCGACTCCGGGCACGCCTTCGTAGCTGCGGGGGCGCCATAGCCGCTCGCCGGCATAGTCATAGGCCCCTCGGGCGTGCAACCGGCGGTCCCGCGCGGAGTCAGCCGCGAGCGCGCTAGCGACCTCGAGGGGCGGGCGTCCTCGCGCGGCCCGGATGACGGCGTTCCGCTCGTGGCGCTGGCGCAAGCGGTCGAGCTGCCAGAAGCCGAGTCCCACGCAGACCGCGGCGACGACGAGAGCGACGAGGAGGCCCGCGAGGTCGCGCCGAGCCAGACTCACCGGCTGCGGTGGAGCACGGCGAGCTTGGCGGCCCGCGGCAGGCGTCTCAGCACCGCCTCCCGCCTGAGCGCCGCGGAGCGGCTGGGCTGGCGCTCCTGGTACACGAGCCGTACCGGGCGACGGGAGCGGGTGTACGCGCTGGCCGTACCCGCGGCGTGCCGTGACAAGCGCCGCGGCAGGTCGTTCGTGATGCCGGTGTAGAGGGATCCGTCACGGCAGCGGAGCAGGTACACGGTCCACACCATGTGCGTCTTGCCTGCTATTCCAGCGTGGCGGTGAGTGTGATCTCGGGGATCCCCTTGAGCGCGCGTGACACCGGGCACCCGGTCTTCGCCTCGTCGGCCGCTTTTTGAAATCCTGCTTGATCAAGCCCGGGGACCTTGCCTCGCACCTTCAGCTCCATCTTGGTGATGGTGGGGGTCCCATTCACCATCTCGAGCGTGCAGCCGGCGTCCGTTTGGATCCGGCTGGCGGGCTGGCCCGCCTTTTCGAGCCCCGCCGAGAGGGCCATGCTGAAGCACGCGGCGTGCGCCGCGGCGATCAGCTCCTCGGGGTTGGTGCCTGGCTTGCCTTCGAAGCGAGTCGCGAAGCTGTACGGCCCGCTGAACGCGCCGCTGCCCGCTTTGAAGCTGCCCTTGCCGTCCTTGAGCTTTCCCTCCCACACCGCGGATGCTTGACTGGTAGGCATTGCAATGCTCCGACGTTGCTGGGGTCGCGAAGTAATCTGGCGGGGCGCGGCACTGGGCGCTACGCTTGTGGGCCGCGCGGTACACGGTGTCACTGCGTGGAACCCGGGAGAAGGAGCCGAGCGATGGCCACGAAGAAGCGATCCAAGCGCCCCGCGCGCACCAAGCGCGTCCCGACGAAGCGCGCCGCCCGCCGCCCCCCCCGCCCCGCGCGGCAGCAGCCCGAATCGCTGCGGCTGCGCTCCATGGCGGCGTCGTTCACCGTGAACGACCTGCCAAAGAGCGTCGCTTGGTACCGGGACGTGCTCGGTTTCACGCCGGGGGAGCGCTGGGAAACGAACGGCGGCTTGCGTGGCCTGCAGATGAAGGCCGGCGCGTGTGACATCATGTTGGGTCAGGACGACTTCGCGAAGGGACGGGACCGCAGGAAGGGTGAGGGGTTCCGCCTCTGGGTGGCGACCGCCCAGGACATCAGCGCGATCGCTGCGCAGGTCAAGGCGAAGGGCTGGCCGCTCGACCGCGAGCCTTCCGAGACGCCGTGGGGCGATTGGGCGTTCGCCGTCACCGACCCCGACGGCTTCAAGATCACGTTCATCCAGGAATAGCAGTGTGGAGTGCGGAGTGCGGAATGCGGAATGCGGAGTTGAAAGGCAGGGCTTGGCCCGCATGTTGACGCTCGCCGCTGCGCTGGCGATCCAATCGCAGGTTACCGATACCTCGCCGTTCCGTGCGCTCTCGCTCCCGACGCCGGGACGCGTACGCAGTGCGTCCGGTGCCCCGGGGCCGGATTACTGGCAGCAGCGCGCGGATTACGTGATTCATGCGACGCTGGACACGGCCGCCCAGACGATCCGCGGCACCGCGCGGATCCACTACGCCAACCATTCGCCCGACACCCTCGCGTTCGTGTGGGTGCAGATCGAGCAGAACATCTTCGCGCCGCAGAGCATCACCTACGTGCTGAATCAGCCGCCGCTCCACTTCGCGGGCGGCGCCGTGTTCGACTTCACCGGGAAGGGGTTCATCGGCGGGATCACGATCGAGCGCTTCGCCTCCGGCGGGAAGGCGCTCAAGCGCACCGAGTACGGCACCATGATGCGAGTCGAGCTGCCGCGCCCGCTTCCGCCGCGGGGCGCGATCGACTGCGACGTCGCGTGGCACTTCCCCGTCCCGCCCTACGGCGGCGGGCGCATGGGACGGATCGGCACGCGGCTGTACGAGATCGGCCAGTGGTATCCCCGCTTGGTCGTGTACGACGACGTGCACGGCTGGAACCCCCTCCCCTACATCGGCGCGGGCGAGTTCTATCTCGAGTACGGCGACTACGACGTCACGCTCGCGCTCCCTGCCGGGTTCTTGGTCGCGGCGACCGGCACGGTGGCGAACCCGGTCGCGGTGTGGACCGCCGAGCAGCGCGCGCGTCTCGCCCGGGCGCGCGTCTCCGCCGAGCCCGTGCAGATCGTGACCAAAGCGGAAGCCACCGCGCACGGCGCACAGCTCACTCCCGGCACCAAGACCTGGCACTTCACCGCGCGGAACGTCCGCGACGTGGCGTGGGCCGCGTCTCCGGACTTCCGGTGGGATGCGTCCGGCTGGCACGGGATCCTGATTCAGACCTTCTACCGGCCAGGCGCGGCGCCGTGGGAAGAGGCGAACAAGATGGCGTGGTTCACGATCAAGCACTTCAGCGAGACGTGGGGCACGTACCCCTGGCCGCACGCGACGACGGTTGAAGGGCTCGTCGAAGGCATGGAATATCCGATGCTCACGTTCGTGCCCTCGATCGAGAAACGCGAGGACCAGTTCTGGGTTCTGACCCACGAGTTCGGGCACGAATGGTTCCCGATGATGGTGGGCTCCGACGAGCGGCGCTATCCGTGGATGGACGAGGGGTTCAACACGTTCATCGACTACGGCTCGGCCGAAGGCTACTTCAAGGGGACGGCCTACGGGGACACGGTGCGGCGCGACCTGCTCAGCGCCGCCCGGATCTCGGCCGTCCCGGGCAACGAGCAGCCGCTCATCGACAAGCCGGTCGAGCAGCACGATCTCGCGTGGGCGGCCTATCAGAAACCCGCGCTGATGCTGATGGTGCTGCGCGACGCAGTGCTCGGCAGGGAGACGTTCGAGCGCGCCATGCGCGAGTACGTGCGCCGCTGGACGTTCCGGCATCCGCAGCCCGCGGATTTCTTTCGCACGATCGAGAACGTGTCGGGCAGAGACCTCGACTGGTTCTGGCGCGAGTGGGTGTACAGCACCGCCCGGCTCGACCAGGCGGTGGACTCGGTGAGCGTCGCCGGCGACACGACGTTCATTCACCTATCGAACCGCGGCCAGATGCTCCTGCCGGTAACGCTGGAGCTGCGCTATGCCGACGGGACGACGGAGACGCGGGACTATCCGATCGAGATGTGGAACCTGGGGAGCAGGTTCACGGCGCGGATCGCGACCGCGGGCCGACAGGTCGCAGCCGTGGTGGTGGATCCGAAGGCCATCTACCCCGACGTCGACCGAGGGAACAACCGCTGGGGAGCCGGGGGAAAGTAGTCCCCCGGCCGTGTTCCCCCGGGCGCCCCTCAGGGCTTGTCCGGTCGACTCTCGTCGTCGAGGACCTCTGCGTCCGGTGACGTCTCGCTTCCGGGACCGAAGCCGGTCTTCCCCGTGCGGTCCGGGATCGTGATCGCGACCTCAGCCACGTTGTTGTCGTAGTTGCTCTCGAGCAGCATGTGGCAGAAGCCTCGGGAATCCAGGTGCGGGCAGACGTCCTTGTTGCTCTGCGCGAAGGGGGGATTGACGGTGATGCGGATGATGTAGTCCCCGGGCGGCACCGGATCCTGGCCGTCGCCGCCATCCAGCACGAAGTATTGCCCCCCCAAGTGCTTGTTGTACGTGTCGGCGTACCCGACGCTGATACCCTGGTTGCCCGGCAGCGTCTTGGTGCCGCACACCCGGTACACCCAAGAACCCGGCGCAACCCCGTCGTTCCACGGCGTCACGTCGATCATGCAGAAGCCCCGCTTCGCCGCGCGCCAGAGCCTCGTGCGGTCCACCGAAAGCAGCTCGTAGGTCGCGTAGTGCCGGAAGTGGAAGTGGTTGTGGCAAGTCGCGAACTCGAACAGGCCGTCGTTCGCCGCCACGTGATCGAGCGGGTTGCCGATGAACACGTCCGCATCGCCGATGTTCGGCGTCGTGACGGTGAAGCGTAGCACACGCCGGAGCCCCGGCGTGACCCCCCCCTCCTGCACGCTGCAGAACGTCGCGGGCAGATTCTGATCGTAGATCACCCAGGAGACGGCGAGGCGCTTGGCGTCGACGATCAGGTCGGGGGTCCCTTGGAGATCCTGCACGTGGGCGAACTGCGGCGCGGCCGGCGCCGCCACGTTCGCTCGGTCCGCCCCGCCGCAGGCGGCCAGCGTGAGCGCCGCTGCGAGTCGGGGGATTCGAGCCAGGCGCATATCGAGCACTCTCCTGTCCGCGGGCCGTGACATCGTTGCACGGCCCGCGGGCCCGCGGGAGGCCAGGGTCGTGCGGTCGAGGATGGGAGTGACCCCGAACTTGGTGGTGACCTGGCCGGCGGTCAAGCGAGGGGCGTTGGGTCTCAGGGCTGCTGCGGCGGCCCAGGTGGGCCGCTTGACTCACTGCCGACGAGCTGCCGCACCGACGCGATGATCGCGCCGAGGGCCGCGGCACTGGCGCCGAGCAGCAACGCCGTGCGACCCTTGGAGACGCGGCGCTGTTCCACGCCGGCGATATGACTCCGGAGCAGGGTCATTGTGGTCCCCAAGCCCGGGTAGTCCGTACCTGTCTCCGATGCAAACCGCTCGGCGGCAATGACGAGGGAGTCGCGGTCGATGAAGACCACACGCCCGGTCGTCATTCTTACACCATGCACCGTGAGGTCCTGCAGGGGTACGTCGAGCGGAACCGAGAGCCGGGCGATGACCTCCGCGCCCGGCCGGGGCGCCACGTCTCCGAGCGGGATGTAGTTGAAGCACCCCGCGCTCGGGGCCGCGAGGAGCAGGGCGGCAACCGCCACCCGCCCTCTTCCGCTGTTCACCACAGTCGCACGCCTACCGGGATCGGAGCCGCCGCAACGCGGGTCGCGTTGCCCAGCTGACCGTTGCTGTTCAGACCCCAGCAGTATGCGCGCCGGTCGGAAGTGAGGGCGCACGTGTGTTGCGTGCCCGCGCTCAGCGCAATGAAGCTGTATCCTCCGCTCACGACTTGCGGCCAGGGACTGCAAGGCGCTTGGCTGGCTGAGATCATGCAGACGTGAGTGGCGGGCCCACCGAGCTGGCCGTTCGCGTCGGCGCCCCAGCAGCGTGCGACATTGTCGGTGCCAATGCCGCAGCTGTGCGATCCGCCCGCGCTGAGCGCGATGAACCTCTCCCCACCGCCGACGAGATCCGGCACCGTGGACAGAAGCACGAGTGTGTCGCCGAGCTGCCCCAGTGAGTTGTCGCCCCAGCAGTATGCCTCACCGGCGGCGGTGAGGGCACAAGTGTGCCAGTAGCCGATTGTCAGGGCCTTGAAGCGCAGCCTGCCCCGCACTGGAACAGGTGCGGTAGTGTCGCCCTGCGTGCTGTCGCCGAGCTGGCCAAAGTCGTTCTTGCCCCAACAGAAAGCGGCACTGTCGGCCGTAAGACCGCAACTGTGCTGCGTGCCCGCGACCACGGCGACGAACTTGAGGCCGCCGACCACCGGCGTTGGCGTGTGTGCGTCGGCGCGCGAGCCGCCCCCAAGCTGGCCCCATGCGGCGAAGCCCCAGCAGCGCGCCGAACTGTCCGCCACCAGGCCGCACGTGTAGGCACCCCCTGCCGCGACCGCACCAAAGGTGAATCCCCCAGCGACCGGCGTCGTCGTGACTCGCGTTGTCGTTGAGCCGTCGCCGACCTGACCGCTGAGGTTGAGCCCCCAACAGTAGGCACCGCCGCCGTCCACGGCGCAGGTGTGTCCACCGCCGGCCGTGACTGCGGAGAACGTCACTTGAGCGGCGACGGCCACCGGGATCGAGCGATCGGTGCGGGAGCCGTCGCCGAGCTCTCCATCCCGGTTCCAGCCCCAGCAGTAGGTGGTGCCTGTTGCGGCAACGCCACAGGTGTGGAGTGCGCCCGCACTCACACTGACAAAGCGGACGTTGCCAGCGACCGGCACCGGCTCGACAGAACTCGGCGGGGCGGAGAGATCGCGGCACGCCCCGAGCCAGGCGGCGACGGCACCCACCAGCACGCGAGCGCCATAGGACGGGGTGGGCCGGGGACCGCGCCGCAGGCGACCAGGCGAGGGGGACATGTCGGCTCGCCCCGGACCGCTGCCCCGTCGTGCCGCAGGCGCAGCACTTGCTGCATCTGAGCCGTGTCGTCGCGCCACAGGAACGCCGTCAATGCCACTTCCGTGCCGCGCATGGCACCTGGCCGTCACCTTCACAACGAAGGAGGTGGAGATGACATCTCCACTTCGTAGGTTAGCTGCGGCTCTCGCGTGCGGGAGCGCGCTCGTCGCGTGCGTCGGTGTGCTGGGCGCCGCCGGGCAAGGCACGGGTACGATCCGTGGCGAGGTCGTCGACGCCACTACCGGGCGTCCCGTCGACGGCGCCCACGTGTACCTTGTCGGTACCGACATCGGGACGCTGACGAGCGCCGACGGACGATACCAGTTGAACGTGCGCGCCGGTGAGATCGTGCTGCGCACACGGCGTGTCGGATATGGAAGCGTGGCGCGCAAGGTCACGGTGACCGCTGGCCAAATCGCGCAAGCCGACTTCGCACTCGCCCAGGCAGTCATCGGGCTCGACGCGGTCGTCGTGACCGGAGCGGGCGCCCAGACCGAGAAGCGGAAGCTCGGCAACACGATATCAACCATCGACGCTGGCACGTTGCGCAACGCTCCCGTCACCAACCTGTCGGAGCAGCTCGCGGCACGGGATCCGGCCGTGGCGGTGCTGCCGTCCGGGGGCCTCGTGGGTGAAGGGGCGCGGATCCGGATTCGCCGCACGACCAGTTTGACGCAGGCGAATGAGCCCGTCGTCTACGTGGACGGCGTGCGAATCGACCGCTCGGGCGGTTTCGGCGACAACGTGGGAGCCGGCGGGGGTGGCACGCCTTCCCGGCTGGACGACATCAACCCTGAGGCGGTGGACCACGTGGAGATCCTCAAGGGCGCGGCCGCCGCCACGCTGTACGGCAGCGAAGCCTCGGCGGGCGTCGTCCAGATCTTCACCAAGACCGGTTCGGCCGGCGCGCCGCGCTGGGACTTCATGTCTGCCCAGGGAATCTCGACCTATCCGGCCGGGCGCTACGCCCCGGACGCGGGCTGGGTGCCCACCGATTCCATCGCGAGCGCGCGCAGCGCCTCGCTCGGGATCCATGTGCCGACCGCGACGGAGTTGAGCGCGTTCTATGGCCAGACGCTGCAGCCGTTCCAGATCATCGAGCGCCCCTTCGTGAAAGATCTGTTCGAGACGGGGTACTCCGGCACGTATTCGGCCTCGGTGAGCGGGGGCTCGCCCGCCGTCACGTACTTCGTGAACGGGCGCTACTCTCGCGAGAACGGGCCCTTCGGGGGCGAGGCACTCGGGCCGGCTCGCGACATCGATCGGCGAGCTCAGGGATCCGCATCGCTCCAGATCCTCCCGACCGACCGCGTGAAGATCCGCGTCGGTGCGTTGTACGTGGACGCGCACCACGAGACGCCGAACAACAACAACAATATCTACGCACCGCTGACGAACGCCATGTTCGGCCACCCGGAGCTGGCATCCTGCATCACGCCGCGCGATTCGTCGCGGCCGACCGGCGACGGCCATTGCACCGGCGCCGGCAACCCGGACGGTGTGGCGTCGTTCGGCACCGTGCGTGAGGACATGCAGCGCACCAACAAACAAGACGCCAAGCACTTTACCGGGAGCCTCAACGTCGCGTACGAGGCGCTGTCGTCACTCTCGTTCGAAGGCACACTCGGTGTCGACGTCGTCAGCCAGCTGAGCGCCGCGTTCCGGCCGTTCGGCAACGGGGTGGACGGGTTCATCAACGTGAGCCCGCAGGGCAATCGGACCGTCGATAATCGCACGCAGCGCATCCTCACGGCCGAGGCGAAGGCCACCTGGAAGCGACGCTTCGGCGAGCAGTTTTCGTCGGTGTTCGTCGCCGGTGGACAGGGATTCATCACGAAGCTCGAGGACGAGGGCAGCTTCGGGGAGGCATTTCCCGGCCCGGGCCTCGAAGTGACGAGCGCCGGCGCGAATCAAAACGCCTTCGAGCGGCTGCTCACCGTGGTGAACGCCGGCGTCCTGGGGCAAGAGCAGCTCGGATTCCGGGACTACGCGTTCCTGACGGTGGGCGGCCGCTATGACCGCAACAGCGCGTTCGGCAAGACAAAGCGCGGGGCCTTTTACCCGAAGGCGAGCGTATCCGTGCAGCCGAACCAGCTCCCGAGCTGGGGAAACAGCGCGCTCACCCAGACGATATCGACGCTGCGTCTGCGCGCGGCCATCGGGCAGTCCGGACTCCAGCCGGGAGCATTCGACAAGTTCACGACGTTCGGGCCGCTCGCCTCCGAGCTCGGGCCGGGGCTCGTCCTCAGCAACCTGGGGAACCCCGACTTGAAGCCGGAGGTCAGCACGGAGTGGGAAGCCGGAACGGAGATCGGGCTGTTCCACGACCGCGCGGCAGTCGACGTGACCTACTGGCGCCGTGTCACCCACGACGCGCTGTACCCGCGGCAGTACCCGCCTTCCGGCGGCGCTATCAACCTCCAGCTCACCAACATCGGCGAGATCAGGGCCGGGGGTTACGATGCCACGGTGAGCGTGCTCCCGATCAATCGCGCCGATCTGTCCGTGAAGCTGTTTTCCAACATCGGGTGGGGCTGGGCCTGGGTGACGCGCCTCGGCTCGGCGCCGCCGCTCAAGGTGGGCGGCAGCTATCCGCGCTACCGCAACTTCGTGAAGGAAGGGTATCCGGTGGGGGCGCTGTTCGGCGCCAAACTGCCCGGCCCCTGCAGCCAGCGGGCGGCGGGCGCGACGTATCTGTGCCTCAATCCTGGCGAGGAACCCTTCGATCTCACCGGTCCGGCCGGCAAGCCGGATGGCAAGCCGGACAGCGACCAGGAGCTCCTGGCGTACTTCGCGCAACCCCGCACCCTCAACTCGCTGAGCCCGCTGCGTGTCGACGAGAACGGCGACGGCAACTTCCTCGATCACTACCTCGGGAAGTCAACCCCGGATTGGCAGGGCTCGTTCGGAGCGAATGCGACGATCCTGCGGAACGTCGAGCTCGGCGCGCTGTTCGAGTACAAGTTCGGCAACTACACGATCACGAACCTGACCGACGCGTTCCGCAAGTCGAACCCCGTGATCGGCCGGAACCTGCGGCGCGCCGCGGAGGTGGAAGCCACCATGGTGAATCCGGCCAGCACGCCAGACCAGCGGCTCGCGGCGGCGCGGACTTGGGCCTACCAGCTCAAAGCCCTCTCACCGTACGATGGGCTCAACCAAAACGAGAACGGCAAGTTCCTGCGGTTCCGCGAGCTGAGCATCACCTATAACGTCCCGCCGCGGTGGGCTCAGGAGAGACTTGGCGTGCGCTACGTGTCGCTCACAGCAGCGGGCCGCAACCTCGCGCTGTGGACGCCCTATAGCGGAGTCGACCCGGAGATCAACGAGTACGGGCGGGGCGGTGCCAACGCCGACCTGAACGGGATCGATCAGAACTTCGGCGACGCGATCGACGCATTCGGTTTTGCGCTGCCGCGGCGGTTCAGCTTCACCGTCCGCGTCGGTTTCTGACACGCGCGACCAGAGAGGAGGCGGACACCATGCAGACCGGCCTCGATGCCCCGCTCGCTCGCGGGCGCGCCCGCGACGCGGGCATCGCGCTGCGCAGCTTGGGACTGGCGCTGGGCTTCGCAGCGTGCAGTAGCTTGCTCGACGTCAAGAACCCGAACAACGTGAACGCAAGCGATCTTGACAATCCCACCGCGGCCCCAGCGATCGCCAACGGGGCGCTCTCGGCCTTGGCCTATGGCTGGGGGGCGATTCTCACCGAGTACGCCACGGTATCGGACGAGCTCACCTGGATCGGCTCGCGGGACGGCTTCCGCGAGCTCGACGTCGGCACGCTTACCAACCCGACCAACGAGTTCACCGACGCCGCGTTCCCCTTCGTGGGTCGTGCTCGCTGGATGGCGGACCTGGCGATCAAGAGGCTGTCCAAGTTCGACTCGGCCGGGACGCTCAAGAACCGCGACGACCTCGCGCGGTCCTACCTGTATGGCGCGATCGTCTACACGATGATCGCGGACATGTTCAACAACTTTCCGATCGGATCGGACATGCAGAACGCCGCGCCACCGGTCGGGAGGGACAAGATGGATTCCCTGTACACGGTCTCCATGGGCTACGCCACGCGCGGGATCGCGCTTGCCCAGAGCACGAAGAACACGGGCCTGGAGACCTCGCTCACCGCGATGCGGGCGCGCGCCCGGCACGCGAAGGACGTGTGGTCGTTGCTGCACCCCGTAGGGTCGGGAGTGCCCCACGGGAGCCCGTTCGTGAACGACGCCAGCGTGCTGACGGACGCCAGGGCGGCATTAGCCCTTGCGAGCGCCACAACAGATTGGAAATTCCGGTTCAGCTACAGCGCCACGACCGTCGACAACTACGTGGGTGCGTGGGTGAACTCGCGCCAGGAAATGCGTGTCGGCGATGCGTACATCACGAAGACGCCCGCCGACACGCTCCGGGATCCGATCACGGGCACGGTCGACCCGGAGGTCCGCCGTGCGGCGATTGAGTTCAAGGGCACGTCCGCCACCCAGTTTTACCAGCCCCTGACGGTGCTCTCGGCGCGGGAGCTGTACCTGATTCTGGCCGAGGCCGCGCTCGCCGCAGGTGACACGCTCACCGCCGCCGGGCAGTTCGCGGTGAACATCAACGCGGTGCGCTTGCTGAACTACCCCGACAGCGCGCGCTACAAGTACGACCCCGCGAATGCTGCGCAGCCGCGGCCAGTCGCGATGCTCATCTACGAGCGCAAGGCGAACCTCTTCCTCCAGAACCGCCGGCTGCACGATCTGTATCGCTTCGGGCAAACGGCGGACAAGTGGCAGATGGCGACGCCGGTCGCGGAGACGGTCAGCACGCCCGGCACGCTGTTCCCCATCACGCAGGTCGAGCTCTTGTCCAACCCGTTCTGCGTCGCCACCCCAACGGTGTGCTACTGACCGCCGCTACGCGCGGCCATGACATGAGGAGCCGCTACGCGGCCCGGGCTCCAGCCTAGTGCAGGCCCCCGCTCCCGAGCTGCTTCACCAGCTCGCCGATCACGGCCTTGGCGTCGCCGAACAGCATCCAGGTGTTGTCCTGCACGTACAGCTCGTTGTCGATGCCGGCGAAGCCCGGGTTCTTGCTGCGCTTGATGGCCAGGACCGCCTTCGCCTTGTCCGCGTCGATGATCGGCATGCCGTAGATGGGACTGCCCTTGGCGTAGCGGGCGGCTGGGTTCACGACGTCGTTCGCCCCGATGACGAGCGCCACGTCGCACTGCGGCATTTCCGGATTGATCTCCTCCATCTCGACGAGCGCGGTGTACGGGATGTCCGCCTCGGCGAGCAATACGTTCATGTGGCCCGGCATCCGCCCGGCGACCGGATGGATGGCGAATCTCACCGTGACCCCGCGCTTCGTCAGCTGGTCGTACAACTCGCGCACCTTGTGCTGGGCCTGGGCCACGGCCATGCCGTACCCGGGGATGACGACGACGAGGCTCGCCTGCTCGAGCAGCTGGGCCGCGCCCTCAACCGTCTCCTGCTTCCACGCCTTCTGCTCCCCGATCGCCGCCGTCTTCTGCACCGTGCCGAACGCGCCGAAGAGGACGTTGGTGAATGACCGGTTCATCGCGCGGCACATGATGAGGGAAAGGATCAGGCCGCTCGAGCCGTCGAGCGCGCCCGCGGTCACGAGCAGCTTGTTGTTGAGCACGAAGCCCATCGCGACCGCCGAGAGACCCGCGTAGGAGTTCAGGATGGAGATGACCGTGGGCATGTCGGCGCCGCCGATCGGGATGATGAGCAGCACGCCGAACAGCACCGCGAGCCCGACGATCGCGGAGAAGACCTGTCCCGACCAGGCGGCCGTCGGGTGCACTACAACGAGCACGCCCAGCGCCACGGCGATCACCAGTACGCCGATGTTGACGACGTTTTGTCCCGGGTAGGTGACCGGCCGCTGGGGGATCCACTTGACCTCCTGCAGCTTGCCCGCGGCCATCAGGCTCCCCGTGAACGTCAGGAACCCGAGGATCACCTCGGCGACGATGGCGCTCATCCGGAACGCCGTGAGCTGCGCCGGATTCTCACCCAGCCCGAGAAAGTATTCCGCGGTGCCCACCAGCCCAGCGGCGAGCCCGCCGAACGCGTGCGACAAGGCGGTCCGCTGCGGCACCGCGGTGAGCGGCACGAGCGAGAGCGGGACGCCGACGATGAATCCGGCGACGATCGCCAGCACGATCCAGCCGTGGTGCACGATCTCGGGTTGGAACCAGGTCGCCAGCACAGCGACGAGCATCCCCGAGACGCCCGCCACCACGGCGTGGCGGGCGGTCTTTGGGTCGTTCATCCAGTACAGCGAGAAGATGAACAGCGCCGTCGCGAGGATGGCGGCGACTTGGGCGACGGCGGACGTCATTGCTTCTTGAACATCTTGAGCATCCGGTCCGTGATCAGGAAGCCGCTGACGATGTTCGTCATGGAGGCGAACAGCGCGATCGCCCCGAGGACGCGGATCGTCTTCGGGTACTCGCCGCCCGTGACCGCGATGGACCCGACCACGGCGATCGCCGAGATCGCGTTGGTGAGCGACATGAGCGGCGTGTAGAGCAGCCGGGAGACCCGGCGGATCACGCCCAGCCCGATGAACGTCGCCAGCACGAACACGAACAGCATGGACCAGTAGTCGGCCGTCGCCGGCTCGGCCGGCGTGGCCTGGGCCGCTATCAAGCCGTCGATCATGGCTTCCGCACCTCCCCGGCGTGGGTCACGCACGTGTCGCGAATGATCTCGTCGTCGAAGTCGAGCCGCAGTGTGCCGTCCTTGATGAGCTGCGAGAGGAAACTCGAGATGTTGCGCGCGTACATCTGGCTCGCGTGGTACGGCACGGTGCTCGGCAGGTTGAGCGGCCCGAGAATGAGGACGCCGTTCCGGACGACCTCGCGCCCCGCCTCGGTCAGCTCACAGTTGCCGCCCGTCTCGACGGCGAGGTCCACGATCAGCGCGCCCGGCTTCATCGCCCGCACGGCGTCCGCCGTGATCAGGACCGGCGCCCGCTGGCCCGGGATCGCCGCCGTGGTGATCACGATGTCGGCGTCCTTCACGTGCTGCGCGATGAACGCGAGCTCGCGGCGGTGCGTTTCCTCCGACAGCTGCTTCGCGTAGCCGCCCGCGGCCTCCGCGTGCTCGCCGATCTCCAGCTCCAGGAATTTCGCCCCCAGGCTCTGCACCTGCTCCTTCACCGCAGGGCGCACATCGAACGCCGACACCACGGCGCCGAGGCGGCGCGCCGTGGCGATCGCCTGGAGCCCCGACACCCCGGCGCCCAGAACCAGCACCCGAGCCGGCGCGAGAGTGCCGGCGGCGGTCACGAGCATCGGGAAGAAGCGACCGGCCGCCACGGCCGCGAGCAGGACCGCCTTGTAGCCAGCGACGGTCGCCTGGGAGGACAGCACGTCCATGGCCTGCGCGCGCGTGATGCGGGGGAGCAACGCGAGACTGAACGCCGTCACCTGGCGGGCCGCGAGCTGGGACACGGCTTCCCGCTCGGCCGAGGGCTGAAACACCGCGACGAGCGCGATCCCCTCGCGGCACAGCCGTGTCTCCTCGCTCGAGGGCGGCTGCACCTTGAGGACCACGTCGCTCTGTCCGAAGACTTCCGCCGGGGTCGCGACCACCGTCGCCCCGGCTGCCCGGTACGCCTCATCGTCGAACGAGGCGGCCTCGCCCGCGGCTCGCTCGACGAGCACCGTCAGGCCGGATTTCGCGAGCCGCCCGGCGACGTCCGGCGTCAGGGCTACACGGCGCTCGTTGGCGACGGTCTCCTTCGGGACCCCGATCTTCATCCCTGCTCCTGAAAAAAGCCGGTGAGAGGCCGGTGAGAAGCCCAGGAAGGGGGAACGGTGGTGCGAGGACCCTTCCCCCTTCCCCGGCCTCTCACCGGCTTCTCACCCCTTAGGTAGGCTCCCCCGCTCCCGCGCCTGGGCCAGCAACCGCTCGGTAAAATCGAGCCGCTCGGCGAGCTCGCTCACCTGCGATTCCAGCAGCTGCATGCGGTCTTCGAGGTCCGTGACGCCGCGCCGGGAGCGTGGCGCCCCGCTCTCGTCCGCGCCGACCTCCCAGCGAGCGACGCGGCGGTCGTCCCCGTCCCGAAAATCTCCTGCGGCGATCACCACGACGTCGTAGAGGTACCAGATCCCGCACCCACCGAGGGTGAGGCACATCCACACCGCGCTCTGCGCCCGGCCGGTGTAGAAGCGGTGCAGGCCGAACACACCGCCCACGAGCGCGAGCCCCAGTGCGACCCCGCGCGAGCGCTCGGACACGTCGGCCCGCAGTCGGGGAGACGGCCCCGGGTCGTAGCGCAGCGGCGTGCCGGAGGTCATGTCACGAGCGGACGGCCGCGTCCACCAAGGCGTCGAGCTGCGCGCGAGACAGGACGCCAGTCTGCCGGCCCGCCGGGCGGCCTTTCCAGAACACCAGCACGGTGGGGATGGCGCGGATGTCGAAGCGCTGCGCCGTCGCCGGATTGCGGTCGGTGTCGAGCTTGGTCACCAGCACCTCCCCGGCGCGATCATGGGCGAACTCGTCGAGGATCGGCGCTACGACTTTGCAGGGGCCGCACCAGTCGGCGTAGCAGTCGACCACCACCGGCACCTCGGTGTCGGCGATCACGCGCTCGAACGTCGCATCGCCAACGGCGATCGGGCGGTCGAGGAGAATCGGCCGCTTGCATTCCCCGCAGCGCGGGCGATCGGCGAGCCGCCCGAGGTCCACGCGGTTCAGTGTGGCGCAGAATGGACAGGCTACGGTAGCCTTCTTACCGACGTCCGTCACAGACACCGGAACCTCACCTCCGCTTCGAATCTACCGCACCGCGCGCTTCCACGACGGCCTCCGCGTCGATCTCCACCAGCATCTCCGGAGCCACGAGCGCGCTCACGGCCACCATGGTACTCGCCGGCCGGATGGCGCGGAAGACCTCGCCGTGCGCCCGGCCGACCTCCTGCCAATGGGCGATGTCGGTCAGGTAGATGCGCGTCCGCACCACGTGCCGGAGCGCGGCGCCGGCCTGCCGCAGCGCGCGCTCGATGTTGCGCAGCGCCTGGACCGCCTGGGCGTATGGGTCCCCGACTCCCACAATCTTGCCGTCCGATCCTGTCGCCGTCGTGCCCGCCACGTGAACGACGGACCCCACGCGCACCGCCCGGGAGTATCCCACGATCGGCTCCCAGGGCGCCCCGCTCGAGATGTTCTGACGCGCCATGTTACCCTTTCGGCATGGCTGGAGTCTCCTTATGAAACCAACTTCCAGCGGTGGGGCGGAAATGTACACGGAGCGCGCGACGCCCGGGCCAGCGGCACCACCACCGGCGCCCGCTCATGTTCTCGCCCGCAAGGTGTGGGCGGCGTTCGCGTTCACCTTCGTCCTCTCGCGGATCCTCGTGTTCCTGATCATGTCCGGCAGGATGCCGGACATCCATTCGCATTTCCGCGGGACGCACCTGCATCACCTCAACTACGGGATCGTCCTGCTCGCCGCCGTCGGCGCCGTGCTGCTGTTTCGCCGACCCACCGGCCGGTGGCTCTCGGCGACCGCGATCCTCTACGGGGTGGGACTCGCGCTCACGTTCGACGAGTTCGGGATGTGGCTGCACCTCAACGCGGACTACTGGCAGCGGGCCAGCTTCGACGCCGTGGTGCTGATCGGCTCGCTGCTCGGCCTCGTGGCCACGGCGCCGACGCTCAAGCAGTTCCGGCCGCGGCACTGGGCGACGGCCACGGCGCTCGCGGCCGTCCTCACGGTATTCGGGGTGCTGCTGGCCGACTCCTTCCGCTACGCCGGGCACCGGCTCCAGCCGTATCTCGAGCGCGTGCGCGGCCAGCCGCTGCCCTAGAGGCGGCGGCCTCAGCGCCGGGCGGCGCGCGCCGTTCAACACAGCGACATCTGGTCGGGTTGCCCGGGGTAGCGCAGGCGCCCGTCCGCGAGCACCTGCGCATGAGGCGACAGCCGGTGGTCCCGGGGCTCCCCCGCCCCGAGGATGTGCCGGACGGCGATCCCTCGCGCCAGCAGCGCGTCCGCGATGAGCTGGCGGTGGCAGCGCCACGGCACGGCTTCGGCGCACATGACGACGACGGGCTGCGCACCGGCGAGCGCAATCAACCGCGCCACGGCCTGCTCGAACGCTGGGGTTTCCATGTGATCCGCGTAGCCGCGGAATGCAGCGCTGCGCCACGCCGTGTTGGGGGAGTCCCGGCGCGCCGGCCGGCGCCCGCCGAGGTCGGGCTCGTGCCGGTAGCCGATCCCCGCCGCGTGCAACGCGGCGGCGAGCGGCTGCTCGGCGAAGTGCGGGTGCCGGCGCGACGCCGGGTAGCGGCGCACGTCCACGACGAGCCCCACCCGGTGCGCCGCCAGCAGGGCCACGAGGGCCTCGATGCTCCGCGTCGAGTGGCCGACGGTGTAGATCACCCTCGAAGATACCCGGCTCGTCTGCTCTCACTAAGGAGCAGCACGCCGGGCCGCCGGATCATCGCAGGCTGGCCGACGTATTATTGGCAGCGTATACCGCATCCCTCACAAGGAGGACGCTATGACCGAGAAGGAGCAGTTCCTGGGAGC
>Ga0209761_1000157_pt1 | contig 37842 bp, 35 predicted proteins | sample GraSoi013_1_40cm_4_FD_185818 | JGI IMG/M metagenome (GOLD analysis project Ga0209761, IMG submission 185818) | Grasslands soil microbial communities from the Angelo Coastal Reserve, California, USA - Sample 09_25_2013_1_40cm (SPAdes) (version 2) | ecosystem: Environmental > Terrestrial > Soil >... | reverse complement strand
CATGTGGCGGCTTTCCTCGTCGTCAAAGGCAACACGATCCCCGTCGATCCGCTCTGGAGCAATGGTGAAGCGACGCACGCTCAGCGGGTGCGCCGCAGCGCGAGCGTCGTCCAGCCCTCGATCGAGGTCACGTCGGCGCCGTCGAACCCGTGGCGGCCCAGCTCGGCCTCGACGGCGGTGGCCTCGGCATCGAGCAATCCGCCGAGGACCAGGCGCCCGTCCCCAGCGACCTGGCGCGCGTACGACGGCGCCAGCCGGAGATGCGCCGACGAGAGGAGATTGGCCAGCACGAGGGGAACAGGCTCCCCGGTGACGCCGGCCGCGTCGGCGACTCGGCACGTGACCTGCCGGGTGACGCCGTTCACGGCGGCGTTCGCGCAGGCGGCGCCGACCGCGTCGGGATCCTCGTCCACCGCGAGGACGCGGGCGACGCCGAGGCGCGCCGCGGCGATGGCGAGGATTCCCGAGCCGGTGCCGAGGTCGATGGCCGACGCGGGCGCGCCGGGCCCGACGATCTTCTCGAGCTGAACGAGGCAGCCCGCGGTCGACCCGTGATGCCCGGTGCCGAAGGCTCGCGCCGGCTCGATCACGAGCGTGAGACGTCCCGGCTCACACGCGGCCGACTCCCACGGCGGGACGACCAGAAAGCGCGTGCCGATCGGAAGCGGACGAAAGTGCTCGCGCCAGGCCTCGCCCCAGTCGGCGTCAGCCAGCGCGGTGACCCTCAACGCGTCGGGTGCCGTAAAGCCGAGCGCGCGAAGGCCGTCGGTGTAGTCCCGAACGCGCGTGGCGAGTGTCGAGGCCTCCGAGCGCGCGGGAAAGAAGGCGCGAAGCGTCGGCTGACCACCCGCCACCTGCTCTTCGATCACACCGAGGGCGCCGAGCTCCCAGAGGAAATTCGTGAGGGCTTCGGCGACGTCGTCGGGAGCGGGGACGGCGAGCTCCCAGTATCCGTCGGACATCAGTCGAGCAGCTTCTTCATCCGTTCCAGGAAGGCCGAGATCAACGGCGTGCCGTGCCCCTTCGACGCCGCCTCGAAGGCCTCCAACGCCTCGCGCTGCTTGGCGTTGAGCTTCGGGGGCACCTCGAGCACCAGCCGATAGCAGGCGTCGCCCTGCCCGCGCTCGCGGAGTCGCGGCATGCCCTTGCCCCTGATCTTCAGGAGTTGATGGGGCTGACTGCCCGGCGGGATCTTGAGCTTGGCCGTGCCGTCGAGAACGGGAACGTCCAGCTCGGCACCGAGCGCGAGCTGGACGAACGTCACCGGCAGCTCGCAATAGAGATCGGCATTCTTGCGCGCGAAGAGATCGTGCTCGGCGATGCGCACCAGCACGTAGAGGTCGCCGGCCGATCCGCCCTGGAGACCGCTCGAGCCCTCGCCGCTGATCCGCATCTGCATCCCGTCCTCGATCCCGGCGGGGATCTTGATCTGGAGGAGATGCTCGCTCCGGACGCGGCCTTCACCCCGGCACTGCGCGCACGGTTTGCGATTGAGCTCGCCCTGCCCCCGGCACTTGGGACAGGTGCGGGCCACCGTGAGGAATCCCTGGGAGACCCGGACCTCGCCGCGGCCGTGGCAGACGTCGCACGTCACGGGGCGGCTGCCGGCTTCGGCGCCGGTGCCCGCGCACGTCTCGCAGACTTCCAGGCGCGGAATTTGTACCTTGGTCTCGACGCCGCGCGCAGCGTCTTCCAACGTGATCTTCAGCTCGTACTGGAGATCCTCGCCGCGCCCGGCGCGTCCCCGGCGTCCCCGGCCACCGCCGGAGAAGAAGCTCTCGAAGATGTCCTCGAACAGCGTGCCGAACCCCGCGCCGCCGAAATCGGCGCCGCCCAGGCCAGCGACGGTCCCGAAGCGATCGTAGTGGGCGCGCTTGTCGGGATCGGAGAGCACGGCGTAGGCTTCGCTGGCTTCCTTGAAGCGATCCTCGGCCTGCTTGTCACCCGGATTGCGGTCGGGGTGGTACTGCATGGCGAGCTGGCGATACGCCTTCTTCAAGTCGGCGTCGCCGGCGTTGCGGCCGACGCCGAGGATCTCGTAGTAGTCGCGCGGCACGCTTAGGCGGCGTCCTCGTCGGGCGCGACGGCCACGGCCACCTGGGCCGCGCGGAGCACGCGATCGTGCAGGAGATAGCCGGGCAGCATCTCCGCCACCACGGTGTTCGGCTTCGCGTCGGCGCTCACCACGCTCGCCGTGGCCTCGTGCCGGGTGGGATCGAAGGGCTGGCCGAGCGCCGAGTAGCGCTTGACGCCGGCCCGCTCGAGCACGCGGAGCAGCTCGCGCTGGATGAGGGAGATGCCCTCGACCACCTTGGCGGCCTCACTGTTGCCCCGGGCCGCCTCGAGGGCGCGGTCGAAATTGTCGATGATGGGAATGAGGTCGCGGAGCAGCGACTCGGTCGCGTAGCGCGTGAACTCTTCGCGGTCGCGCTGCGCCCGCCGTCGCATGTTGTCCATCTCGGCCAGGGCGCGCAGGAGCCGATCCTGCTTCTCGTCGAGCTCACGCTTCATGGCCGCGACGTCGACGACCGCGTCAGCCTGCTGCTTCGGGCCCTGGCCGGATGCCGCGTCGCTCATGACGGCAGATAGAGGTCCTGACGCACGCGAGTGAGCGCATCGGTCACCTGGCGCGCGGTCTCGGTGACCACGGAGATGACCTCCGGGTACGGCAGACGGCGGGGCCCGACGACCCCGAGGATGCCGAGCACCTGATCACGGTAGAGATAGGTCGACGTGATCAACGTGCACTCGCGCATCTCCGCGAACGGATTCTCCTCGCCGATCGTCACCCGCATGCCCTCGTCCTCGGCCAGCGTGGCCATCAGATCGGCCAGGCGCTCCTTCTGCTCGAAGGTCCTGAGCAGGCCGCGCGTCGTCTCGATGTCCCAGAACTCCGGGTGATCGAGCATGTTGATGGCGCCACTGACGTAGAGCGTGCGGCCCCGGAGCATGGCCACGATCTGCTCGGTGATGCTGCGCGCGCGTGTGTGGAGCTCGTCCAGGGGATCGGCCGGCGTCGTCTCCATCTCGATGATCTGGGTGACCGTCCGCCCACCGAAGCGGCGGGTGAGCTCGCGCCCGAGCTTTCGCACTTCGTCGGCCGGCAGCGGTGGCTCGAGGGTGAGGGGCCGCGCGGTGACCCAGCCCGAATCGGTGACGAGGACGGCGAGCGCCCGGTGCTCCTCGAGGGGCACGAGCTCCACGCGGGCGATGGTCGTCCGCTTGAGCGGCGGCGCCAGGAGCAGCCCCGTCATCTTGGTGACCGCGGAGAGGTGGTTCGACGTGCGCTCCATGTAGCTGTCGATGCCCGACCCGCGGGCGCGGGCGTCGGCCACGCGCGGGTTCGTCGACGGCTTGGGGAACGAATCGACGTAGAGGCGGTAGGCCTTGTCGGTCGGTACGCGCCCCGCACTCGCGTGGGGCTGGGCGAGATAGCCCGCCTCCTCGAGATCCGCCATGACGTTGCGGAGCGTCGCGGGCGACAGCGCGGGGAAGTGCCGGCGCGCCAGCACGCGCGACCCCACCGGCTCGGCGGTGTCGATGTACTCGCGGATGAGGGCGATCAAGACGTCGCGGTGACGCGCATCCATCCGATTTTTTGTAACAATCGGCGCTGACGAAGTCAAGATCGGCCGCCAGCGCGCCGTGGCATCAGAGCAACTCGACAAAGAGCGCGTCCGAGAGCAGGAATCCCTCTTCGCTGAGCCGCGCCCGGCCGTCGTCGACCCGCAGGAGGCCGCGCTCGCGCCACGTCTCCACGCGGCGTGCGAGGGTGGCGTCGTCGGCCGTGCGCAGGACCAGGTCCGTGGCGGGCACACCGTCGACCGTGCGCAATCCGAGGATCAGGCGCTCACCGAGCGCCTGGCGCTCGGTCAGTCGCTCGGACGTGTCGATCGGCAGCCGACGCTCTTCGACGAGGGCGCAGTAGCGCGCCAGCGGCTTCGTGTTGCCGTAACGAACGTTGCCGATGAAGCCACAGCCGCCCGGCCCGGCCGCGAGGTACTCGCCGCGTCGCCAGTAGATCTGGTTGTGGCGAGAGCGAGAGCCCGGTCGCGCCCAGTTCGAGATCTCGTAGTGCTCGAAACCGCGCGCGCCGGCCGCGTCGCAGAGCCCGCGGTACTGCGCGACCGTGGTCTCTTCGGCGGGGACCCGGGGCGCGCCGGTCGCGCCCCAGAGGCTTCCGCTTTCGAGCGTGAGGCCGTACGCCGACAGGTGATCGGGCTGCCAGTCGAGCACGCCGGCGAGGCCGCGGCGCCAGCCCGCGACATCGAGGCCGGGCAGGCCGTACATCAGGTCGACGCTGACGTTGCCGAAGCCGGCCTCGCGAGCCGCCCCGAAGGCGGCGCGGGCGCCGCGAGCGTCGTGGAGCCGGCCGAGGACGGGCAGGATCGAATCGTCGAGCGATTGCACCCCCAGGCTCACGCGATTGACGCCGGCGGCCCGATAGGCGACGAGCTTGTCGTGCATGACGCTTTCCGGGTTGCACTCGACGGTGATCTCGACCTCCGCGGCGACGGCAAAGCCGTCACGGATCGCATCGAGGATCTCCGCGACCTCGTCGGGCTCGAGCAGCGAGGGCGTGCCGCCACCGAGGAACACCGTCGCGATCTCCGGCCGCCGTCCGTTCAACGGCGCCGCTCGGAGCAGCTCGATCTCGGTGACGGCGCTCCGGACGTAACGCTCCACGCTCGCCCGATCCTCGAGCGGCGCCGTATTGAAGGAGCAGTAGTAGCACCGCTTCCTGCAGAACGGCACGTGAACATAAAACCCCAGCTCGGCGGACGTTGGAGTCGCCTCCGCCAGCGCCCCGAACGGTGACGCCTCGGGAAATGTTTCTGTGGCCGAGGTCGCGGGCAGGGGTGTGGGTGACCCCGCGAGACCCGTTTCCGGGACGCTGGGCGGCGCCGGGCGCCTGAGATGGGAGGACGTCAATGTGTTCATCGCCTCGCGCTCGTGGTCTCGCAGGGGTCGCCCACGCCCCTGCCCGGAGACCACGACTACGGGATGTACTTTCCGAGGCGCCACCAGCGGAGCCAGTGGCGATCGCTGTCCCACGACCAGTAGATGAGGAAGGCCTTGCCCTTGATCTTCTCCCGCTTCACGAATCCCCAGTACCGGCTGTCCTGCGAGTTGTCGCGGTTGTCGCCCATCACGAAGTAGGAGTCGGCCGGGACGCGCGTCATCTCACAGCCGTAGGCGTACCCGCAGTACGCCTGACCGCTGTGGGCGAACGGCGGCGGTCCGGGCTTGACGTAGGGCTCGACCAGGCGATGGCCGTTGACGTAGACATCGTGGCCGCGGATCTGGACCTGATCGCCCGGCGTGGCCACGATGCGCTTGATGAAGTCCCGCTTCTCGTCCTGGGGATACTTGAACACGATGATGTCGCCGCGGTGGGGGCTCCGCAGGCCGGGCAGCCGCCATTCCGTGAACGGGAGCTCGGGACCATAGAGGAACTTGTTCACGAGGATGTAATCGCCCACGAGCAGCGTGTCCATCATCGAGCCGGACGGGATCGTGAAAGCCTGGACCACGAGCGTGCGGATGACGAGGGCGAGCAGCACGGCGATGACGATCGCCTCGCCGTACTCGCGGATGAGCGACTTGCGGGGCCGCTTGGACACGGTCCCGGTTGCGGTCTGACCATCGGTCTCGGGGGTCCCGGGAACGGGGACGCGTACGTTCGCGGCCTGGAACTCCGCCTTGCGGTCGTCCACCATCAGCTCTTCAGCACGGTCAGGAACGCTTCCTGCGGGACTTCCACACGCCCGACTTGCTTCATGCGTTTCTTGCCTTCCTTCTGTTTCTCGAGCAGTTTCCGCTTGCGCGTGATGTCGCCACCATAGCACTTGGCGGTGACGTTCTTGCCCATCGCCTTCACCGTCTCGCGCGCGATCACGCGACTGCCGATGGCCGCCTGGATGGCGACCTCGTAGAGCTGACGGGGAATCACGCCCCGCAGCTTCTCGACGAGCGCCTTGCCGCGCTCGTAGGCCTTGTCGCGATGGACGATGGTGGAGAGCGCGTCGACCGGATCGCCGTTGAGGAGGATGTCGAGCTTGACCAGATCGGACGGCCGGAAGTCGGCGAACTCGTAGTCGAACGAGGCATAGCCCTTGGAGATCGACTTCAGCTTATCGTAAAAGTCCACCACGATCTCGGCCAGCGGGAAGTCGAACCGGATGTGCACGCGCTTGCCCAGGTACTCGAGGCTCTTGTGCTCCCCGCGCTTCTCCTGGGCCAGCTTGTAGATCGCCGTCATGAACTCGGTCGGCACGTAGACGGAGGAGTTCACGTACGGCTCCTCCATCTGCTCGATGCGGTCCGGCGTGGGCAGCTTCGACGGATTGTCGATGTCGAGCACGTCGCCGGCCGTCGTCAGGATCCGGTACTGCACGGAGGGCGCGGTGACGATGAGCGAGAGGTCGAACTCGCGCTCCAGGCGCTCCTGGACGATCTCCATGTGCAGCATGCCGAGGAACCCGCAGCGGAAGCCATAGCCGAGGGCCATCGACGTTTCCGGCTCGAAGGTGAATGCGGGATCGTTCAGGCGCAGCTTCTCCAGTGCGTCGCGCAGCGCTTCATAATCTGTGTCCTCGATCGGGTACAGACCGGCGAAGACCATCGGCTTGGCGTCGCGGTAGCCGGGAAACGCCTCCGCCGTCGGCCGCAACGCCTCGGTGATCGTGTCGCCGACCTTGGCGTCGGCCACGCGCTTGATCGACGCCGTGATGTAGCCGACCTGGCCGGCGGAAAGCTCCTCGACCGGCCGCATGTCGGGACTGAAGACCCCGACCTGCTGGACGTCGTAGACCCGCCCGTTCGACATCAAGAGGATGCGCGTGCCCGGCCGGACACGGCCGTCGCGAAGCCGCACGTAGATGACGACCCCCTGGTAGGAATCGTAGAACGAGTCGAAGACGAGTGCCTTGAGCGGCGCGTCGGGATCACCTTGGGGTGGCGGGATGCGCCGCACGATCGCTTCGAGCACCTCGGGCACGCCGGTGCCGTGCTTGGCCGAGATGGCCAGCGCCTCGCTCCCGTCGAGGTCGAGCACCTCGGTGATCTGGTCGCGCGTGCCGTCGGCGTCGGCGGCCGGCAGATCGATCTTGTTGATGATCGGGATGATGTAGAGCCCGGCGTCGGCGGCCAGATAGTAGTTGGCGAGCGTCTGGGCCTCGATGCCCTGGGAGGCGTCGACGATCAGGATGGCGCCCTCGCAGGCGGCCAGCGCGCGCGACACCTCGTAGGAGAAGTCCACGTGGCCCGGTGTGTCGATCAAATTGAGCGTGTACTCGGCGCCGTCCCGCGCCCGGTAGAGCAGCCGCACGGTGTGGGCCTTGATCGTGATGCCGCGCTCGCGTTCGAGATCCATCGAGTCGAGGACCTGATCGACGGCTTTCTTGGCGTCCATCGTCCCGGTCAGCGCGAGCAGTCGATCCGCCAGCGTGGACTTGCCGTGATCGATGTGCGCGACGATCGAAAAATTCCTGATCCGCGCCAGTGTCATAACGTCCCAGTCTAGCACGCCGCCGTCGGCGGCCCGGCCTCAGACACCCAGCCGCGCACGGTCGGCGACGACCGCACCCGGCTCGAGAACCACGTCGGCGCCGATTTCCGCGTGAGCCCCGATGTGGGCATCGGTGGCGACGACACAGTTGGTCAGACGTGCGCCTTCGCCCACGCACACGCCTTCCCAGAGCACGGCGTTCTCCACGTGGGCCCCGGCGCCGATCCGACAGCCGGAGCCCAGCACGGCGCGCGGACCGACGCGGGCACCGCGGCCGATCTCGACGCCGTCGCCCACGACGGCCGGGCCGGTGATCCGGTCCGTGGACCCGCACACCGCGGATTCCAGCCACGCGCCGTCGTGACGCTCGCCGGGCGGCATGAGCGTCGTCCGCACGCGGCCGTCGAGCAGGTCCATCTGGGCCGCGCGGTAGGCGCTCGGGCTGCCGATGTCGCGCCAGTACGCCGGGGTCGTGAAGCCGAACGACGGCACGCCCTCGGCGATGAGCTGCGGGAAGAACTCGCGTTCGATCGACACCGGGCGTCCCGCCGGCATCCGGCGGAGCAACTCGGCGTCGACGAGATAGATGCCCGCGTTGATCATGTTGGTCGTGATCGGCTCATCGGCGGTCGGCTTCTCGCGGAAGCGCAGGAGCCGTCCCGCGGCATCGGTCTCGACCAGTCCGTAGGCGCGCGGGTCGGCGACCGGGACGAGGAAGATCGTCGCGCGGGAGCCGTTGGCCTGGTGGAAGCGGCGCATCACGGTGAGGTCGGCATCGGTGAGGACGTCACCGTTCAACACGAACACGGTTCCCCGCATCAGGTCGACGGCGTTGCGTACGCCGCCCCCGGTGCCGAGTGGCTCCGTCTCGATCACGTAGCGCAGGTGTACGCCGAGGTGCTCGGCGTGGCCGAGTGCTTCGCGGACGTCGTCCACGCGGTACGAGCAGGCGAGGATGACATCGGTGACGCCGTGGTCGCGGAGCAGCGCGAGCTGGTACGCGAGGAACGGACGATTCAACAAGGGCACGACGGGCTTGGCGCGCGCCAGCGTCAGCGGGCGCAGGCGTGTGCCCTGACCACCGGCGAGGATGACGGCCTGAGTGGCGTCGGCGCCGCTCACGGATTCCAGGGTTGCGCCTCTTCGATCAGCATCACCGGAATGCCGTCACGGATCGGATAGGCCTTGCGGCAGGCCGGGCAGATGATGCGCGTCTCTTCGAATCTCAGATCGCCCTTGCACGCGGGGCAGACCAGGATGGCCTTGAGCTCTTCGTCGATCACGCGCTCACCTCCTCTCCGCATTGCGCTTGAACCAGGCGAGTGTCCGGGCCAGGCCGTCGTCGAGCACCGTGCCCGGCGTCCATCCGAGGATGGTCTTCGCCCGTGTGGCGTCGAGCACGCTCCGCCGCTGCTCACCCTCACGCGCGGGTGCGTTCCGGGACGCCGCGCCGACCCCGGCGAGCTTCGCCAGCCGCCGGTACAGCTCGTTGACCGTGGTCTCGAGGCCCGTGCCGATGTTCGCGATGCCGGTCGCCGCATGACGGCTGAGCGCGCGCGCGATCGCGTCGGCCACGTCCTCGACGAAGACGTAGTCGCGCGTCTGGTCGCCGTCGCCGTAGACGAGACACGGCTCGCCGGCGAGCAACCGATGACAGAAGATCGCGATGACGCCGGCCTCGCCGTGAGGATTCTGGCGTGGGCCGTAGACGTTGGCCAGGCGAAGCGCGAGCGTCGTGCCCCCCGACAGTCCCGTCCAGCACTCGAGGTAGCGTTCGGCGGCGACCTTCGAGACTCCGTAGGGCGATGTGGCCCGGGCCGGGTGATCTTCCGGCGTGGGCAGGACGTCGGTATCGCCGTAAGCGGCGCCACCGGTCGACGTGTACACGATGCGGCGGACGCCCGCGCGCCGCGCCGCCTCCAGGACGTTTGCGGTGCCGACGACGTTCACTCCCGCGTCGAAGGCGGGATCGGCGACGGAGCGCGCGACGGCGGCCTGGGCGGCCGTGTGGACCACCGCGTCGGGTCGCTCCGCGGCCACGATGGAGCCGAGTTGCGGGCTCCGGATGTCGCCGACGTGCAGCGTGGCGGCCGGGCTCACGTTGGCGCGTCGGCCCGAGCTGAGATTGTCGACGATGGCGACGCGATGGCCATCGGCGAGCAGACGGTCCACCACGTGAGAACCGATGAAGCCAGCGCCTCCGGTGACGAGGATCTTCACGCTCCGAGTTTCCGGCGAAACCACTCGAGCGTCAGTCGAAGGCCTTCTTCGGCGTCGACGCGAGGCTCCCAGCCCAGGAGCGCCCGCGCCCGCGAGATGTCGGGCTGGCGGACCTTGGGATCGTCGACGGGCAGCGGCCGGAACACGATCTCACTCTGGGACGACGTCAGGCGAATGATCCACTTGGCCAGATCGAGGAGCGTCATCTCCTGGGGATTGCCGATGTTCACCGGATCGTGGACCGCGCTGTTCATCAGCCGCCAGAGGCCTTCGATGAGGTCGTCGATGTACTGGAACGAGCGAGTCTGGGAGCCGTCACCGAAGACGGTGAGCGGCTTGCCGGTGAGGGCCTGGGACATGAACGCCGGAATCGCGCGGCCGTCGTTCAGTCTCATCCTGGGGCCGAACGTGTTGAAGATCCTGACGATGCGGGTGTCCACGCCGTGGGCGCGATGGTACGCCATCGTGATGGCCTCGGCGTAGCGCTTGGCCTCGTCGTACACACCGCGCGGGCCGATCGGGTTGACGTTGCCCCAGTAGTCCTCGCGCTGGGGGTGCACGAGCGGATCGCCGTAGACCTCGGACGTCGACGCCAGGAGAAAGCGCGCGTTCTTCGCTTTGGCCAGGCCGAGCCCGCGGTAGGTGCCGAGGGCGCCGACCTTCAGGGTCTGGATCGGCAGCTCGAGATAGTCGACGGGCGACGCCGGGCTGGCGAAGTGAAGGATCTGGTCGACGGGACCGTCGACGCCGATGTACTCGGTGACGTCGTGCCGCACGAACGCGAAGCCGGGCCGGCCGCGCAGGTGCTCGATGTTCTCGACCGTGCCCGTGATGAGGTTGTCCATGCAGACGACCTCGGCGCCCCGACCGAGGAGGAACTCGCAGAGATGCGAGCCGATGAAGCCGGCCCCGCCGGTGACCAGGACTCGCATCGCGTCAGGCGGGCAGGACGGAACGGCGGCCGATCGAGTGGTATTCGAAGCCGAGCCGGCGCATGCGCTCGGGCTCCCAGGCATTGCGTCCGTCGAACACGACGGGCCGGCGCATCAGGGCGCGCACCCGCTCGAGGTTCAGGAACTTGAACTCGTTCCACTCGGTCACGAGCGCGAGCGCATCGGCGCCGGTGGCGGCCTCGTAGGCGGAGTCGCAATAGGTGACGTCGGCCGGCAGCTCCCGGCGCGCGTTGGGAATCGCGACGGGATCGTACGCGCGGATCCGCGCCCCGAGGCCGCGGAGCCGGCTGATGACCTCGACGCTCTTCGCCTCGCGCATGTCGTCGGTATTGGGCTTGAAGGCCAGGCCCAGCACGGCGATCACCCGGTCGTCGAGCGGCGACAGCGCCTTGGTGATCATGGCCACGAAGTGCTCGGCGCGCTCGCGGTTGACGTCGATGGCCGCGCGCAGCAGCCGGAAATCGTAGCCGAGCGTGGCCGCGGTGTGGACGAGCGAGTCGCTGTCCTTCGGGAAGCAGCTCCCGCCGTAGCCGAGGCCCGCCTGGAGGAACGCGTGACCGATGCGGGCATCGAGGCCGACCGCCTTGATGACCTGGGTGACGTCGGCGCCGGCCAGCTCACAGATGTTGGCGATCGCGTTGATGAAGGAGATCTTGGTCGAGAGGAACGCGTTGGACGCGTACTTGATCATCTCGGCCGAGGGCACGTCGGTGATGATCATCGGCCGCTCGAGCGGCGCATAGAGCTCGAGCAGCGTCATGGCGACCTGCTGATTGGGCGCACCGATCACGATACGATCGGGCCTGAGCGTGTCCTCGATGGCCGAGCCCTCACGCAGGAACTCCGGGTTGGACACCACGTCGAAGGGTACCCGCTGGCGCTGGTGGCGCGCGATGACGTCGCGGACGAAATCGCCCGTTCCCACCGGGACCGTCGATTTGTTCACGATCACGGTGTACTTCTCCATCGCCCTGCCGATGGCGGCGGCCACTTGCTCGACCGCGCCGAGATCGGTCTCGCCGTCGGCCTTGGGAGGTGTACCGACCGTGATGAAGATGATCAGCGCGCGTCGGACGGCGGCGGCGAGGTCCGTGGTGAAGGCGAGGCGGGCGTCCGCGACGTTCCGGCCGACCATCTCCTCGAGCCCCGGCTCGTAGATGGGCATCTTGCCGGCCTGGAGGGCGGCCACCTTTTCGGGCTGGTTGTCGACACAGAGAACGTCGTTACCGAGGTCGGCGAAGACGGCGCCTGTCACAAGACCCACATAGCCCGTCCCCACCACGCAGATATTCATGCCGGGAATTCATCATACCAGGATGGGTAGAAAAGGAGCGCCGATTGGAAAGTTGACGCAACGACCGGGACGGGCGAATCAGGCCGCGAACGGCCCGTCGTCCCCGCTGTCGGGCCCGGGGATCCCGTCCTCGAACTGCTCCCGCGCGTCACGCATGGCGTCGCTCAACGAGTCGAAGCGGCCGGAGATCGTGATGGTATTGCTGCTCTCGTCGCGGGCTTTCCACATCCATTCTCGGCGACTGCGGCCGACCGGCACGAACTGCACCTTCATTCCGTCCACGTCCCTGCTCCTTCCGCCCGACTCGCTGGGAGGCTCGGGCTGCAGGAGACGGAGTGCAATCGCAGTGCCACGGAGAGCGGGTAACACTGGCCGGCTCCGTGTGAATGGTAGGCCTTACTCTGAGTACTCGGGGCCATCGTCGGGCTCGGCGGCGCACCACCGGAAGAACACCACCGTGAAGGCGATCAGGGGGACGATTCCCGCGGGAACCCACATCAGAATTCCGCCCAGGCGCTGATCCTCGAGCGGTGTGGTGCTCGCCGTCGGGTACACGACCACCTCGGCCCCGGTGATCATCGCGGCCACGACGGTCATCGGAACGCCGAAGGCGAAGAGGTAGAGGATCTGGGCTGCGTAGGGCAGCGCGGGCACTCGCTGTGACGGGCTCAGCACCGGCCACCAGGCGATGACTGCGACCGCCAGCATCGTCGCGTGAGCGGCGATGTGCCAGAGCGGTGACTCGATCGTGAGCGCGTAGGGACCCGGCACGTGCCACGCGACGAGGGCGGTGGCGTACAGCATGAGAGCAGTCACCGGCGTCGTGGCTCTGGCCACGAGCGCGCGCACGGCTCGGCGCGTGAGCAGGGCGTCGATGAGCTCGGCCGGCATGCCGGCGAGCAGGCACGGGGCGGCGATGAGGATCAGGACGAGGTGTTGCGTCATGTGCGCGCTGACCAGCGAGCGCTCGGCGAGGTCGTGGAGCGGCCCGTTCAGCGCGGCCGTGAGCGCCAGCAGACCGCCGAGAAACGTGGCCGCCCGGCCGCGTGGCAGAGGCAACTGCGCGCGCCGGCAGCCGGCCAGCCAGGCGGCGCCGAGGCCGGCGACGAGCGCAAGCGACTCGGGATGAATCATCGGCCGAACACCAGGAACGCGCCCGTCAGCGTCGCCAGTGCGATGGCGAGGAGGACCGCGATGATCAACGGCCCGAGGAACAGGAGCTTCAGCGGCCGCGGATCGTAGCGCAGGTGCATGAAGAAGAGCGCGACCAGGGCGAATTTCGCCGTGGCCATCACGATGAGCAGCGGAATCAGGATCGGCGTGAGCCGGCGGATATAGATGACGCCGACCTCGAGCGCCGTGATGATCGTCAGGAGAATGGCGACCTTCACGTAGGTCGCGACCGATGCCGGCGCCTGATCGTGAGCCATCACGGCACCAGATAGACGAGTGTGAAGATGACGATCCAGACGATGTCGACGAAGTGCCAGTAGAGCCCGGCGATCTCGACCTTGACGCTGTCGGCCACGCCGAGCCGGCCGCGCAGGTCGAGGACGAGCAGCGTCACCAGCCACAGCACGCCGAGGGCGACGTGCGCGCCGTGGAATCCCGTGAGCACGAAGAACGTCGAGCCGAAGAGGTTCTGCTGGAGCGTGAGGCCCTCGTGCACGAACGACGTGAACTCGTACGCCTGGAAGCCGAGGAAGATCAGCCCGAAGAACGCCGTGCCGGCCAGCCAGAGGCGCGATTGCCTGCGATCACCTCGTTGCACGGCGGCCAGCGCCAGCACCATGAGGAGGCTCGACATCAGCAGATCGAAGGTGCTGGCGCTCGTGATCGGAATGTTGAGGATCTCGTGCGGATGGGGCCCGACGACGCTTCTCCCCTTGTAGGCGATGTAGGTCGCGATCAACGTGCCGAAGAAGAGGCACTCCGAGCCGATGAACGTCCAGATCCCGACCTTGCGGTGGTCGATGCCGAGGACTCCCACCTGGTGCTCGTGGGCGGGATTGCGATGGTGCTCTAGCGCGAAGCTGATCGCGGCCCAGAGCGCGAGCAGGCCGCCCAGGATGACCCAGGCCAGGTGCACGAGTGCCCCCACCGCCGCGACGAAGACGCCGCACGCCAGGACGATCGGCCAGTGCGACGGCGCCGGCAGATGGATGCCGTGCTCGGCCACCGGTGGCGCCAGGGGCGTCCGCTGCGGGCCGTGCTTCTCGCGCCAGAACGAATCGCGCCCGTACACCGGGGGAATCGCGTCGAAGTTGTGGGCGGGTGGCGGTGACGACGTTCGCCATTCGAGCGTTCGCCCATCCCAGGGGTCACCGGGCGCCGTCGCCGGCGTCCGGAGACTCCGGACGGCGTTGACCATGAAGAGCAGGATGCCGAGCCCGATGCCGAACGCCCCGACCGAGGAGACGAAGTTCCACAGGTCCCAGCCGGCCCCGGCTCGATAGGTGTAGATCCGGCGCGGCATGCCGACCGCGCCGAGGTAGTGCTGGGGAAAGAACGTCAGGTTGAAGGCGACGAAGATCAGCCAGAACTGCAGCCGCCCCAGCCGCTCGTCGAGGAGGCGGCCGGTGATCTTCGGCCACCAATAATAGGCGCCCGCCAGGAGCCCGAAGAGGCTGCCGCCGATCAGCACGTAGTGCAGGTGCGCCACGACGAAATACGTGTCCGTCTGCTGGAGGTCCACCGGCGGCGACGAGTGCATGATGCCGCTGAGCCCGCCGATCGTGAACGTGGCGATCAGCCCGGCGGCGAAGTGCAGCGCCGTCGTGCCGTGGATGCGTCCGCCCCACAGCGTGGCCAGCCAGTTGAAGATCTTCACGCCGGTCGGGATCGCGATCAGCATGGTCGCGATCGCGAAGGCAGAGTCGGCGACGGGGCCCATGCCGGCGGCGAACATGTGGTGACCCCACACGCCGAAGCCGAAGAACCCGATGAGCACGCCGGAGTAGATGACGACGGGCGCGCCGAACAACGGCTTGCGCGCGAAGGTGGGCAGGACCTCGGAGACGATGCCGAACGCGGGCAGGATCAGGATGTAGACCTCGGGGTGCCCGAAGGTCCAGAACAGGTGTTGCCACAGATGGAGGTCGCCGCCCTCGGCCACGTCGTAGAAGTGCGTCCCGAAGAAGCGGTCGAACATCAGGAAGATGAGCGCGCACGTGATCGGGGGGAAGGCGAGCAGGACGAGGAATTGCACGACCAGGGTCATCCAGGTGAAGAGCGGCATCCGCATGAAGCTCAGACCGGGCGCCCGAACGTTCAGGATCGTCACGATGAAATTCACGGCGGCGAGGATCGACGACGCGCCCAACACTTGAAGACTGAGCGTCCAGAAATCCACGCCCAGGTTCGGTGAGTATTCACGCCGGGTGAGGTTGGCGTATGCGAACCAGCCGACGGCGGGCGGGGTGCCGGCCAGGAAGCTCGTGTGCAGCAGGATCCCGCCGGCCAGGAACATCCAGAAGGAGAGCGCGTTGAGACGCGGGAAGGCGACGTCGCGGGCGCCGATCTGGAGCGGGACCATGTAATTGAAGAACGCGGACCCGAACGGCATGATGGCCAGGAACACCATCGTGGTGCCGTGCATCGTGAACAGCTCGTTGTAGGTGTCCGCAGTGACCAGCGTCAGGCCCGGACGCGCGAGCTGCGCGCGGATGATCAACGCCTCGACGCCCCCGATGAGGAAGAAGACGAAGGCGCTCACGCCGTAGAGAATCCCGATCCGCTTGTGGTCGGTCGTCGTCAGCCACGACCCCAGGATCGTCGTCGTGGGGACCGCGAGCCCGGCGTGCGGATGGGCGGATCGAGGTGCGGGGTGGCTGCCGACGTATTCCGGATTCATGACCTTCGACGCGCGTCTATTTCAGACTGGTCAGGTAGGTCGCGAGCGCGCGGGCGTCGGCCTCGCCGAGCCCGAGATTCGGCATCTTCACCCCGGGCTTGATCCGCTCGGGCGCCCGCAGCCACGCGGCGAGATTCTCGGGCGTGTTCGGCAGCAGACCGGCCGCGATGGTGCGGCGGCTCCCGACGTGGGTGAGATCGGGGCCGATCACGCCGCCCGACACTCCCTGGATCGTGTGGCAGCCGACGCAGGCGAGCCTCGCGTAGATCGCTTGGCCTTCGGCCGCGGGGCCGGCCGACTCGCCGGGCGGTGCCTTCTGCGCCTCCACCCAGCGCTCGAATTCCCCAGGCGTCTCCGCGACGAGCCGGATCCGCATGTTCGCGTGGGACGCGCCGCAGAACTCGGCGCACTGTCCATCGTAGACTCCGGGCGTGTCGACGACGAACCACATCTGGTTGTGGCGCCCCGGCACGACGTCGCGCTTGCCACCGATGGGTGGCACCCAGAACGAGTGGATCACGTCGGGCCCTTCCAGGTGCAACACGACCGCCTGGCCGATCGGGAGGTGAAGCTCGTTGGCGGTGACGACGCCGAGCGCGGGATAGCGGAACTCCCACCACCACTGCCAGCCCCGCACTTCGACGTCGAGCGCGCCGGGCGCCGCCCGGCCCTGGGTCCGGAAGATCACCTGGATCGTCGGGATAGCGATGATCAGCAAGATGAGCGCGGGCGCGATCGTCCAGCCGATCTCGAGCAGTGAGTGACCGCGCGTCTGCGCGGCCGGCGCCGCGCCGGGTCGGTCGCGATAGCGAACGAGCACCCACGCGAGCAGGACGAACACCACGACCGCGATGATCGCCGTCGCCCACGTGACGATGGCGTACACGTACAGGATCTCGCGGCCGAAATCGGAGCGCGGGGCGAGGCTCGACTGGGGGCCGTCCCAAGCGCACCCGCCGGTGAGGAGGGCCACGGCCGCGGTGAGCGCGAAACGACGCGAGCACGCTCCGGCGTTCACACCGCGGACGTTACCGCCGGCGTTTGACCACTGCAACTGCTCGACGACGGACGCCGCGAGCTAGGCGCGGGCGAGCGTCAGCAGCGTGTGCAGGAGGGTGTTGGCGCCCCGCTCGATGGCGTCCCAGTCGCTCATCTCGTCGACGCGATGGCTGCGCCCGCCCTTCGACGGGATGAAGAGCATGCCCATGTCGGTGATGGCGGCCAGGTTCTGCGCATCGTGGCCGGCGGCCGAGTACATCCGCTGGCTCGTCAGTCCGAGCGAGCGGCAGGCTGCTTCGATGCTGGCCTGGACGCGCGGCGCGGCCAGCGCCGGGACGGTGGCCGACATCGGCACGACGTCCACCGCGATCTGGCGCTCGCGGGCGACCGAGTCGGCCAGCCCCCGGCACTCCTGCCACAGCCGCTCGAGCACCGCGACGTCGGGATCCCGCATCTCGTGCACGAGCTCGGCGCGACCCGGCACGATGTTGGACGCGCCCGGGTGGACGTGAACGACCCCGATGTTGGTGACGCTGCGGTTCGTCCCGCGCGTCACGACGTGCTCGCGCGCGCGAAGCGCGTAGTCGGCGGCGGCCAGGAACGCGTCGCGCCGGCGCTCCATGGGCGTCGTGCCGGCGTGGTCGGCCTGGCCACGGAAGACGATGCGGGAGCGCCGGACGCCGACGATCGCCTCCACGACGCCGATCTGCACCCCCGATTCCTCGAGCCGCGGGCCCTGCTCGATGTGCAGCTCGACGTACGCGGCGACCGAGCCGGCTGGCGCTTTCGCTTCCGGCGCACGACGGGCGTCGAAGCCAGCACGCGCCATCACGTCGGCCAATCGCTCGCCGTCCACCGCGGCCATGTCGACGACGCTCGCGCCGTCGAGCTTGCCGCAGAATGCGCGCGACCCGAACAGGCTGCCGTAGCGGCCCTCCTCGTCGGTCCAGGCCGCGACGGCGAGGGGGCGTTGGTGCGCCGTCTTCGTCTCGGCGAGGACTTCGAGGCATTCGAGACCGGCGATGACGCCGAGCGCGCCATCGAGCATGCCGCCTTCGGGCACCGTATCGATGTGGGATCCAGTCAGAACGGCCGGGCGGTCACTCGCTAGTGCCGTTGCACCAAGGCTCCCGAACGTGTTTCCGGCGGGATCGACCCAGGTGGCCAGGCCCGCGCCTCGCATCTCGGTGATCAGCCACGCCCGGGCTTCCTCGTGCTGAGGGCTCCAGGCCGGCCGGGTGACGCCACCGCCCAGTAATCCGCCAAATCGAGAGAGGGCGACCAGACGGCGTTGAAGTCGCGTCAACGACACCGAAAGCATGGGGCGCCGAGTATAACCCTTGACTAAGTCGGAGAGCGCTCCCTAGAATGAATCGCGGTTCAGTTGGTCTGTCTCACCTTCCAGGAGGCGATTTTGGACTTCTCGCTCACTCCCGAACAGGACGCGTTTCGCGAGCAGGTCCGCGCGTGGCTCAAAGAGAACATTCCGCGTGACTGGTCCCGTCGCGTCATGGCCAGCGCGGAGGTTCCTCGACCCGAGGCGTATCAGTTTCTTCGCGACTGGCAGCGCACGCTCTACGACGCGGGGTTCGTCGGACTGACGTGGCCCAAGGAGTACGGCGGGCGTGGCCTCACCTTCATGGAGGAGCTGATCCTCCACGAGGAGATGGCGTTGGCCAAGGCGCCGCAGATCCTGAACATCCTCGGCGTCGGCATGGCCGGGCCGACGATCATCGCCTACGGGACCGAGGAGCAGAAGAAGCGTTATCCGGCCAAGATCCTCTCCTGCGAAGAGATCTGGTGCCAGGGGTATTCGGAGCCGAACGCCGGGTCCGATCTCGCGTCGCTCCAGACTCGTGCGGTGAAAGACGGCGAGTACTGGGTGATCAACGGGCAGAAGGTGTGGACGTCGCTGGCCCATGTCTCCGATCGCATGATGCTGCTGGCGCGGACTGATCCCGACGCGCCGAGGCACAAGGGCATCACGTACTTCCTGCTCGACATGCGCTTGCCCGGCGTGACGGTGAAGCCGCTCAAGCAGATCACGGGCGATCCCGAGTTCAACGAAGTCTTCTTCGACAACGTGCGCGTCCACGAGTCCGAGATCCTCGGCGGCCTCAACAACGGCTGGCAGGTCGGGCTCACCACGCTGATGTACGAGCGCCTGGCGCTGGGATTCGGGCTCCAGGTGCGGCTGCGCATCGCGCTCGACGGCCTCATCGAGCTGGCTCGGCGCATGGAGAAGGAAGGCCGCGTCCTCACCAAGGACCCCGTGATGCGGCAGAAGATCGCCCAGCTCTGGATCGATACCGAGTGCCTCAAGTACCTCGGGGCGCGGGCGATCACCAAGCTCCTCAAGGGCGAGATCCCCGGTCCCGAGGCGTCCACCGGAAAGATGATCTGGGTGGAGACCCATCAGAAGCTGCAAGAGCTGGCCATGGAGATCGAAGGCCCGTACTCGCAGCTCGTGCGCGGCTCGGACTGGGCGGTCGAAAGCGGGGTCTGGCAGTACACGTTCCTCCGCTCGCGGGCCAACTCGATCGAGGGCGGTACCACCGAGGTCCAGAAGAACATCATCGGTGAGCGCATTCTCGGCTTACCGAAGGGCTAGGAGAGCGTTTCCATGGATTTTGGCTTCAGCGAAGAGCAGGAGATGCTCCGCGCCTCGGCGCGGAAGTTCTTCGAGAACGAGTGCACCTCCACGGTCGTGCGGCAGCGGATGGAGGAGCCGGCGGGCGTCACCGATGACTTCTGGACCAAGCTCGCCGAGCAGGGGTGGCTTGGCCTCGTCTATCCCGAGGAGTTCGGCGGTGTCGGCCTCGGCTTCGTCGACCTGACCGTGCTCATGGAAGAGATGGGCCGCGTCGTCATGCCCGGTCCGTTCCTCGCGACGCTCCTCGGTGGCCTGGCCATCCTCGAAGCGGGCTCGGCCGAGCAGAAGAAGCAGTGGCTGCCGCGGCTCGCCGACGGCAAGGCCAAGGCCGCGCTGGCCTGGACCGAGCCGAGCGCGCGCTGGGACGCCGCTGGCGTCGCCACCACGGCCAAGCCGACGGCCGATGGCTGGCTGCTCTCGGGCACCAAGCTGTTCGTCCTCGATGCCCACATCGCGGACGTCACCGCGGTCGTCGCGCGCACGGCCGAGAACAAAGCCGGCCAGCCAGGCCTCTCGCTCTTTCTCGTCCCCAAGGGAACCCCCGGCTTCGAGCCCAAGCTGCTGCCGACGATGGACCAGACGCGCAAGCTCTGCGAGGTGGTCCTGCGCGACGTGCGCCTGCCGGGCTCGGCGCTGCTCGGTGCCAAGGATGGCGCGTCGGCGCCACTCAGCCGCGTGCTCGAGCGCGCGACCGTGGCGCTCTGCGCCGAGATGTGCGGCGGTGCCCAGAAGGTCCTCGAGATGACGACGGAGTACGCGAAGATCCGCGTCGCCTTCAACCGTCCGATCGGGTCCTACCAGGGCGTCAAGCATCGCGCCGCCGACATGCTCGTGGACGTGGAGAACGCCAAGTCGCTGACATACTACGCGGCCTGGGCCGTCGACGAGAACGTTCCGGATTCGGCGCTGGCGGTCTCGATGGCCAAGGCCTACGCGTCCGACGCGTTCCGCCGCGTCTCGGCCGCGGGCATCCAGCTCCACGGTGGCATCGGCTTCACGTGGGAGCACGACCTGCATCTCTATTTCAAGCGCGCCAAGTCGTCGGAATTCACGTTCGGCGACGCCACGCACCACCGGGAGAAGGTCGCCCAGCTGATTAGTTTGTAGTCGTGGCGCGACGGACCGAGATCAAGATGTCGGAGGCCGAGCTCGCGCGCTTCCTCGGCGAGGAACGCGTCGTGACATGCGCCTCCATCGGCCCCAATGGCCGCCCTCATCTGATGCCGCTCTGGTACGTCGTGGACGACGGCGTCGTCACCGCGTGGACGTACGCGAAGTCGCAGAAGGTCCGCAATCTCGAGCGCAAGCCCCAGGCCACGCTCCAGGTCGAGGCCGGCGATGCCTACGCCGAGCTGCGCGGCGCGATGCTGGAGTGCGACGTCGAGATCGTTCATGAGCTGGCTCGCGTGACCGCCGCCGGTGCGGCCATCGCCATCAAGTATCTCGGCATTCCGAACGCCACGCCCGACACGCCGGAAGTGCGCGCGTACGTCGGTCCTCAGGCCGCCAAGCGAGTCCTGCTGCGCTTCCATCCCACTCGCATCGTGTCCTGGGACCACCGCAAGCTCAGCCGCTGACCCTCCGGCAGCTGACCGCCCGCGCGGTATCATTCGCTTCGTGACTCCCGCCGATCCCAAGCCGGCCGCGTCGGTCCTCCTCGTGCGCGCAGCGCCGGGCGGCGCGGCCGAGCCGCTCGAGGTCTACATGATCCGCCGCCAGAAGGGGATGAAGTTCCTCGGCGGCTACTATGCGTTCCCCGGCGGCAAAGTGGACGTCGAGGACGGAGCCGGTGACGCCGCGGCGCGCTGCCATGGGCTCACGTCATCCGAGGCCGAAGCGCTCGTTCCGCGCGCCGCCGGCGTCCCCTCGCTCGCGTACTGGATGACCTCGGTGCGCGAGCTGCTGGAGGAGACCGGTCTGCTGCTCGCCTGCGATGCCGGTGGGCGCGCCATCGACGCCCACGATCCTCTCGTGGCGGCGCGGATCGATCGCCTCCGGAAGTCGCTGATGGCGGGCAAGGCTCCGTTCGCCACGCTGCTCACGCGCGAAGCCTGGTACGCGGATGCGCGCCCGTTGCGGTACCTCTCGCACTTCATCACGCCCACGTCGAGCCCGATCCGGTTCAGCGCGCGCTTCTTCCTCTGTCCGGTTCCCGTGGATCAGCTCCCGCGCCTCTACACCGAGGAGACGTCGGAGGGCTTCTGGATCGCGCCCGGGATCGGGTATCAGCGCTTCTGCGCGGGCGAGATGGCGATGGCCGAGCCGGCCGAGTACGGCCTCGGCTACCTTGCGCAGTTCGATTCCTTCGACGACCTGTGGGCCGCGCACGCCGACGGCGCTCACAAGTTCCACGGCATCATCGATCGCATCGACACGTTCTGGAAGGAGTTCGACTGGAACGCGGCACCCTGGCGTAATCCGCGCGGCCCTCGCTCATGATCGCCAACGCGGTCACGGCGTTTCTCGACGATCGCGTCGGGACCGGGGACGGTGGATCGCCCGCCGTCGTCACGGCCGACACCACGACAACCTACGCCGAGGTGCTCGCGCTGGCCACCCGCGCGGGCCAGGGGCTGCGCGCCCTCGGTGTCGAGCCCGAGCAGCGCGTGGCCGTGCTCCTTCCTGACGGCCTTGCCTGGGTGGCCACGTTCTTCGGCGCTCTTCGGATCGGCGCGATCGCGGTGCCCTTCAACACGCGGCTCAGCGCCGCCGAGTGGACGGACATGCTCCGCGACAGTCGAGCCAGGGTGCTCGTGGCCGACGCGGCGCTGGCTCGCGTCGTTGCCGGCCACCACGCCGAGCTGCCACACCTGCGGGCGATCGTCGACTTCACGGAGCTCGTCGCCGGCGCCAACGACGGGCTCTCCCCGGAGCCCGTCGGCCTCGACGCGATGGCCTTCTGGCTCTACACCTCGGGCACGACGGGCGCGGCCAAGGCCGCCGTGCACCTGCATCGCGACCTTCTCGCCGGCCGGCCGTATGGCTGCGACGTCCTCGGCGCCAGCGCGACCGACCGGGTCTTCGCCACGTCGAAGCTGTTCTTCGCCTACGCGCTCGGCAACGCGCTGCTCATCCCGTTCTCCGTCGGCGCGCAGACCTACCTGAGCTCGGCCTGGGCCGAGCCCAACGCCGTCGCCGAGATCGCCGCCAGCTTCCGTCCGACGCTCCTCTTCTCGGTGCCGACGTTCTATGGACGGTTGCTCCGAGCCGGGCTGCCGAGCGACGCGTTCGCCTCCGTGCGGTGTGCGGTGTCGGCTGGCGAGCGGCTGCCTGTCGAGATTGGCTCGGCGTTTCGCGAGCGGTTTGGCGTCGAGATCCTGGACGGCATGGGGGCCACCGAGACGATCTTCATGGTGTTGTCGAACCGGCGGGGCCGAAGCCGGGCGGGATCATCGGGATTGCCGGTACCCGGGGCGGAGGCGCGGCTGCTCGATGCCGACGGTCGCGATGTCCCGGACGGCGTCGAAGGCGTGCTCCACGTGCGCGCGGCGTCCACCAGTCCGTTTTACTGGAACCGCGTGGACCAATCGCGCCAGGCGTTCATCGGCGAGTGGTTTCGAACCGGTGACGTCTACGTCCGGGATGCCGAGGGCTTCTATCACCATCGAGGCCGCGACGATGATCGGTTCAAGGTGGCCGGGATGTGGGTCGCGCCGGCCGACGTCGAGCGCGCATTGTCCGCCCATCCGGCAGTCGCCGACGCCGGCGTCGTCGGCGCCGCCGACGAGCACGGCCTGGTCAAGCCGTTCGCCTTCGTCGTCCCGAAGGACGCCGCCGCGGCGGCCCATCTCGCCAGCGATCTCGGACGCATTGCCGAGGCCGAACTGCCGGCGCACCAGCGCCCGCGCCGGATCTTCCTGCTCGCCGAGCTGCCCCGCACCGCGACGGGCAAGCTCCAGCGCTTCCGCCTGCGCGAGCTCGTTCGTTAGATGCCCACGCACACGACGACGGTGAAAGCGCGCTGGGGCGACACCGATCCCGCCGGCATCGTCTTCTACCCGCGCTTCTACGAGTGGTACGACCTGGGCACCGAGACGCTGTTCGAGTCCCTCGGCCTGCCCTGGCCCGAGATGTTCCCCCGCGAGGCCATCGTGGGTGTGCCCATCGTCGAGTCGGGATCGACCTTTCTCGCGCCGATCCGCTATGGCGACGAGGTGAACATCCGCTCCACGGTCGCATGGGTAAAGGAAAAGACGTTCCGCATGGATCACGAGATCACCGTAGGGGCCACGCTGTGCGCCCGCGGCTTCGAGATTCGCGCGTGGGTGGCCCGGCCGGTCACGGCGGACGACCGGCGGCGGGCCGCGCCGATTCCCGAGCACATCAGCCGCCTCCTCAAGGCACAGACGGTGTAGATTGAGCCCTCCAAAGGAGGAACCCCATGCGCGGATTGACCCGTCGAACCTTCCTCGCCGGCGCCTCGGCGACTGCGGCCGGAGTGGCCGTCGGGCCATGGGTGCTGCGCAGCGCGGCTCAAGGCGCGCCGGTCAAGATCGGCCTCGTGCTCCCGTACACCGGGGTCTACGCGGTGCTGGGCGAATCGATCACGCAGGGCATGGAGCTGGTCTTCGCGCGCGAGAACTGGACCGTGGCCGGCCGCAAGGTCGAGATGATCCGGGAAGACGACGAGATGAAGCCACCCGTCGGCATCCGTAAGACGGAGAAGCTCATCGATTCGGACAATGTCGACATCCTCACCGGGCCCGTGCACAGCGGCATCCTCATGGGCATGCGCGACAAGGTGCACAACAGCAAGACGATCCTGATCGTGTCCAACGCCGGCGCCGACGCGATCAGCCGCGAGCGCTGCTCGCGGTGGATCTTCCGCACGTCGTTCTCGAACTGGCAGCCGAACCAGCCGATGGGCGGCTGGGTGGCCAATCACGTCGCCAAAGAAGTCTTCATCACCGCGCCCAACTATCAGGCGGGGAAAGATCAGCTCGGCGCGTTCAAGGAGACGTTCGTGCCGGCCGGTGGCAAGCTGGTCGGTGAAGATTACCCGAAGCTCGGCGAGACGGACTACGCGCCGTACCTCACCAAGATCAAGCAGTCGGGCGCCAAGGCCGTGTACGCCTTCTTTTCGGGGACCGACGCCGTGAACTTCGTGAAGCAGTACGACGACTTTGGATTGAAGCAGTCGATCAAGCTCACCGGGGCCGGCTTCCTCACCGAGCCCGACGTGTTGCCGGCTCAGGGCAAGTCGGCGCTGGGCGTGATCACGGGCCACTTCTACACGCCGCAACTCGACAGCCCAACGAACCGGAAGTTCGTCGCCGATTTCAAGGCGAAGTTCGCCAACAAAACGCCGGACGGCTTCGCCTGCCAGGGCTACGACACGGCCGAGGTCATCGTCCGTGCGCTGAAGGCGGTGAACGGGAACACCAAGGACAAGGACAAGCTGGTCGACGCGATCGCCCGGGTCGAGTTCGATAGCCCACGGGGTCGCTTCCGCTTCGACCCGAAGACGCACAACGTCATCCAGCCGTTCATCTACGTGCGCGAGGTGAAGGAAGTGTCGGGCGGCCTCGACAACGTGCCGATCGACAAGATCGCCAACGTCACCGATCCCGGCACCGGCTGCACCTTGCCGGCTTGATGGAGATGGGGGGCCGTCGGACGGCCCCCCAATCCCCCCGCGTGCGGCTGGGAACCGCCCCGGCAAAGCCGCGGCGGTCCTCGATGTAGCCGTCGTGTTCGTGCCCGACTTCTTCGGCCAGGCCCTGAATGGGCTGTCATACGGCGTCCTGCTCTTTCTCCTCTCGGTCGGTCTCACGCTCATCTTCGGCATGCTCGACGTGGTCAACCTCGCTCACGGGTCGTTCTACATGCTCGGCGCCTACGCCGGCCTCGCCACGATTGGGGCCACCGGGAACTTCTGGCTCGCCCTCGTCGTCGCGCCGCTCGCGGTGGGCGTGATCGGCGCCGTCATGGAGCGGCTCGTGCTGCGCCCGCTCTACGTGCGTTCGCCGCTCGACCAGGTGCTCCTCACGTTCGGGTTCATCTACCTCTTCGAGGACCTCGTGAAGTGGATCTGGGGTGGACGCATCCGCTCCATCCCACCCCCCGATCTCTTCTCACGCTCGGTGAAGATCTTTGAGGCCACCGTGCCCTCCTACCGCCTGTTCGTCATCGTCTTCGGCCTCGTGGTGGCGCTCCTGCTCTGGCTGCTGATCGAGCGCACGCGCCTGGGCTCGGTCATCCGCGCCGGCGTCTTCGACGCCGAGATGGCCGCCGGCCTCGGCATCAACATTCCCCTCGTCTTCACCTCGGTCTTCGCGTTCGGGGCCGCGCTCGGTGGGCTCTCCGGCGTGATCGCGGGACCGATCCAGTCAGCGTCGCCGCCGATGGGCGCCGGCATCCTGATCCCGGCCCTCATCGTCGTCGTGGTCGGCGGCCTGGGAAGCCTCAAGGGCTCACTGGTGGGCAGCCTGATCATCGGGCAGGCCGAAACGTTCGGGAAGGCCTGGCTGCCCGGGGCGTCGATGCTGATGATCTATGTCGTCATGGCGCTGGTCGTCCTGGCCCGACCGCAGGGCCTCTTCGGCCGTCCCCTCCGATGAAGCTAAAGCTCGCCGGCTTCACCGTCGTCCTGCTCGTGCTCGCGTTGGCGCCGGGGTTTCTCGGGACGTACCCGGTCAAGCTGTTGCAGGAGATCCTCATCTGGGGCGTGTTCGCGATGAGCCTTGATCTGATCATGGGCTATGCCGGGATGGTGTCGTTCGGCCACTCCGCTTTCTTCGGCGTCGGCGGCTACGTGGCCGCGCTGGCGCTGAGCCGCGACGCGGGTCTCACGTCGGCGCTGGTGCTTCCGGCCCTCGCCGCGGCCCTCGCCGCGCTCGTGATCGGGTTCTTCTCGATCCGGGTGAGTGGCGTGTACTTCATCATGCTGACGCTGGCGTTCTCGCAGATGTTCTACGCGGTGACCTTCCAGGCGGCCTGGCTCGGCGCCGAAGACGGAATCGTCGGCGTGCCCCGCCCGCGAATCGCCGGCCTCGAGCTCGGCGACGCCCGGCGGTTTCACCTCTACCTGATCGTCCTCGTGGCCCTCGCCGCGCTCGCGTTGTGGCGCATCGTGCAGTCGCCCTTCGGCCACGTGCTCCGGGGGATCCGCGAGAACGAAGCGCGCATGCAGGCGGTCGGCTACGCGGTCGGGCGTTACAAGCTGCTCGCCTTCGTCATCGCGGGGGCCATCGCCGGCCTCGCCGGCTCGCTGTACACGCAGTTCGTTGGATCGATCACGCCGGATGCGTTCCTGTGGACGACCTCGGGCGAAGCGCTCCTGATGGTGATCATCGGCGGGACGGGCACGCTCTTCGGCGGTGGGCTGGGTGCCGCGGCCTTCATCCTGCTCCAGAGCCTCGTCAGCTCCTACACGGAGCGATGGATGCTCATCCTCGGACTGACCTTCATCTTGTTCGTGCTCTTCGCGCCCGGGGGGGTCATCGGCGCGCTCAGTGGCATGGCGAGCCGAGGCGCCGCCGCGGCGCGTGGCCGTGCGAAGTGAGGCCGCCCGGCGGACGAGCTGAGCGGTGAGATGACCGAAAATAACGAGCGGTGAAATGACCGAAAATCGGCCCCTGCTCGAGATTCGGAACCTGACCCACAGCTTCCGTGCGCTGACCGCGGTCAACGGCGTGTCGATGACGGTCGAGCCGAGGGAACGCCGCGCGATCATCGGTCCGAACGGGGCCGGGAAGACGACGCTCTTCAACGTGATCAGTGGGCACCTTCAGCCGACCCGAGGCACCATCGTCTTCCAGGGACGACCGCTCGGCGGATTGCCGCCGCACGCCGTCGCCCGCCTGGGCATCTCACGATCGTTCCAGCGCAACAACGTGTTCACTGGTCTCAGCGTGCTCGAGAACCTGAGACTGGCCGCGGCGGCTGGTGAGCGTGGCTCCTTCAGCCTCTTCGGTTCGGTGACGCGGATGGTGCGCCCGCTCGGCAGAGCTCGTGAAATTGCCGAAGCTGTCGGGTTGACGGGCCGCCTCGAGACGCCAGCGGGAGCGCTGTCGTACGGCGAGCAGCGCCAGCTCGAGATCGGCATCGCGCTCGCCACGTCACCGACGCTACTCCTGCTCGACGAGCCGACCGCCGGCATGTCGCCGGAAGAGACGCAGCGGATGACGCGGCTGTTGGCCGGGTTGCCCCGCGACGTCACCGTGCTCATCATCGAGCACGACATGGACGTGGTCTTCTCCCTGTCCGACCGGATCACCGTGCTCCACTATGGCGAAGTGCTTGCGGAAGGGACGCCCGACGCCGTGCGTGGCGATCCCCGCGTGTACGAGGTCTATCTCGGGACCGACGACGAGCGCTGACGATGCTCGAGATCGCGGACGTCCACGCGTACTACGGCGACAGCCACGTCCTGCACGGGGTGTCGCTGCACGTCGCTGCCGGCGAGGCCGTGGCGCTCCTCGGCCGCAACGGCGCCGGGAAGACGACGCTGATTCGCTCGGTGGTCGGCTTCACGCCTCCGCGCGCCGGCCGGATCAGCTTCGACGGCCGACCGATCGAAGGCCGCACCGCCTATGCTATTGCGCGGCTCGGCATCGGCCTGGTTCCCCAGGGGCGCCGCATCTTCGCGCCGCTCAGCGTGAGCGAGAACCTGATGCTCGGCGCACGGAAACCGACGGCTCGGCAAGGTACGCGACAATTCACCCGCGAGCGCGCGTACGAGCTGTTTCCGCGACTCCGTGAGCGGGCGCTGCAGGGCGGCGGCACGTTGTCCGGCGGCGAGCAGCAGATGCTCGCGGTCGCCCGCGCGCTCATGACCAACCCGCACCTGCTCCTGCTCGACGAGCCCTCGGAGGGACTCGCGCCGCTCATCGTGCGCGAGATCGGACGCGTGCTGATCGGGCTCAAGCAGCAGGGACTCTCGATCCTGCTGGTGGAACAGAACGTGCCGCTGGCGCTCCGCGTGGCCGACCGCGTCTACGTCATGAACAAGGGCCAGATCGTGTACGAAGGCTCGTCGGCGGCGCTGGCGGCCGACGAGGACGTCAAGCGCCGCTTTCTCGGCGTATCCTGAGGGGCGCGATGCCCTGGATCGATCCCGACTTTCCGAAGACCGCGACACCGAGTGATCTCGTCGGCCGCGTGCTCGGCCTCAACCCCGGCATGATGACGGGGCCGGGGACGAACACGTATCTGGTCGGCCGCCGAGATCCCATCCTGATCGACACCGGCATCGGTCTTCCCGAGTACGTCCCCAATCTCGACGGCTATCTACGCGAGCGGGGCTGGCGCCAGCCCTCCCGCGTCGTGCTCACGCACCGCCACCGCGATCACATCGGCGGCGTCGCGCACCTGCGCGAGCGCTTCGGCGGCCTGCGCGTCTCGAAGATGATCCATCGCGACGCCGGCCTGCCCGATGGGATCGACGACCTGCGCGACGGTCAGGACGTGCACAGTGACGGCGTCACGCTCGTGCCCATCTACACGCCCGGTCACGCCTCCGATCATCTGTGCTACTACCTGCCCGAGGAGAAGGCGCTCTTCACCGGTGACGTCGTGCTGGGTGGGTCGACGACCGTCATTCCCTCGGACGACGGCGACCTGCTCGACTACATGGCGTCGCTGCGCCGCCTGCAGTCGCTCGAGCTGCGCCGAATTTATCCGGCCCACGGCCCCGTCATCGACGATCCCCAGGCTCGGATCGCCGAGTACATCGCGCATCGTCACCAGCGCGAGCGCCAGATCCTCGACGCGCTGAGCGCCGGGCCGAGCGTCATCCCCGACGTCGTCAAGCGCGTGTACGTCGACGTCGCCCCCGCGCTCCACGGCATCGCCGCCATGTCGGTGGAGTCACACCTGAAGAAGCTGAAGCGCGAGGGGCGGGTGAGGGAGACGGTCCAGCGAGACGCACCGTCGCGGTGGGAGCTGGTCGGTTAGGCGAAGCCGGACGGTCTCAGCGCGTCCGGCGCCGCGCGGCGTCCACGACGGCGGCGAAGAGCGCGCGGGCGGCCGCGTCCCGCTCTATCAGATCCTCCGGATGCCACTGGACACCGAGCACGAACGAGTGCGCGCCGTCCATCTCGACGCCCTCGATGATGCCGTCCTCGGCCCACGCGACCTCGCGCAGCCCCGCGCCCAGTCGCTTGATCGCCTGGTGATGGAACGAGTTCACCTCGAGCTCGGTCGCGCCCACCACGGAGCCCAGGCGCGTGCCCTCACCCATGACCTTCACCCGGTGGGTCGATTGGTGACGCGGCGCCTTCTGGCTATGGTCGATGGCGCTTCCGGGCTCGCTCGGGATGTCCTGGTAGAGCGTGCCGCCGAGCGCGATGTTGAGGACCTGGATCCCGCGGCAGATCGCGAGCAGGGGCACGCCGTCGTCCAGCGCCCGGCGCGTGAAGCCCAGCTCGAGCTCGTCTCGCTCGGCTGACACCTCGTACACCTTGGCGTGCGGCGGCTCGCCGAAGCGCGCTGGATCGACGTCGCCGCCCCCGCTGAGCACCAGCGCGTCGAGCCGCGTCCACAGCGCCGCGCGCGTGGCCTCGTCGAGATGGGGCGGCAGCAGGACGGGGGCACCACCCGCGGCTTGAACGGCGCGGACGTAGGCGGCGTTCACGTAGGCGCGCTCGGGAGAGCTGCCGAACGTGACGGACGTCGTCAGGCCGACCAGCGGACGGGAGGCCATGCCCCATTGTATGATGTGCCCACTATGTCACTCGACTCCGCGTCCTCCCAGCGCTCGGCACCCGCGTACTCGCCCACTCATACCGTCCAGGCCATCGGCCGCTCGTGGGCGGTCGCTGCCGGCCATGCGCTGGCCTCGGAGGCCGCCGCCCGCGTGTTGAGCGCCGGCGGCAACGCGATCGATGCCGGCGTCGCCGCCGGGATCACGCTCGGCGTCGTCCATCCCGACATGGTCAGCGTCGCCGGGGTGGCGCCGATCCTCGTCCACGTCGCTGGTACCGGCCAGACGTGGCAGGTCTCCGGCGTCGGTCCCTACCCGCGTGTCTCCACGGTCGAGTACTTCGAGCGGCGTCACGGAGCCCAGATTCCTCCGGGCCTCGGGCGCACCGTCGTCCCGGCGGCGCCGGCAGCATGGTGCGCCGCCCTCGAGCGCTGGGGAACGATGTCGTTCGCCGACGTTGCGGCGCCCGCCACCGAGCACGCTTCACAGGGCTTCCCCGTGTCGAGCTTCTCGGCCTACCAGCTCGGCGCCAACGCCGCGAAGTACTCGCGCTGGGAGACGTCGAAGGCGCTCTACCTCAAGGACGGCCGCGCGTTCCAGGCCGGTGAGAGGCTCGTCCAGCGGGAGCTCGCCGACACGCTCGGGCGCATGGCCGCGGCCGAGAAGCGCGCCGGTGGTGATCGGGCCGCGGGCATCCGCGCCGCGCGCGACGAGTTCTATCGCGGCGAGACGGCGAAGCGCATCGCGGAGTTCCACCGGAAGGAAGAGGGCCCGCTGACGCTCGCCGACCTCGAGGGCTTCGCGGTGGACGTGGCTCCGGCCCTGACCACGACGTTCGGCCGCTGGCAGGTCGCGGCCTGCGGCTTCTGGTGCCAGGGCCCGGTGCTGCTCCAGATGCTGAACATGCTGGAAGGCATCGACCTCGCCGCGCTCGGCCACAACTCGCCCGCGTATCTGCATCGGCTGGTCGAGACGATCAAGCTCGCGTTCGCCGATCGCGACGCCTATTTCGGTGACCCGGCCTTCGTCGCGGTCCCCGAAAACTTGTTGTCGAAGGCCTACGCGCGCGCTCGCCGCGAGCTGGTCGGTGACCGCGCGTGGAAGGAGATGCCGCCGCCCGGCGACCCGACGCGCATGGAGGCCTCGAAGGCGCGCGAGGTCCTGCCGGTGGCCGGTGGCTCGAGCGACTCACTCGACACGAGCTACGTGGCCGTCGTTGACAGCGCGGGGAACGCGTTCTCGGCGACGCCGAGCGATCCGAACGCCGACTCGCCGGTCGTGGCCGGTGTCGGATGCGTCGTGTCTCCGCGTGGCTCGCAGGGTTGGCTCGACCGCAGCCATCCCAGCGTCGTGGCGCCGGGCAAGCGCCCGCGTCTCACACCCGCGCCGGCCATCGCCTTCGAGGACGGCCGGCCGCTGCCGTTCGGCACTCCGGGTGGCGACGTCCAGCAGCAGGCGATGCTCCAGGTGTTCCTCAACATGGCCGTGTTCGGCATGCCGATCCAGCAGGCGATCGAGATGCCGCGGGTCGCCTCCCGCAGCTTCCCCGACTCGTTCTGGCCGCACGTGATGTCGCCGGGCAAGGTCGAGGCGGAGAGTCGGCTGCCGCGTGAGACGCGCGACGGCCTCGCGGCGCTCGGCCACGACGTCGCTGCGTGGCCCGAATGGGAGTGGCGCGCCGGCGCCGTGTGCGGCGTGCGCGTCAGCGCCGAGGGTGCCCGCTGGGCGGGAGCCGATCCCCGTCGCGGCGCGCACCCGATCGCCCGCTAAAGGTCTCGGAGGCGGGCTTCGGCGCGAACCACCAGCCGAGGCCCACCATCGTCACGCCGAGGAGCGTCGGGAGGACGTCGAGCGTTTCGAGCGCCTCGCCCAGGAGGCTCCCGAGCGCGGGGTCGGCCAGCATCATCTGGGCCGCCACGTAGCCCAGGATTCCGCCGCCGATCCAGACGATCCAGCCGAAGCGCATCATCAACCGCGCGAGCAAGCCGCTGCCCCAGACGACGAGGGGCAGGGAGAGCGCGATGCCGAAGACCACCAGCAGCAGATCGCCGTGGGCCGCGGCCGCCACCGCAAGGACGTTGTCGAGGCTCATCACGGCGTCGGCCACCACGATGATCCACACGGCCTCGCGCAGCGATGAGCCTTCGCGAACGTGACCGGGCCGGGCGCCGGTCGGCTGGCGCACGAGCTTCACGGCGATCCACACCAGCAGCAGCCCGCCCACGAGTTGCAGGAACGGGATGCGGAGCAGAAACGTCGCCACGACGATGAAGCCGAGGCGAAGGGCCACGGCGCCCGCGGTGCCCCACACGCGCCCACGCCACTGCTGCTTGGGGGGAAGCGTGCGCACGGCGAGCGCGATGACGAGGGCGTTGTCGCCGGCCAGCGTGAGGTCGATGACGACGATGCTGAGCCAGCGCGCCCAGAACTCGGGGTCGAGCACCGCGTCCATGGCGTCAGCCGCCGATCAGCTTGAACAGCGCGATCACGATCTTGCCGAACACGAGGAGGGCCACGGTGATGGCCAGGCCCTCGTACTTGTTGATACGCATCCCGCGTCTCCTTGGAGGCGAGCCTCCGCGACGCGCGGAGACTCGGCAGAGGGTTCCCGTCGGTCACACCGGGACGGGGAGAGCCCGCGGGCAGGCTAGTGGTCTTCGCCGGAAGCGGACGGAGCGAGCGGCGGATCGGCGACGAGACGGATGCGCGGGGCGTACGCGGGTCGCGCCGTCAGCAGAGCGCGGAGCGCATGAGCCGCCCCGACACGCTCGGCGTCGAGCCGCGGTGCTGCGGCGACGTCACGTCGGCCGGCAGCTTCGGCTGGCCGGGACAGTCGGAAGCCTCCGAGATGGAGAACCTCCTCGTCCTCCTCGAACTCCACGCCACGCGGCGTCGGCGCCACCGGCATGGCGAGATCGAGACAACACAAGAGGATCAGCAGGGGAAGAAATCGACAGCGCATGCTCTTGAAAGTCTACACCTTCAGACCTTTGACGACGTACTCCTGGGCGAACAGCGTGACGATGAGCGCCAAAGGCTTCGCCGCGAGCCCAGTCGCGACCGTCAGTAGCGAACGGCGAACCCGGTGCCGGCGATGACGTCGTTGGCCTGTCGGTTCAGGCCGACGCCGGCCCGGACGTCGACGGCGAGATTCTTCGTGAAGAAGTAGATGAGCCCGCCCACGGCGTAATGCCGCGTGCCGGTGTCGGCGCCGCCGGATCCCACCGGGTAGAAGGCGTCCCACTCGACGAATGCCTGGAGCTTTCGCGTGAGGGCCACGGCCGCCGTGAGCCCCGTCGCCACTTCGACGTGGGACTCGAGGTTCCCGTCGGCCACCGAGTTGGTCGCGATGAGCAACTCCACGTCGAAGAGATCCTTGACGATTTCCCAGCTGAAGTCGACGTTGACGCCGGGCAGTACTCTGCCGGCCGTGACGCCCTTGCTGCCGGTCGGCACGGTCATCTGGGGAATCAGGGCGATCTGCGGCACGTACCCGTCTTGCTCGATCAGCGCCAGCTTCACGCCGAGATAGAGATCCTGGGCCCCACTCTCGCGGGTCGTCGTCCCCGCCACCGTCTGTTCTTGGCGCAGGAAGTTCTGGCCGATCCGGAACTCGAACCACTCGGCGAACATCCCGACGCGCAGCAACGCCTCGGGATACGTCTGCGACGAAAACGACGAGCGTTTTTCCGTGAACGTGTACCCCGACTCCAAGATGACGCGGCCCTTCCCCACGGTCGTGGTTGCCTCGGGGAAGTGGGGCCGATCAGGATCGAGGCGCTCTTCCTCTTCGTGACCGTCCTGACGTCCGCTGCTGCCGAAGATGGATCCGAGGAGCGTCTTCGGGCCTTTCGAGTCCGCTGCGTCGGCCGAAGGCGTCACCGGGCCGGAGAGAGCCGCGATCAGCGCGATCGCGATCAGCAGGAGTGCGATCACGCGGGAGCGGTGTCCTCTACGACGTGGCGGGCACGGGAGCGGCGGTGGGCCGAGAGACGAGCGGCTCTTCGCGGATCATCATCGCGAGGCCCGCGGCGACGAACGCCAGCACCGCGGCCGAGACGAAGGCGCTCGAGTAGGTGCCGGTCAGCTCGAACACCCAGCCGGCGAGCGCGGCGCCGAGGGCGGAACCGACCTGATGGGCGAAGAAGATCCAGCCGGAGAGCTCGCCGACCGAGTAGCGCCCGTAGATGTTGGCGGTGAGCGTCGTCGTGGGCGGGACGGTGGAGATGTAGTTGAGGCCGAAGAGCGCGGCCCACAGGTGCAGCGAGGGCACGTTCCACACGTAGAGCAAGAATAGCAACGACACTCCGCGCACGAAGTAATACGTGGCGAGGGGGCCCCGTCGCCCGAAGCGATCGCAGATCCAGCCCGACGCCAGCGTTCCCATGATGTTCATCGCGCCCATCACGCCCAGCGCCGACGAGGCCTGGAAGGCGGTGAAGTTGTGCTCGAGGGCGTGCGGCATGAAGTGGGTGAGGACCATGCCGTTCGAGGTATATCCGCAGACGAAAAACGTGCCCATGAGCAGCCAGAAGGGAAGGGTCTGGGCCGCCTCGCTGACCCCGACGCGCCCGGCCACCCTCGTGGCCTCCGCTTCGGCCCTCGTCGGCGCCGGACCCGTGGCGCCGTAGGGACGCGCGCCGCGGTCTTCGGGATTGTTCCGGATCAGTGCGAGGCAGACGGGCAGGACCAGCACCAGGAGCCCGATACCGAGCCACAGAAAGCTCGTGCGCCAGCCGAACCAGACCGTCAGTGCCGTGGCGAGCGGGATGACGATGAGCTGGCCGGCCGACATGCCGCCGGCGGCGATCCCGATGGCCAATCCGCGCCGCGCCTCGAACCAGCGTGCGACGACGGTGGACCCGGTCGTCAGCGCGACCCCGCCGGCGCCGAGAGCCATGAAGACGCCGGTCATCACGTAGACGTGCCAGAGCTTCTGAATGAACGACGATCCGATGGCGCCCAGGGCCAGCACGAACAGCGAGATCGCGATGACGTTGCGTGGCCCCCAGCGGTCGGCCAGGCGCCCGACGAACGGCCCGACGGCGCCGAGGAGCAGGAGCGAGACGGCGGCGGCGCCCGACAGCGCGCCTCGGGTCCAGCCGAATTCCGCCTCCATCGGCTTGATGTAGACGCCGAACACTGATCGGAGACCGGAGCCGGCCAGCATACAGACGGTGAGGGCACCCAGCACGATCCACGCCGGGTGCACCCGGGGCGCGCGGCTCATGGCCATTCGATGATACTGGGCGGCCGACCGATTCTCCTAGCCGACGATCTCCCCCGTCACGCTTCGGCGGAAGACGAGGTGATCGCCTTCCGCGTCCACCGTGACGGTGTCACCGTCCTTGAACTCGCGCTCGAGCAGCTTCAGGGCGAGCGGGTCCTGGACGAGGCGTTGCACGGTCCGCTTGAGCGGCCGCGCGCCGAACGTGGGGTCGTACCCCTCGCGCGCGAGCAGCGCCTTGGCCGCGGACGTGACGTCGAGGCCGATGCGCCGGTCGCTGAGCCGCTTGCGCAGGTGACCGAGCTGGATGTCCACGATCCGGTCGAGGTCCTGACGACCGAGCGGCCGGAAGATCACGACCTCGTCGATGCGGTTCAGGAACTCGGGCCGCAGCGTGGTCCGCAGCTCTTGCATGATGAGCGAGCGGACTTTGTCGGGCTGCTCGTAGTCGCGGAAGATGTGGGCGCCCAGGTTGGACGTCATGATCACGACGGTGTTGCGGAAATCCACCGTGCGCCCCTGGCCATCCGTCAGTCGGCCGTCGTCGAGAAGCTGCAACAGCACGTTGAACACGTCGCCGTGAGCCTTCTCGATCTCGTCGAACAGGATCACCGCGTACGGGCGCCGCCGCACGGCCTCGGTGAGCTGGCCGCCCTCTTCGTACCCGACGTAGCCGGGAGGCGCGCCGATGAGACGAGCCACCGTGTGGCGCTCCATGTACTCGGACATGTCGATGCGGATCATCGCCCGCTCGTCGTCGAAGAGGAACTCGGCGAGCGCGCGCGCCGTCTCGGTCTTGCCGACGCCGGTCGGCCCGAGGAAGAGGAACGAGCCGATGGGCCGGTTCGGGTCCGACAGGCCGGAGCGAGCCCTCCGCACCGCGTTGGCGACGGCTCGGATCGCCTCGTCCTGCCCGACGACGCGCTGAGCGAGCCGCTGCTCCATCTGGAGGAGCTTCTGCGTCTCGCCCTCCAGCAGTCGCGTGACCGGGATCCCGGTCCACTTCGCCACGGTGGCCGCGATGTCCTCCTCGTCGACCTCGTTGGGGACCATCGGCGCGCCGTCTTTCTGCTGGACCGCGCGCGCTTCGAGCTCGGCCCGTTCCTTCTCCAGGCGCGGGAGCACGCTGTGCTGGATCTCGGCGGCGCGGCTCCAGTCGGCCCGGCCGAGCTGCGCGTCACGCTGGGCCTCGGCCAACGCCTGCTGGGCGCTCTCGATCTCGGTCTTCACCTTGGTCAGTCGATCCATGCCGCCTTTCTCGGCCTGCCAGCGCGCCTTGAGCGCGTCGGCCTTCTCCTTGAGCCCGGCCAGCTCGGCGTCGATGCGGGCCAGGCGGTCCCGCGCGACAGCGTCGTCGGTGTCGCGGGCGACCGAGACCCGGTCGATCTCGAGCTGCATGATCCTTCGCTCGACGTCGTCGAGCTCCTGGGGCTTGGACTCCATCTGCATGCGGATGCGGGCGGCCGACTCGTCCACGAGGTCGATGGCCTTGTCGGGCAGGAAGCGGTCGGTGATGTACCGATGTGACAGCACGGCCGCGGCGACCAGCGCGGCGTCCTTGATCCGGATGTTGTGGTGCTGCTCGTACCTCGGCTTGAGGCCGCGGAGGATCGAGATGGTGTCCTCCACCGAGGGCTCGCGCACCATGACCGGCTGGAAGCGCCGCTCGAGGGCCGCGTCCTTCTCGATGTGCTTCCGGTACTCGTCGAGCGTGGTGGCGCCGATGCAGCGCAGATCACCGCGCGCGAGCTGGGGCTTGAGGAGATTCGCCGCGTCCACCGCGCCTTCGGCGGCGCCGGCGCCGACGATCGTGTGCAGCTCGTCGATGAAGCAGATGATCTGGCCGTCCGACTCCGTGATCTCCTTGAGCACGGCCTTCAGCCGGTCCTCGAACTCGCCGCGATACTTCGAGCCGGCGATGATGGCGCCGATGTCGAGCGCGACCAGCCGCTTGTTCTTGAGCGTCTCGGGCACGTCGCCCGTCACGATGCGCAGGGCCAGGCCCTCGACGATGGCGGTCTTGCCGACGCCGGGCTCACCGATGAGGACCGGGTTGTTCTTCGTGCGGCGCGAGAGCACCTGGATGACGCGGCGGATCTCTTCGTCGCGGCCGATGACGGGATCGAGCTTGCCCTTGCGCGCCAGCTCGGTGAGGTCGCGGGAGTAGCGCTGGAGCGCCTGGTACTTCTCCTCCGGATTCTCATCGGTGACCCGCTGGCCGCCGCGTACTTCCTTCAACGCCTTGTAGATACCGTCGGGCGTGACACCGTTCTGGGCGAGCACGCGACCGACGCCGTCGCGCTCGCCGGCAAGCGCCCACAGCAGGTGCTCCGTCGACACGTACTCGTCCTTGAGGCGCTCGGCCTCGGCCTGGGCGCGCTCGAGCGCCGCGCGCAGCCGCTCGCCGAGGTAGTGCTGGCCACCGCCGCCCCGCACGGTGGGCAGGCGCTCGAGCGCCTGTTCGATTGCACGCTGGATGACCTCGGGG
>Ga0209761_1000156_pt1 | contig 37883 bp, 36 predicted proteins | sample GraSoi013_1_40cm_4_FD_185818 | JGI IMG/M metagenome (GOLD analysis project Ga0209761, IMG submission 185818) | Grasslands soil microbial communities from the Angelo Coastal Reserve, California, USA - Sample 09_25_2013_1_40cm (SPAdes) (version 2) | ecosystem: Environmental > Terrestrial > Soil >... | reverse complement strand
GACCAGTCGGCCGAGCGCGGGCGGCGCCGCGGCCGCGCCGGCGCGCGCCGCCGCCCATCCCGCCGCCCCCGCCACCCCGAGGATCGCCGCCCATGCCGCGAGCACCGCGCTCACCCGCGGCGCCAGCAGCATGCCCGCCGCCGCGATCGCAAAGACCACGCCCGCGCTGGAGACCAGGATCGCTCCGGCGCGGGCGCGCGCGTGCGGCAGCCCGAGCTGCCGCAGCCGGACCGCCGTCTCGGTCACCGGGTCGAGCTCACGGCGTAAGTGAAGAGGTTCACACCCATGCGCAGCGCCGCCTCATGCAGCTCGGGGGGGTCGTGGTGGACGTCCGGATCCTCCCAGCCGTCCCCCAGATCGGACTGATAGGAATAGTACACCACGAGGCGGTCACCCAAAAAGACGCCGAACCCCTGGGCCGGCAGCCCGTCGTGCTCGTGGATCTTGGGAATGCCGCGCGGGAAATCGTAGACGAGATGATACACGGGATGCGCGAGCGGCACCTCGACCAGCGGGTGGTCGGGGAAGACGCGCGCGATCTCGCGCCGGAACGACTTGTCCATGCCGTAGTTGTCGTCGGCGTGTAGGAACCCACCCTGCTCGAGGTAGCGGCGCAGGATCTTGAGCTCCTCGTCCGAGAAGCGCACGTTGCCGTGCCCCGTCATGTAGATGTACGGCACGTCCCACAGCTCCGGCCCGGCGAGCGTGACGACGCGCTCCCGCTCCGCGACCTGCAGCGCCGTGCGCTCGCGCAGGGCGGTGAGGAGGTTCGGCAGGCTGGAGGGATTGGCGTACCAATCGCCGCCGCCGTCGTAGTGCAGGCGGCCGATGGTGAGCGTTGCCAAACGCGGAACGCGGAAGTCGGAACGCGGAACAGCCGGACGCGCTCCCGTTCCGCGTTCCGCGTTCCGCGTTCCGCGTTCCGGCCGGCCCGCGAGCGGCAGCCACAGTGCCGCGAGGATGATGGCCAGGGTTTTCACAGTTCGTTCACGAGCCGATATGCGGTGTTCCGCGTGATCCCCGTCTCGGCCGCGAGGCGCTCGGCGACGTCTTTGCGGGTCATCCCCTGCGCCAGCAGCGCGCGGGCGCGCTCCTCGGGATCGGGGGGCCGCTCCTCGCGCGCGGGCCGGCCGGCGCCCGCGACCACGACCGTGACCTCGCCGCGCACCGGGGCTCGGGCGTAATAACCCGCGAGCTCGGCCAGGGTCCCGCTGCGCGTCTCCTCGAACACCTTCGTCAGCTCGCGCGCCACCGCGGCGCGGCGCTCCTGCCCGCACGCCGCCGCGAGGTCGTCCAGTAGGTCCACCACGCGCAGCGGCGCCTCGAACAGCACCGTCGTCCACTCGCTCTCCGCCACGAGGTCGAGCAGGCGGCGGCGCTCGCCGCCCTTCCGGGGCAGGAAGCCGAGGAACAGGTAGCGGTCCGCCGCGAGCCCCGAGACCGAGAGCGCAGCGGCCACGGCGGTCGGACCCGGGACCGTCACGACGGGAACGTCCCGCGCGCGCGCCGCGGCCACGAGCTCGGCGCCGGGGTCGCTCACGGAGGGAGTGCCGGCGTCGGTGACGAGCGCGACGTCCTTGCCGCTGCCGAGCAGGTGGAGGACGCGCCGCAGCGCGGCCGCCGGGGAATGCGCGTGGACGCTCAGCAGGTCGGCGCGGGAGCCGACGTGCGCGAGCAGAGTCTTCGTGTGGCGGGTGTCTTCCGCGGCGACCGCCGCGACGCCGCGCAGGGTCTCGGCCGCGCGCGGCGAGAGGTCGTCCAGGTTACCGAGCGGCGTCGCCACCACGTAGAGCGTGCCGGACATCTCACCACGCCACCTGCCAGGGCAGCCCCGTGTAGAAGCCGGCGGCCTGCAGCACGTAGCGGTGCTCCTTGGTGGCCTCGCGCAGGATCTTGGGCGCCGTGCCCGGCATCACGACCTCCACCCCCTCGAGCAGCTGCAGCGACCAATCGGTGAGCGCGCTCGACAGCTCGTCAGGCTGCACCACCGCGTCCGGCGTGTCGGCACCGCGCGGCACGGAGAGCAAGGACAGCGCCCTGTGCGTCCCGACGATCCCCGCGCATACGCGCGACGCGCGCCGCTTCGCCTCACCCGGAAACTCCTTGTCCACCTCGTCCACGATGCGCCAGTACAGCTCGCGGTAGGTGTTGATCAGGGCGTTGGCGGCTTGGGCGGGCAGCTCGGCGGCGGGCGGAAACAAGCATGCCACCACCGCCGGCGTGGCGCCGTCGGGCGTGTGCGCGAACTGCGATTCGATGTACTTGCCGACCGGCAGCGCCTCCGGCCGGTCGCAAAAGTAGCCGGTGGTGAAGCGGCCGTTCTCGAACCGCAGGTAGGACACGCGGCCGTTCGAGATCAGCTCGAGCACGCCGCTGACCTGCTCCTGCTGCAGCGCCGGGAAGAAGGCGCCCGGCTGCTCCGGGTCCACGAACCGGCTCTGGACGGGCGCGGCGCACGACTGGTACATCCAGGCGAGCTGCTCCATCGGCGCGGCGGCGTACATCAGCTCGCCCCGCTCCACTTCCCCGCGCATCCGCTTCAGCGCCTCCGTGATCGTGACGACCTGCCGCCCCGTGGTATGCAGCGAGGCCGCGTTCACGGCTTCGCCTTTGCGGAAGAACAGCAGCAGGCACTCGTCCGGGAGATAGGCCGTGATGTAACCGTCCACGCGGCCGTCGCGGTCCCGTTTGGCGAAGGCCAGGAGGTTGTCGAGGTGGATGAAGGCCAGGCGGGTCCGATGCACCAGCCGGTTCACCTGCGGGAACATCAGATCCGCGAGGCGAACCGGCGAATTCATCAGGCGAGCGGTGCTCGCGCGCATGGTCCTCCGGGGAGGATGCTACGCCAGATGCTGTTGGATCTTCTGCACGAACGCCGGCTTCGGATAGGCGCCGACCAGCGTGTCCACGTGGCGCCCGTCCTTGAAGAATAGAATACTCGGAATCGACCGCACGTTGAAGCGCATGGCCGTCTGCTGATTCGCGTCCACGTCCAGCTTGACCACCTTGACCCTGCCGTTGTACTCGCCGGCGAGCTGCTCCAGAATCGGCGCCACCATGTGGCACGGGCCGCACCAGGTGGCCCAGAAGTCCACGATGGCGAGCCCCACGTGCTGCTCCACTTCGTGTGCGAACGTGGCGTCACTGACCGCCGCGGGATGTCCTGCTGCCATGAAACCCTCCACTCCGTCTCTCTTGACCGTTAAGTTGACTGCCATATGGCCGACGCCCGTCCCAGCATCGCCCACGTGGGCATCGCGGTCCCCAGCATCGCCCGAGCCCTGGCGTTCTATCGCGACGTCCTCGGCCTCACCCCTGGCCCCCCCGAGTCCGCCGACGGGGCCACCATCGTGAGTCTGGCGTTCGGCGACGTCCACGTCGAGCTGCTCGAGCCGCGCGATCCCGCGGGGCCCGTGGCGAAATTCCTCGCGAAACGGGGGCCGGGGATCCACCACATCTGCTACCGGGTGCCGGACCTGGACCGGGCGCTGGAGCGCTGCCGAGCGGCGGGGTATCGCCTCGTGGACGACGTGCCGCGGCGCGGCGCGGGCGACCGACGCATCGCGTTCCTACACCCCAAGGCGACGGCCGGCATCCTGCTGGAGCTGACCGAGTAACCGTAACGCCGGCCCCTAGGGTCCGGTTCCCGACCCGGGCTTGCACGCCCCCGCCGGATTGGTGACGACGTCGAGGTGCACGTCGTTGACGAGCCAGCTGCCGCTCTTGGCGCGCACGAGATCGACCGGGAACACGAAGTTGCATCCGGTCACCCGCTGCAGCTCGACCCGGAAGGAGCGCTCGTTCGAGTTGCCGGGAACCAGCAGTGGGCCTTCGACCACGCGGTAGCCCGCATGCACGAGGTACCGCTGCATGACGAGGAGACGCTGGCGCAGCTCTTCCGGCTTCATCCAGTCGTTGGCGGGACCGCGCTCGGTGCCCCACAGCGCGCCCATGCGCTGCAGGTCGCCCGCCTTCACGGCGGCGAAGAACTGGTCGAGCGTCTGGTTCATCGACTGCGGCGAGACCGTCTGGGGACCCGGGGCGCCACCACAGGCGAGGCCGGCGAGCGCGCACAGCACGGTGAGTCGTCGTCTCACGGCGGCACCCTGAGGTGAACGGAGTGAACCGAAGGTAAGGCGGCATGCGGCTCTACGTCAACATCGATCACGTCGCGACGCTGCGCGAGGCGCGCAAGACGGACGAACCCGACCCGGTGCGCGCCGCCGAGGCGGCCGAGCGCGGCGGCGCGGACGGCATCACCGTGCACCTGCGCGAGGACCGCCGTCACATCCAGGACGCGGACGTGCGCGCGCTGCGCGAGCGCGCGCACACCGTGCTGAATCTCGAGCTGGGCGCGAGCGCGGAGATCCTGCGGCTCGCCTGCCGCCTCCGCCCTTTCCAGGCGACGCTCGTGCCGGAGCGGCGCCAGGAGATCACCACCGAGGGCGGGCTCGCCCTGCGGCCGCGCGACCGCAAGCTCGCGCACGCGATCCGGCGTCTCGCCGGCGCGGGCATCCGCGTCAGCCTCTTCATCGATCCCGAGCCGCGCACGATCGAGCGGGCCGCCGCGCTCGGCGTCGCGGCGATCGAGCTGCACACGGGCCGCTACGCCCACACCTGGAGCCGGAGCGAGGCGGCGCTCGCGGCCCTGCGCCGCGCCGCCCGCGAGGCCCGCGCCCTCGGCCTCGCCGTGCACGCCGGCCACGGCCTCACCTACCACAACGTCCAGCCCGTCGCCGCGATCGCGGAGATCGAGGAGCTCAACATCGGGCACTCGATCGTGAGCAATGCCGTCTTCTGGGGGATGGAAGAGGCGGTCCGGCGCATGCGGCGGCTTGTGGACGAGGCCGGGAAGTCTTCTTAGCTTGTTTCCGCCATGACGCCCCCAGGCAAGCCCCTCGGCATGTCCGACTTCTTCGCCCTCGAGGCGGGGGAGTATCTCGAGCGGCTGGACGCGTTGCTCCAGCAGAGCGAGACGCCCGCGGCGGACGAGTTCGTGCGGCTGGCACGGGCGCTGCGCGGCAGCGCCTTGATGGCGAATCAGCAGGCGATCGCCAAGGCGGCGGCGGGCGTCGAGTCGCTGGCGCGCGCGCTGCGCGAGGGCCGCCGCCCGTGGGATGCCCAGACGAAGCAGCTCGCCGTGCGCGCGATCGACGACCTCAAGATCTTCGTGCGCCGCGCGGCGAACTGGACCCAGGCCGACAGCGCCAAAGCGGAGGCGCTGGGCGCGCAGCTGGACCAGCTCGCGGGCCGCCCTTCCGCCCAGGTGCGGGCGGCCGAGGCGCTCGGCCTCGACGCCGGCGCCCGCGCGTTCGTGGCGCGCGAAGGCGCGGCGATCGCGAGCGCGCTGGACCGCGCGGCCCAGGCTCTGCGCGCCAACCCGCTGGCGCACGACCCGCTGCAGCACGTGCTGCGCGCGCTCCAGGGGCTGCGCGGCCTCGCGGCGCTGAGCGACCTGCCGCCCCTCCCCGACCTGCTGGAGGGGATCGAGCGCGCCATCGGCGAGCTGTCCCGCCCGGGCTTCGCCCCCCCCGCGAGCGTGGGCGACCTGTTCCAGGGCGCGGCGAGCGCGATCGCGAAGAGCGCCCGCGAGGTCGCCGAGCGCGGTCGGCCCGATCCCGAAGGCCCGGAGTTCCGGAGCTTCGCGGCCCTGCTCGTGAAGGTCCTGGAGAGCGAGCCCGACGTCGTGCCCGTCACGTCCCTGTACTACGAGGACGGGGGTCCGCACGTGGTGAAGCAGGGCGTCCCGGCGGCGCGGCCCGCGACCCTGGGACGGTTGGAGCTCGTGAGCCACGGCGAGCACCTGCGTCAGGCGGCGGACTCGCTGGAGCGCGCCCCCAGCCCGACGCAGCGGGAGCTCCGCGCCCACACGCTGGCGGGCACGTTCCGCGCGCTGGCGCAGGCGGGCGGCGGGGCGCTCCCCGAGCGCGTGGCGCAGTTCGCGGCGGCGGCGCGCGAGGCCGTGTCGAGCGGGGTCGCGGTGCGCCGCGCCACCGAGTTCGCCAACGTGCTGCGGCGCGCCGGCGACCTCCTGACGCGCTCCGGCGCGGGCGAAGAGGCGGCGCTCGCCGCCGAGCTGGACGACCTCACCGGAGCCCTGCACGCGCTGGGCGGGCCGGGAGCGCGCCCGGCTCCGAGCGCGCCGCTACCGCCCCCCGCTCCGTCGGCAGTCGCCGACCAGTCGGTCCCCGAGTCGCCCGACCTGGTGGGGTCCTGGGCCGTTTACCAGCGGCTGACGCGCGCGGGGGTCGGCCCCGCGTCGCTCGAGGAGCTCGTCGCGCTGAAGGACGCGCGCACGGCACCGCGCGCGCCCTCGCTCGACACGGGGCGCCCGGTCGAGCCCTCGATCGTGGACATCCGCGCGCTGCTGTATCGCGGCGACCGCGCACTCCAGCGCGCGCACGAGCTGCGCGAGCAGGCGAAGCACGCCACCGGCGACGCGCTCCGCGCCCTCGTCGACGAAGTCTGCGACCTCGTTGCCCTCGCTGCCGAGCCCGGCCCCCCCGGCCCCCCCCGCCCCCTCGGCCCCTAGGCGGTCCACCCGCGCCCCGTGGGCGTGGGTGGCGGGGCTCGTCGTCACGGCGGCGCTGCTCTACTGGACGCTGCACGACGTGGACCCGCGCGCCGTGCTGGGCCACATCCGCCGCGCCCATCCCTTCCTTCTTATGGCGGCGGTGCTCACCGCCACGCTCACGTTTCCCCTGCGCACGGCTCGCTGGCGCCTGATCCTGCGGGACGTGGACGGCCACCGCTTCCCGTGGCTGCCGCTGTGGCACGCCACGGCCGTCGGCTTCATGGCCAACAACCTCCTCCCGGTGCGCGCCGGCGAAGTGGCGCGCGCCTACGTCGCGCGACGCCGGCTCCCCGTGCGCTTCATGACGGCGCTCGCCTCGATCGGCGTGGAGCGGGCGCTCGACGGCCTCGTCATGGTGGGTCTGTTGGCGCTCGCGCTCGCGGCGCCGTCGTTCCCCGGCCACGCGACGCTGGGCGGCACCTCGCTCGCGAGCGTCACCACCGGCGCGGCGGCGCTGTTCGCGGGCGTCCTCGTTGTGGCGCTCGCCGTGGTGCACCGGCCCGCGCGGTGGCTCTCCCTCGCGAGCAGGCTGGCGCACCGGGTGCTCCCACCGGCCCTCGCCGATCGGCTGACGCATCTGGCCGAGGGCGTCGTCGCGGGGCTCGCCGTCCTGAAGCATCCCGGCCGCTTCGCGCTGGTGGTGGGTTGGTCGCTCGTCCTGTGGCTCGTGAACGCGGCGTCGTTCGCGCTGTGCTTCCGCGCCTTCGACCTCCCGCTGGCGCCGGAAGCGGCGCTGCTGTTGCAGGGCGTGATCGGCTTCGGCGTCGCCCTGCCCTCGTCCCCCGGCTTCTTCGGGCCGTTCGAGGCGGCGACGCGCGTGACGCTCGCGCTCTACGGGATCGGCGCCGAGCAGGCGGTGAGCTACGCGGTGGCGTACCACCTCGGCGGGTTCGTGCCCATTACGCTGCTCGGCCTGTACTCGCTGTCCCGCACGCACCTGCGCCTGGGTGAGCTGCGCCGGGCGGAAGCGGTGGACGAGTAGCGTGGCGGCACCGGACCGGGTCCGCGTCGCGGCGCACGCGAAGCTCAACCTGTTCCTGCGGATCCTCGCGCGCGAGCAGTCCGGCTACCACCAGATCGAGACCGCCTTCGCGCTGCTCGATTTGGCGGACGAGCTGACGGTGTCGCGCGCGCCGGCGGGCGTGACGCTGGCGGTCCAGGGCGCCACCGCCGACCTCGGACCGCCGGAGGAGAACCTCGCCGTGCGCGCCGCGCACGCGGTGCTCGAGGCCTCGGGCCGGCGCTTCGGCGTCGCGATCGAGCTCGTGAAGCGGATCCCCGTGCGGGCGGGGCTCGGCGGCGGCTCGAGCGACGCGGCGGCCGCGCTCCTCGCCGTGAACGCCCTGGTCGGCGATGCCGTCCCCCGCCCCGAGCTGCTGCACCTCGCCACGCGGCTGGGTGCCGACGTGGCCTTCCTCGCGAGCGGCGCGCCCGCGGCGGTCGCGTGGGGGCGCGGCGAGCGATTGTTCCGCTTCGCCCCGCCGCCCGCCGCGCCCGCGCTCGTCGCCGTGCCGCCCATGGACGTCGCGACGCCGGACGCCTACGGCTGGTGGGACGCGCTCTACCCGGAGCCCGCCGCGCGCGGTCCCGTGGTACTCGACGCCGAGGCGCTCGCCGGCTGGGGAAGCATCGGCCGCCTCGGCGGCAACGACTTCGAGATCCCGGTGTTCGGTAAGCACCCCGCACTGCGCACCCTGTACGAGCGCCTGGCCGGGACGAAGCCTCTGTGGGTGCGGCTGTGCGGCTCGGGGAGCGCGGTCGCCGCGGTGTACCGCTCGGAGCGCGACCGCGACGATGCGGCGATGATGCTGGGGGAGAAGCAGCAGCGACTGATCCGCACGATGACGCGGGCGACGCCCCCCGCGGGGCCGAAGCCGAGCGACTCCTGACCCGTCCGAGCGGGACCCCGCTACAGGGACTTCAAGAACATGATCAACGCCGCACTATCGGCCGGGGACAGTGCCTTGAACCGGTCGCGCGCGCCGGCCGCTTCGCCGCCGTGCTGCGCCAGCGCCTGATCCAGTGTCGTCGCGCGGCCGTCGTGCAGGAAATGCGTGGCGAACCGCAGCGCGATCAGCGGCTCGGTCCGGAACTCGGCCGGCGTCGCCAGGCCGAGGCAGATGTCCGCGAGGTCCGGGCCCATGTCGTGCAGCAGCACATCGCTGTAGGCGGCGAACTGCTTGTTGCTGAGCGCCGCGATGGGGCTCGGCCCGGTGCGGAGTGTCGGCACGTGACAGGAGGCGCACCCGATCTGCGAGAACAGGTCGCTGCCGTGGCGCTCGTTGTCACCGCCTCTCAACGGGCTGGGCGCGGCGAGGAAGCGCACGAAGGCGTCGGCCTGATCGAGCGTCGCCTGGTCGATCTCCGGGTCGCCGACGGGATCGACGCCCGGGGGAATCGCCGCTCCGCCGATCGTTCCCTCGGCGGGCGCCTCGGGGTTGGTGATGCCCTGCTCGGCGAGAAATGCGCCGGAGTTGAACTCGCGCAGCGTCGCGAAGTTGGCTTTCCGGCCGAAGCGACCGACCCGTCCGTCGGCAGTCCGGTTGGGGCGCCCGGAGATGCCGTCGCCGTCGCGATCGTCGGGGTCCGCGCGGGCGAGGATCTCCGCGTCGGGCACCGCGTCGAGCAGGCCGCGGCCGAACACCGTAGGCGTCGCCCGGAAGGCGCGGGCGGCGCCCGGGGGAAACGGCTCCTGGGTGATTCCCAGCGCAGCCTGAAGCGCGGGCGTCGCCTGCTGCTGGATCACCGGCCCGCCCTGACCGGCGAGGTCGTCGCACACGTCACCCGCAGGGTCGTAAGCGGTGGCGTGAACTTCGATCTCGTCGCCGCGGCCGCCCGCCAGCGGGTCTTCGTGGCACTCGGCACATGAGGTGGAATTGAAGAGCGGGCCCAGCCCCGTCTCGGGGGTGAACTCCCGACGGAACACGAGGCGGCCGCGTCCGAACAGATTGCGCTGCGCGCCGGTGAGACCCCAGACGGGGTCGCCGGGGGCAAGCATGATCGGGGCTGCGTCGGTGCCCGCAACGTCTCCCGGCCGGCACGCCACGAGGCCCACACATAGGGCCAGGCCCAGCTGTACGGTGGTGCGCATGATCCCCTCCGCGGGTCAACAGGGCGCGAAGGGCGCTTCACGAAGTGGAATGCTAGGTGGGCCGAGCGGGCCCACCCGTGAGCCGTATCACCCGTGTCGAGGTTGGACGGGATTCGTTCGTCGGGAGATCACCCACATGCTGCGACCTTACCGCTGCTCTCCGCTCGGCCTCGCGAACAGGAAATACCCGTAGCCCAGCGCGAGCAGCAGATAGATCGCGACGGTGGACCAGCCCAGCGCGTTGGCGACGCCGGCGAGCTGACCCGACAGCGCGACGACGAATCCGACGACGAGCCCGCCGCCGTACGCGAGCTGGACGGCCCGTCGTGCGGCCGGGTCGGTCACCGTCCTCGCCACCCAGGCGAGCAGGCCGATCTGGATCAGCGCCGCCCCGAACAGCCGCGACATGAAGACGGCCCCCGCATCCATGTTCACCATGCCGTATGGAGCCAGGACAGATGCGGGCGCCAACACGAACCCGATTCCGAAAACAACCGCCACGAAGGCGTGGATCGCCATGAAAGTGCCGAGCTTCATGGAAGGGTCTCCTCTCGAGGGACGCCCTAACATGGCCGTTGCACGGGGAGTTGCGAGATGCTCCGCCGAGGCGTTGCCCGCGGAGAGTGATGTGGCGAAGTTGTAGTCCGAGCACCGCTGGCCCCTCGTCCAATGGCAGGACACCGGACTTTGGATCCGGGAATGGTGGTTCGAGTCCACCGGGGCCAATCCCCATCAAGAAAAAAAACGGGCGGGGTGGCCTGACCCCCGCCCGCGCTGCGTTCTCCCAGCCAGCACCCTACGGCTTGGGCTGGTCGGGCTTCGTCTCCTTCGCCTCCTTGACCTCGCGATCGGCCGCGCGCTCGGCCTCCTTCGCTTCAGTCGCGGACAGGCCGAGGTTCTGGAGCGTCTTACCGATGCTGTTGCCGCTGCTCAAGCCGGCCAGGATGTTCGGTACGGTGATGTTGGAGTTCTTACTGCCGAGGTTCTTGGCGAGCACGTTCGCGGCGATGAACTGGCCCCGCGTGAGCTTCGGGTTCAGCGCCTGCGCTGCCTCGAACTGATCCTCGAGTTCCTTGGCCGGGATGCCCAGCTTGGACGAGATGCCGCCGAAGCTCTTGTCCGCCTTGGCCTCGGTCTTGGGCCCGCTCGCCGAGTGGCTCTGGGGCCCCGTGGTGGGATGCGCTGGCGGCGTGTGGGCCGCCGGAGCCTGCGCGTGAGCCGATCGCTGCGCCGCCGCGGTCGCGTAGGCCGCAACCAGCAGCAGCGAAACCAGCGTTGCACTCGTGAACGGAATCAGCTTTGTGAGCTTCATACTTCCTCCTTCGAGTTTTTTCGGTGCCTTCTGACTTAAGACCGCTCGCCGGGGCGGGAGGTAACGCACGTGAGGAGGCTCACCGAACGCGGGTATTAGTGTTGGACCGTCGACCAGCGACGATGATTCGATCTGCGACATGAAACCCACGACCGATTCTCTCATCCTGCTCTTCGCACTGGGCGCCACAGCTGCCGCAGCGCAGTCCGGGGCCAGCGCCGGCGTGACGGCGGGCGCCGCCAAGCTCAGCGACACGCGCTCCGAGCAGGCGCTCACCGGGATCGTCCAGCTGCAACCCCGGCCGTGGCTCACCCTGTCGGCGCTTCCGGCGCTGGTGCACGTCTCGGATGAGGTGAGCGGCCGTCCGGTGTCGAGCAGCGGCCCCGGGGACTTTCCGCTCGTCGTGGGGGCTGCAACGGCGTTCCGGGCGGAGTGGTCGCCGAGCGTCGGCGCGGCACTGATCGTGACTCTGCCCGTCGGAAACGCGGCGTGCGGGCTCGGCGCCGGCCAGGCGGCGGTCGGGGCGAACGTGGCCGCCGGTCTCTCGCCGAGCGACCGCCTGCACCTCTGGGCAGGCGCGAGCCGCAACGTCTCCGGCCTGGCCACCCAATCGACGCTCAGCGCGCCGCGCTCCACCGCGCTCCGCCTGGACGCGGGTTACGACCTGGCGAGACGCTTGAGGGCGAGCGCGTCGTTCGCCGCAGATGTGGGACAGGCGGATTCCACCCAGGCGCTGTCCCGAATGATCGGCGCGGGTGCGGCGTATACGATCGCGGGTCCGCTGATGCTGGTGATCGACGGCGGCCACGGCCTCACGTCCTCCTCACCGCGCTGGGTGCTCTCCCTCGGCCTCGGCACGGCGTTCGCGAGCACGTCGCTCGTGAGCCCGACGTCGCCGCTGGGGCGGCAGCAGACCAGTTTTGGAGGTGGTGTGAACCGGGGCAGTGGCTCCGGCAAGACCGGCGGCTGCCCCTGACCGAGGGTCGCGGGGCGGGCCTCGCGGGGCCAACTTAATGCGCATGGACCTCCCCGTTCTCACCACGCTGCTCGTGACCCTGCGCCTTTCGGGCGTGGCTCAGGGCACGCCCATGGAAGCGTTCCGCGGCAACATCGCGGCCATCCACGCGCGCGACCGCGCGGCCTACCTCTCTCACTACCTCCACACCCCCGAGCTCGCGCGCGTCGGGCCCGACGGCCTGCGGCTGGGTTACGACGAGTTCGCCCGCGGCGCGGGGGAGGGTTGGCCGGACACGCTGGTCGCGACGCACCTCCGCATCGTGGCGGTCTCCCCGGATGTCGCCTACGGCGTGTACCGCTACCGCGTCGTGGACACGAGCGGCAGCGCGCGCGGCGTGAGCGAGCGCGTGTTCGTGCGCACGCCGGCGGGCTGGAAGGTGGCGGTGACGACGGCCTTCCCCACGCCGGGCGCCGCGCCGCCACCGACCGCGTTCATCGGCGCCACCCTGGTGGACGGGACCGGCGCCGCTCCGGTGCGCAACGCCGTGGTGTTGATGCGGGACGGCCGGGTCGCCTGCGCGGGCCCCCGCGCCGCCTGCCCCGTCCCTCCCGACGCCGACACCGTGAGCGCGGCGGGGAAGTGGATCATCCCCGGCCTCGTCGACACGCACGTGCATTTCTCGCAGACGGGCTGGGTGGACGGACGGCCCGACGCCCTCGACCTGCGCGAGCAGTACCCGTACGACCAGGTGGAGGCCGACCTGCACGCACGCCCCGAGCGGTTTTTCCGCTCCTACCTGTGCAGCGGCGTCACCTCGGTGTTCGACGTCGGGGGGTATCCGTGGACGCTCGACCTCCAGGCGCGTACCGCGCACAGCACTACCGCACCCCGCGTGCTGTCCGCCGGCCCGCTCCTTTCCACGATCGACTTCTGGCTCAACCTGCCCGACCAGCGCCAGTTCATCTACATGGCGGACGACGCCACGGTGCGGCAGGCCGTGCGCGCCCACAAGGCGTGGGGCGCCGCGGCGATGAAGGTGTGGTACATCATGCCGCCCCAGCCGCCCGACACCGCGCGTGTGTCCGCGCTCGTCGCCGCCGCCGGCGACGAGGCCCGGAAGGTCGGGCTGCCGCTCATCGTGCACGCCACCGGGCTGTGGGAGGCGAAGGACGCCCTGCGCGCGGGAGCGCGGGTGCTGGTGCACTCGGTGTGGTCCGCGCCGGTGGACGACGAATTCCTCGCGCTGGCGCGGCGCGCGGGGACGATCTACGCGCCGACGCTCATGGTTCCCGACGGCTACCGCCAGGTGGCGGCGCGGCGGTTCGAGCGCGACCGGCAGCCGCTCGAGTGCGTGGATCCGGGAACCCGTGCCAAGGCCCTCGCAACTGACAGCGTCGCGCCCGCGAAGCGCCCCACCACCGCCGCCCTCGAGCAGCGAGCCGCGCGGACGGCGCAGGGACTGGCGCAGGGGCTGGCGAACCTCAAGCGGGTGCACGACGCGGGGATCCCCATCGCGCTCGGGACCGACGCCGGCAACCCGCTCACGCTGCACGGGGCGTCCGTGTTCATGGAGCTCGAGGCAATGCAGGCGGCGGGGCTCACCCCGCTCGAGGTGCTCGTGGCGGCGACGCGCACCGGGGCCCGGGCCCTGGGACTCGACAGCACGGGCACGGTGACGGCCGGCGCCACGGCGGACCTCGTCGTGCTGGACGCGGACCCGCTGGCGGACATCCGGAACGTCCGGCGCATCGCGCTCGTGGTGCGGCGGGGCGAGGCGTACACGCGGCGCGAGCTCGAGTACCGGTAGGCCTCGCTCCTTGACGCGCCCCCACCCCGCGAACGTGATTCAGGTGTGACCACCGCGAGCCTGCCCGCCGGCCTGACCATCGGCCCGCTCACGAGCGACGCGGACGCGCGGGAATGCGCGCACCTCATGGCCACGTCCGACCCGTGGATCACCCTCGGGCGGGGTTACGAGGACTCGCTGCGCATCGTGAGCGATGCCACACGTGAAGTGTACGTGGCGAAGGCCCACGGCGAGCTCGCGGGCTTCCTGATCCTCTCGATGACCGGACCCTTCGTCGGCTACGTCCAGACGCTGTGCGTCCACCCCGACCACCAGCGCCGGGGCGTCGGCACGTTGCTGTTGCGGTTCGCCGAGGAGCGCATCTTCCGCGAGTCACCCAACGTGTTCCTGTGCGTGTCGTCCTTCAACACGGACGCCAAGCGGCTGTATCATCGGCTCGGCTACGACGTGGTGGGCGAGCTGACGGACTACCTCGTACGCGGCCACTCCGAGATCCTGCTCCGCAAGACGATCGGCCCGCTCGCGGGGTTCCGCAGCGGCTGAGCGTCAGTTCACATCGTCTCCCTTTCACCGAGGTGCGTATGCGTGCCTTCGCTGTACCGATCGTGTGCTCGGTCCTCGGCGCCCTGCTGGTCGCGGCGGCGCCGCGACCGCTGGAGGAGCTACGGGGGTTCAGCGCCCGCGCGACTCGGGACGAGCGCGACTGGGAGGCGAAGCTTCAGGCGATCCCGAGCACCGACAGCATGCGCTCGTACATGCGCCGCCTCTCGGCCCGGCCGCACCACGTGGGCTCGCCCTACGACAAGGCGAACGCCGAGTGGCTGCTCGCCCAGTTCAAGGAGTGGGGCTGGCAGGCGCAGATCGAGACGTTCGACGTGCTGTTCCCCACCCCGCGCGAGCGGGCGGTCGAGCTCGTGGCGCCCACCCGCTTCGTCGCCAAGCTCCAGGAGCCGCCCGTGCCCGGCGACCCCACGTCCGGCCAGCAGAACGAGCAGCTCCCCACCTACAACGCCTATTCCGCGGACGGCGACGTCACCGGGCCGCTCGTCTACGTGAACTACGGCGTGCCCGGGGATTACGAGCAGCTCGAGCGCCTCGGGGTTTCCGTCCAGGGCGCGATCGTGATCGCGCGCTACGGCGGGTCGTGGCGCGGCATCAAGCCCAAGGTCGCGGCCGAGCACGGAGCGGTGGGATGCCTCATCTACTCCGATCCCCGGGACGACGGCTACCGGCAGGGCGATGTGTACCCGCAGGGCCCCTGGCGGCCGCGGGACGGCGTGCAGCGCGGCAGCGTGGCCGACATGCCACGCTATCCCGGCGATCCCCTGACCCCGGGCGTCGGCGCGACGCCGGGCGCCAAACGGCTGTCGCTCGCCGAGGCGCAGACGATCACCAAGATCCCGGTGCTGCCGATTTCCTACGGCGACGCGCAACCGCTGCTCGCGGCGCTGCGCGGCCCCATGGCGCCCGACGCCTGGCGCGGCGCGCTGCCCCTCACGTATCGCATCGGCCCCGGCCCGGCGAAGGTCCACCTCCGGGTCAAGTCCGACTGGAGCACCAAGCCGCTGTACGACGTGATCGCGCGGCTGCCGGGCGCGAGCGCGGCGGACCAATGGATCATGCGGGGCAACCATCACGACGCCTGGGTGAACGGCGCCCAGGATCCCATCTCGGGGCTCGTGCCGCTGCTCGAGGAGGCGCGCGCCCTGGGACAGCTGGCGCGTCAGGGATGGAAGCCGCGGCGCACGATCATCTACGCCGCCTGGGACGGCGAGGAGCCGGGCCTGCTCGGCTCGACCGAGTGGGTCGAGGCGCACGGGGACGAGCTGCGGCAGCACGGAGCGGTCTACATCAACTCGGACGTGAACAGCCGGGGCTATCTCCTGGCGGCAGGGTCGCACGCGCTGCAGCGCCTCGTGAACGACGTGGCGAAGGACATCGTCGACCCCGAGACCAAACTCTCGGTGTGGAAGCGCGCCCAGCTGCGGGAGATCGCCGAGACGGACTCGGCCGAGCGCCGTCGTGAGATCCGCCAGGCGGTGGATCTGCGCATCGACGCCCTCGGCTCCGGGTCGGATTACACGCCGTTCCTGCAGCATGCCGGCGTCGCCACGCTGGACCTGCGCTACGGGGGCGAAGGGGGCGGCGGCATCTACCACTCGATCTATGACGACTTCCACTGGTTCACGACGTTCGACGACAGCGCGTTCGTCTACGGCCGCGCGCTCGCCCAGACGGTCGGCACCGCTGTACTCCGCCTCGCGAACTCCGAGGTGCTGCCGTTGGAGTTCGGCGGGCTCGCGGAGACCGTGGGCCGCTACGCGGGCGAGCTGAAGCAGCTGCTCAAGAACAGGCAGGAGCAGGCGCGCGAGCGGAACCGCCAGATCGAGGAGGGCGTCTTCACGGCGACGGCGGACCCCCGCGAGCCGTTCGTCCCGCCGCAGCCGGAGGAGGTGCCGCCGCACCTCGACTTCGCGCCGCTCGACAACGCCGTGGACGCGCTCACCAAGAGCGCCCAGCGCTACGAGCAGGCGTTCGCGCGGGCGCAGGGGGACAGCGGCAAGCCGCTCGCCCGCCCCGAGGCCCAGGCGCTGAACGCGCTGCTCATGCAGAGCGAGCGCACCCTGACGAGCGCCGAAGGCCTGCCGCGGCGCCCCTGGTTCCGCCACCAGCTGTACGCGCCCGGCTTCTACACGGGCTACGGAGTGAAGACGATGCCGGGCGTGCGCGAGGCCATCGAGCAGAAGAACTGGAAGGAGGCGGACGACCAGATCGGCCGCGTCGCGCAGACGCTCACCGCCGAGGCGGCGCTGCTCGACCGGGCGACGGCAGCGGCGGAGGCGCTCGCGCGGTAGGGGTTGACCCGGAAGCGTGAGCCCGGCGACAATGCGAGCAGTCTCTGCATCGGAGGTGACATGAAGCAGGCAGCCGTTTTCGCAGTCACCGGCGTGCTCGCCGGCTCGCTCGCGGGCGTCGCCCAGCAGGTGGCCCCCCAACCGGCCGTGCCCTACACCTACCAGGGCACCGTCCACTCGGTGCAGGCGAAGACCGGTACGCTCGAGCTCATCACGGGAGTGGGGCATGCCCTGCGTCTCGTGCAGATGAGCGTCCCGACCGGAGTGCGGGTCGCCGGCACGGCCGCCGCAGGGGCCTCGGGCGGCGTGAGGGGCGTGCAGCCCGGCGACGTGGTGCGCGTCGTGTGCCACCGCGCGGGCGGGAGGCTCGTCGCCGACAAGGTCGAGAAGCTGGAGCCCGCGAGGTGAGCCGCCCCGGGGCCGCGGCGGCCCTCTGGCTCGCGGCCTTCGCCTTCGCCGGCTGCAGGGTCGTCAAGCCGGGAGATCCCCTGCTGGGGCTCACCCGCGAGCAGCGCGACCGCTTCGAGCGGGGACGCGCGGTGTTCGACAGCGTGTTCACGCCCGAGACCGGCCTGGGCCCGCTCTTCAACTCGACGGCCTGCGGCGAGTGTCACGAGGATCCGAAGAGCGGCGGCACCGGCGACGAGGTCGAGGTGCACGCGACGGCGTTCCGCGGCGGCGTGTGCGACCCGCTGGTGCAGGAAGGCGGGCCCGTCATTCAACAGCACACCACCCCCGCCCTCAAGCAGGCGCTCGGGATCGACGCGGAGCCGTTCCCGCCGTCGGCGACGGCGCGCGCCATGCGGACCACGCCCGTGATCTTCGGGCGCGGCCTGCTCGATCTCGTGCCCGACTCAGTCATCCTGTCCTACGCCGATCCTGACGACAAGAACCACGACGGCATCTCGGGCCGCGTCAACCGCAACGTGGACGGGCGGATCGGCCGGTTCGGCCGCAAGGCCCTCGTCCCCACGCTGCGCGAGTTCAACGACGGCGCCTTTGTCGCTGAGCAGGGCGTGACCAATCCCTCCGTCCCGACGGAAGAGACGATCGGCGGCAAGCCGATCCCCGGGGGCGTCGATCCCGTGGCCGACCCGGAGATCAACCAGGACCAGCTCGACCTCACGAACGACTTTGTCCGCTTCCTGGGCGCGCCGACACCCGAGCGACTGGGAGGCGAGGGCCGCCGGGGCCGCGAGATCTTCTCCCGCATCGGCTGCGCCGCGTGCCACGTCCCGATGCTCCGGACGGGCGACAGTCCGGTCGCGGCGCTGCGCTTCAAGGACGTCGCGGCCTACACGGACCTGCTGCTGCACGACATGGGCTCCGACCTGGCCGACATCTGCCTCGGCCTCGCCACGCCGGCCGAGTTCCGGACGGAGCCGCTCATCGGGCTGCGGTTCGTCAAGACGTTCCTGCACGACGGCCGCGCCGCGACCCCCGAGCAGGCGATCCAGGACCATGGGGGCGAGGCGGCGGGGGCGCGCGATCGGTTCCAGGCCCTGCCACCCGCCGAGCGCCAGGCCTTGATCGCATTTCTCAAGTCGCTGTAAGCATTTGCAACGGGGCCTTGAACACCCCGGCGGGGGGTGATTAGCATCTCTCCGCCGATAACCCGACGCGCCCAACGCTGATGCCTCTCCTCTCCCTAAACGGGGTCTCCAAGCGGTTCGCTGGTGTGACCGCGGTCGACCAGGTGTCGTTCGCCGTCGATCGCGGTCAGGTGGTCGGTTTTCTCGGGCCCAACGGCGCGGGGAAGACGACGACGATGCGCCTGATCACGCAGTTCTACGAGCCCGACGAGGGCGCCATCACGCTGGACGGCACGCCGCTCGCCGTGGCGGCGCGCGAGGCGAAGCGCCGCATCGGCTACCTGGCCGAGAACAACCCGCTGTACGAAGAGATGCTGGTCGCCGATTACCTCGCCTTCATCGCCGACCTGCGCGAGCTCGGCGGCGCGAGTCGCGCCCGTTCGTTCGACGAGGCCGTCACCGCGACGGGGATCGACGGGGTGTTCTATCGGCCGATCGGCGAGCTGTCGAAGGGCTACCGCCAGCGCGTCGGGCTGGCGCAGGCGATCCTCCACCGGCCCGACCTGTTGGTCCTCGACGAGCCGACGGAGGGCCTCGACCCGAACCAGCGGGTGGAGATCCGCCAGCTCATCGGCACCCTGGGGCGCGACCGCACGGTGCTGCTCTCGACCCACGTGCTCTCGGAGGTGCAGCAGAGCTGCTCGCGCCTCCTGATCATCAGCCGCGGCAAGATCGTGGCCGACGGTCCCGTGGATCGCCTGATCGAGCGCGCGTCGGGTGCCGTCGAGATCGCGGTCGAGGCCGCAGGCGACGGGATCGCGCAGGCGCTGCACGGCCTTCCCGGCGCGCGCAACGTAGCGGTGTCGCGCACGGGCGGCGACGGGCGCGTCGCCCTGACCCTCACCGCCGACCGCACCGCCGACCTGCGGCCCGAGATCTTCGCCCTCGCGAAAGCACGCGGCTGGACGCTGTACGAGCTGCACCAGGAGACCGGGAGCCTCGAGGAGCTGTTCCGCCAGCTCACGGCCGGCGGGGAGGCCGAGACGTGAAGCGCGGCCTGCGGACGGCGTGGACGGTAGCGCGGCGCGAGCTGCGCGCGCTGTTCGACCAGCCCACGGGCTACATCCTGCTCGTCGTGTTCGTCGCCGTGAACGACTTCCTGTGCTTCCGCCAGATCGAGCTGTACGGCTTGGCGACGCTGCGGCCGATGCTCGACTTCCTCCCCTGGCTGCTCCTGTTCCTCGTCCCCGCCGTGACGATGCGCGCGCTCGCCGAGGACGCGCGCTCGGGCACCCTCGAGGTCGTGCTGGCGCAGCCGGTCACCGAGCTGGAGCTCGTGGTCGGCAAGTACGTCGGGGCGGTGCTCTTCCTGGTCATCGCGCTCGGGCTGACCCTCCCCATCCCGCTCGGGCTCGCCCTGGGCGCGCCGTTGCCGGCGGGGGTCGTGGTGGCGCAGTACGTGGGCTCGGCGCTGCTCACCGCGGGCAGCGCCGGGGTCGGGCTGTGGGCCTCGAGCGTGAGCAAGAATCAGGTCACGGCCTTCATCCTCGCCGTCGGCGTGACGTTCCTGCTCGTCCTGGTGGGCCTCGACCCGCTGCTCGTCGGCCTGCCGCCGCGGCTCGGCCAAATCGCGGGGTCGCTCGGCGTGCTGCCGCACTTCACGGGCATCACCCGCGGCGTGATCGACCTGCGCGACGCCACGTACTTCCTGAGCCTCGCCGCGCTGTTCCTCTTGCTCGCCTACTTCGCGCTGATGCGCCGCAAGCTCACGCGCCGGGGCGCGACATTGCAGCGGCTCCGGCTCGGCACGGCGCTGGTCGCCCTCGGCGTGGTCGTGGTCAACCTGTTGGGGCGTCACATCGGCGGCCGGCTCGATCTGACCCCCGGCAGGGCGTTCACGCTCTCGCGGGCGACCAAGCAAATCCTCGGCTCCCTGCCCGACCTCGTCACGATCAAGCTGTTCGCCTCGGCCTCGCTCCCTTCGGAGGTGGCGTTTCTGAAGCGCGACGTCGACGACCTGCTGGGCGACTACCGTGGCGCCGGCCACGGCAAGGTGCGCGTCGCGGTGCGCGACCCCTCGGCCGACACCGCGGCGCTGCGCGAGGCCCGCCAGCTCGGCATCCCGGCCGTGCAGTTCAACGTGCTGGGACGGTCGGAGCTGCAGGTGAAGGAGGGCTATCTCGGCGTCGCGGTCCAGTACGCCGAGGGCGTGAAGACGATTCCCTTCGTCCAGGAGGGAGGCGATCTGGAGTACCGGCTCACGTCCGAGATCCGCGCGCTCACCCACCGCGAGCGACCGGTGGTCGGCGTGAGCGAGACGTCGGACGCGACCTCGGTGCGGGCGCGCCGCAGCTTCGACGCGCTGCAGGAGCAGCTCGGCCGCACCTACACGGCGCGCCCGCTCACGCTGGGCGACAGCGCGATCGCGGAGGACGTGAAGGTGCTGGTGCTCATCGGGGCGCCCGACTCCCTGCGAGGGCGTCAGCAGGAGCGCCTCGAGCAGTTCCTCCGCCGCGGTGGCGGCGCGCTCGTCATGGCGAGCGGGATGGCCTTGAACCCCGGCACGCCGGTCGCGTACGCGCGCCCGGTCGCGTGGAACCGTGTCCTCAAGCCTTACGGCGTGCAGATCCACTCCGACATGGCGTTCGACCTCGCGTCCAACGAGCGCATTGCCGTGCCGGCGCAGTTCGGCCAGGTGCTCGTCTCCTACCCGCTGTGGCTGCGCGCCCTGAGCACCAAGGCCTCGCCGGTCAATGCGCAGCTCAACGCAGTGCTGCTGCCGTGGGCGAGCACCATCGACACGACGGGCGCCGCCCCCGGCAGCGTCACGACGCTCCTCGCCACGAGCCGTGCCGGGGGCCTGCAGCAGGTGACGGCGTTCCTCACGCCGGCACGCGAGTTCCCGCGGGACAGCCTGGCCCGACGCCTCATGGCAGTGCAGGTCAATCCCCTGGCCCGCGACACGGCCCCGCCGCTGCGCGGCCGGCTCGTCGTCGTGGGCAGCGCCGACTTCGCGAGCGACCGCTACGCCGGCAACTCGCCCGAGAATGTCGTGTTCGCCCTCAACGCGGTGGACTGGCTCGCCCAGGACGACGCGCTGATCGCGATCCGCTCGAAGAACCGCGCGCCGGCCCCGCTCGCGTTCACGAGCGGGACCAAGCGCGACGCGGTCAAGTACGGCAACCTGATCGGGATCCCGGTGCTGCTCGTGGCGGTGGGCGCGGCGCGGCTGTGGCGGCGGCGCCTGATCACCCGGGGTACGTATCGGCCGCTGGGCGCGGCGCAGGTCGCATGAGCCCGCGGCAGCTCCGCGCCGTCGCGATCGGGCTGGCCGCCGTGCTGCTGCTGTGGCTCGCCAGCGAGCTGCTCTCGAAGCGCAGCGACCGGATCACCGCGTCGCTCGGGCTCCCCCCCGTCTCCGACGCCGCCGCCGACCGCGTAACGATCACGCGCGGCGCGGACACCGCGGTCCTCGCGAAAGGCGCCGACACGGCCTGGACCGTCAACGGATACGCCGCGTCGCGCCAGGCCGTGACCGAGCTGTTCGCCGCGTTACGCGACTCGACCCCGGCGGAGCTCGCGGCCGAGAGCCCCGGCTCGTTCGCCCGGCTCGGCGTGGACAGCACCGGCGGCCGCTGGATCCGCGTCGCGGGCGGCGGCCGCACCCTCGTCGAGCTGATCACGGGCCAGAACGGGCCCGCCTTCGGCACGCTGTACGTCCGCAAGCCCGGCGACACCCGCGTGTTCCTGTGGCGCGGGCGACCGCTCCCCGGTCCGACCCGCGGGGTGGACGAGTGGCGCGACCGGCGGATCGCCGGCGTCGAGCCGGACAGCGTGCGCGCGCTCGAGATCGCGCGGGGCAAGGAGCGCTACGCCCTGGAGCGCCGGGACCGCCGCTGGACCAGCGCCCGTCGGGGCCCAGCGGACTCGGCCGCGGTGACGCGGCTGCTGGAGCACTATCGCAACGTGGCGGCGGCGGGCTTCGCCACGCCGCGGCAGGCGGACTCGCTCCGGGCGCGACGGCCGCCCTGGCGTCGGGCGACGCTGCGTGGCCCCGCCGGGCGCCTGCTCCTCGCCCTCGCGTTCGATTCCACGGCCGCCGGCATCTGGGTGTACCGCGCCGACGGGCCCACCGGGACCGTGTACCGCATCGAGCCCTGGAGCGCGGACCAGCTGACGCCGGCCGGGCAGACGCTCGCGCCGAAGAAGTGAATCCCTTCATTTTCTGAGACTTACCGTCTATTTTTAGCCGCCCGAAATGGCGGAGCTCTCGCTGTCGCGGAGCCAGCTGTTGCTGCTCGCCGGGACGGCCAATCGGCCGCTCGCCGAGGAGATGGCCGGGCATTTGGGGCAGCCGCTGTGCGCGCTGACGATCCGCCGCTTCGCCGACGGCGAGATCTTCGTGAAGATCGACGAGAACGTCCGCGGGCGGGACGTGTTCATCATCCAGCCGACGAATCCTCCGGCGGAGAATCTCGTCGAGCTGCTCCTGATGATCGATGCGGCGCGGCGGGCGAGCGCGGCGCGGATCACGGCGGTGCTGCCCTACTTCGGCTACGCGCGGCAGGACCGCAAGGACCAGCCGCGCGTGGCGATCAGCGCGAAGCTGATGGCGAACCTGATCACGCACGCCGGCGCCGATCGCGTGCTGGGAATGGACTTCCATTCCCACCAGGTGCAGGGGTTCTTCGACATTCCGGTGGACCACCTGTACGCGGCGCCCGTGTTCGTCGCCCACTTCCGGCAGAAGCGGCTGCACGACCCGGTGGTAGTGGCGCCGGACGTGGGGTCGGCGAAGATGGCGCGCGGGTTCGCGAAGCGGCTGAACGCGTCCCTCGCGATCATCGACAAGCGGCGCCCCTCGGCAAACGTCGCCGAAGTCGTGAACGTCGTGGGCGAGGTGGCGGACAAGGATTGCCTCGTCCCCGACGACATGATCGACACGGCGGGGACGGTCACCGAGGCGGCAGCGGCGTTGAAGCGCCTCGGGGCGCGCAAGATCTACGCGTTCGCGTCCCACGCGCTCCTGTCGGGACCCGCCGCGGAGCGGTTGCGCGCGGCGCCGGTCGACGAGGTCGCGGTGACCAACACGATCCACATCCCCGACGAGCGGCGCTTCGAGAAGCTCCAGGTGCTGTCGATCGCGGACCTGATGGCGAAGGCGATCGGGTACGAGCACTCGAACCAGTCGGTGAGCTCGCTGTTTGACTGACAGTCGTAAGCCGCAAGCCATGAGACTTAAGGCTTACGACTTATGACTTACGACTTACGCCTGAGGAACTAGTGCAATGGCCCAGATCGTCTCCCTGACAGCAACCGCCCGCCGGGGTACGGGCAAAGGCGCCGCGCGCCAGGCGCGGTTCCGCGGCGAGATCCCCGCGGTGATCTACGGTCGCGGCCGCGAGACCCAGTCGCTCGCCGTGGAGGCGAAGGCCCTCGAGAAGGCGCTCACGGGAGTGGAGCCCGCGAGCACCATCATCGAGCTCGCCGTGGACGGGAAGACGGTGCGGACCCTGATCCGCGAGATCCAGCGGCACCCCGTGCGGCCCGACATCATCCACGTGGACTTCTACGAGATCCACGCCGCCGAGAAGGTGAAGCTCAAGGTGCCCGTGCACCTCGTGGGCGCGCCGGACGGCGTCCGCAACGCCGGCGGCGTGCTCGACCAGGTGACGCGCGAGGTCGAGATCGAGGTGTTGCCCGAGCAGATCCCGGACCGTGTCGAGCTGGACGTGACCGCCCTCAAGATCGGCGATTCGCTGCACGTGCGGCACCTGCAGATCCCGAACGTCACGATCCTCACCCATAGCGACCTGACGATCGCGACGGTCGTGCCGCCGCGGGCCGAGGAGGTCGCGGCGCCCACGCCGGAGGCGGTGGCCGAGGTGGCCGAGCCGGAGCTGATCCGCAAGGTGCGCGAGGGCGAGGAGGAGGCCGAGGGCGAGGCCGCCGAGGGTGGCCCGAAGGCCGAGCCGAAGGGCGCGGCCGCACCGGCCAAAGGCGCTGCTCCACCGGCGAAGGGCGAGAAGGGCGAAAAGCCCGAGAAGACCGAGAAGCCCAAGGGCGGCAAAGAGAGCTGATCCCTGCGCGCCGTCGTCGGCCTCGGGAATCCCGGTCCGGAGTACGCGGCGACGCGCCACAATGCCGGCTTCTGGCTGGCCGACGCACTGGTCGCGCGCTGGGGGTTCCCCCCGTTTCGCCGCGCCGAGCGGGCGCGCGCGACCGCGGGCGAGGTGGACGGGGTCCCCGTCCGCGTCCTCAAGCCCATCACCTACATGAACCGCAGCGGTGCGGCGCTCGCGTCGCTGCGCGCCGATCCGGGGTTCAATCCCGCCACCGACCTGCTGGTGCTCGTGGACGACTTTCAGATCCCGTGCGGCACGTTCCGGCTGCGGGGTGAGGGCTCCGCGGGCGGCCATAACGGCTTGAAGAGCATCGAGGGAGCGTTGCAGTCGCGGCAGTACGCCCGGCTGCGCATCGGCGTGGGCCCGCTGCCCGAGGGGGCGGACTGGTCCGACTACGTGCTCGCCCCCTTCACCTCGGAGCAGATCGAGCAGATCGAGGCGTTGATGCCGGAGCTCGTGGCCGCCGTGGAACGGTGGCTGCGGGAGGGCGCGCCGTGAGCACCGGGCTGCTGCGTCTCCTGCCCATCGTCGCCGGGCTCGCGGGGCTCGGCGTCGCTTGGCTCGTCGCCGCCGCCATCCGCCGCTACCCCGAGGGATCGGCCGCGATGGCCGAGCTCGCCGGGCTCATCCGCACCGGGGCCCTGGCGTTCCTGCGGCGCGAGTACTCGGTGCTCGTGCCCTTCATCGTGGTGGTCGCCGGACTCCTGACCCTCGCCATCGGGTGGCGCACGGGGGCGGCCTACGTGGGCGGCGCGCTCTGCTCCATCCTCGCCGGCTTCTTCGGGATGAGCGCCGCGACCCACGCCAACGTGCGCACCGCCGAGGCGGCCCGCGCGCGCGGTCAGGCTGCGGCGCTGCGCGTCGCATTCTCGGGCGGCGCCGTGATGGGCCTCGCCGTGGCGAGCCTCGGGTTGCTCGGGATCGGGCTGGTGCTGCAAACCTGGCTCGGGCTCGCGACGGACGACGCCGGGTGGCGCGCCTTCAGCCAGATCATCTCGGGCTTCGCGATGGGGGCGTCGTCCATCGCGCTGTTCGCCCGCGTTGGCGGCGGCATCTACACCAAGGCCGCCGACGTCGGCGCCGACCTCGTGGGCAAGCTCGAGGCCGGCATCCCCGAGGACGACCCCCGCAACCCCGCCACCATCGCCGACAACGTCGGTGACAACGTGGGCGACGTGGCGGGGATGGGCGCCGACATCTTCGAGTCCTACGTGGGCGCGGTGATCGCCACCGTGGCGATCGGCGCGACCAGCGGGCTCGTGGGCGACCGGCTGAGCGCCGTCGCGCTGCCAGTGCTGTATACCACCGCCGGGCTCGCCGCGAGCCTCGTCGGGATCGCGGCGATGCGCCTGCTCGAGCGCGCGTCGCCGCAGGGCGCGCTGCGCTGGAGCACGTTCATCGCCGCCGGCCTGTTCCTCGTCGCCGCCTACACGATCACGCAAGCCGTCGATCCGCGGATCACCGGACCGGACCACTCCCTTCTGCCCACGCTGGGCCCGTTCTATGCCGTGGTGTCGGGCACCCTCGCCGGAATCGTCATCGGCCTCCTGACCGAGTACTACACGTCGGCCGCGCCCATCCGGGTCATCGCCGAGGCGTCGCGCACGGGCCCCGCGACGAACATCATCGCCGGGCTCGCGGTCGGGATGAAGAGCGCCGTGCCGTCGGTCCTGATGATCTGCGCGGCCATCTTCGTCGCCTACCGCTCCGCCGGGCTGTACGGCATCGCCGTCTCGGCGGTGGGCATGCTCGCCACCGTGGGCATCACCATGTCCGTGGACGCCTACGGCCCCATCGCCGACAACGCGGGCGGCATCAGCGAGATGAGCCGGCTGGGCCCCGCGGTGCGGCGGATCACGGACGGCCTGGACGCGCTCGGCAACACGACCGCCGCCATGGGCAAGGGCTTCGCCATCGGCTCGGCCGCCCTCACCGCGCTCGGCCTGTTCAGCGCCTACGCCACCGCCACCGCGATCCCCGCCGGCGGCCTCGACCTCGTCGACCCCATGGTCGTCATCGGCTTCTTCATCGGCGGCTGCATCCCCTTTTTCATCGCCGCCGTCACGATGACCGCAGTCGGCCGCGCGGCCGAAGGCATGGTCGCGGAGGTGCGCCGCCAGTTCCGCGAGATCCCCGGGCTCATGGAAGGGCGAGCGCAGCCCGACTCGGCGCGCTGCGTCGACATCTCGACCCGCGCCGCGCTGCGGGAGATGATCGTGCCCGGCCTCACGGCCGTGCTCGCCCCGGTCGTCGTCGGGCGGTGGCTCGGCATCTACGCGTTGGGCGGGATGCTCGCGGGGGCGACGCTCACGGGCGTGCTGCTCGCCCTCTTCATGGCGAACGCGGGCGGCGCCTGGGACAACGCGAAGAAGCACATCGAGGCAGGGGCGCACGGCGGCAAGGGATCGGACCCGCACCGGGCCGCGGTGGTCGGGGACATGGTGGGCGACCCGTTCAAGGACACGGCCGGGCCGTCGATGAATATTCTGATCAAGTTGATGTCGGTCGTGAGTCTCGTTCTCGCCCCCTGGCTGATTCGCTAAGTGCTGCGCCTCGGCATCGTCGGCCTTCCCAACGTCGGGAAGTCCACGCTCTTCAACGCGCTCACGTCCTCCAAGGCCGCGGCCGCCGAGAACTACCCCTTCTGCACCGTCGAGCCGAACGTGGGCGTGGTCGCGGTGCCGGATCCCCGGCTCGATCGGCTGTTCGAGCTCGTCCGGCCCAAGACGAAAGTGCCGGCGGTGGTCGAGTTCGTGGACATCGCCGGCCTCGTGAAGGGCGCCTCCCAGGGCGAAGGGCTCGGCAACCAGTTCCTCTCCCACATCCGCGAAGTGGACGCGGTCGTGCACGTGATTCGCTGCTTCGACGACCCGGACGTCGTGCACGTGATGGGCCCGGTGGATCCCGTGCGCGACCACGACGTCGTCACGAGCGAGCTCGCGCTCGCGGACCTCGCGGTCGTGGAGCGGCGCCTCGAGAAGGCCCGCAAGACCGCCCGCGCCGGCGACAAGGAGGCGCAGGCGGAGCTGGTCCTGCTCGAGCGGGTGGTGGAGGAGCTGAACGCGGGCCGCGGCGCGCGCGAGGCCGGCGAGGGCGAGGAGGCCGTGCGGTTCCTGCGCCGGCTGGGCCTGCTCACGGCGAAGCCGATCCTGTACGCCGCGAACGTGAACGAGGACGACCTCGCGCAGGGCGGCGGCAGGTGGCTCGACGCGCTCCGCGCGGCGGTGCAGGCGCACCACGAGGAGGCCGAGATCGTCCTCTTCTCCGCGCGGTTCGAGGCGGAGCTCGCCGAGCTCTCAGGCGAGGAGCGGCGCGAGTTCCTGGCGCAGGCGGGGGTCACCGAGCCCGGGCTCGACCGCTTGATCCACGCGGGCTATCACCTGCTCGGGCTGCAGACGTTCTTCACCGTGGGCGACAACGAAGTGCGCGCCTGGACGATGCACCGCGGCCAGACCTCCTTCGAAGCGGCGGGCGAGATCCACTCCGACTTCCAGCGCGGCTTCATCCGGGCCGAAACCGTCGCGTTCGAGGAGTTCGTGCGGGCCGGGTCCTACAAGGCGGCGCGCGAGCTGGGTCTCGTGCGCTCGGAGGGGCGGGACTACGTGGTCAAGGACGGGGACATCCTGCTGTTTCGGTTCAACGTGTAACCCGGCGTCACCACCCCACCGGCTTCCCCTGGTTCTGCCGCTCGAGCCAGGCCATTAGCGGCTGGAAGTAGTCCACCATCGCCGTCGCGTCCATCTGGCGCTCCCCCGTCGCGTCGGCGAGGATGTCCTGCCACGGCTTGCTCTGCCCCGCGGCGAGCATGCGAGCGAGCTGCCGCCCCGCCGCAGCATTGCCGTACACGGAGCACCGGTACAGCGGCCCCGTCCAGCCCGCCGCCCGACACCAGGACCGGTGGAACTGGAACTGCAGGATCCGCGCGATGAAGTAACGGATGTACGGCACGTTCGCCGCAACGTGGTATTTCGCCGCAGGGTCGAAGTCCCGCTCCGAGCGCGCCGCCGGCTCGGCGACGCCCTGGTAGCGGTGCTTCAGGTCCCACCACGAGGCGTTGTAATGATCGGGCGTGATCTCGCCCGCGAACACGCCCCAGCGCCAGCCGTCCACCGCGAGCGCGAACGGCAGAAACGCGATCTTGTCGAGCGCGATGCGCAACAGCATCGCCGTGTCGCTCGCGGCGCTCGGCAAGCTGTCCAGGAGCCCGATCCGCCGGAGGTACTCGGGCGTCACCGACAGCGCGATCGCGTCCCCGATCGCCTCGTGGAAGCCGTCGTTCGCCCCGCCTTGGAACAGGTAGGGCTGGCTCTTGTAGGCGCGCTGGTAGAAGTTGTGCCCCAGCTCGTGATGGATCGTCACGAAGTCCTCGCCCGTCACCTGCATGCACATCTTCACCCGGAGGTCGTCTTTCCCATCGATGTCCCAGGCGCTCGCGTGACACACGACGTCGCGGTCGCGCGGCTTCGTGATCATCGAGCGCTCCCAGAACGTCGCCGGCAACGAATCGAAGCCGAGCGACGTGTAGAACCGCTCGCCGTAGCGCACCATGCCGCGCTCGTCCACGCGGTGCGCCACGAGCAGTCCGGTAAGGTCGACGCTCGGCGGCACGCCGGACGGCGCGAGGAGGTCGTAGATGTTCTCCCAGTCCTGCGCCCACAGGTTGCCGAGCAGATGCGCCGGGATCATGCCCTTCGGCGGGACCACGCCCGGGCCGTATTTCTCCACGAGCCGAGCGCGCGCGTAGGCGTGCAGCTGGAGGTAGAGCGGCTTGAGCTGGCCCCACAGCCGGTCGATCTCGCGGACGAACGCGTCGGCGGGCATGTCGTACCCGGTGCGCCACATCACGCCCACGTCGGCGAAGCCCAAGCCGCGGGCGCCCGCATTCGCCAGCGTGACGAAGCGGGCGTAGCGATCGCGCATGCCCACCGAGATGCGGTGCCACCCCTGCCACGCGGCGGCCAGCTCCGCCGGATCGCGGCTTGACGCCATGATGCGCTCGATGTCCGTGATCTGGAGGCACTCCTCCGGGGTCCGGCAGTAGGTGCCCTTCCCGTAGTCGGCCTGCATGCTGCTCGTGAGGCGCGTGAGCTCGGCGGCCTCGCGCGCGTCGGGGGGCGGCGGCGCCGGGAGCGAGAGCTTGAGCAGCAGGAGCTTGCGCCTGAGGTCGGGCGGCAGCCGCAGTCGCTCGTAGCGCCCCGCCTGCGTGGCCAGATCGCGCGTGGCGACGCCGTTGGCTTCCTGCGCTTGCGCCGTCAGCTCTTCGGAGTCGAAGGTGATGTAGGTGTTCGCCACCCAATCGGCGCGGGCCGCCTTGACGCCCAGGTCGTTGAGAACGGATTCGGCGCGCGCCATGAACGCCGCGGCGTCCGCGACGGTCGGCGGCCGCGCCCCACGCGAGCCCGCGGCCTGGGCGGCCGCGGGCGCGTCTGCGAGTGCCGCGCGCAGCGCGGCGGCGATGAGGATTGAGGTGTGCAACGAGCAGCGGGTCGGTCGGACGTAGGGCATCGCCCTACGCTACACCCGCCGGGCTGATTCGGCTACTCGCCCCCGACCGGATCACTCGACCCGGCGTGCTGGGTGCTGTTCCCGCGCTGGGGCCGCCCTGGGGCAGGTCGAGCCACGCGCGGGTCGCCGAGCGGCGTCGAGCGCTCAACCAGGCCGCGGCCGATCCATACGACGTGGTCGCCGCACATGATCGCGTCGACCGGATAGTCGTTCAAGCGGAACGATTGGCCGTCCGAGCTCGGTACCTGGGTGCCCGGGAAGTAGTACCAGCACCGCTCGCCCGTCGGATGGCTATGGATCATCCCGACCGTGCCACTCCAGCCGGCACGCTCACAGGTTTGCTTGGGGATGACGCGTGTGGGCGTGGACTCCTCGGGTTCGACGTCGGCGGGCGCGATCCGTGTCACGACGACCACCCCGGCCAACACCTCGCCGATCATGCAGCCCATGAACTCGGTCGAGAACGAGCGGTACTGGAGCAGCAGGAAGCGCCGCGCCTGGGCCGACAGGACGAGCGCGCGGGGGGCGTTCGCGGCGCTCAGCTCGTGCGCCGCGGCCGACCGCGCCAGGCGCGCGGGCTCGGGCTGCAGGGCGAGCAGCGACACGATCCCCAAGGTCGCACCCAGCGGGCGCAACACGCGCAGCAGCGTCCCCATCGAACCAGCGATCATGCGGCTCACCTCGTTCCAGCCCTCGGCCTCGGAACCAGCTCCGGGGTCCTGCTCGCACCATTTTTCGCAAGTCGAGTGCCACGGGGGACCAATTGCTGTGGCCACAGCCAAGTCGTTGCGCGCCGATACGTTTGGAGGCGGTGATTTCCCCGGGTGACGGCTATCACCCAGTGCAATCAGAGGTCAACCTCGTGAATTTCGCGGCATCGGAGTGTGATCTGGATCACGCGCATGCACTTTTCTGGAGCCTCAGGCCGGCCCTTTACCCCCCGCCGGCCCCTGTCTATCTTTTCGCCCCACAAATCCCCTACTCGGTGCCGCACCAGCGCCGGGTCGTCGACGACCAAAGGGAGGTGTCATGCCTCGTCGCTACGAGACGGTCTACATCTTCGACAGCGCGCTGGAAGATTCCGCGGTCAACGAAAAGCTCGAGAAATTCCACGCCCTCCTGACCAAGGACGGCAAGGGCTCGATCACGAACGTCGCCCACTGGGGCAAGCGCACTCTCGCCTACGCAATCAAGACCAAGGACACGGGCTACTACGTCGTGGCGCAGTTCGAGGCCGCGGCGGAGCTCCTCCCCGAGTACGAGCGCGTCGTGAAGCTCGACGAGGGGGTGTTGCGGTTTCTGGTCGTCGTTTCGGAGGGTTTGCCGGCCAAACCCGAAGCCGCGCCTGCCGTGGTCCCAGCCGAGGTGGACGAGATCGAGGAGGAGGAAGCATGAGACGGCCGTCCAAGACCTGTCCCGTATGCGAGTCGGGCGTGCGCGTGCTCGATTACAAGGACGAGCGCACGCTCGGGCGCTTCCTGACCGAGCGCGGCAAGATCCTGCCGAGCCGCTTGTCGGGGATGTGCGCGCGGCACCAGCGCCAGCTCGCGACCGCGATCAAGCGGGCGCGGCAGCTCGCGTTGCTGCCCTACATCAAGGGATACGGCGGTTGACTACTCCCACCCCCCGGCCCTGGCGCCTCGTCGCCGGCACGGTCGCGTTCGCGGCGTGGGCGCCGCCCAGTCTGGTTGGGCTGCCCTTCGCCGCGCTGATGCTCGCGACCCGGCCCCGCGCGCGCGCCGAATGGCTGCCGGCGCTCGCGGTGGGGGTCACGAGCATCGCGCTGCTCGTCGCCCCCGCGGGCGACCTGCTGACGGGCCTCGTGCGCGCCTACATTGTGCTCGCGACCGCGGCGTTCCTCGCCGTCACCCTCGCCGTCCGGGCCAACGGCGTTTTCGGGCGCGCGCTCTGGTCGAGCCTGGCGGCGGGTATCGCCGCGCTGGCGCTGGCGCGCGTGCTGGGCGGCGCGACGGCGTGGCAGGCCCTGCACTGGGAGGCGACCCGCCAGGCCAGCGGGACGATGCGCTTCCTGGTGGAGCTGGAGCCGCAGCTATTCGTCGCCTTCGAGCCGGTGGTGCGCTTCGTGAGCGACACGATCCCGGCGACGCTCACGCTCCAGAGCATCGCGGGCCTGGCCCTCGCGTGGCAGTGGCACCGGCGCGTCGCCCGGCGTCCGTTCGGACCCGGCCTGGGGCCGTTCCGCGAGTTTCGCTTCGGCGACCACTGGGTGTGGGCGCTGGTGGCGGCGTTGACGGTCTGGATCACGCCGCTGCTCGCGGGCCTCAAGGCCGTGGCGCTCAACCTCGGGGTCGTGCTGGGCGCGCTGTATCTCCTGCGGGGGCTCGCCATAGTGATCGCCTTCGCCGCCGCGTTCGGGATCTCGCCGGCGGCGCTCGTCGTGTGCGGCGCCATCTCCGCGGTGCTCGCCGTGCCGCTGCTGTTCCTGGTGCCGGGGCTCGCGACCCTGGGCGTGACCGATACCTGGCTGGAATTCCGCCGCCGCCTCAAGGCCGCGGCGTAACGATCGAAAGGATCGCGATGGAGATCATCCTGCGAGAGGATGTGCAGCACCTCGGCCGCGCGGGCGAGATCGTGAAGGTAAAGGACGGCTACGCGCGCAACTATCTCCTGCCCAAGGGGCTCGCCTACCCGGCCACCGAGGCCAACAAGAAGCGGATCACCTACGAAGCGGAGCGGTTGGCCAAGCAGCGCCTCGCCGAGAAGGAGGCGGCCGTCTCGGAGGCCCAGCGGCTCACCGGCATCGAGCTCAGTTTCTCCGTGAAGGTCGGGGAAGAGGACAAGCTCTACGGCTCGGTCACGGCGGGCGATATCCAGCGCCGGCTCGCGGAACAGGAACTGCACGTGGACAAGCGGCAGATCGACCTGCCCGAGCCGATCCGCGCGCTGGGCGACTTCCAGGTCGGCATCAAGATCCACCCGGACGTCCGACCCGAGATCGTGGTGCACGTGGTAAAGGAATGACGTCGGGGGTGGGGAACGGAACAAACGGGTGCCCGTCCCGCTATGACTAGCAGGCACGGGCCACGGCGGAAGGCCCCGAGCCCCGGCCCGCAGGGCGCTGCGGACGCGCTGCGGCTCGTGACCGAGGCCCTGGTGGATCGCAAAGCCCAGGAGCCCGTGGTGCTGGACCTGCGGGGGCTCACCACTGCGACGGATTACTTCGTCATTGCGTCCGGGACGTCGGACGCGCATGTGCGGGGCATGGCGGAGCACCTGATGACGGTCCTGGCGCCCAAGGGGATCGAGCCGCATCACGTCGAAGGGTTGCCGCAGGGCCGGTGGGTGCTGCTCGATTACGTGGATTTCGTGGTGCACGTGTTCCACCCCGAGTTGCGCGAGTTCTACCAGCTCGAGCGTCTCTGGGGAGACGCCCCGGTGGTCGCCCCCGGGGATCCTCGACGGGAAGGATGACCCTCATGCGACGGACGTTCGTGGCCGCGCTAGCGGCGCTTGCGCTGGGCGGCGCGACGCCGCTCGCGGCGCAGTACTTCGGGCAGAACAAGGTCCAGTACCGGACCTTCGACTTCAAGGTCATCCAAACCGAACACTTCGAGGTGTATTTCTACGACCAGGAGCGCGCCGCCGCGCTCGACGCCGCGCGCATAGCGGAGCGGGCCTACGCCCGGCTGTCGCGCGTGCTGCACCACCAGTTCCAGAGCCGCAAGCCCATCATCCTCTACGCCTCCCAGTCCGACTTCCAGCAGACCAACGCCATCGGAGGCGAGATCAGCGAAGCGACGGGCGGCGTCACGGAGTTCTTCAAGCACCGCATGGTGCTGCCATTCACGGGCTCCTACGCCGAGCTCGAGCACGTGATGCAGCACGAGATGGTGCACCAGTTCCAGTACGACGTGTTCAGTCACGGCCGCGCCGGCGCCGGCGTCGGGACGATCATCAGCGTCAACCCGCCGCTCTGGTTCATGGAGGGGATGGCGGAGTACCTCTCGATCGGCCCCATCGACCCCCACACGGCCATGTGGCTGCGGGACGCGTCGCTCGAGGGGCACCTCCCCACGATCGAGCAGCTCACCTACGATCCGCGGATCTTCCCCTATCGCTTCGGGCACGCCCTGTGGGCCTACATCGGCGAGAAGTGGGGCGACGAGGTGATCGGCGAAATCCTCCAGTCCTCGACGTCGGGCGGCGTGGCGGGGGCGTTCAAGCGCGCCCTCGGGCTCTCGCTCGATGAGCTCTCGAACGAGTGGCGGGACGCCGTGCAGACGACCTACCTCCCCGAGCTGGGCGAGCACTACCGCGCCCGCCGCATCGCGCAGGCCCTGCTCACGGAGAAGCGCTCCGACGGGACGCTGCATCTCGCGCCAGCCCTCACCCCGGACGGACGCCAGATCGCCTTCTTCGGGGAGCGGAATTCCTTCTTCGTCGATCTCTACCTCGCCGACGCGGAGACGGGGAGGGTGCTGCGCCGTCTGGTGAAGTCGACGCTCAACAACAACTACGAGAGCCTGCGCTTCATCAACTCGGCGGGCACCTACTCCCCCGACGGCCGCTACTTCGCGATCGCGGCGAAGCACAAGGACAAGGATGACCTGGTCATCCTCGACGCCAAGGGGGGCAAGGAGGTGCGGCGCATCAAGGTGCCCCTCAACGGGCTCACGACGCCCTCCTGGTCGCCCGACGGCCAGGAGCTCGTGTTCACGGGCTACGACGGCGGCCTCTCCGACCTCTTCGTCGTCCACGCGGACGGCAGCGACCTGCGCCGCCTCACGCGGGACAAGTACGCCGATCTCCAGCCCGCCTGGTCGCCGGACGGCAAGACGATCGCCTTCACCACCGACCGCGGCCCCGAGACGGACTTCGGGGAGCTGCGGTTCGGCAACATGCGGATCGCCTTGTACCATCTCGCGGACGGGAAGATCGAGCTGCTGCCGCACATGGAGCGGGGCAAGAACATCGACCCGGTGTGGGCGCCCGACGGCAAGTCGCTCGCCTTCGTGTCCGACCGTACGACCATCAGTAACGTCTTCCTCTACGACTTCGCGGACGGGAAGGTCTACCAGTTGACCGACCTGTTCACGGGCGCGTCGGGAATCACGCCGCTCTCGCCCGTGCTCTCGTGGGCGCGCGAGGCGGACCGGCTCGCGTTCGCCTACTACGAGGACGGCGAGTACAACGTCTACGCGGTGGACAACCCACGCTCGCTCAAGCGGCAGCCCTATCAGGAGCCGGCGACGCCGCCCGTCGCTTCGCTGCTCGCCGTCACGCGGCGGGACACCGCCCGGGTCGCGGCACCGGCCGTGTCACCGGCCCTGCAGCCGCGCGAGGCGGCGTCGGTGTACCGCTCGCCCACGGGCTTCCGCGCCTCCGCCGTGGCCCCTCAGGCGGGAGACACGGGCGCGGGCGCGCCGCTCTCGGTGCGCTCCCTGCTCGACTCGGCGACGCTCGCTCTCCCCGACACGACCGAGTTCACGATCCGGCCGTACCGCACGCGCTTCTCGGCCGACTACATCGCGCGGCCCACCGTCGGTTACGCCCGCGACAACTTCGGCAACGGGTTTTTCGGCGGGTCCGCGATCTCGCTGTCGGACATCCTCGGCAACCACACGCTGGTGTTCGCCGCGGCGGTGAACGGCCGCCTGGTCGAGGCCCAAGTGCTGGCCGCGTACGTCAACCAGACGCACCGGCTCAACTGGCTGACCGGGTTCTCGCAAGAGCCGTATTACTACTACCTGCCGACCGTGGTCGAGCCGAACCCGGACGGCAGCAACACCTTCATTCTCACGCCGCAGATCCAGCGCTTCGTCATCCGCGACGCGTTCGCCGACGCTTATTACCCGCTCAGCCGCTTCACGCGCGTGGAGTTCGGAGTGCACGCCACCAACATCGGCCAGGCGATCCTGCAGCAGCCCTATCTCGTGGACCAGTTCGGGAACGTCCTCGCCGTCGGGGACGCCGTGACGCAACATCTGCCGGGCATCAATTACGTGAGCCCGTCCCTCGGGCTCGTGCACGACAACTCGCTGTTCGGCTACACCGGCCCCTTCGCGGGCTCGCGCTCCCGCCTCGAGGTCTCGCCCAGCCTCGGTGACTGGCGGTTCATCAGCGGCCTCGCCGACTGGCGACGCTATTTCTTCGCGCGGCCCTTCACGCTGGCCGTCCGCGGCCTGTTTTTCGGGCGCTCCGGCCGCGACGCGAACCAATTTCAGAGCTTCCTGGGAAGCACGGACCTGCTCCGCGGCTACACCGCGGGATCCCTCATCAACAACGAATGCGCCCAGGCCGCACCCACGTCCGGCGGGGTCACCGGGTGCCCGGATCTCGACCGGCTGCTCGGGTCGAAGATCGCCGTGGCCAACGTCGAGCTACGCTTCCCGCTGACCCGCAACCTCGTGCTCGGCTTCCTGCCGGTCGGCCTGCCCCCGATCGAGGCCGCGCTGTTCTACGACTTGGGTCTCGCCTGGAACGCGGGGGACCAGATCGAGTGGCAGCGCGCCCCCGGGGACGACGTCGAGCACGTGCGGCAGCCGTTGAAGAGCTGGGGCGGCTCGATTCGGGCCAACGTGCTGGGCCTCCTGATCCTGCGCTTGGACTACACCAAGCCGCTCGACCGCACGCACGGCAACCCGTACTGGACCGTCAGCATCGGCCCGACGTTCTAACTCCGCGCTGCTAAAACACTTGTGCTGGCCTCGCCGGTCGTCTATTTTGTGCGGCGAGGTCCATTGGCTATCCGCTCATGGCTCTTCCTGCTTGCTGGCTTGACGCTCGGGGCCTGTCGGTCCCGAGCGGAGCCCGCAGTATCATCGCAACCACAAGTTAAACAAGTAGTTAGCAAGCCGGTCGTCGCCGGCGCGCGCTCCCCGGGGTTGGCGATTCGCATTGCCGCCAAGGGGGGGCCTCTCCGGGCCTACCGGCTGCCCGGTCTCGTTGAAGTACCGGGCGCCGTGCGGGGAAAGCTGCCCCCGGTGAGGCGCGTGGTGGGGCTCGACCCCGAAACGGACCTCCTGTTCGCGGTCACCGAGAAGCGCGAGGTGGTGGCGCTCGACGTCGCCGGAGGACGCCTCGACACGGTGGCCACCGCCGTCGAGCAAGCCGCGCTGGGACCGGACGGGACCCTCTATGCCGTGGACGACAAGCGACGCGTGGTCACGGTCGCACGGCGGGTGCGGCTCGCCTGGCCCCAACCGCTCGTCGGCGTGCCGCGGGAGCTGTTCGGCGCCGACCAGCGGCTGGTAGCCGTCCTCGCTCAGGATCCGCCCAAGATGATCGCTGCCGCTCCCGACCAGCCGCCGGCCACCCGCACGCTCCCGCCGGGCGGCGATCTGGCAGCGACGCGGTGGGGCGACCTGGTAGCCGTGGCGACGGACAGCGGCGTCCTGCTGATGGATCCCATCGACCGGCGCGAGCCCGCCTTCGTGCCGCTGGAGGACCATCCCCGCGCGGTCGTGTTCTCGCCCTCCGGCCACCGCATCTACGTAGCACGGCGCACCGGGCCGGGGCTCGCGGTGGTCGATCGTTACGAGCGTCGGGAGATCGACGGCGTGGCGCTGCCCACGCCCGCGGCGACGATCCGCATGGATCCCGCGGGGCGCTGGCTACTGGCGCGGCCGTCGGTGGGCGACTCCGCCTGGGTGGTGGACTTGCCAACCCGCACCCTGGTCGGGGCGGTCGCCACGAGCTGGAGCGTCGAGCTGCCGGCGATCGGCCCCGACGGCTCGCTGCTCGTGCGCCAGCGCAACGACCTCGTGGCCTACCGGCCGGACTCGCTCACGGAGATCGGGCGGGTTACGAGCGGCGGCGGCGACCTGTGGACGCTGACCACCTGGCGGCCGCGGGGGGGGTACCGCCCGACGCTCGTCGCCGAGGCTCAGGCCGCTACGCCGGCCGTGGACAGCGTGGGCCCCGAGGGCCCGCTCTACGTCCAGGTGTCCACGTCGCAGAACGAGTCCTGGTCGAGCGGGCTGGCGCAGCAGCTGAGCCGCGCGGGTCTCGCGGCCAAGGTGCTGCCGCCGCAGACGCCGGACGACGGCTATCGCGTCGTGCTCGGCCCCTACTCCACGCGCGCTCAGGCCGAAGAGATCGGCCGCAAGCTGGGCCGTCCCTTCTGGATCTACCAGCCGGGTCAGTGAGCGGTCGCGCCCTTCC
>Ga0209761_1000155_pt1 | contig 37975 bp, 19 predicted proteins | sample GraSoi013_1_40cm_4_FD_185818 | JGI IMG/M metagenome (GOLD analysis project Ga0209761, IMG submission 185818) | Grasslands soil microbial communities from the Angelo Coastal Reserve, California, USA - Sample 09_25_2013_1_40cm (SPAdes) (version 2) | ecosystem: Environmental > Terrestrial > Soil >... | reverse complement strand
GTCCCTGCTCGGCCGTGGGGCGTCCTGAAGGACGCTGGCCGATGGCGAGTTCCGGGTGTCGCTGGGCTTGCCTGCCCACGTACTCGATCACGGTCCGGAGTTGGCGCACCCCCACACTCCGGAGATCGTAGCCTTCCGCCCAGCGTAGCGGTGCCCGCGGCGTGAGGCCGTCCCGATTCACCAGTCGGGCGCTTGCCCCCTTGAGGCCCTGCACCAGGCGTGGGATGTTGATGACCGGCAGCAGCTGGAGCACGAGGTGCACATGGTCCGCGACGATTCCCGCCTCGAGAACGCGCGCCCCGTGGCGCTGCGCCTCCTTTGGCAGAAAGCGGTGCAGGAAGTCCGCGACGCCCGAATTGATGAGGGGCTGCCGCTGCAGGGTGGTCCACGTCAGGTGGACGTACACTCGAACCGGCACGCTCCGAAGCTACGCCTGGAGGGACGAAGCTCGTAATCAAATCGGTGCAGCGTGGGGCGTTTCTCTGCGAACGCGTCCTTCAGGACGCGCTGCCGCCGAGCAGGGACTTCAGTCCCTCATAACTCGGAGGGAAGCCGGCGTTCGGTGCGGTCGTCCGAGTTGCTGGGTGAGCCTTGACGAAGCGGTTGCGTACGAGAATAGTGATGCGCGCCAAGATGGTGATGCGCGGTAAGATGTGGTGATGCGCGGTAAGGTGTGGTGATGCGCGGTAAGATGTGGTGATGCGCGCTAAGATGTGGTGATGCGCGCTAAGATGTGGTGATGCGCGCTAAGATGGTGATGCGCCCCAAGTCTGGTGACGAGTTCTCCCGTCGTGTCGTAGTGTTATAAGGGACTGAAGTCCCAACTCGGCCGTGGGATGTCCTACAGGACGCAGCGTCCTTCAGGACGCGCTGCCGCCGAGCAGGGACTTCAGTCCCTCATAACCCAATAATCCATGAGCGTCACCCATCACGAGCGTCAGCCATCACGAGCGTCAGCCATCACGAGCGTCAGCCATCACGAACGTCCATCGTGAGCGCCACCGATCACACGCGTTCCCAATAACCCCTTAAGGCCTCAAGACCCCCCGTGCGCCTCGCCGACCTCGTCGCCACTTCTCAACACGTCGCCCGGACCAGCGGCCGCCTCGACAAAATCGCCCTGCTCGCGGGGCTGCTCCGTCGCGTCGAGCCGCAAGAGGCGGAGATCGCCGCCGCCTATCTGTGCGGCGAGCTCCGTCAGTCGAAGCTGGGCGTCGCCTACGCCGGTGTGCGAGCAGCGACGCCCGACTCGGCGGCTGAGGCGCCCACGTTAGGGCTTTCCGACGTGGACGTCGCGTTCGAGCGGATCGCACACGTTGCGGGGAAGGGTTCCGCCGAGCAGAAGCTGCGGTTGCTGCGCGCGCTGTTGACCCGCGCGACGCAGGACGAGCAGCGCTTTCTCGCGAGCCTCGTGATCGGTGAGCTGCGCCAGGGTGCCTTACGGGGTCTGGTGCTCGAGGCCGTGGCGCAGGCGGCCGGGATCCCGAGCCACGCGGTACGGCGCGCCGTGACGGCGGCGGGCGACCTGCCGAGCGTCGCGCGGGTGGCGCTGGTGGAAGGCGGCTCGGGGCTGTCGCGCTTCGCCATTCAGCTGTTCCGTCCGGTGCTCCCGATGCTCGCGGAGTCCGCCGAGGATGCGCCCGAGGCCCTGGCGCGGCTCGGCCGGGCGGCGCTCGAGTTCAAGCTCGACGGCGCCCGTGTCCAGGTCCACAAGAGCGGCGAGGAGGTGAGGGTCTACTCCCGCCGGCTGAACGAGGTGACCGTGGCCGTGCCCGAGCTCGTGGAGGTGACCCGCGCGCTCCCCGCCCGCGCGCTGATCCTCGACGGTGAAGCGATCGCGCTTCGGCCGGACGGGCAGCCGCACGCATTTCAGACGACGATGCGGCGTTTTGGACGCAAGCTCGAGGTCGAGCGTCTCCGCTCGGAGCTTCCCCTGACGCCGTTTTTCTTCGACCTCCTCTATCTGGACGGCGCCCCGTTGCTCGGCGAGCGGCAGGAGCGCCGTTTTACGGCGCTCACGGAGATCGCGCCGAGCGGGCTCGTCATCCCGCGCACCGTGGCGGACTCAGCCGAGGCAGCGCAAGCCTTTCTCGACGCGGCCCTCGGGCGCGGGCACGAGGGAATCATGGCCAAGGCTCTCGACGCCCCGTATGAAGCCGGCAACCGCGGCCAGCGCTGGCTCAAGGTCAAGCCGGCGCGGACGCTCGACCTGGTGGTGCTCGCGGCGGAATGGGGTCACGGGCGGCGTCGCGGGTGGCTCTCGAACCTCCACCTCGGAGCCCGGGATCCCGAGCGCGGCGACTTCGTGATGCTAGGGAAGACCTTCAAGGGCATGACCGATGCGATGCTCGAGTGGCAAACGAAACGGCTGCTGGAGCTCGAGGTGGGGCGGGATGCCCACACGGTGTACGTACGTCCGGAGCTGGTGGTCGAGGTGGCGTTCAATGACGTGCAAGCAAGTCCCCATTACCCGGGCGGGGTCGCGCTCCGCTTCGCGCGCGTGAAGCGGTATCGCAGCGACAAGCCGGCCGGTCAGGCGGACACGGTCACGACCGTGCAGGAGATCTTGCGGCGGACGCAGCCCATCGGACCCACAGGCTGACGTCCCCTTGCCCGCGGATGGAGCGGAGGTAGACTCAACCCGGCACCCCACCTAGGAGCGTTCCATGCGCCCTCTCGCAATGTTCCGCGCCGCGCTGCTCGTGGCGGCAGCCGGCACGGCCTGTGACCGAAGCATGCCCACCAACCCGAAACTGCGGGCCACGTTCGACGCCCAGGCGGCAAGCACGCCGGACGGGAAGAACTTCGTAGCGCATCTGACGGGGTCAAACGAGGTGCCGGGCCACGACACCCGTGCCGTAGGCCAGGTCAAGTTCCAGCTCAGCGCGGATGGGACGGCGCTCGAGTACCGGTTGATCTCCGCCGACATCGACAACGTCATTGCATCCCACATTCACATCGCCGCCGCGGGTGTAAACGGTCCCGTCGTGGTGTTCCTGTTCGGGACGGTTCCATCGGGCGGCGGCCGGTTCGACGGCGTCCTCGCCGAGGGGACGGTCAGCGCCGCGAATTTCGTGGGTCCGCTCGCGGGCCAGCCGTTCAGCGCGCTCGTCGACGCGATCCGCGCCGGTAACGCGTACGTCAACGTCCACACCAACGACGGCGTGGCACCGCCGAATACCGGCCCGGGAGACTTCCCCGGCGGCGAAATCCGCGGTCAGATCCGCACCGCCGGACCGACTCCATAGCCCCTCGGCGCTCCAGCCCACCCCTAGGGCCCTCTCCACAGCGCGGAGCGGGGCCTTTAGCGGGTGGGGTCAGTTGATCGGGCCGATACGGCATGCCAAGTTGAGGACCATGGCTGCCGGCTGGCGTGCGGGCTACCTGGTCCTGGCCGTGGGAGGGGGAACGTTGGCCGGGGCGTGCAGTCATCCGGCGCCGACGACGGTCCTGCCGGCCCGCGACTCCGCCAGCGTTCGCGCGGTGACGGAAACGGTGGCCGTCCGGGATCCCCAACTCGAGCAGCGGGTCGCGCGGCTGGAGTTGCGCCTGCTCGAGCGAGACGCGCAGATCGAGGAGCTGCAAGCCCGGCTCGATGAGGCGAGGCGGGAAGTGGTGCGGGCGATGGCGAAGCTGCAGACGCTGGCCAGCCGCGCCGAAGCCGCCTCCGCGATGGCGGAGACGGAGATCGCGTTGCAATCGCTCAAGACCGCCGCTGGGCAGCAGGCGGCTCCGGAAATCGGCCAGGCCACGCAGCTGCTGCAGCTCAGCACTGCGGAATTCAACAAACAGAATTACGGCGGCGCCCTGTACCTCGCCAACCAGGCGAAGAGCGTCGCCGGGACGAGCCGCGAGCGCGTGGCCAGCGACGTCCGGGGGTCGCTACGCTCGGGCGAGGTGCTGTTGGCGCTGCCGCTGCGCCTCGCGACGGTGAGCCGCAGCAATGTGCGGGAGGGGCCGGGAGCGACCTTCGCCGTGCTCTTCACGCTGGAGGCCGGGGCACCGCTCGTCGGCTACTCGTACGCCGACCAATGGGTGCACGTCGGCGATCAGGCAGGGCGCAGCGGCTGGGTGTTCCAGAGCCTCGTGGGCCGCCGGCAGGAGCGGTGATCCCAGGCTTCAGGGTGGGGAGGCGCTCTTCGCGGCGGCGCTGGCGTGCGCCACCCGGTTGCGCCCTTCGTGTTTCGCCCGGTACAGCGCCCGATCGGCGGCGGCGATCATGGACTCGGGCGAGTCCCCGTGCGTCGGGAACTCGGCGATGCCGACGCTCAGTGTGATCGTGCCGCCGGCCAGCGCTTCCGCCGCCACCCGGGCGCGAATCCGCTCGGCTGTTTCCGCGGCTTGCTCTGCCGCCGTCTCCGGTAACAGGACGACGAACTCTTCGCCGCCGTAGCGCGCGACGCTGTCCACCTCACGCGTCGACTCGCGCAGCGCCCGCGCCACCTTGATGAGCACTTCGTCGCCAGCGAGGTGGCCGAAGGCGTCGTTGTATTCCTTGAAGTGATCGATGTCCGCCATCAGAAGGGCGCAGCAGTGCTCCAGTCGCCGGGAGCGTCGGATCTCGTTGGCGAGCGTCTCCATCAGGTAGCGGCGGTTGTAGAGCCCCGTCAGGTCATCGGTGAGGGACCGGTGCTCGAGCTCGCGGCGCCCGTCTCGCAGCCGCGCGACCATGTCGTTGAACACTTCGGTCAGCGAGCCGACCTCGCCGCCGCTCACCACGGGGAGGTCGACGGCCAGATCGCCGGCCGCCACCTTGCCGGCGCCGGCCGTCAGCCGATCGAGCGGGCGCACGATCAGCACGCCCAGCAGGTACGCGAGCAAGCCGACGCCGAGCAGCAGGGCTGCGACGATCAGGACGGTCAGATTTCGTAACCGGATGACCTGGCGATAGGCCGCCTCCGCCGGGATCTCGGCCACGACTGCCCACCCCAGTCGCGGCACGCGCTGCAGCGTCCCCACGACCTCCTCCCCGTCGAAGCCGCGGTACCGGAGCGCGGTGCCCGCTCGATCGAACAGCAGTCGGACGCTCTCCGCCGGAAGCTGGACGGTCATCGGCGCCGCTCCGCCCGTACCGGAGCTGGCGAGCAGCGTGCCGTCGGCCGTCACGACAACGATGCCTCCGAGCCCGTTGCTGGCGAAGCGGCGGATGATCTGTTGCACCGCGCGCAGGTTCAGCTTTGCCGTCAGCGCACCGATGAGGCGTCCGCTCGACGGGTAGATGGGAACGGCGACGATCATCTCCGGCTTGCGCGTGACGTCGTCGCGATAGGGCTCGCCGACGAAGGCGTTATCCGTCTTGATGGCGTGGAGCCAGTCCGGAGGCAGCGCCACGACCCCGGCGTCGCTCGCGCTTGTGGCCACTACTCGGGCGCTCGAATCGAGGACGATGAGCTCCTCGTAGTCGCTGAAGCGATCCCGGACCGAGTTGAGATAGTCGCGCAGGCGGCCGTACGCCCGACCTTCGCGCACGGGCTCCCTCCCGGTCCGGGGGATTTTCTCGAGGTTCTCGGAAACTTCGTAGGAGCTCGCGAACACCCGGAGATCGTAGAGACGCTCCTTGAGCCACAAGTCGAGCTCGCGGGACGCCTGCGAGCTCACGCTTTGCTGTTCGCCCGTGATCTTTTCGGTGAGCGATCGCTGGCTGTGCGCGTACGACACCCAGGCGGTCGAGAGCGAGGGAATGAGTGTGGCCAGCACGGCGAATGCGAGCAGCTTGTTCCGGATGCTCTCCAGCCCCAGGGCGCGGAGGCCATGCGAGACGGTCTGCTCCCAGGTGCGCATCCTATCTTCGGAACCCGCGCTCGTCGGCCAGCGTCACGCCCTGCCTCATCGGAAGGGAACCGTAAACCATATCGCCCTGCCGCCCCTTCCGGCAAGGCAACCGAACCCGCCCGCCGCAACGGGCCCTCCGTCCCTTATAGATTCTCCATCCGACCCCTTCTCACCGAGGTTTGCCATGCCGCTCGTTCCCGCAGACATCACCCGTCGCGAGTTCTTGGAGCTCGGCGCCGCAGCCGGCCTCGCCTGCGCCGCGAGCGCCGGGTGCCGTACCGGCGCGCCGGCCGCCATGACGCGCGGCCTGACGGGGCCGGCGATCCCGCCGTTCGCGCTCCAGGAGGCGACGATCGCGGATCTCCAGGCGGGAATGCAGAGCGGGAAGTACACGGCCCGTGGGCTGTGCGAATACTATCTGACCCGTGTCGACGAGCTGGACGGGCGCGGGCCCGCGCTGCACTCGGTTATCGAGACGAACCCCGAGGCGCTCACCACGGCCGAGCAGCTCGACACGGAGCGGAAGACGAAGGGTCCGCGCGGGCCGCTGCACGGGATCCCGGTGCTCGTGAAGGACAACATCGCCACGGCCGACCGCATGGCGACGACGGCCGGATCGCTCGCGCTCGTCGGTGCCAAGCCGCCGGCGGACGCGGCCGTGGCCGCGCGGCTCCGCGCCGCTGGGGCCGTCATCCTCGGGAAGGCCAACCTCTCCGAATGGGCCAACTTCCGGTCCAACAACTCTTCCAGCGGTTGGAGCGCGCGGGGCGGCCAATGCAAAAACCCCTACGCGCTCGACCGCAGCCCCTGCGGCTCGAGCTCGGGCACCGCCGCCGCCATCGCCGCGAACTTCGCGGCGGTGGGCGTCGGCACCGAGACCGACGGCTCGATCGTTTGCCCGGCGGCCGCGTGCTCGCTCGTCGGGATCAAGCCGACGCTCGGACTCGTCTCCCGCACCGGCATCGTCCCGATCGCCCACAGCCAGGACACCGCGGGGCCGATGGCCCGAACGGTGCGAGATGCCGCAGTCCTGCTGGGGGCGCTCGCGGGCGCGGATGCCAGGGACGCCGCGACCAGCGCCGCGCCGACCGCCGTCCCCGACTACACCCGATCCCTCGACCCCAAGGGGCTCGACGGGGCGCGCATCGGGGTCGCGCGCACGAAGCTGTTCGGCTACCACGCGGCGACGGATGCGGTCATCAACCAAGCGATCGACGTGCTGCGGCGCGCCGGTGCCGTGATCGTGGACCCGGCCGACATTCCCCACCTCGGTGAGTACGACGACGCCGAGCTCACGGTGCTGTTGTACGAGTTCAAGGCGGACCTGAATCGCTATCTCGCCGAATTCGCGCCCGGCGCGCCGGTCAAGACGTTGCAGGACGTCATCGTGTTCAACGAGCGAAATAGGGAGCGGGAGATGCCCTACTTTGGGCAAGATCTGTTCGTCAAGGCGCAAGACAAGGGACCGCCCAGCGATCAGGCCTACCGCGACGCTCTCGACAAATGCCGCAAGCTGGGCCGTGAGGAGGGGCTCCGGGCGACCTTGGACCAGCAGAAGCTCGATGCCATCGTCGCGCCCACGGGGAACCCGGCGTGGCCGATCGACCTGGTCAACGGGGACCACTTCCTGGGGGGCAGCTCCACGCCGGCGGCGGTCGCGGGCTTCCCCCACGTGACGGTGCCCGCAGGCTACGTATTCGGCCTACCGGTGGGGCTGTCGTTCATCGGGGCGCCGTGGAGCGAGGCGACACTCGTCAGGCTGGCGTACGCGTACGAGCAGGCGACCACGCTTCGTCAGCCGCCGAAGTTTCCGCCTACGGTGAGGGTATCGAGCTGAGGCTTGAGCCGGGCCCCGTCGCTCACCAGACGTGTGACAGTTGCAGCTTCAACGCGACAGCCCGGAGCAGCGGCCACTCCCCGACCGGTCGGATGTCGTCGTCCGAGTCGAGCGCGAGGCCGATATCGTACGGCGTGCCGTATAGGCTCGCCTGGGCGAATCGCCACAGCTGCCGCTGGTGCGCGATCCAGATCGCGCTCGCCCCAATCGCTGGGATCCGGTTGCCGTGCGGCGCAAAAAACGTCACATACAGCCGCTTGGGCTGACCGCCCCCCACCAGTACGGAGTCGACCGCGATCTTCGCTTCGTAGGCCTCGGGGGTCCCCTCGTCATGGAACAGCGCCCGCATGAGCCAGCCCCCACGCTGCTCATAGAGGATAGCCCGCTCCACGTCCACGATCCTGCCGGCGACCACGTAGTGGGCGTCGATCAACCGCTCCCCGAGGATGCGATCGCCGGGCTTGGGGAGCGCCGTGAGCCGCTCGCGTTGCCATTGCGACGATCCGCCCGCGCATGCGGCGAGCAGCCCTGCGAGCGCCACGAGGACGCCGACGTTGCTACGGACTCTGATCATGGTGCACACTCCCTCTCGCATAACCCTTGCCATCGGGGAACGTGGCTGGTGCACAGCAGGCTAACTGCAGGGTGTGGCAGGATTGCAACAGGAGGGTCTCAGTGTCGCCCCGCTCCAGCTTTCTGCGGCATTTATGGCAACCTCCTAGGCTCGACGAATCGGTGTGCTAAATCACACTACGTGCTAATGTTGTGCTCTGCGCCAACACCTTGGGGGGATCCATGTGGTACCGCTGGGTCGATATGCCGAAGGAGGAGGTCTCCGAGCGTCTGTCGCGCCGCCTAATCACGGGAGACCGCGTGATGCTGGCGCACGTCTACCTGAAGAAGGGGTGCGTCGTGCCCAAGCACGCGCACGAGAACGAGCAGTTCACCTACATCCTCGAGGGGGCGCTGCGGTTCCTCGTGGGCGAGGACGGGAGCGAAGAGGTCGTCGTGCGGGCGGGCGAAGTGTTGCACCTCCCCTCCAACGTGCCGCACGCCGCCCACGCGCTCGAGGACACGCTGGACGTGGACGTGTTCTCGCCGCCGCGCGAGGACTGGCTCAAGGGGACCGACGCCTATCTGCGGAGGACGTGAGCAGGCAGCGGGGCGCGAGTAGGGGCGCAGCATGTTGCGCCCCTACGAAACATCACTGGGCGTGCCCGAGACTTGTCACGTTGCGTGTCCCATGGCCCGGAGGAACTCCCGGTCCCACGCGGCGGAAATCCCCTCGCGCGGCGAGTAGGGCCCCGGCACGTAAGCCCGCGAGGTGATGCCGGCGTGGCTCTGCTCGCAAATGTGCCAGTCCTGGCGGTTCGTCTCGTCCCAGAACCGCACCGCGTCGTCAGGATCGAACCCCGCTTGCCCGAAGGAGTCGGGATGGAACAGCCATTCGCAGGTGATCCGCGTCTGGCCCGGGCCCTCCGGCCAGAGCGTGTGGAACATCACGTAATCGGGGTGCAGCGACAGGAGCAGGTTCGGGAAGAGCGAATAGAAGTAGACACGGTGCTGGTCCTCCACCGGCAGCACGCCGACCGGCGCCCCACAAGCGCGCCCGCTCAGCGTCAGGCTCCCTCCTTCCTTCGTAATGACCATGTAGCCGCCCAGGAACGGCCCGTCGAACAGGTCGTTTGCGCCGCTCGTGTACGGCGTGAGCTTGGCGAGTCCGGGGTGAATGACGGGGCAGTGCAGGCACTCGGAATAGTTTTGGAAGACGAGCTTCCAGTTTGCCGCGACGTCGTAATCGATCCGGCGCGCAGACTTGAGGGTCGGCAGGTTGAAGCGGCTGAACCGCCCGGCGAGCGGCGCGAACGCCTGTGCGAAAGCCTGCGGCTCCCGCGCCAGGTTGACGAAGGCGAAGCCCTCCCACGTCTCGAGCGGCACCGCCTGGAGCGGGTAGTCGCCCTTGTCGAAGCCGGGGACCTCGTTCATGTGTGGCGCGCCGATCAGTTGCCCGTCGATGGTGTAGGTCCACGCGTGATAGGGGCACTGGATCGTCTCGGAGAAGCGCCCCAGCGGCTCTTCGCATAGCCGCGTGCCGCGGTGGCGGCACACGTTGTAAAACGCCCGGAGCGCGCCGTCGCGACCACGGACCACGATCACACTCTCCCCCGCGATCCTGCGGAGCACGTAGTCGCCGGCCTCGGGGATCTCGGCGGCCCGGCCGGCACAGATCCAGCGCTCAGTGAAGATGCGTTCCTGCTCTTCCGCATAGATCTCGGCCGACGTGTAATAGCGGCCGGGGAGCGTGCGCTGCCCCTGCTGGTAGACTTGGGTGGCTTTGACGAACGTGGGCATCTCTTTGCGCCTCGAGCTGATCGGTACAGTGTAGCGCTCGGGTTATGAGGGACTCAAGTCCCGACTCGGCCGGTTGGCGTCCTGAAGGACGCGGGGTGGCCAGCGTCCTTTAGGACGCCTCACGGGGCCGAGCAGGGACTTCAGTCCCTCATACACTCGATGGGGGATCGCTCACTCGATGGGGGATCGCTCTTTATACACTCGATGGGGATCGCTCTTTCATACACTCGATGGAGGATAGCCCTTTCCGAACGCCACCCCCCGCCGTTCCCGGCCGAGCATCGCGACGATCGCCCCGAGCGCGAACACGGTCGCGGCGGAGAAGGCCATCGACCGCGCGTAGCTCGAGCCGACGGCGAAGAGTGCTTGCACGTGCGGAAGCTTGCTGGCGATCGCCACCCCGCATTGGTACGCGAAGCCGGGCAGGAAGCCGCGCACCGAGTCGGGAGAGAGCTCGGTGATGTGGGCCGGGATGACGCCCCACGCTCCCTGCACGAAGAACTGCATCACGAACGCACCCACCACCAGCAGCGGCAGGGATGGCGCGAACGCCCAGATCGGGATCACCAGGATGGCGCCGACCAGCGCGAGCGCGATCGTGCGCCGGCGGCCCAGGCGGTCGGAGTACAGCCCGCACAACACGCCGCCGGTGAGTGCGCCCACCTGGGAGAACGCCGTCAGGGCCGAGCGCGTGGTCGGGCCGAAGCCCCAGTCGCGCTGCAAGAAGGTGGGGTACATGTCTTGGGTGCCGTGGGACACCATGTTCATCATCGCCATGAGGACGGTGAGGTAGAGGAACAGCTTCCAGTTCGCGGCGATAGTCCGTCCCAGCCCGCTCCAGGTCTCGTGCCGCGTTTCTCGCCATACCTCGGATTCCTGCACCCGCGCGCGCACGAACAGCGCGAGCAGCGCCGGCAGGCCGCCGATGAAGAACAGCGGCCGCCACCCCCAGTGCGGGAACACGAAGAAGTAGCACAGCGCGGCGAGCAGATACCCCGCGGCGTAGCCCTGTTGCAGCAACCCCGAGACGACGCCGCGCAGGCGGGGAGGCACCTTCTCCATCACCAGCGACGCCCCGACGCCCCACTCGGCGCCCATCCCGATCCCGAACAGCGCGCGCAGCACGAGGAACGTCCCGTACGTCGGTGCGAGTCCGGAGAGCACCTCGACGACCGAGTAGAACACGAGGTCGGCCATCAACGGGATCTTGCGGCCGTAGCGGTCCGCGATCAGCCCGAAGATGAACGCGCCCACGGGACGGAAGGCGAGGGTGAGGGTGAGCGTGAGGGCGATGTCGGCGTCGGAGCGCCCGAAGTCCTTCGCGATCGCCGTGAGCGTCATCACGACGAGGAAAAAATCGAAGGCGTCGAGCGTCCAGCCGAGGAACCCGGCGACGACGGCCGCGCGCTGGTCGCCGCGCGCCGGCCCGGTCACGGGCGCCCGATCCGGTCGAGCGCGAACTGCACCGCCAGGTCGGTCAGGCTCCACAGCTGGACGTCCGAGCTCGTGCCGTAGCGCACCGGCACGAGCCTGCCGTTCTCGATGCGGTAGCTCCACAGCTCGGCATGCCGCAGTCCGGAACGATCCACCGCGGTGACGGTGCGCTGCAGTGCGTTCGCGAGCGGCGCGACGTCGGCACCGGATGGGGAGGGAGCCGACGCGATCTGCTGCGCCAGACCGGCGAGCAGCGCGTTCACGTCCCGACCCCATACGACGGTGGGCGAATGGTACGGGTCCTGACGAAACCGCTCCCACACTTCCCGCGTGGTGTAGGCGTCGTTGGCGACCAGGGGACCCAGATCGTCGACGAATAACCCCCAGGGGTACGGCAACATGATCGGGCCCACGAGCTCGAGCGTCCGATCGCGCCCGAGGGGCTCGAGCAGCAGCAGCATAGCCGGATCGGTGTTGACGATCGGGATGGGCCGACCGTTCTCATCGAGCGAGAGGGCGAGAAACCGGAGCGTGTCCGCGGGCAATCCGCTCCGCTGGATGACACCGTCCCAGTACTGCCGCTCGGCCAGCGGTAGCCAACGGAGCCTGTCCCCGACCGGACGGCCGACGTCCCCGACCGCGACTCTGAAGTGGCGCTCGGCGCCCCGCCACGCGGCGATCGCCTGCTGCAACGCCGCGCGATCACGCGCGAAGCTGGCGAGCGGTTCTGCACGAATCGTGGGCGTGATGCGGAGCTGCTGCAGCGCGTCGAGAATCGTTCCGATCGCCTCGAGCGCGTGTGGCACCCAGATGACATTCACGTCCATCGCGAACCGGCCGCCGCCGTACCCGGCCCTCGAGTCGCGCCAGCTCGCGGAGATCCATCTGCCCTCAGGGTCGCGTGGAAAATCGACCAGATTCGTCGCGATCGGATTGTGGGCGTACGCGTCGGCCCGCCGCGCCACGTACGCCAGGTTGGACACGAGCCGCGCGAGGCGCCGCTCCTCGAGCAGAAACCCACGCTTCCGCGCTGCGGACACGCGCGGGTCGCCGAGATAGCGCGCCGCGACCACCGGCAGCTGGAAGTCATCGTCCACCATGACGTAGTTTTCGCGCACCGCCTGCAGGTCTCGCAGCACGGCTCGTGCCTCCGCTAGGCGGCCGGCGTCGACCAACCGGTTGTACTCGGCCGCGTGCTCGCGAATCGCCTGGCCGCCGAGCGCCTCCTCGTGGCTCACTGTGCCCGTGGGCGAGAGCTTGCGCAGCGCGCTGGCGATGACGTGCTCCGGCATCGCCGGCGCCCACACGGGTTCCATCAGCAGGGCGGTCATCAGCATGTCGCGGCCGAAGTAGGTCGCGAAGTTCGGCAGTCCCGCCATGAGCTTCTCGCCGTAGCACAACAGCTCCATGCCGCGGACTTCGCGCTCGAGCCGGCGGAACCGCTCGGGACGGGCCGAATCAGCTCGGACCGTCTCGTAAAACCGGCGGAAGTCGTCGTTGAAGATGTCGGCGCGGGAGAGGGGCGTCAGCGCCGGGGCGTCCGTGGTCACGCGCACGGCGATACGCACCGGGCCCCCGGCCGGCCGGCGGATCGTGACGGTGCCTCCGGCCAGCGCGGGAACCGTCTCCCGGGCATCGCCTTCCAGCGCGAGCCAGAGGTGGCTCTTGCCGTCGAAGCTCACCTGCTCGACCCGCACGACCCAGGACGTGTCACTGCGTTGCAACGTCACCTGGGGCGACAGCCGTGCCCTGAGAGCCGCGATCGTCTGCACGCCGAGCAATGACAGGTGGCGGGCACGCTCGCGCGCCCCCAGTCGCGCCAGATGGTCGATCAGCTTGGTCAGCTCCGCCTGTGGAAACGACGGCGCGTCGAGCGGCAGAGAGTCGCGCCGCGCGTACTGAAAGTCGCGCTCCACCCGCATGGAACCGAGCAGGAAGAGACCGAGCGTGATGGGGGACGGGTCTTCCAGACTATAGGAGACCGACCGGGTGCGACCCGACGCGGCCACGACAGCCCCGGACGAGCTCCAGGCGAGCTCGGCCGGCGTGCCGCCGGAGTCGCGCGCGGTGAACCCCACACTCTCGTCGGCCGCGTCGGCCCAGAGGTGCACAACCCGCCCGGTACTGCGATTCAGGTAGACCTGGAAGGCGTTGCCGCGCGCGTCTTGATAGACGCGCGTCTGGTAGCCCTCGTATGCGGCGGGGTCGTCGAGCCCCGGCTCGGGGAACTCGAGGACCGGTGTGCCAGCCTGCAACAAGCCGAGGAGGGCCAAGAGGTGCACGGCTGGATTGTGCCTTTTTTCACGAGCCTTGACAAGTCAACGTTTGGAGGGCATTTCCACTCTACCTCCCACCGTGCAGAGGGCAGACGTATGCGACTCGTCCGTCACGTCATTCCCGCGCTCGTCGGTAGCTTGCTTTGGGCGGTCCCACTCGGCGCGCAGGACTCCACCGGTGCCATCACGGGAAAGGTCGTCGATGCCACGACCCAACAGCCCCTTCCCAGTGTCGAAGTCGCGATCGCAGGAACACCGCATCGCATGCTCACTCGCAGCGACGGTGGGTTCCTGCTGAGCGGCATACCCGCCGGAATCCAGCATCTGCGGGCCACCCGGATCGGCTACGGCCCACAAACGCAGGACGTCACGGTCACGCCGGGAGGAACGATCACGGCGAACATCACGCTGACGCCGGCGGCGGCGATTCTCGAAGCGGTGGTAGTGACCGGGTACGGCACCCAGCGGCGCGAGGCCATCACTGGATCGGTCTCAACGATCGACGGCAACGCGGCGAACGTCGGTGTAGTCTCCAATGTCAACCAGATGGTGCAGGGCAGGGCCGCGGGTGTCACCATTATTCAAAACAACGGTGAGCCGGGCGCCGGCGCGCAGATCCGCATCCGCGGTGGCACTTCGATCAGCGCGAGCAACGAACCGCTGTACGTGATTGACGGGGTGATCATCAACAACGTAGAGACCCAAGCGAGCGGGTTCGGTGTCGGTGGGAATCCGCCGCTGCCCCGCAGCCCGCTCAACCTGCTCAACCCATCGGACATCGCATCGATCACGATTCTCAAAGACGCCGCGGCGACGGCCATCTATGGCAGCCGCGCCGCCAACGGCGTCATCCTGATCGAGACGAAAAAGGGCTCTTCCGGGGGCGGAGCGGGTGTGGAATATGACGGTTACGTGGCGATGGCGAGTGCGTCGAGGCACCTGGACGTGCTGAACGGAGATGAATTCAAGCAGTTCGTGCAGGGCCAGGTTGGCGTTTGGCGGTCAGATTCAACCTCCACCTGTGCGAGCCGGCCGACGCTCTGCCAGAACTTCTTCAAGGACTCGGTGGCGGGCAAGTTGGGCGGCCTGAGTCCTTCGCACCTCGCGGCTCTGGGGGCGGCGAATACGAACTGGGAGAACGAGGTAGAGCGCACCTCCGTGACGCACAATCACAACCTGTCGTTCTCCGGTGGGGGCGAGGATACCCGCTATCGTGCGTCCCTCAATTTCATGAACCAGGAGGGGGTGGCGATTTCCAACGGCTTCCAGCGCGTGCAGGGACGCCTCAACGCGACCCACAACGCGTTCGACAACCGCCTGCGCCTCGGGCTCAATGTGACGACGTCGCACACGCAGGACGACTATATCACGTTTGAGAGCGTGGCGGGGTTCGAAGGTGGCGTGTTCCAGAACGTGGCGATCTTCAACCCGACGCAGCCGGTGACGGTGGTCGATCCGGCGAGCGGGCTGACCACGTATTACGAGCTGCTGGGTCAGACGTCGGTGCGCAACCCGGTGGCGCTGGCGAACCAGATCACTGACATCGGCACCACGACGCGCACGCTGGGCAACGCGACGGCCGAGCTGGATCTCGTGCCGGGTCTCACCGCACAAGTGAATGTCGGGGTGGACCGCTCGGACGGCGAGCGGAACATCTACCTCCCGAAGGCCAGCCCGGTGGGAGCCTCGTTTGGCGGCCTGGCGCGCCAGTCGAATCGCGACAACACCACCGTGACGCTGCAAACGCTGCTGACCTTGCGCCGGCAGCTCGGGGACATCCATACCTTCGATGTGGTAGGCGGTTACGAGTTCAGCAAATTCAACACCGGTAACCTGACGACTGAAGGTCGGGGATACGTGACCGATGCGTTGCTCTTCAACAGCCCCGGCTCCGCCCAAACCATCATTGATTTCTCGGGGCGAGACTTGAGCCGCCAAGTCGCGTTCTTCGGCCGGGCCAACTACGGCCTCAAGGATCGCTACTTCCTGACCGGGGTGCTGCGGTACGACGGTTCGTCCCGGTTCGCGGTGGGGCACAAGTGGGCGCTGTTCCCGGCGGTGTCGGGGTCCTGGCGCATCAGCCAAGAGCCCTTCATGCGCGATCGCGGGTTCTCGGAGCTGCGCCTGCGCGCTGGATACGGGCTGCAGGGCAATCCGGGCGTCCCGCCCTATTCCTCGTTGCTGACGCTCAATCCTGATCCTGGCGCGCGCTACCCGTTCGGCGATGTGCCGGTGTCCGGTGTCATCCCGACCAGAGATGCCAACCCGAGCCTCAAGTGGGAGCAGACGTCGCAATTCAACGTGGCAGTCGACTACGGCCTCCTAAATAACCGGTTCTCGGGGAGCGTGGAGTATTACATCAAGAACACATCCGATCTGCTATTGCAGGTGTCGAACGCACAGCCGGCGTTCGCGGAGCAGCGGCTCGAGAACGTCGGCAAGGTGCGCAATAAGGGCCTCGAGATCTCGCTCGACGCCCTGGCGGTGTCCAAGCCGAATCTGACCTGGCGGGCTGGCCTCGTGTTCTCGGCCGAGCGCAACACGGTCGTCGATCTCGGCCCCTACAGCTCCATCGCCACCGGTACCGTGAGCGGTCAGGGCCAGTCCAACGTGAACGCCCAGCGCATCCTGCCCGGCCAGCCGATCGGCACGTTCTTCGGACCGCGCTTTCTCCGCGTGAACGCGCAGGGCAAGCAGGTGTTCACCTGTGTGGCAACCAGCGCGGGATGTGTCAACGGCGAGACGCTGAGCCCCACTGCTGACGACTACACCATTATCGGCAACGCCAATCCGGACTTCACCGTCGGCCTGCACAGCCAGGTGAACTGGGGCAAGTTCGACATCAGCTTCCTCATCCGGGCGGCCGTGGGACAGGACGTGTTCAACAATACCGCGCTCGTGTTTGGTACGAAGAGCGATGCGCTGCAGGACAAGAACTTCCTGGCTTCGGCGCTGAGCGACCCGACCGGTATTCATGAGCCGGCCATCTACTCGTCCCGTTGGGTCGAAGGTGCTTCGTTCCTGCGCCTCCAGAATCTCACGGTGGAATACCGACTCGACCTGCCGATGTTCACGGGATCGGCTCGCAGTGCCCGGCTCTACGTGTCGGCCGACAACCTGTTCGTGCTCACCGGCTACTCGGGTTTGGATCCGGAGGTCTCGAACCTGGAGTCGGGGCTTAATCCGGCCGCCGGCCTGCAAGCGCGCAGTATCGACTATCTCAGCTACCCGCGTTCCCGCACCATTACGGGCGGCCTCCGACTCACGTTCTGAGGATCTGCATCCTATGACGACATCACTTGTGACGAAACCGATCGGAGCTGTGGGGCTCTTCAGGCTGTTCCTCCTGGGCACGGTGCTCGTGCCCCTGGGATGCACGAACCTGGACGAAAACCCACCCAGCGCCATTACCCCGGGCAACTTCTACCGCAACGAGGGGGAAGTGCTCAGCAGCCTGGCGGGGATTTACGCTCAGCTCCGGGGCACGCTGGATGACTACTACAACGTGAGCGAAATCAGCACCGACGAGATGATCGTGCCGACGCGTGGCTCGGACTGGTATGACGGCGGTCAATGGCTCGAGCTGCACCACCAGACCTGGACGCCGGTCAGCCCGGTCGGCAACGGTTTTGGGAACGGTATCTGGGTCACCGCGTTTACCGGCATCGCGCGCGCCAACGCGCTGCTCGAAGTGCTGCCGAACCTGACGTTCACCAGTCGCGACACGATCGCGGCCGAGGCTAGAACGCTGCGGGCATTCTACTACTACTTCCTGATGGACACGTTCGGCGGGGTGCCGATCGCCACCTCGACTCAGATCGCGGCGCGGCCGCGCGTGACGCGCGACTCGCTATTCCGGTTCATCCAGGCGGAGCTGACGGCGGCCCGCGCCGCGCTGCCGGCCACGTGGCCGGCGGCGTACAACGGGCGCATGACGCAAGGCGCCGTCGATGCCATCCTGGCCAGTATGTATCTGAACGCCGCGGTGTTCGACAAGGACGCGGGCGTCAGTCCCACGGCCTATAACTCGTGCACGACGGTGCAGATCGGTTCTCAGAACGCGTGCCAGGCCGCCATCACTGCGGCGAACAATATCCTGAACTCCTCCGCCGGCTACCAATTGGCCGACTCGTTTGCGCAAAGCTTCCGGGCCGACAACGCCACGTCGAAGGAGAACGTCCTGGTCATCAAGTTCGCGCCCGTGGGGGACATCGGCCTCAACTTCGTGATGCGGTCGCTGCACTACAACCAGTACACGCCCACGCCCTGGAACGGCTTCGCGATCCTGGCGGAGACGTACAACGCGTTCGATGCCGCCGACCATCGCCGGAATGTCATCCTGCAAGGATCGCAGTACAACGTAGAGACCGGCCTTCCGGCCAAGGACCGGGCCGGCAACCCGTTGGTCTTCACCATCAACATCGCTGATGAGACGCAGGCCACCGAAGGCGAAGGCCCTCGGCTCTACAAGTGGCCGGCCGACCCGAAACACGTGGCCCAGAACAACGGCAACGATTACGCCTGGTTCCGCCTGGGCGAGATCTATCTGATCAAGGCGGAGGCGATGAACGAGCTGACGCCGGGGGATCCCGCGGCCCTGGCGCTGCTGAATCAGCTGCGCGCGCGTCCCAAAGAAACCGTCGCGCCGGCGCTCGCGGGGCCCATTACTCGCGACCTTATCCTCCAGGAGCGCCGGTTCGAGCTCACCGGCGAAGCCAAGCGGCGCCAGGATCTGATCCGGCACGGCAAGTACACCCAGGCGTGGGGGTACAAGCCGGCGAGTGCGGCGTTCCGCATGCTGTTGCCGATTCCGCAGAACCAGATGGACGCGAACCCGTTGTTGACACAGAATCCCGGATACTGAGCGGAGAAGGCGCAGGAGGTCGTGGAGGTTGGGGAGGTTGGGGAGGTCGCGGTCGATCACGTAGGGGCGCAGCATGCTGCGCCCCTACGTTTTCTTGCGCCCCTACATTTTCTGATGCCGGCGGTGTGTCTCGTCGCCGCTTGCACCGGCGCCGCCGGCTCCGCCGCCGCGCCCGCTGCCGACGGCCACCTGTTCACCCTACTGCCTTCGAGCTACACGGGCGTCCGATTCGAGAATCGCCTCACCGCGACCCGCGACCTGAACGTCTTTACCTATCGCAACTTCTACAACGGTGGCGGCGTGGCTCTGGGCGATCTCACGGGGGACGGACTGCCGGAGATCGTGCTCACCTCGAATCTGGGCGGCCCGCGCCTGTACCTGAACGAGGGGAAGTTCCGCTTCCGGGACGTGACCGAGCAGGCCGGCCTGCGGAACAATGGGGGCTGGACCACCGGGGTCACCCTCGCCGACGTCAACGGGGACGGACGGCTCGACATCTACATCTGCCACGCTGGCAACGTGCCGGGCAAGCTCCGGGCCAACGAGCTGTACATGAACCAGGGGCTGAACGCGGACAGTGTCCCCACGTTCCTGGAGCAAGCGGCGGCCTATGGCGTTGCGGACACGGCGTACTCGACCCAGGCGGTGTTCTTCGACTACGACCGCGACGGCGACCTGGACCTGCTGGTGATCAACAACTCGCCTCGCCCCGTCTCGAGCATGCCGCTCGAGAACACGCGGGAACTGCGCGACCCGCTCGGCGGCGACCGGCTGTACCGCAACGACGGCGGGCACTTCGTGGACGTGAGCGCGGCGGCGGGGATCTACGGGAGCGAGATCGGATTGGGCCTGGGCGTCGTCGTGAGCGACGTGAACTCGGACGGTTGGCCCGACATCTACGTCGCGAACGACTTCTTCGAGCGCGACTATCTCTACATCAACCGGGGCGACGGCACCTTCGCCGAGCGGCTGGAGCAGGAGATGCCGTACATCAGCATGTCGTCCATGGGCCTCGACATCGCGGACGTGAACAACGACGGCCGGCCCGACATCTACGTAGTCGACATGCTACCCGACGACGACTACCGGCTCAAGACCACCACGTCCTTCGAGGACTGGCACCGCCTTCAGGCCGAGGTCCGCAACGGCTTTCACTACCAGTTCACGCGCAACATGCTCCATCTCAACAACGGCAACGGCACGTTCTCGGACATCGGCCAGCTGGCTGGCGTGGCCCGGACGGACTGGAGCTGGAGCGCCCTCATCGCGGACCTCGATTTGGACGGCTCCAAGGACATCTATGTGACGAACGGCCTCGCCAAGGACGTCACGTCGCAGGACTACATCGCTTTCCTGGCGAACAACGAGACGATGCGCGCGGCGACGCGGGGCAAGCGGGTCGACTTCCTGAAACTCACCGCGGCGATGAGCTCGACGAAGCTGCCGCATTACGCGTTCCGGAACAACGGCGACCTGACTTTCTCGAACCACAGCGCTGCCTGGGGCCTGAACACGCCGAGCTTCGCCAACGGCGCGGGATACGGCGACCTGGACGGCGACGGGGCGCCGGACCTGGTCGTGAACAACGTCGACCAGGAGGCCTTCGTCTACCGCAACAACGCCCGGACGCTCGTCCCCAACCACTATCTCCAGGTCCAGCTCGCGGGAGAAGGCGGCAATCGCTTCGCCATCGGGGCGAAGGTGACGCTCTGGAGCGGGAAGGACCAGTTCTTCCAGGAGGAAGAGCCCACGCGCGGCTTCCAGTCGAGCGTGGACTACGTGCTGACCTTCGGCGTCGGGCGGCGCGATACCATCGATTCGGTGACGGTGCAGTGGCCGGATGGCCGCGTGAGCGTCTCGCAGCGCGTCGCGACGAACCAGCGTGTCACGATCCGCCAGCCGCAGGCGGTGGCACCCCCAGCCCGAGCCCCTAGCCCCAAACCCCTAACCCCTCTCTTCGCCGACGTCACCGACCGCGTCAAGCTGCCCTACGTACACCGGGAGAACGACTTCGTCGACTTCGACCGGGAGCCACTCATCCCCAAGCTGCTGTCGACGGAGGGACCGTATCTGGCTGTGGCGGACGTGAACGGCGACGGGCTCGATGACATGTTCATCGGGGGCGCCAAAGATCAGCCGGGCGAGCTGCTGATCCAGCAGCCCGACGGCCGCTTCGTGAGCAGCGACCGCGCCGTCTTCGAGCAGGATCGCGTGTCGGAGGACCTGGGCGCCGTGTTCTTCGACGCGGACGGCGACGGCCACCCCGACCTGTACGTCGTGAGCGGTGGCAACGAGTTCTCGAGCATGTCGCCCGCCCTGCAGGACCGGCTGTACCTGAACGACGTGCGAGGGCATTTCCGCAAGGCGACCGGCAACCTGCCGGCCGAGTACATCAGCGGATCGCGCGTGGTGGCGGCCGACTACGACGGGGATGGCGACGTCGACCTGTTCGTTGGCGGGCGGGTCGTCCCGTGGCGCTACGGGGTCGATCCCCAGAGCATGCTACTCCAGAACGACGGCCACGGCCACTTCACCGACGTGACCGCGCAGCTCGCTCCTGAGCTGGCACACATCGGCATGGTGACCGACGCGGTGTGGCAGGACGTGGACGGCGATGGCCGCCTGGATCTCGTGGTCGTGGGCGAGTGGATGCCGATCACGATCTTCCGAAACGCGGGCGGCGGGAAGCTCGTCCGCCTGAACACGCGCGGGCTCGAGCAGAGCAACGGCTGGTGGAATCGCATCGTGGCCGGCGACTTCACGGGCCACGGGGGCGGTCGCGTCGATTTCGTCGTCGGCAACCTGGGGCTCAACACGCGCCTGCACGCCAGCGACGGCGAGCCGGCCACCATGTACGTGAAGGACTTCGAGCGCAACGGGTCCGTCGAGCAGATCGTGGCGACCTACCAGGGGGGCGTGAGTCGTCCCCTCGCGATGCGAGACGAGCTCCTCAACGCCCTGCCGCACCTCAAGACCCGCTATCTCACGTACCAAGAGTACGCCCGGCAGGCCGTGCCCGACATCTTCTCGCCGGCGGAGCTGGCCGGCGCGGTCTTCAAGCAGGCGTACACGTTTGTGACCGCGCTTGCTCGGAACAACGGCGACGGCTCTTTCACACTCGTGCCCCTGCCGCTCGAGGCGCAGCTGGCGCCGGTGTACGGCATGCTCGCCGCCGACCTCGACGGGAACGGTACCCTGGATCTGCTCCTGGCCGGGAATTTCGACGGCGTGAAACCGGAAATCGGCCGCATGAGCGCGAGCTACGGCCTGTTGCTGCGCGGAGACGGCAAGGGGAACTTCACGCCGGTGCGGACCGCCGAGAGCGGCTTTCTCGTGCCCGGCCAGGCGCGCGATATCGCGCGCATCCGGACCCGGGCTGGCCCTCGCTACGTGGTGACCCGGAACAACGACCGGCCGCTCGTCTTCCGCGCCGCGCTGACGCCCCGGTCAGTGGCGGCGCGTCCCTAGGCGTGTCACCGACCCGGCCGCTTCGTCTTGATGACGATCACCCCGTTGGCACCGCGCATGCCGTAGATGGCGGTGTCGGCGGCATCCTTCAAGACTTGGATCGATTCGATGTCGTACGGATTGATCCCCGTCAGGCTCCCGTTCGGTCCGGGCTGCATCGGGATGCCGTCCACCACGTACAGCGGCTGCGTACTGGCGTTGAAGGACGTGGCGCCGCGAATGCGCACCGCGATGCCGCCGTCAGAGGTGCGGCTGACCTCGACGCCGGAGAACCGTCCTTGGAGCACCCTCTCAATGGGCTGGCCGGGATTGCGTTCGATGTCTTCGGACGTCACCGTCTGGGGGCCAGGCGGGCTCGTCTGGCGCGCTCCGGTGGAATGAGAGCATCCGGCAACGACCGCCACCACGAGACCAACGGGCAAGAGGGAACGCGATGAGAGCGAGGTCATTGGAATCCCCCGGTAAGAGAGCGCACGTCTACCGCGCAATATACCTCGTTTCGGCGGCTCTGCCGGTGCTCGCGACGGTTGCGGGGGCCCAGGTGCGAGTCGCCTCACCGGACGGTCGAAACGAGGCCACGGTCGAAATCCACGACGGCAAGCTGTACTACAGCCTGCGCCGGGACGGTCGAGCGCTGCTGCTGCCGTCGTTGCTCGGCTTCGAGCTCCGGGGGGCGCCGCCCCTACGCGACGGGCTGCACTTGGTCGACACCACCCGGAACGCGGTCGACGAGACCTGGACGCAACCGTGGGGCGAAGTGGCCCGGGTGCGGGATCACCATAATGAGCTGAAGGTCTCCGTCGCCGAGACCGCCTCTCCGGGCCGGCAGTTCGCCGTGGTGTTCCGGGTCTTCAACGACGGCGTCGGCTTCCGCTACGAGGTCCCGGACCAACCCGGTCTCAAAGACTTCGAGATCACCGAAGAGCTGACCGAGTTCGCCCTGGCGGATAACGCCCGCGCCTGGTGGATCGCGTCGAACCGGCCGCGGCTCGACCGGTCCGAGCAGCTGTACTCCTCATCCCCGCTGAGCGTCCTCGACAGCGTGCAGACACCGCTCACATTGGAGACCCGCGACGGCCGCACCTTCATCGTCATCCACGAGGCGAACCTCGTCGACTACGCGCGGATGGACCTGCGCGGCCCCCGCATGGAGGGCCGCACGCTGCACGCCGACCTCGCGCCCTGGGCCGACGGGATCAAGGTGCGCGGGCACACGCCGTTCGTCACGCCCTGGCGCACCATCCAGCTGGCCGACCGCGCGACCGATTTGGCGCCGTCGGTGCTCGGCCTGAACCTGAACCCCCCCAGCGTCATCCAGAACACGACCTGGATCAAGCCGATGAAGTACGTCGGCATCTGGTGGGGCATGCACATCGGCACGATGACGTGGAGCTCCGGGCCCAAGCACGGCGCCACGACGGCGAATGCGAAACGCTACATCGACTTCGCGGCCGCCACCGGGCTGGGCGGCGTGCTGGTCGAGGGTTGGAACGTCGGCTGGGACGGAGACTGGATCCAGAACCGCAACGCCTTCTCGTTCACACAGGCTTATCCCGACTACGATCTCGCGGCAGTCGCCCGGTATGCCCACGACAAGGGCGTGAAGCTGATCGTCCACAACGAAACGTCGGGAGGCATCGAAAACTACGAGCGGCAGCTGGACAGCGCCTTCGCGCTCTACCACTCGCTCGGCCTCGATGCCATCAAGTCGGGGTACGTGGCGGACCTGACCAGCGAAGGTCATTCGCACTGGGGGCAGTACATGGTGCGGCACTACCGCCACGTCATCGAGAAAGCGGCGCAGTACGGCATCATGCTGGACGTCCACGAGCCGATTCACGATACGGGAGAACGGCGCACCTACCCGAACATGATGAGTCGCGAAGGCGCGCGAGGACAGGAGTACAACGCGTGGGGGGGCGAGGGGGGCAACCCGCCGGAGCACGAGACGATTCTGTTCTTCACGCGCCTGCTCGACGGGCCCATGGACTTCACCCCGGGCATCTTCGACATCTTGCGCGAGCGTGGCACCGCCAGTCCGCGGCGGCCCGAGGAGCCGCGAGTGCGCACCACGCTCGCCAAGCAGCTCGCCATCTACGTGGTGCTCTACTCGCCGCTGCAGATGGCGGCGGACCTGCCGGAGAACTACGAGCACCAGCCCGCCTTCCAGTTCATCCGCGACGTGGCAGTCGACTGGGACACCACGCGCGTGCTGGAGGGCAAGATCGGCGACTACGTCGTCGTGGCGCGGCGCGAGCGGAACGGCCCGAGCTGGTACCTGGGCGCCATCACCGACGAGGAGGCGCGCCGCTTCGACATCCCGCTCTCCTTCCTCGCGCGGGGGCGGAAGTACGTCGCCGAAATCTACGCCGACGGGCCGGGAGCCAATTGGCTCACGAACCCGCTGCCGGTCACGATCTCCCAGCGCCCGGTCGACGCGACGACGCGGCTCCACCTGGTCCTCGCTCCCGGGGGCGGGCAGGCGATTCGGATTCGGCCGGCGCGATAAGCCGTGCTGAACGAGCCGATGATCGCGGCCGCTCGGTGATTCCCACGCTAAGGAAGCTCTGCGTAGGTGACGCGAAGTCGGGGGTTGGGGCTAGCACGCTGACACGCGAGGGCGCACGGCAGGCACAGAAGCGCCGGTATCGCCCCTGCTTCGATGCAGATGTGCCGCCCGAGCGCCCTCGCGTGTGACGCGTGCGACGCCCCCACCCCCGACTTCGCGCGACTTGTGCGGAGCTTCCCTAAAGTGTGGGCTCGGCGGGGCATTGTGCTGAAGCACACTCGTGACCCTTTGGGGTTGTGCCGCGTCGAGCCCATCCTTCAGGATGGGGACCTCCGACGTCGAAACCGTCTTGTGCGGGCAGCGCTGCTGCTCGCGGGCGGCGTCGCACTGGCCGGCTGCGGTCGCAAGACGGAGCCCACGCTGTTCGAGCTCCTGCCCCCCAGCACCACCGGCGTCACGTTCGTCAACGAGGTGTCGGAGCACGATACCGCGCTCAACATCATCAATTTCCTCAACTACTACAACGGCGGCGGCGTGGCCGTGGGCGACGTCGACGGCGACGGGCTCCCCGATCTCTACTTCACGTCGAACGTCGGTTCCAACCGGCTGTACCGGAACCTGGGGAACTACCGCTTCGAGGACATCACCGAGCGCGCCGGCGTGGCCGATCCCGAGGGCTGGAAGACCGGTGTCACCATGGCCGACGTCAACGGCGACGGGCGCCTGGACATCTACGTGTCCGCCATGAGCTATCTCACGCTGCACGGCCACAACGTGCTCTACATCAACAACGGAGACGGCACCTTCACCGACCGGACCAAGCAGTACGGGCTCGACTTCGCCGGCTACTCTACCCAGGCCGTGTTTTTCGACTACGACGGCGACGGCGACCTGGACATGTACCTGCTCAACTACTCCACGCACGCCGAGCGCGGGCCGATCACGCACCCGTCGCGCGAGCCGCGTCATCCACGGGCAGGCGACCGCCTGTTCCGCAACGAGGGGGGGGGCCATTTCGTGGATGTGAGCGACCAGGCTCACATCTACGGGGGCGTCGAAGGGTACGGCCTGGGCGTGGTCGCGAGCGACGTGAACCTCGATGGCTGTCCCGACCTGTACGTCGCCAACGACTTTCAGGAGAACGACTTTCTCTACATCAACAATTGCGACGGCACGTTCACCGAGTCCATCGCCACGGCGGTGGGGCACACCAGCCATGCCTCGATGGGCGTCGATGCAGCCGACTACAACAACGACGGGCGGCCCGACCTGATGGTGCTCGACATGCTGCCAGACCGGGAGGACGTCCTCAAGACCTCAGTCAACGCCGACCCATGGCCGATCGAGCACATGAAGGAGCAGGCCGGCTATTACCCGCAGTACGCCCGCAACACGCTGCTCGTCAACCGCGGCTCCGTGAGAGGTGCGGTCCGCTTCAGCGAGATCGGCTATCTGGCCGGCGTGTACGCGACCGACTGGAGCTGGGGGCCATTGTTCGCGGACCTGGACAACGACGGGAACAAGGACTTGTTCGTCACCAACGGCATCTATCGCCGGCCCAACGACCTCGATTACCTCGCGGCGGTGCGCGACTCCGCCATCCAGGCCGCCCTGGCGATCGGCATCAGCTCGGGGCTGCTGCGACGGCTGACGCATCTGATGCCCCACGTCCCGATCGCGAACTACGCCTTTCACAACAACGGCGACCTCACGTTCACGAACATGGCCCAGCCGTGGGGCTTGGCGCAGCCGGGGTTCTCGAATGGCGCGGTCTACGCGGACCTGAACAACAGCGGCGCGCTCGACTTGGTGGTCAACAACCTCAACGCGCCCGCCGTGATCTACCGCAACCACGCGCGCGAGCTGACGGGGAACCACTATCTCCAGGTGGGGCTGCGAGGTGCCGGAGCCAACACGGCGGGGATCGGCGCGAAGGTGATCGTGAAGCAGCACGGCACAACCCAGCTGCTGGAGCAGATGCCCACGCGCGGCTTTCAGTCTTCCGTCGATCCCCGCTTGCACTTCGGGCTGGGCACGTCCAACGAGATCGACTCTCTGATCGTCATCTGGCCGGACCGGCGCTTTCAGGTGTTAACGCACGTCGCGGCGGACCGGGCCATCGCGCTGTCACAGCAAGACGCCACGGCCCTGAACCCCAGCCCCCAGCCCCTAGCCCCCGTTTTCGCCGACGTGACGAGCCGGCTCGCCATCGATTTCAAGCATCAGGAGAACTCCTTCTACGACTACAACAGCCAACCGCTCATACCGCACCTGCTATCGACGGAAGGGCCCGCCCTGGCCGTCGGCGACGTCAACGGCGACGGGCTGGACGACATCTACGTCGGCGGCGCCAAATGGCAGGCCGGGCGGCTGTACCTGCAGCAGCGCGACGGGACGTTCCGCGCCAGCGAGCAGCGGGCCTTTCAGGCGGACAGCCTGGCCGAGGACGTCGACGCGGTGTTCTTCGATGCCAACGGCGACGGGCATCCGGATCTCTACGTGGTGAGCGGCGGGAACGAGTTCTGGGGAGATCACGACGCGCTGCAGGACCGGCTCTATATCAACGACGGGAAGGGGAATTTCCACCGGGATGCGGGCGCCCTGCCGCGGTTCTCTGAGAGCGGCTCGTGCGTCGTTCCAGGCGACTTCAACGGCGACGGCCGTCTCGATCTGTTTGTCGGCAGGCGCGCCGTAACCCGTCGCTACGGCCTCAGTCCCCGAAGCTACTTGCTTCAGAACGACGGCACGGGGCAGTTTCGCGACGTCACGCTCGAGCGGGCCCCGCCGCTCGCCGAGGCCGGGATGGTCACCTCGGCGGCATGGATCGATTACGACAACGACGGCCAGCTCGACCTGGTCGTCGTGGGCGAATGGATGCCGGTGCGCGTGTTTCGACAAGAGCACGGCCGGTTCGTGGACCGCACCGCCGAGGCCGGCCTGTCGGGGACGGAGGGCTGGTGGAACACCATCACGGCGGTCGACCTGAACGGAGACGGGCGCAAGGATCTCGTGCTGGGCAACCTGGGGCTGAACGCCTACCTCCGGGCCTCCCGGACGGAGCCCGCGCGGCTGTACGTGCACGACTTCGGGCATAGCGGCACGCCGGAGCCGATCCTCACGTTCTACAAGCACGGCGTGAGCTATCCGCTCGCCGGCCGGGACGAGCTGGTCCGGCTGATCCCGCAGCTGCGCAGCCGCTACCCGTCATACGCTGACTTCGGGGCCAGTCGTATCGAGGACATCTTTTCGACGGCACAGTTGCAGCAGGCGAAGGTGCTGGAAGCGCGCGTGTTCGCGAGCGTGGTCGCCCTGAACAACGGAGACGGTACGTTCAGGCTCCAGCCGCTCCCGGTCGAGGCGCAGTTCGCGCCGGTGTACGCGTCGTTGGCGGCAGACTTCAATGGCGATGGGCACACCGATCTCCTCCTGGCGGGGAACTTCTACGGCGTCCCGCCCGTGCTCGGGCGGTACGACGCCAGCTACGGCCTGCTGCTCTCCGGCAGGGGCGACGGTCGTTTCACGGCGGTCGACATGGAGCAGAGCCATCTCGTCATCGACGGGGAGGTGCGCCACCTGGGGCTGGTGCGGCGGGCGGACGGCGGCCGCCTGATCGTCGTGGCGCGCAACGACGCCAAGCTGCAGATTCTGCGCCCACTGCGATGAACGGCTTCGTGCCCATGGAACGGCCGCGCTTGCGATTCTGGCAGATGTTCAACATGAGCTTCGGATTCCTCGGCATCCAGTTCGGCTGGGGGCTGCAGCTCGCCAACATGTCGGCGGTGTACGAGCGGCTCGGCGCCCGCTCGGACCAGGTGCCGCTGTTGTGGCTCGCCGCGCCGCTCACGGGGCTGCTGGTGCAGCCGATCGTCGGCGCCCTGAGCGACCGCACCTGGGGGCGGCTGGGGCGCCGCCGTCCCTACTTTCTGACGGGCGCCATTCTGGCGTCGATCGCGCTCTTCGTCATGCCCACCTCGAGCGCGCTGTGGATGGCCGCGACGCTGCTCTGGATACTCGACGCGTCCATCAACATCTCGATGGAGCCGTTTCGCGCATTCGTCGCCGACAAGCTCGCCGTGTCCCAGCGGACCGCCGGGTTCGTGATGCAGTCGTTCTTCATCGGCGTGGGGGCCAGCTTGGCCAACGCGCTGCCGCTCGTGTTCAGCTGGATGGGCGTGCAGGGGAGCACGGCCAGTGGCGTCCCGCTGTCGGTGAAGCACTCCTTCCAGGTCGGCGCGGTGGTGTTTTTCCTCGCGGTGCTGTGGACCATCGTGACGACTAGTGAGTTCCCGCCCGAGGACCCGGCCGCGTGGGACCGCGCGCGGCGGGGCCGGCGCGGGCTGGGGCCGCTCGTCGCCGAGATCGCCGCGTCCATCCGGGAGATGCCCGCCACGATGCGGCAGCTCGCCGTGGTCCAGCTCTTCACTTGGCTCGGCCTGTTCTGCATGTGGCTGTTCTTCGTGCCCGCCACGGCACGCCACGTCTTCGGGGCCACGGATCCGCAGTCGGCGCGCTACACGCAAGGCATCGAGTGGGGCGGCTTTACCTTCGCGTTCTATTCGATCACCTGCTTCCTAGTGGCGCTCGCGCTGCCGCGGCTCGCGCGGCGAACCAGCCGCAAGACCGTGCACGCCGCCGCACTCGTCTGTGGGGGGGTGGGGCTGCTCTCGCTCTACCTGATCCACAATAAGTACCTGCTGCCGCTCAGCATGGTGGGCGTGGGCATCGCGTGGGCCTCCATCCTGTCGATGCCGTACGCGATTCTGTCCACCGCCGTGCCGGCCCAGCGGATGGGTGTCTACATGGGCGTGTTCAACTTCTTCATCGTCATTCCGGAGATCGTGGCCGCGATCGGGTTCGGGCCGCTCATCCGGCTGGTGTTCGGCGAGGGCAACCCGAACGCGCCACTGGACGTGGTGATGCTGGGGGGCGTCTGTCTGCTGGCGGCGGCCGCCTGCGTCGGGCTGGTGCGCGACGTCGGCGCCCCGGCGGGCACAGGAACGTGAGGTCCGGACCGCTGCTCCCCCTGTTGATGGCTCTGCTGGTGTTCGAGGGATGCAGTCATCAAGAGAAGCGACCTCCGCTGTTCAAACTGCTGCCCCCAAGTCGCACCGGGGTCACGTTCGCCAATACCATCACCACCAACGACTCGGTGAATGTTCAGACCGACCCCTACGTGTACAACGGCGCGGGGGTGGCCGTCGGGGATATCGATAACGATGGATTACCGGACCTGTTCTTCACCGGCAACATGGTCTCGAGCCGTCTGTACTTGAACAAAGGCAACATGCGGTTCGAAGACATCACGGAGCGAGCGGGCGTCAAGACGGACCGCTGGGCTACCGGCGCTACCATGGTGGACATCAATAACGACGGCTATCTGGACATCTACGTCTCGGTCTCCGGGTCCGAGGGGTCCCAAGGGAAAGATCGGGCCAACCTGTTGTTTCTCAATAACGGGGATCACACGTTCACGGAGGCTGCGGCACGGTACGGCATCGCCGACACCGGCTTCACCACGCACGCCGTCTTCCTCGATTACAACGGAGATGGATACCTCGACCTCTTCTTGCTCAACAACTCACCCAAGGACTTTGCCCGTGGCGCAGCCGACACGCATCCGCTCGGCGTCCGCAGTGACAGCCCCGGCGGCTACAGCAAGCTGTATCGCAACAACGGTGATGGGACCTTTACGGACGTATCCCACGAGGCAGGGATGCTGGAGCAGGTTGGGTATGGACTCGGGGTGGCGGTTGCCGACCTGAACGGCGATGGGCGGCCCGACATCTACGTCTCCAACGACGTCGCCCCCAATGATGTCCTCTACATCAACAACGGGGATGGAACGTTTACCGACAAGGCCGGCGCATGGCTCAAGCATACGAGTTTTGCGGGTATGGGCGTCGATATCGCCGATTTCAATAACGACGGCTGGCCCGACATTCTCCAGATGGACATGATCCCGGCCGCGCTGGACCAACGCAAGCGAATGAGCGGGTACCTCACCTATGGCGGTCGCATCGAGCTGCGTCGCAGGGGATTTCGCGACGACTACGACGTCAACTCGCTCCAGTTGAGTAACGGCGTCACCAAGAGCGGTGATGTCGTCTTCAGTGAAATCGCCAGCCTGGCGGGCGTGGCGTACACGGACTGGAGCTGGAGTGCCCTGTTTGCCGACTTCGACAATGATGGATCCAAGGACATCTTCGTCACCAACGGCTATCCCAAAGCGGCCAATGATCTCGATTACCAGACGGCGGCATTCGGAGCACGCCGAGCTGGAGACCATCGGAGGGCGCTGAGCCTGCTGAAGGACCTGCGCAGTTACCGGCTGTCCAACTATGTCTTCCGGAACAACGGGGACCTGACCTTCACCGACAAGACCAAAGCATGGGGCATGGATCAGCCGGGCTTTTCGTTCGGCGCGGCATATGCCGATCTCAATAACGACGGCAAGCTCGACCTCGTGGTCAACAACATCGACGCGCCCGCGTCCATCTACGAAAATATCCAACCCCAAGACGACGCCCATCACTATCTGCAAATCACGCTCGCAGGGGAGTCTCCCAACAGACGAGGGATCGGATCGCAGTTGATCCTCACGGCCGGGGGTCAGAAGCAGTACCTCTACCATTCCCCGTACCGCGGCTACATGTCGACGATGGAGACCGGCGAGCATTTCGGGCTCGGCCACGCTCGGCGCGTGGACAGCCTGGCGGTGATCTGGCCGGACGGGCGGTCGCAAGTACTGACGGATCTGGACGTGGATCGGATGGTGACCGTCGAGCAGGGAGCGGCAACCGCAAGCGCCCGGCGCTCGGGGCTGGCGGCCCGGGCAACCCGAGCCCCGAGCCCCGGGCCCCGAACCCCGTTCCAGCCGATGGATGCGCGCCGAGCCTTGAGGTACAAACACCCGGAAGGAGCGTTTGTCGATTACGAGGTACAACCGCTCTTACCGTACGAGCCGTCCCGGCACGGCCCTACCATCGCCGTGGCGGACGCGAACGGCGACGGCCTGGACGATGTGTTCATCGGCGGCGCCGCAGGGGTTCCGGGCAAGCTGTTCCTCCAGCGGCGGGACGGCAGCTTCGTCGAGTCCACCCAGGGACAACCCTGGGCAGCCGACAAGGAATACGAAGACTGGGGAGCCGTGTTCTTCGATGCCAACGGGGACGGACGTCCCGACCTGTACGTGGCGAGCGGCGGGTATCAGCTCTCCCCGGTGTCGCGTCTGTTGCAGGACCGTCTCTACATCAACTGGGGAGGCGGCAGGTTTGTGAGAGACAGCCAGGCACTCCCGGCCATGCCGACCAGCACGGCCGCCGTAGCGGCCGGGGATTTTACGGGCGATGGCAAGCTGGATCTGTTCGTTGGTGGCCGCCTGGCACCGAGAAACTATCCCTATCCCGCCCGCAGCTATCTGCTACGCAACGACGGCGGCAAGTTCACGGACGTCACCGAGGAAGTAGCCCCGGAGCTGGCCCGCCCGGGAGGGGGAGGCATGATCACCGCCGCGGTGTGGATCGATTTTGACGGCGACGGCCGCTTGGATCTGGTGACGGCGGGGGAATGGATGCCGCTCCAGTTTTTTCACAACGAGGGCGGCAGATTCCGCGACGTGACGGCGTCCATGGGTCTGCCACCCACGCGGGGGTGGTGGTACAGTCTCGCGACGGCGGACTTCAATCACGACGGGCATCCCGATCTGGTTGCGGGCAATGTGGGGCTGAACTTCTCGTACACCACGTCGCCGCAGAGCCGGTTCGGGGTGTATGCCGCTGATTTCACCGGAGGTCGGACCACCGACGTCGTCCTGACGCAGGAAATCGGTGGCACGGAGTATCCTCTCTTCGGGCGGGCGAAATTGGGACCGACCATCTATCCGGCTGCGCTGCGCTTCCCGAGCTACGCGTCGTTTGCCACGGCTTCCGTCGAGCAGCTGTTCGGCGGCCCCGCATTGCAGGGCGCCCTCCACCATCAGACGGATGCGTTTGCCAGCCTCTATCTACAGAACACCGGCGACGGCACGTTCACGGCGGTGCCGCTGCCCAATCTGGCGCAGATCTCGCCGATCCGCGGGATCATCCCCTACGACGTGGATGGTGACGGCAACCTCGACCTGATCGTGGCGGGCAACCTGTACGATACCGAGCCGAACACAACGCCGGCTGACGCCGGCAACGGTCTCTGGCTGAAGGGGGACGGTCGGGGGCACTTCACCCCCGTTCCGCCGGTAGCAAGCGGTTTCCTGGCGCCCGGGGACGTCACGGGGCTGGTGCTGATCCAAACGCCTGCAGGGAAGGCCGTGCTCGTCGCGAACCACGGCGATTCCCTGCAGGCGTTTACGATCCGCAACCGTTAGCTCTAGCTCACCACCCCTTATTCTGTATCAGCAGGGGAGCCAGGTCGAGCTGGATGGACGGGATCGGATACAGTGAATCCCGCGCGGTGTACGTTACGCCGGCGAGGTATGGGATGTGCCTTCCCTCGACGGTGACGTAGTTGTTGATCTCCGTGTCCGCAGTGCGCCAGCGCCGCAGGTCGAAGAAGCGCTGGCCTTCCATCGCCAATTCGAGCCGCCGCTCAAACTGAACGGCCGAGTCTGCTTGGGCCGCGGTCGTAAACGGCGTGGTATACAGGCCGATCTTATACACTGCCCAGGGCGTCGCCAGCGTGTCCAGTGTCGGAGTGACGGCCACCAGCGGGATCGCCATGGGCTGGAGGGCAGGGGTCGTGAGGCAGGTGGGCCACCTCTTCGTCAGAATCGTATCCGTGATCGTGCCGCACCCTTGCGCCATTTTTCCGGCCCGCGCCCTGATCTGATTGACGATCGTTCTGGCGTTGTCGAGGATGCCCGTCGTTGCATGGATCTCCGCCTCGGCCAGGAGCAGCAGCAGGTCGGCGTAGCGGAAGATGTGAATGTTCACATCGTTCGTCTGGGTCGCCTGCCACCCCACGTTATTCTCGGCGTTGGCCCCTTTCTCGTGGACGTTCCGCTTGGGGCTGAACGGGCCGCTGTAGGAGGCGTCCCGAATCCATCCGCGATCGTGCAGTCCCCAATCCTTGTAGGGCACCCGATCCCGGCCGACGGTCCAATCGAGTCGCGGGTCCACCGCCGCTAAGCTGCCCGCCGCGCCGGCCGCGAAGTTCGTATCGCCCTGCGCCGCGGTCACGGCGCTGGTCGTATTCCAGTTCGCGTTTGTCAATGCCAACGGCAAGCCGGTCGCGTCCACCGCGTAGAAGTTGACGAGGTTGTACGACGGTTGGTGGAACCCGCAGCAGCCGAAGTGACTGCCCGAGTGCGGGAAATTCAGACGTTCGCCCCAGTTCGAGTTCCAGCCGCTGGGCTCCCCGTCTCTGACGGAGGCCTGAAACGCGAGGATCGTCTCCGAACCATTGCGATACTGCGTAAAACCGGTCCAGACGTGATCGAAGCTCGTTTCCAGTTTGTAGGGACCGTTCGCTTGCACGTCTCGCAACGTCGTGAGCGCCGCGTCCCAGAGGGCGGGATTCCGGGCGGCGCCGTACACCTGTACGCGGCCCTTGTAGGCCTTGGCGGCCCACGACGTCGCCCGTCCCAGGTCGCCGTTCCGCGGCGTCGCCGGGAGCAGCGCAATGGCGGAGTTCAAATCGGCGATGACGAGCTTCACGATCGAATCGAGCGGGAGGTCGTTCGCCTTGCGGAACCCGCCCTGCGCGACCGGGGTCGTATCGGTTTCGAAGTAGTACGGGATATGCCCCCACATGCGATACGCTTCGAAGTGGTAATGCGCCCGCAGGAACAGCGCCTCGCCCTTGATGCTGTTCGCGTCGGCGGTGGGGATCTCGAGCGGCTTCAGCGTCTGCACCCGGTTCAGCAGGTTGAGGGTGGCATTGGCTCGGAACACGCCCTCGTAGGCCTGGCTCCATTTCTGATTCAAGTACCCTTCGGCTTCCCCCACCGCCCAGGAGAACGTCTCGATGTCATTGATCGGTTGCTGGTCGCCCGCGTTGGACCCCTTGTGGGCGTCGCCGCTCGGCACACTCCCCCACACCCAGTTGCTGGCCGCGCATCCCCACGAACCGGCGGAGCTCGAGCTGCAATCCAGTGACCGGTAGGCGGCGATCAGGGAGCCCTCGACGCCGGCCTTGGTCTCGAGCGACTGCTCCACCACGGTCCCTTGTGGGGGGATGTTCAGAAAATCCTTGCAGGCGTACGCGACCCCGGCGGCGAGCATCGCGACCGCCATTCCGCAAAGCAATCGGTTCCGATCTTGCTGTTTCATCGTCTTCCGTCCTTGAGTAAAGACGAGTCGCTAGAACGTGGTCGAAATGCCGATAGTGAACGTTCGGTTGCTGGGATACGAGCCCTCATCGACACCGCGGAACTGGTCCCGGATGTCGCCGGCCGCCCCGAAGGTGCTCCAGGCCGGGAGCGCTGGATCGAGCCCCGAGTACCCGGTGATGGTGAACAGGTTTTCCGCCTGCACATAGACGCGCGCGGCCGGGACCCACCGGATCCAGGCCGGCGGCAGGTTATACGCGACCTGCAGGCTGCGCAGCCGGACGTACGAGCCGTCCTCGATCCAATAGCTCGAGAACTGCCGGCTGAACGCGGCATCGTTCCCGTCCAGTCTGGGATATTTGGCGTCCGGGTTCGTCACTTTTCCCGGGCAGATATAATCGGTCCGAGGCGTCGGCGCAGGGGCACACGGTCCATCCAGCACCACGGAGTTGGCCAGCAGGTCGCTCCGCACGTTGGTGTCGAAATAGCGGAACACGTACCAGTACTTCTGCGCGTTGAAGATCTGGTTCCCGAACGTCCCGAACACCGTAGCGCTGACTTCCCAGGCTCCGCGGCGCAGGTTGAGATCCAATCCGCCGGTGAAGTCCGGATGAGGGCTCCCGATGATGGCCCGGTCGGCGCCGGTGATCGTGCCGTCCCCGTTCAGGTCTTTGAACTTGATCCGGCCGGGGCGCGCGCCGTCGTTCCAGAACGGGGCGGCATCGAGCGAGTCTTTGTAGTAGCCGTCCGCCACCAGGCCGTAAAACGCCCCGATCGGCTGGCCGAGCATGTTGATCACGGGATTCTGTTCCCGCAGCGAAATCGGCCCGGTGAAGGACTGGGTCCCGAGGGCGTCGATCTGGACGATCTTGTTGCGATAGTGGCTGCCGTTGAAGGTCACGCTCCACAAGGTTCCCGAGCCGATGCTGCTGCGGTAACCGATGGAGAAATCGATGCCGTTGTTTCTCATCTTCCCGATATTGACGATCGGGGGAGCGGCGGAGCCTGCGGCGGCCGGAGTCCGCGGGTCGAACAACAGATTGTTCGTGTTCCGCCGGTACACGTCCGCGCTAAAGGTGCCGCGACCTTCGAGAAACTCGAGGTCCAGTCCGACGTTGGTGGAGCGTTGCTCTTCCCACTTCAGCTCTACGTTACCGATGGCCGTCTGCTTGAATCCCGCCCGGATCGCCGTGGGGCTCGTTCCCCCAATGTCATAGAAAGTGTCGCCCCGGTCGCCCCCGAACTGGCTGACGATCCGTCCGGCAGGGATCTGCTGGTTACCGGTGACCCCCCAGCCGAACCGCAGCATCATGTTCGAAAACAGCGAATTGTGCGACAAGAAAGATTCCCGCGACAGCCGCCAACCTGCCCCCACCGCCGGGAACGTTCCCCATTGATTATCCGGCCCCAAGCGGGAAGAGCCGTCGCGGCGCAGCGTGAAGCTGAGATAGTACTTGTCCGCAAAGTTGTAGTCGGCCTTGCCGAAGTAGGACAAGAGCGAAGCCTGCCCGCCGCTACTGCTGACGTTCTTGGTGGTCGGATCGCACAGCGCATCCTGGATGTAGCGCGAGTCCACGCCGGGGTTGAGCAGGTTCGCACAGCTGCCGGCCTCGAACCGATTGGTGTTCTTGGTCGCTTCCTGGCCTAACAGCACGGCCAGATTGTGCTGGTTGAGCGTGTGCGTATAGTTGAGCGTGTTGCTCCAGGTCCACTCGGTGAACAGGTTGTAGTTCTCGTTGATGCCGTTGACGTCGGTCACCTCCGAGTTCTCGGGCGTGGTGGGCGCGAACCCATGGAATGAATTCTGACCGAGGTTGAACCCGAGCCGCGTCTTCAGGGACAGGTCGTGGGCGGCGTCGAACCCGGCGAACACGTTCCCGAAGATGCGGTCGTTGGTGCTGATGTCGTGCTGATGGGAGTCAGCGATCTTGAGCGGATTGGTCAGGTTGGAGAGGCCGACGGCCTTGCCGGAGGCGAAGTACCCGTTGATATCGTAGACCGGGACCACCGGCTGCTGCATGATGTTCTTGCCGATGATGTTGTCCTCGCCGAGGGCGTCGTCGTCGAGCCCGCCGTAGTGCCGCTCGCGCGACGCCGTGATGTTCTCCCCGACGCTCGTCCGCCCCATGTTGAACGCGGTGTTGATGCGCATCCCCCCCCGCTGCAACCGGGTAAACGCCGCGGTCCCTTCCTGATCGAGGAAATTGAACGACACGTGGTACGCGTTATCGTCCCCGCCACCCGACACCGCGAGATTCGCATCGCGGTACTGACCGGACCCGAACACCGCCTTCCACCAGTTCGTCCCGGGGCTGCCGGGCATGATGAGCGTGGAAGGGTACTTGTAGGTCGTCGGATCCACGACGGTCGTGCAGGTGGGGCCGGCGGCGCTGCAGCTCTGGCCCTTGCCATCGTTCGGCCAAATATAGGCGGGCACCGTCGGATTGTTGGGATCCCCGTAGATGTTCCTCGGGACGGCGGTTCCGGCATTCTCGTATGCGGTCTTGACGACTTTGAAGTAGTCGAGCGCGTTGAGCGTGAGGATGTCGTCCATCCCGTGCGTCGGCGTGGCCACACCGGTTCTGACGTCCAGGGAGATCCGCCGCGGTCCCGGTCTGCCGCGCCGCGTTTCGATGATGACGACGCCGTTGCTCGCGCGCGAGCCGTAGATCGACGCTGCCGAGGCGTCCTTCAGGACCTGGATGGATCCGATCTCGCTCGGGTTCAGCCAGTTGAGGTACGTGTCCTGAACGGGAGTCCCGTCCACGATGTACAGCGGATCGTTGTTCTGGAACGAGCTGACGCCCCGGATCCGCACCGTGGTGCGTGAGCCAGGAGACCCGCCCGCCTCGACGGTCACGCCGGACACCTGGCCATCGAGGCGCTGCAGCACGCTGGTCGAGGTCTGCTGGGAAATGCCCGCGACGTCCACGGTGGCCACGGCCCCGGTGATGTCGGCCCGCCGCTGCGTCGTGTAACCGGTAACGACGACCTCGGGCAGCACGGTGACGGCACGCTCCATGACGACGTCGATGGTGGCGCGCCCGCCGACGCTCAACCCGACGCCGCGATACCCGATGCGATTGAAAACCAACACCGCGTCGCTCGGAGCCGTCAGCGAGTACTTCCCCTCGTCATCGGTAACGGCGCTGGTCGTGGTCCCTCGGATGCGGACCGAGGCTCCCCGAATCTTCTCACCATC
>Ga0209761_1000154_pt1 | contig 38054 bp, 33 predicted proteins | sample GraSoi013_1_40cm_4_FD_185818 | JGI IMG/M metagenome (GOLD analysis project Ga0209761, IMG submission 185818) | Grasslands soil microbial communities from the Angelo Coastal Reserve, California, USA - Sample 09_25_2013_1_40cm (SPAdes) (version 2) | ecosystem: Environmental > Terrestrial > Soil >... | reverse complement strand
TGCGGAGGAGAGGCCACCCGGACCCCCTCCGACAACGATCACATCGTACTTATGGCCGCTCAATTACGTAGATCAGCTATTCGTCGCGAGGCAGATCAAGAACGTTACGCGATTTATGCATTTGGCAAAGAAGGTCAAGAAGATCCCTCACCAATCCGATCATCGCGAATCGGGTTCTGCGCGTATTTCAATAGATTTATAATCCGGACGGGGCGGTTTGACGGAAATTCCATAATTCGAGGCTAGTAGGAACCAGAGCTTGGCTTTCGACCCGTTACTCCTGACGACATCTCTCGCAATCGCGGGCGTCGCCGTCGCCATCTACCTCGTCTACAGCATCAAGAAATACCCCACCGGCAATGAGAAGATGGTGGCCATCTGGAAGGCCATCAGAGAAGGCGCAAACGCCTATCTCAGGAGACAGTTTCGAACCATCGCCATAATCGCGATAATCATAGCCGTTGTGATCGTCGCCGCCTTTGGAGCGACGGTCAACTTCACCTACGGTGGAGAGATCGCCTTCAGCTTCCTCCTAGGAGTAGCATTCTCGCTCTTTGCGGCATACATTGCAATGTATTCTGCGACAAACTCGAATGTCAGGTCGACCGCGGCCGCCGAGAAGTCAACCTACGAGGCGTTGAAGGTCGCCACGCTTGGGGGAGGAGCACTGGGTTTGATTGTTATTAGCATGAGTCTGCTGGGTCTCTCGATTCTTTATGCTGCTTTTAAAGACCCGGGAGTTCTGGCTGGATTCGGTTTTGGAGCTTCGCTAGCCGCATTATTCGCGCAACTGGGCGGGGGAATATTCACAAAGTCGGCTGACGTGGGCGCGGACCTTGTTGGCAAGGTGGAGGAGAACTTTCCGGAGGACGATCCTAGGAACCCGGCGGCGATCGCTGACAATGTTGGGGATAACGTCGGAGACGAGGCGGGTAGAGGCGCTGACCTGTTCGAGTCTCTCACAGCTGAGAACTTGGGAGGCATGATAATCGGCTTGATCGTTTCCATCATTCTCTTCCAAGGAATCAGTAGCAACAACGTCTACTACGTGACGATGCCCCTGATAGTCCGGTCGCTGGGAATAGTCGCCACCTTTGTAGGTCTGGCTATTGCGATTTATGAGAAGAAATTCAAGAATCCGATCAAGCCTACGAGAGATGGACTACTCGTCGCTTCGCTCGTCGCAGCGATACTGCTCTTCATCGCAACTTGGTATGTGTTCGGCCCTTCAGGATTGACGACCATAACAGGAGTGACCTCGGCCGATAGAGCTCTGGGAGCTTATGCGCTCTATGGGTGCATGATATCGGGACTCGTTGCCGGCCTATTGATAGTTCTCTATACGGAGTTCTATACTGGATCGGAGGCCAAGTGGGTCGTCACGATAGCTGAGAGGTCGAAGTCTGGCCCCGCCCTCACCATAACCTCGGGAACTGCCGTGGGGATGATATCTAGTGGGCTCCCGGTAATTACTGTCGCGATTGCTCTGCTCATCTCCTTTGGACTGGGGGAACAATTCGCAAGTCTAGCAGGCCTCAACTCGTTCCTCGGAGGCGTCTATGGAACAACGATGGCCACGATGGGCATGCTCTCAACTGCAGGAATTGTTCTCACAATGGATGGCCTTGGCCCCATAGTAGACAATGCTGGGGGCATAGCCGAGATGTCTGGGGCCCCGCCTGAGATTCGTGATCGAATAGAACCGCTTGACGCCCTCGGCAACACGACAAAGGCGCTTACAAAAGGATACGCGATGGGGTCAGCCGCGTTAGCGTCCCTCTTGCTATTTCAGGCGTTTGTGTTGGAAGTTGCCCGATATCAAGCCAGGTTGTTTGACCTAAACAAGATCACTCCACCAGACGCCATAGCCCTCGGAAACTCATTAACTGGTCTCGGAGCTTCTCTTGCCCTGAACCACCCTGATGTGATCATAGGCGCGCTGATTGGAGGTATGCTCCCCTTCTTGTTCTCGGGAACAGCGATCAACGCCGTCGCCGTCGGAGCTTACCGAATGGTCGAGGAGGTTAGGAAACAGCTGAGAGAGATTCCTGGGCTTAGGGAGGGTACAGCTAGACCAGACTACGCAAGGGCTGTGGACATATCGACGAGAACAGCTCTTCGATTGATGGTCGCCCCAGGAGCGATCCCAGTCGTCGCTCCGATCATTGTTGGGGTATTTCTAGGCTGGGCGGCCGTTGGAGCCCTCGTCGTTGGCGCTACTCTTTCCGCGATTCCTCTAGCAATCATGATGATGTGGGGAGGGGCAGCGATGGATAATGCCAAGAAGTACATCGAGCTAGGACATCTTGGAGGCAAGAACACGGAGACACATGCCGCGACCGTCGTGGGTGACACGGTGGGCGACCCCTGGAAAGACACTGCGGGTCCAAGCCTCCATATTCTCATCAAGCTGCTCAACACGATCTCCCTGGTGTTCATTCCGATATTCTTGACCGCAATAGTTGTATTCCACTAGGCGTTAGGGGCCCCGATACTAGGGTCGGTAATGAGTAGGGTCTCGAAGACATCCACTCTGCGCGTCATAGTGCCAAAGATTCTCGCGCAAAGGACAACGACGAGCCTCGAACCATTTGGAAAGGTGGAAGCAGAGGAACGGGTCCTCAATACGGGGAGACTGACGATTGAGGATGTGGTGCGATACATCAAGGAATATGCGAAGCTGCGAGACGGAATCTCTCAGACTCTGCGGCAGCTTGGAATCGAGAGAAAGCCAGGGTCGGCGACTCCTGAAATGTCCGATTTGACTTCTGTATACTCGGAAGTGGAGACCGAGGCTGCAGACGCTCGTGGCGAGTATCAGAAACTATTGTCCAATGTCGAGGTGTGCGAGCGGCAGATCCAGGAGTTGGAGAAGCAGATTTCAACGGTCGAGCAGCTCAAGGCGACGGGCTTCAGCTTCGATGAGATGATGTCAAGGGTCACAGGCTTTCGACGAATTCTCGGGAGACTACCCTCGAAGAAGCTGGATGCTGCGCAGAAGGCGCTCAACGCATTGTTGAAGGAGAGAGCAATTATGACGAGTGGAGCGAAAAGGAACGACTCAGTCGACCTACTCGTCGCGACGCCAACGGAGAACGCTTCACAAGTTCTGCAGACTCTTCTCATCTACGACTTCATCCCCACCGACATAGCCAGCCTTGAGGGCACTGACGTCGGCGAGACACTCGCGTCTTGGCAGAAAAAGAAAGATAACCTGGCCGAAGAGAAACAGTCCTTCAGCCGCAAGCTTGAGGCTCTACAAAAAAACCTGGCCGGACCCCTTAACAGCTCAGCTAATAACATCGAAGAGACCCTTCTCCTGCTCCGTGGCTCCCTCCGACTAGGTGAGGGCACCAAGGCTGCCCACATAATCGCTAGATTGGACAAGCCCCTCACTCACGTCGTTCTCAACGCCTTACAGAGCGACGGAGTGATAGAGTCGGACTAGTCGGAGACCCGTTAGTGAGCAAGCCGGATTTAGAAGCCCTCGTAACATCAAGGATAGCAGAGGCTTTTCAAGCCGCTCTAGACAAAGTTGGGCGCAACGAACTTGAGACGATAGCAGTAATCGACGACCAACGTCTAGCCGCAATACTAGCCGGCGCAGACGAGTACATTGCCGTTGCCCTAGTAACATTGGTTTGTCAAATTAACAAGAGCCACGGCGACCCAAACCCGGCACATTCCAGTGTGACAGAATGCCTGAAAGGCACGACCATCCGCATACCCCCCACGGGAGGATCTGTTCGGCCGACTATCGATCAACCGCCGAAAGGTGGTCGCCGGATTCGGAAAATCGTAAAGGAAACCCGAGTTAGGGGCTCGCTGTATGACAGGAAGTCAGCACGTTTGCTAGGGTTCAGCGTCAACACTTTCACTTTTCTCTTGCTTGGCTATCTCTTGGGCGGCGTAGCTCTGTCACCGCTGTTGGGCCTACAGCCGTGCACCGGAGTCAGCATTTCCCCGCCCTCTTTGAACCCCTGCACAGGTTCGATTCTCGGAATTATCTTGGGAGCAGTCGGGGGACTCGGATACACCTACTATTACTTCGTGAAGAAGATGTAGACACGAGTAGACAATTGCGAGGGGGATCCCAATGTCGTCAGTTCGCTCTCTCAGTCGGAGAGGGAGAGAAGAGAACGCAGTTCTGTCTGCGGGAGTCCGGCTTCCAGGCCGGTGAGAACGGCACTAATGTTCTTCGCCTCGTTCTCCTTGAAAATCAGGAATGCAAGGATCGTCCCTAGAGAATAAGGGAACCCAAGGAAGATTCTCTTGCTCAGCTTCAGCTGATATTTTCGAAGGGCTATTTCTAGAAACGACAACGACTTTGACTCTTCGAATTTCTGCCGTGCACCACCTAGGATTCTTCCGTAGTAATGGTGAGACGAAAGAGAGTCGAGTGCCTGATTCACATCCTGGAACGCCAAGAGCTGCTCGACAGTCCGCGAGTCAAGCTTCCAGAATGATGGAATCAAATGATCGCGAATGCTGGTTGCTCCAATGAGCTTGCTTCTGAGGATGATCGTGAGATTACCGATGTCGACCGCAGACCCCGCGATTGGTGAGCACTGCGCCTTGTCTGCTCCTGACAGGTGTTCGCTGACGTATTTGTAAAACCGCTCCTCGCCCCAGCCAGCTATCACGTCTCGCAGGAGAGATGCGTTCAACCCATCCATCTCTGTCATTGAGAAGCCTTGGGTTCTCAGCTCAAGGGCACGGTCGTGCACGGTCGCAATTATCGAGTGTAGGTCATCAAGGGAGTATAGATGGTGAAGTTCTGCTTCTTTGAATATGGCCAGAGGTTGTCGAGTGGCGACAAACTCTTCCCACGTTTTTCCTTGGGCTTTGAACAGGACGAGTGCGGCAAGGTCATAGGCTTCGAAGCGGCGTGTGAACTGGCGAAAGAAAATCCGCTCGCTTCCCTGCGATGAAGACATCAGTGTTCTCACGGTGCGGGCGAATCCAAGTCGTATCGCTCTCTCGGTCTCGATTGGAGACGATTCTTCTCTCAGCTTTGAGAGTTCTCTGCCGTATGGGCCTTCGCTTAGTGCTCCGATTATCTCGTTCTGTGTACGGAATTCTGTGAGTGAGTAGAGCTGGTGGGGCGCTAGTAATGAGCCCTTTTCGCCATGGATCTTTGCTATTATGTAGTTCTCTTGAAGAATGTGCGTTACCGTCGATGCTGGCAACGGTCAGAAGTTATGCTTGTAGTACTAGGAGCAAGGCTATGATTAGGGAGTAGATTGCCAGTGCTTCAGAGAGTATGACTGGGATAACCACTTTCGAGTAAAGTTCCGATTTCTCTGCCGTAGCAGCGGCCATAGCGCTACCGGAGGTCCCAATGCCAAAGCCGGCTCCCAGAGCCCCTCCACCCATCGCAAGGCCAGCGGCGAATATTCGAAAGGCGGAGTTGGCGGCTGCCGTTGGGTCGGTCGCGCTGGTCGTGACGATCATCGGGAGTTTGAACACTGCAAGTAATGCCACGACCAATCCGTAGATGGCGAGCGCCTCCGCGAGTACCACCGCGATGAAGCTTCTAGCAAAGACTTCGGGCTTCTCTGTCGTTGCGCCGGCCACTCCGGGGCCCGTGATTCCAATGCCGAGTCCGGCGCCGATTGCCGCAAGGAATATGCTGAGACTGACCCCGAGAGAAGCCCAGAAAACGGGGTCAGCCATTCAAGGGCACGGTCCAACTTGTCGGTTCATGATAAGGTGTGAACGGAAAGCCGGTGCCTTCATAAAACTTGCCAAACCACTCGACCCAGTGAAGCCTCAGAGCTTGGACGAAAACGATTAGGCCCTCAAGTATCATAACTAGCAGATTTCCTAGGGCAGCGCCCAGCAACGAAAACGGGGTTATCGCTGGGCCGCCAAGGGCGAGGAATATCGCGAACTTGACGTAAAAGTCTGCCAAGTTGAGGGCCCATATCCGAAGATAGGAGAAAGTGTTGCTGATGGACTGGATGAAGAGCTCCATCGCGTGCATACCGCCCTCTTTCCACGCTGACAGTAGTAGCGGAACGAACACAAGGGGGAGATACAGAGGGTTTTGGAGGGCGATGGAAAACTTGAACCCTGACAATGCGATCTGAGCAATGACGAAGACGCCTGCCGCATAGAACCACGCCCAGCATAGCGGACCGAAGAAGGCTTCTTTCCATTCGCTTCTGCGAATCAGGTTGTATGCTCCGAGAGCCATTCCGAACAACAAGTGGAACACGCCGAACGCGAGTGTGAACACCATGTAGCGTGGTACCGTGACGTTGCCAACGGTTACCTCACCCTCGAGCGGGCTGAAGATTGGTTTGAACCCGAAGACCATGCTAGAGTCGAAGCCGAAAAAGTCCCCGAAGATCAGACCAAATATTGTGATGCCGATGCCGAGCATCACGATGAGCTCGGCTCCGTTCACAAATGGCTGAAAGAAGTCGCCCAGGCTTGCTCCTTTCTTCTTGGTCCTCCAGAGAAACAATCCAAGAATTAGAATCAGTGGACCTTCTCCAAAGTCTCCGAACATCAAGCCGTACATCACTGGAAACGTGAAGATCATGAACAACAGAGGGTTGATCTCACCATAGGCTGGTACTCCAAAATTATCGATGACCGATTGAAGTGGTCTTGTCCATGCTGGAGCCTTGACCAGCGTGGGTGGATCAGGGTCTTTCTCTTCAGCCGAATCTGAAGCTGGGCTCTGATTCCGAGCTCCTTCTTCCTCCACATACATCGTGGCAAGCCCGTTGCACGCCTTCGAGAGCCCTTCGCCTAGCTCGTTGGTATTGCGCTCGGGGACCCAGGCTTGTAGCAGGACCGTTGCTTCGGTCGCCGTTGACCCCGCAAGAGCTTTCGTCCTCAAATCGAGTATCTCGGACAATGTTGCCAGGCTTTTGACCCTCGGCCCTTCATCCTTTGCGAGGGACGTCTCTTTGTCTACAAGCTCCTTGGACGAGTTATCGAGGTCGGATAGTTTGAGATCTATAACCTCCTTGGCCTCTTTGGGGTCTGAGGGTAGATCCGTCCACGGTGGTCCAGGCTTCGCGCCGAGCGCTGTCACGGCCTGTCTCGCATCGTCTTGGAAGACGCTGGGGAAGATGGCGAGGAACGTCTGGCTCTTTTCCGATGTGTTGGTGATGGCGAAGATGAGGTTGCCGTAGGTTATCTGGTCAAGCTCTCTCTGCACCGATGGTATCGACTCGGTCGAGGCCTCTCCCGCTAGGCTTGTGAGAAAGCCGCTCCCGGCGATCGCGTCTAGCGATACGCCCACATTCTCCAGTCCGGAGAGGAATCTTGAGAGTTCGGAGGCCTGCTCCTTCTCAGTCTGTAGTCTGCCCTGCTCATCCTCGATCTGCCGGACTGTATGTTCAAGCTTGAGCGTTTCGTCGTCCAGGAACCGCGCCAGCTCTTCCAGATTGTTGACGGGCGCCTTCAGAGTCTCGACCGTAGAGTCGCCCAGATCGAGGGCAGTCGTCAGCGTCGTTATCCTGTTCTTAACGGTGGAGGCCTTGGCCAACAGTTCCATGGCCTGATAGCGTGTTGCTCCCTCTGGCAGCCCGGTATCCTCGACCTCAGTGAGGTGGAAGAGCTTCTTGGACCCGGCGTACGACAGAAGATTGGGCAGCTGGTCTTTTGCGACTAGTATGCTGACGTGTCGCATCTGGTCCGGGTGAAGCAAGACTTGTGGGTCTACTCGCCGAAGATTGTTGAGGCTATCAGCTTCAAGAGCTGACTGTCAAGTCTTTCGAGGCGTGATCTGAATGAGTTGTTGAATATGATCCGGCCTTCAGCGTCGCTCGCGACTACTCCCCCCAGCCCGTCGACGGGGTCCTCCTCGAAGACGAGCTTCGAACCCTTCGGAAGAACTTTCGAGACACTGTCCAGATTCTGCTTCGACGAGCCCTTGAATCCCAGTCTCACGACCGGTTGGTCGGAGTCAACCGCCTTCACCGCCTCAGCGACGAATCGCTGGGCCGTTTCACCAAACCGTGACGACTTTGCAATGTTCGACAGCCTTTCCTCGACCGCTCCTAGAACTTCCTGGACGATACGGTTCTTTTCGTCTAGGACCCTCAACCTGTTGGCTCTAACCTTTGAACTGAGAATGCTCCTCCTCACCGCCTCCGCTTCCAGTTTGGCCTTTGCAAGGAGCTCATCGGCTTCTTTCTGAGCCCGCTGCCGGGCTTCCGCGATAATCTGGTCGGCCTTCGCCTGGGCCTCACGGATCGTCTCGTCCGCCTTCAACTTGGCGTCAGAGAGTATCCGGTTGTGAAGCTTGTCCAACGACTCCGACACTCTGTTCACCCGCCCAGTATGAGTTCCAAGGCCTTGCTCACTGCGTCGTCTCTTCTGGCCTCCGCGAGCTTTCGGTAGTTCTTTAGAAGCTGTTCAGTCTCAACGTCTGATTGGCGAGCCTCGGCCTCAGCCTTCTCCTTGGCGATTCTCAGAATCTCCTCGCGCTGTTTCTGCGCGCTGGACAAGGCTTCCTGCCGGAGCATTTCGGCCTCCTGCGAAGCTTGTGATATGATCTGCTGTGCTCGGACCTTCGCCTCGTCGACGATTCTCCGGGCTTGTCCCTCGGTCTCTACGATCTTTCTGACCGCGTCTATTCCAGACAAGTCTTTCTCTCCAAGGGTTCCGAGTCGGCTGATTTTGGATTCTCTGGGGATCGTCCTATAAAACTCTGGGGGCTTAGCCTCGATAGCCTCTGGATTCTATTTACCTTCCCGGCAGATCCGAGCGAGTTTGTTTGTCGCTTCATCAAGCTTATACGATTCGCGGGTGGCTGATCGTCTTCGCCGGGGGCCATACGAGGCCGGGGTTGGCTTGTCCACCGAGGGCCGATCGGTTCAGGCGACGGGCTGCAGACACGCCTCGTAGCAACCCGTAGTAAACACCCACACTGGTGGCTGACGTGGGTTCGACTCCCACCCCCGGCTCCATGACAAGATAGAGTTCGTCGGATTCATCTGTCGGATCAAATGCAATAAGCAACGTGAGTTCACAGCAAGGAAACGAATGTGAGGATGATGTAGTGGATTCAAAAGGGCCTTGGCTGTCGGCGCTGGCTCTACTCTCGTTTCTACCCGCGTTTGGTATCGCCAGGCTCTTCACCTTCCTCCTTCCCAAAGTAGTTGTGGTTCAGTCTGAAATCCACTTTCACCACTTTTGGTACGGAATAGTTCTCCTTGCGGCTTCGGGCTGGTTGGGAATCGCGGGAAGCGAACGCTGGACCAGACTAGCGGCGATCATGTATGGTCTTGGCGGAGGGCTACTTGCCGATGAGGTGGGTCTTCTACTCACACTTGGCGACTATCAGACCGGGATAACCTACACCATAGTCGTAGGGACGGTTGCGATCTTGAGTACAGTCTCGATATTCCGAAGGTACGGAAGAGAGATCGCTTTGGAGTTGAAGAGGATCACCTTGTCTGAGAGGGTAGGTTACTTCGCTCTCCTCATCTTGGTTCTTCCGTTGCTGATTGAGAACCTGGCACAAGTCCAGGTGAGCACGGTCGGGATTATTGTGGCATTCCTGTATAGGGCGAAATTTGGAGGCTCGTGGAGAATCTCCGCTAGACGAATGGCGACTGAACTGTCAGGCTTCCTCCCCATCCTGCCGATCATCATCTTGCCAAGCCTTCTAGCAGGATATCTTTTGAGCTTGTTTCTTGGACCTTTGATTGATCAAGGCAACCCGCCATTGTCTATCCTGCCATTATTGATCGTGGCTGGAATAGGCACCGACCTAGTCACGGGTTTGTTTGGTGGATGGGTCTGGGTCCGAATCCTTCGTCGGTCAGCATATTCCAACGACAAGATAACGAGGAAGGATCTGGCAAGCTAGTACTCCAACAATCAAGAGTTCAAGGACTCTGGCTCCCGCCGGACTACGATACCAAGAAACATGGTCTGGCAGAACAGAACTGCCTTGCCGATTCCCTCGTCTCTCAGAAGGATAACGTGCTCTTTTCGGGAATCCCTATCTGAAAGAAGACTGAACTAGATAGATTCTAGATTCAGTAGCAGGGTGGACAGATTCTATTCTGTGGACGCGACTGGCTGGTGATCGTGAGCGCGGGGTTGTGTCCGAAGTAAAGATACCCGTCTACAAAGTTGTTGTGCGACGAGACGAAGATGAAGTAGAGGCCATTCCAAGGCAGAGTAGTCAATTGTGGGGGTGGCGTCCACTGCAACGTGACGTTAGCGCTCTGACCCACGGGGATTGTGATGGGAAAGGAGTTGTGGGAGGGCCCTCCAGAGAGGAGTTTCCATGACAGGTTGGGTCCTGGGACAGCAGCGTTGCTCATATAGGCGGCGACTAGATTTACCGGGATAGACCCTGTGTTTGTGATGTCTATCTCGATGTTTCCTATGCATGCCCCATTAGTGCTGCCGGAGACAACGTTGTTACCACTGCCGCACCAGCGGTTTAATCCGTAAAGAATTCCTGTTCCCTGGTCGAAGTAGGGGTCGTTTCCATATATCGTATTGCCGGAGATTACGATAATGCCATTCTGGTCCAAGTCTAGAACGCCGATCTTGTTGTTCAATATCTGGCCGAAATCGGCGCTTTCCACTTCTAGTCGGCCGACGATAGTGCTGCTTGTAATGAATGTCTGGTGCCCAACCTCAGACTCTAACTCTCCATTCACTGTACTGTTGGTCATGGTGAAAATGCCAGGGCCGCCTTCGAATATGGACATGTCGCACGGGGCGCCGACACCGCCGGGACCCTCACACCAGTTGGGGTTTCCATAAAACGTGCTTCCAGAGATGTTAATCACTGCCACGTTTAGGAACATTGTGAAACCGGCGTTATTGACGTTCTTCAGTGTGATTCTAGCCGCGTCAACCGCTAGCAAGCCGTTAATTGTAGCGCCAATAACGGTCACGTTTGAACCCGACTGGACGTAGACGCCCCCAACGTTTGCCTGAATAACGCAGACACTATTGCTGGAAACGAGTACCGCCTGCGACGTCGCTGTAGTTATGGGTGAAGGTGGGCATGTTATGTATGTGCCTGAAGCAGGAGTGCATCCTGCCATGCCATAGTATTGTGTGTCGGAGCAAGATCTTAGACTCTCGGGTATGGGGATTGCGAATGTTGCGAAGTTTCCCCAGAGCGTCGAAAACTTTTCCGCGTACGCGGCCCCAGAGTTATCCTGGCCGGTGTTGGATTGAAAGGTGGGGCCGACCCAGACGAAGACGATTGCTGACATGATTATCACGATAAGCACCATCATCACTTCTGCGATGATAGTGCTGAAGCCTCTCCTCGAGTGGCTCAGCGAGCGTCGCACGGTGGTTCTTAGGTAATAGTTCGCTTCGTGAGCCAAAGGGACAATGTTACCCTGCGTTGTAGGGAACGGGATTCGGGTCTGCAGTCAGGCTACGCCGGATTGAATGAGGAGGTGCATCGAGACACGAATGTCGACGTATTCTTAGTGGTTGTCTAATGGTAACAGTATCCTCTTGCCCAGCATGGTCTCAGGGTAACATGTCCTCTCCTTAGAGCTGAGACCCCTGGCTATACAGACCACAGAACTGATTGCTCATGAAACGGGCAGCCTTGCGGCAGAGGTGGTCTTCGGGTCTATAGACGGGACCTTCTCCGTGCTGGGGATAATCGCTGCTGGCGCGGCTGCCGGTCTTTCTTCTTTAGATATTTTCGCAACTGGGCTGGGGGGTGCCGCTGCGGGGGCACTCTCGGTATTTGCCGCCACCTATCTCTCAGAGACCACCGAAAAGAAGACACGGTTGATGGCGGCATGGGATCATTCGAGAAAGGTCGGGACCAAAAAGTCTCGGAACGGGAATAGCCAATTGAGGACGCCGACTAGGAAGGAGCATAAAGTGTTCCATGAGCTGCTCTCAAAGGTTCACCGGCGAGCGCTCGTCTCAGGCCTGGTAACTTCGACCACTTCAACACTGGCATCATTGACCTTGTTACTTCCTCTACTATTCCTCTCCCAGAACTATTCCACGCCCACCTCTATGATCACTGGCATTTTTCTCCTCTCCCTGATGGGAGTCTTCCGGGGAGTAACGCTCAAGCAGTCTGCCGCTAAGTCTGCAATCAAAATGGTGATTCTCGGTGTGATCATAATTGTTGCCTGTAGAGTCTTGGGATCCTACGTCCAGACACTGTTGAACCCTTAGACCACAGTCTAAGCAGTCACGAGACAGTCGCCCAGAAGCCTCTGTCCCTGGGATCAGCTTGCCAGATTATCGAGTAGTCTTGGTTGAACCGCGCTTCGATGAATCGATCGGCTTCATTGCTCTTGCAATGAAGAATTTCGGGCCTACATCTCTCCGCCTTGTCAAACCGGTCACGGATTTCGGCCATAATGGCAGAATGAGGGGAGGCCACGCACAGGATGTTCTCGATTACACGACTGTTCACGAATCACTCCTAGAGGCTCTCGATGGGTTCGATCTTTCGATCGGCACAACAGCCCAGAGGCACTCTCTTCGGCAAATCTTCCCCGGAGGCCAATGACTCCGAGAGAACTGAGCAAGGTTCTTGCCCAACAGGCTGGCACAGTCGGAACAGTCTTTGGGAGAGAGGGCACAGGGCTCAACAACCATGAGCTCAGCCTCTGCGACGCGATAGTCACAATACCCGCTTCGAAGGCCTACCAGACACTGAACTTGTCTCACGCCGCCGCAATAATCTTCTACGAACCGTTCAACTCAGAATCAAAGAACGCCGAAGAGGGGTTGGCTACCGAGCATGTCAGGGATACGATTCTCAGATATTTGTCCTATTCGATGACGCTAGCTGGAGTTGAAGACTACAAGAGAGGGCTGACGAACAGGGCGGTGAAAAATGTGCTGGGTAGATCGGCAATCAGAAGACGCGAGGCAAACCTTCTAGCCGGAGCACTGCGCAGGATCTCAAATGCGTTTCACGAGTCTCGCACATCCGATGGATCGATTTCTGCTGGTGAGCAGTCAGCCTTCCGCTAGAGCAGTGACCGGAATCCGACTTGGGCCGGACCTCAGCTTTGCAATATGAGACGTTGCGGACGGGTCGCTTCTCTGAGAGCCTGTCGGAGGGCCCTCGTGCCCTGCAGGCGTTAGCGGACCAGCATTCCTATTGTAGGAGATCAACGATCTGACCAAGGCCTGTGCAAGCTCAAGGTTCGTCACAACCGGGATGCCAAACTCGGCCGCTCTTCTTCGGATGACATACTCATCCCGAAGAACTAGCCTCGACTCTGCGTCTTCTTCGTGGCTTGGAATGTTGATTACAAGCTTGATCCTTCCGCTCGTGATGTAGTCGAGAATGTTCGGGCTCTTTTTCTCGCGAACCTTGTAAAGAATTGTTGATTCTATGCCCACCTCGGAGAGTTCTTCCGCTGTGTGCCGAGTTGAATAGATACGATACCCATTCTCTGCCAGCATCTTCGCGTAAGGGATGATTCCCCTGCGGGTCTTCCCCATCGTGATTAGGACAGAGTCGCCTCTTCTCGGAACATAGAAATTGCTCGCAATTAGGGCGGTGATGAAGGCGTCCTGGAAATTGTCGCCGAAACAGGCGACTTCACCCGTAGATACCATCTCGACGCCGGTAACTGGGTCTGCCTTGTCAAGTCGTGTGAAGGAGAACTGGGGCGCCTTTACCCCAAAGCCCGTAGCCTTTCCTTCGCCATCCGGAATCTTTTCGCCCATTATTGCTTTGGCGGCAAGATCCATGAGGTTCGTTCCCGTCATCTTTGAGACGAAGGGCATGCTTCTGGAAGCTCTGAGATTGCATTCGATTACTTGCACTTCACCGTTCTTGACTAGAAACTGGATGTTGAAGGGGCCTTTGATTACGAGGGCCTTTGCGATCCTTCTGGCATAATCCATGATTCGTTCCCTGCTTCCTTCTTTGATCGTAATGGTGGGAATACTCATCGTGGCATCTCCAGAATGGACGCCTGCATTCTCAACGTGCTCTATGACTGCACCGATGAAGACGTTCTCTCCGTCAGAGACTCCATCGGCCTCAACTTCTCGCGCTCCCGTCACGAATTTTGAGATTACAACTGGATATTCCTTTGATATTCTCGAGGCCTCGCGAATATATTGAATCATTTGCGGCTCGTCGAACGCGACGTTCATCGCGGCACCGGATAGGACATAGGAGGGTCGGATCAAGACGGGATATCCGATCTTGTCTGCGAATTTCGCTGCTCCTTCAAGCGTCTCGAGTTTGCTCCACTCAGGCTGGTCTATACCCAGCCTGTCTAGGAGCAGGCCGAACTTCGACCGATCCTCTGCTGTATCGATGCTCACGGGGGAGGTGCCCAGAATGGTCACATGCTGAGCGAGTCCTGGTGCGAGGTTGTTGGGTGTCTGTCCGCCAACGCTCAACACGACGCCCTTGGGCTTTTCTTTGTCTATGATGTCTAAGATTCTCTCGATGGTCAGCTCTTCAAAGTACAGCTTGTCGAGAACGTCGAAGTCTGTCGACACGGTTTCCGGGTTGCAGTTGACCATTATCACCTGCCGTCTAGGTTTTCGGAGTGCGAGTCCCATGTTGACGCAGCACCAGTCGAATTCGACGCTCGACCCGATCCGATAGCAACCCGAGCCTAGCACCACAACCTTGTCTTGATCCACAAAAGGCAGATCGTCTTCCGTTCCGCCGTACGTGAGATACAGATAGTTTGTGTTTGCAGGCCATTCTGCCGCGAGAGTGTCGATCTGTTTGGTGCACGGGATGATGTGTTCCGTCTTCCGGAATTGCCTGACATCTTCTTCTGACCTGCGAACTAGTCGTCCGATCTTTCGGTCTGAGAACCCGAGAATCTTCGATTCTCCGACTGTCTCCTTGCAGAATCCCCTTTGTTTTAGCTCTGTTTCCCCTCGCAGTATGTTGAGGAACTTGTCGAGGAACCATGGGTCTATTCCGCTGAGCTTTGACACCTCGTCTACCGTGAATCCTGACTTGAGGGCCTTGACGACGTAGAATACCCTCTGATCTGTCGGTTCTTGCAGCTCCCTCTTTATTCTCCGCCAGCTTCTCCCCAGATCATCAACATCGGTGAGTTCTCTTCTAAGATCCAGCATTCGAATGGCCTTCTGGATTGCTTCTTCGAAACATCGTCCGATGGCCATGACCTCGCCCACGGACTTCATCTGGGTCCCAATCTCGTTGCTGACTCTTCGGAATTTCCTAAAGTCCCAGCGAGGAGCCTTGACGACTATGTAGTCAAGAGACGGTTCGAAGCATGCCGTAGTGACCCCTGTCATCCTGTTGGCGAGCTCAGGCAGAGCGTAGCCGATTGATAATTTGGCTGCGATGTAGGCTATGGGATAACCCGTAGCCTTTGACGCCAAGGCAGAGCTTCGAGAGAGCCGCGAGTTGACCTCAATGACCCTAAACTGTTCGCTTCTTGGGTCGAGCGCGAACTGAATATTGCACTCGCCAATTATTCCCAGGGCACGGATGACCCGTTGGGCTGTTGTTCTTAGAATGTTGTACTCTCTGTTCGTGAGGGTCTGAGAAGGTGCAACTACGATGCTGTCGCCAGTGTGTATTCCCATCGGGTCCATGTTCTCCATGTTGCAGACAATTGTGCAGTTGTCGTCGTGGTCCCGCATGACCTCGTACTCGACCTCCTTCCACTTGTCAAGATACTCCTCTACGAGGATCTGTTGGATCCTACTGTAGGCTAGTCCGCGCTGAGCAATCTCCTTCAGCTTTCCATCATCGAATGCGACCCCCGAGCCCTGTCCTCCGAGAGTGTATGCGACCCTTACAATGACAGGATAGCCGATCTGTCGCGCAGCCTCGAGAGCGCTGGCAAGGTCTGACGCCTTCCGGCTCTTCGGAACAGGTATACCGTTCGCGACCATTGTCGTCTTGAACAGCTCTCTGTTGTCGGCCATCTCGATGCTATTGATACTGGTGCCAAGAACTTGCACGGCGTATTTCTCGAGGATCCCGCTCTCAGCCAGCTCCATTCCACAGTTGAGTGCGGTCTGGCCCCCGAATCCGAGAAGAATCCCCTGAGGTCGTTCTTTTGCAAGTATCTCTTCAACGAATTCTTTCCTTATGGGGACGGAATAGACTTTGTCCGCGAATTTCTTGTCGGTATGGATCGTTGCGATGTTAGGGTTCACAACGATAGTCTCGATTCCTTCTTCGCGGAGAGCCTTGATCGCTTGTGAGGTCGAGTAGTCGAATTCGCCTGCTTCGCCTATCTTTATGGCACCGCTGCCAATGATGATTACCTTGTCGAGCCCTTTGATCTTCATCCTTTCATGGACTCCCTGACGAACTGTTCGAAGAGGAATTGAGTGTCGTAGGGTCCAGGAGAGCTCTCAGGGTGCCACTGTACACCTACAGCTTTCTTATTCTTGTGCTGGATCCCTTCAACCGTCTTGTCATTGGCGTTGAGGAACCTAACTTCGAACTGGGTCTGATCGATCGAACTGGGGATGACGGAGTATCCGTGGTTCTGAGTGGTAATGTAGCATCTTCCAGTCTTCAAATCAAGGCAGGGATGGTTGACTGCTCGGTGTCCAAATTTGAGCTTGTAAGTGTCACCGCCCGCTGCCAAAGCGAGGATCTGCATTCCCAGACAGATTCCAAGAATGGGAATATCGGTCTGAAGGAGTCGGCTTGCCGTTTCGATGGTAGTCCTGCACTTCTTCGGATCTCCGGGACCGTTACTAATCACTATACCGCTGGGCTCGAATTCAAGAATGTCGTCGACTGAAGAATCATACGGGACTCTTACCACGTTTACGCCCGTCTCCAAAAGGTTTCGAAGAATACCATACTTGACGCCGCAGTCCACGAGAACCAGCGTCGAATCTGAGTTGTTGACGTAGTGGATGGGTTCAGCGGTAGTCACGCTCCTAACCAAGTCGTCCTCATTCGGGTCAACGAGTTTCTGTAGCCGGACTGCGACTTCTTCGTCGGTGACAGATGCCTCGGAGACTTTCAGAAAACCGAGCATGGTGCCCTTCGAACGGATTCTCCTAGTCAGGGCACGGGTGTCGAGGCCTCGGATTCCAGGAACATTCTCTTCGGTCAGCCATTCATCAAGGCCCTCGTCACTTGACCAGTGACTTGGATTCGAGAGGGTGTGGATGACATAGCCCTTGATTTTGATTGAATCCGACTCGTAGTGAAGAGGTATTCCGTGCTTGTCAGAGATGGAGAAGGATGGCACTCCGTAGGAGCCCAGGATCGGATAAGTCATCACGACGATCTGTCTGAAGTAGGAAGGGTCCGTGAGAAGTTCAGGGTATCCTATCATTGATGTGTTGAAGACGACTTCTCCCGAAACATCGGTCGGAGCGCCGAAGCCCTTTCCACGAAGAACGGTGCCGTCCTCGAGGGCTAATACGGCGGCCCGGCTATCGTCCACGCGCTTGTCGTCTCAAAGGTTACGCGTATTCGCAGGGGCCTTTTTCAAGCTTTCACTCTGATATGATACACTAGAATAATGAGAGTAGTTCTGTTCGATGCAGAGAGAAACCTGTTCTCGGCCGTTTCAGAGAACTCTGACCGCGGTCCGACACCCTGGACAGTACTGGTACAGAGCGGCCAGGTCTCTGTACTCGGCGGGACCCGAACCTTTAGCGGTCATCACCAGCACATGAATGAGAGGTTTTGAACACATCGTGTGTTGAGACTCGACTGAGATCGAGACTTCTATCTCCGAATCCCTGATCTTTGCTTTCTTGAGCACGCTTAGAAAGGCTTCCAAACTTGGTACCGCGAATTCTTGGAAGGGCAGGTGAGGGACTCCGTTGAGGCCTTTGCTCTTAACTCTCGCTGGATGTGCCATCAGCGGTTGTCTCAGGCTCGCGCAGCCGCGTGCTCAACTTTGACGTAGATAGTCAACGAGTTTAAGCACGGAGTATCCGGAAGAAGTTACGCGAAGTGTCACGAAGCTTAAGACCGGAGTAGGATACTGACGGATATCTCGGGACTCCTATCCCACTCGTAGTGCCGGGCGGGTCCTCCTCACAGCTTAGCCCCTGTCGCCTTGCTCAAATTCGTACGAGTGAATGCAAAGCTTTTTCGGGGTTCCCAGCTGGACGAAGAAAGGATGTGCCGAGGAGGGGCTGATAATACCTAGCAAGAAAAGGAAGGTGAACGCGAGACGATATTTGTGAGCTTAGCGAAATGGAGAAAGAAACCGACAAAGGAAATGATTTCAGAGATGGACCATAACTGGGACCTTCTGAAGAGGGATGGCGGGAATCTGATACAGGCCTACTGGACATTCGGAAGATACGACGCGGTTGTAATCCTTGACGCCCCCAATGAGAAGATAGCCTCAAGGCTCTGATGAGGGGAGGCGATCACTTGAACATTGAGACTCTCTTGGCCATTCCGTGCGGAGACGCTGTTAAGCTTCTCGAGTGATCAGCCTTAGCGATACGCATCGATTTTCAATTGTGTAGCTCGCACTCCGACTTCTGTTAGTCAGTACTCATTAGTTGTGCTGAAACGAAAAAAGGGGGTGTGTCGAGGGCGCGGCCTATTCTTCCTCGCGCCTCTGCTCCTCGACTATCGCGTCTGCTAGTATTGCTGTGTGGGGGACTGCCAGCTCTGCCCGGGTTCTCGCATGGAGGATGAAGAGGATCCGCCTTCTCTCTCCTTCCATGCTTTGACCGCATCGACCATGCTCATGCCCTGGCTCATCTTGTCCTTGAGGAAGAGGTTGTATTCGCTGGGTTTGCGCTTCTCTTTCTTTGCCGGTTTCATCTTGCCTAGCTGCGCTATTCTGCTGTCAATGTTCTCCTGTTGCTTCCTGAGGGCCTCGTTCAGGCCCCGCATGCTGTCCTTGAGCTCCTTGGCGAGGGAGGCTTGGGCTTTCTCAATGGCCGCTAGCTTGGTCTTTGCGAGAGAAGTGTGATTCTTCTCCAGTGTTGCCAGCCGTGACTTCACTTTGTTGACGTCCGCGAGGAGGGACTTTGGTATTCCTGCCGTCTTCGGCATGGTTAGTGGCGTTCTTGATGAGAAGAAAAGCATTCCGGATGCCCATAAGTTATCCGATTACGGACGCGATTCCGACCCGAAAAGCGCCAGCTGTCGATGGGGAAGATGTAAGGGCAACGGACTATCGGCACTCGACCGGGAGTCCCCCGCCCCTAGAGAGCATGAAAAATTGGCAGAATTGTGTATAGATTTGCTGGAATTGAGGCCGAGCATTGTTATGTCGAGCATGCTTGGCTGGGGAAATGCACGAGTTCTGAGTGTGAGGCCGAGGCTTGAGAGCTGTACAGCCCTGCGCTGACCTGAGCGTTGACTACCACGGCTACTTGTTGAGAAAGGGGCTGAGACCCTGGGTCAAGCGCAGCGTTGCTGAAGGTAGGGGTGTAGGAAGCACTCTGGCCGGGGGAGAAGGTTTGGTCCGGGGCCGCCACTGTGCCGACTGGAACACCGTTTGTCGACATTGCAAACGTAACGTGTGAGAGTAATGTTGGGAGTGAAGCAGAGCTGTAGACGATCACGCTGCCGAACTCGAACGTTAGGACAGGATTGATGTTCGTCGAGTTGCTTGCGCAGGTCCATGAGACATTATAAAATCGTACAGTGAGCCCGTGAATAGAAGTATCACTCATCACAGCAAAGGCGGCGAGTCCTGTGAAGGCGAGGAGCAGGATTATCACGAGCGAGTAACGAGAAATTCTTCCCAATAACCCGCGCTTCGTCTCGGTCATAGGCAGACTTCAGGTTATGCGAGCCTTAATGAGCCTTAACTCAAGAGAACGAGATCGTACGACATTATGTAAATATTCGAACTTTCAGGAGTGCCTCGGGAAATTTTGCTGCCGATTATCAGGGCTTTTGATCCTGGTCTTTCGAGGAATCTTGGAGGAATCCTCTCAGCTGCGAGATCATGCTCGTAAATTCCATTGGCAGTACGTATTTTGTTGATGGGCTGGTGCCTAGGGTTTTTAGCATGTCGAGGTATTGGAGGGCCATGGTTCTCGAGTCGATATTCTTCGCGGCTCCGAAGATTAGTCCGAGGGCCTGTGCGTAGCCATCTGCCGTTAATACCTGAGACTGTTTGCTACCCTCAGCCCTCAGAATAGCCGACTGCTTATCACCCTCTGCTTGCAGAATGGCCGCATTCTTGGCTCCCTCGGCTTTGAGGACTGAGGACTCTCGGATACCGTCGGATTCGGTGACCAAGGCTCGCCTGCTTCTCTCGGCGGTCATCTGCTTGACCATTGCGTCCTGAACGTCTTTGGGAGGTCTGATCTCCCGGATCTCAACGTTGGTTACTTTGATCCCCCATCTTTCCGTCACTTCATCAAGCCGGGTTCGCAGAATCGTATTGATCTGTTCCCTTTTTGATAACAGCTCATCGAGTGGAATGTCGCCTACGACCGCTCTGAGGGTAGTTGTGGCTAGTCCGACTGAGGCGCCAGTGAAGTTCTGTACCTGGACAATACTCTGGGAAGCGTCGACTACCTTGTAGTAGATGAGAAAATCAATATCGACTGGAGCGTTGTCTCTGGTAATAGCGGTCTGGTGAGGGACTTCGAGATATCTTTCCCTAAGATCTACCTTGACGAGTCTGTTGATTACGGGGAGGATGATGACTACACCTGGGCCTTTTGCGCCCATTAGTCTACCTAGTCGGAATTGGACCATTCGTTCGTATTCTCGGATAACCTTGATGGAAGATGCGAGAACGGCGAGGAAGATTATCAGGAGGATTATGGTAAAGAAGATCTCGACGTAAAGGGTCACATCGCTTGCTTGAAGGATAATCGAGTTGAGAAGCAATTTCACGCCTCTACCTTTTCCACCACAAGTCTAAGTCCTTGGACGTCCTTGACTCTAACCTGCGAGCCTCTGGGCAGATCTTCTGGTCCCGTGACACTGTAGTCCTCGGATCCTATGTTTGCTGTGGCGGTTGCTCCGGCCGACAAATCGCTAGTCAAGCGGCCCTGCTTTCCTATTATAGCCTTGGGATTCTGCGAGGGAGGGCGGTGCATCATCGCCTCGCGAACCCTATACAGGTAAATGCTTCCCAGGACACCTCCACCGCCAACCAATCCAAGAACTGTATATGTTAGAACAGTCGCCTGAAAGAACGTGCCCGAGGGGGCGCCGGGAGGCGCTGGAGCTGAGGATGGAAGGCTGAAGATTAACAGGAAGCCTACTATGAAGATTATCACGCCAGCAATCGCTGCGACGCCGTGGTGTATCTTCAGCTCCAGGAAAATGAAGATCGCTCCTATCATCATCAGGATTATGGAAACCAGCGGGGCCCCAAAGACTCCCAGTCCCAGAAGCGCCAAAGCAACCAGTGCCCCTCCAATTACAGTGAAGATGAGCGTTGGGTGGTAAAGGTCAGCCAGTATGGCGAATACTCCAGCGAGGAAGAGGACACTGTCTAGGTTCGGATCGCTGATGATCGAGAGAAAGATCGATCTCGTCCCAGGAGTGTGGATCGTGGCATCGCCTGCACGCATCATCGTCAGAGCTTGCTGTGTGTTGTTGGCAGGGAGGACCGTATCTATGACGCCCTCCTTCAAGGCAGTGCAAGAAGTAACGGTCCCGCACTCGTAAGATACTCCCTTCGTAACCATCAGTGCCGTAGCGTTCCAGTTGCGCCCGTTGTGCTTTGTGAGCGCGACCATGTAAGTTGTAAACGCGTTGATATCCTTGGTCAAAGTAGTGTTTTCTTCGCCAGTCGGAATTCCTGAGACGATGGGTGTCGCGGAACCGATTAGTGTGCCAGGGATCATCGTGATATTGTTTGAGGCCTCAGCGATGTAGGCACCTGCACTGAAGGCGTGAGCACTTGCCGGCGCCACGAGAGTGTAGAACGTGTTCCCGGCACCCTCATAAGTGGAGATCGCGCTGATGATGTTTTCCATGTTGGATCCAGAACCTCCATTCGTATTGAGGATCAGAATGAAACTGTGTATTCCAGCAGAGGTGGCATCATTGATCGATGACACGACGAAGTCTTCAGCACCAGGGTCAATGTCCTGGTTCAGAGAGGCGACATAGAAATTTGACTGTGCATGAACCGTGTCGGAGAGAGATGCCTGGAATGCTAGAAAAACGAGGGCGAAGACGAGTACGAGAACGATTCTGTCTTTAGAGACCTTCACCATTCAGTGAGTCCACTACAATGTGGTCTGCATGGGTTCTGCATAAGCCTAACCCCCAAGGTCTAATTTTCTAATCATGGCATTTCTGAGCAGCACCATAAATAGATGCCTCATATGAGGACAGTATTGCTGATACCGGGAACCTCCAACATCGGTTCCTACTCGAACATCTTTATCCAACGCCCTATTCATGAACATTCAAGACAAGGATGGGCACCGCAGGCGATTTCGAAGCCTTCGATCTAGATCCCCGGCTCCTTCAAGGGATAAAGGATCTCGGTTTTGATGAGCTATTCCCAATCCAAGCCGAAGCCATTGCACCTATACTGCAAGGCAGAGACCTGATCGGGCAAGCCCACACCGGCAGCGGCAAGACCCTTGCATTTGCTGTTCCTATGCTCCAGAGTATCGATCAGGAACAGAGGGGAATACAAGGGCTAGTACTGGTTCCTACTCGAGAGCTCGCCGTACAGGTGGCTGGAGAATTCGAGAAACTGGCTAGACATCTGAGGGTTCGAACCGTCCCTGTGTATGGTGGCCAGAGCATTGGGGTTCAGATGGACCGATTGGAAGACCCGAGGACCAAGATAATTGTAGCCACACCAGGGAGGTTGACTGATCACCTCGAAAGGAAGACTGCGAGTCTGGACAAGGTGAGGTTCGTGGTTCTGGACGAGGCGGATAGAATGCTTGATATGGGATTCATCGATGATATTACTCGAATTCTCAATTATGTTCCCCGAAACCACCAGACGGCTTTGTTTTCGGCTACCATGCCGGAGCAGATTGTTTGGCTAAGTCAGCGGTACCTTCGGAACCCGTTGCGAGTATTCATTGACAGCGAAGAGTCGTCGGTCGAAACGGTTGACCAGAAGATAATGCAGCTAAGAGAAGAGGAGAAGTTCCCAACACTATGCATTCTGTTGGAGAAGCACCTCGTGAGCAGGGGCCTCGTCTTCTGTGCTACCAAGATCCGTGCGGATCGATTGTCAAGGGCACTTGAGGCAAACCGCTACGATGCGATGGCTATACACGGCGACCTATCTCAACGGCAGCGGGACATGGCGATACAATCCTTCAGGACTGGCAAGACTGGTCTGCTGATCGCGACGGATGTGGCGGCACGTGGGCTTGACATTCCAAAGGTCAGCCATGTGATCAATTATGATATGCCTGAGGACCCCCTGATGTACTTCCACCGCATTGGAAGGACTGCTCGGGCTGGAAAGAGAGGAATTGCCATATCCTTTCTCACAAGGGATGATTGGGACGTGTTCGAAGGGATCCGGAGAATGACATCAGCGACTCTCGACGAGATCCAAGAGCCTAGTATTCCAGGTTTCAAGATTCCCACGGTCAATCTGCCCCCGCGGCCGATGGGTGGTGGAGGTGAGAGGTATCAGCGGAGGCGTTATGACAATCGGCCAAGGCAACGCGGTCGTAGCAGATGGTAGGGATAGTGAACGCTTCTGAAGCGGATTCGGCAAGGACAGTGTCGAGTGCTATTCTTCAATGACTGACCAGCTAACGGGAAGAGAGGATACTCAGAGAATCCTCGACTATGTCGAATCAGTAGCCAAAGAATCTCGTAAGGCACTCACTTTGGAGTTCAATCAGAAGCATAAGGGGATACCTTTCAACGCGACTCCCAGGCTGCTGAGTGATAGTCTGATCGCATGGTTCGGGCGGAGGGACAAGAACCTCAGACTCAAGGCTGAAGCGGCGGACAGTTCTAGACTGGGCGAGGTGCGAACCAGCTTCATTGGCGAGAGTAAGAAGGCGCGGTTCAAGCTCCATGCCGATGCAATATTCACTCTGGCAGGGGCGACCGCCGAGTCCCCGTCCTATCTAAAGGAACTCAACGTTACGGTTGACAAACGAGCCTTCACAAACTGAGACTCGTCCGATCGGTCAAAGACGGCAGCCGGGGTCGTCTGCGATTTAGCGTCCCGAAGCGACTAGTGGCCAGTTACATAGAGTTAGAAAGCTTCGCTTCTCCCGGAAATGTCAACTCGCACTGGACGTAGGAATGTTTGAGGAGCGAAATTTTCTTCGTGGGAATAATCTTTGTCATCGCTGGTCCAGTCCTCACAATGTTCGCGCTTTCCTCATGTCTCGGTACAATTCTCACAGGACACATTTTCGCATGTGTAACGGACTTGGCATATGTCGTCATTGGCGGAGTATTTTTTGTGGTAGGAATCACAACTGCATTCATCGGAGTCTTTGCGCCCGATCCCACGCGTGCACCTCCTTCCCCATCGTTTACGCCGGCGACGCTGGCCGCTATACCCGGGACTCAGGTCACTTGCAAGAAATGCGGCAAGGGATATGACTCAAGCCTATTCTTCTGTCCATCCTGTGGACAGCGACCCGTCTAATCAGTCTCAGATTCATTAGATCTATATGGCATATTCCTGTAGCATCTTATTCCAGCATGACCGCAGGTTATAGAACCAAGGAAAAACCTACACGAGAGATCTCCAAAGGGATGCCGTTTTTGACCGATAGCGGGACCGGTGGGATTTGAACCCACGACCTTCGGGTCTCCCCGTGCGAAATACACCGGAGCCCGATGTCCTATCCTGGCTGTCCTCGCTCCCAGCCAATGCCAAGGTGGCCGGGTGTGATCTAGACTACGGTCCCGGACTCCGGTCCGAAACTCTTCGGAATAAAAGCTAGCCTTGAAGGGTCGTGTGGACTCTAGGCATCTCGCCACGTTAATAGGCTGGAATCGCTTTATCGCTAATGCAATGGCCTCGGTCGGTCGCAGCCTGTTTTGGAGCGGCCTGTGGGTCTTCTCCGTTGCCACTGGCTTGGCTAGCATGATCTTCATGGCATGGGCGTTCTATTTGGAGACCACAGGGCGAGGCGCTCTCTTCATTGAGCCGAACCGAGTCTTGGCCGCTGGAGAACTGGCTACAGTGGCTACCGGAATGGTGGCTCTGATCATTCTCTTTCTCAGAGCTCTCTCCCGCAGAGACTAGACCGGTTCTGCCATCTTTGACGAAGAAATGAAACCCTCCATTATAGGTCGCATTTTCTCTGGATACCTCCGTGAAATCACAATCCCCATTATTCCATTCCGAAGGTGGAGGCGAAGCCTGGACTTGGTAAGCTGAACCCGTTCTAGGTCTGCGTACGCGAATTCTAGGTCTCCCTTACCTGATGCAGCTAGCGGATTACACAACTTCGTGGCGTCTCTTCTTCTCTGGGTCAGGAACTCTTGCAGTGAGAAGGCGGTGATTCCTCCAATCGCTGCGCCGATGAAGTAGGCGAATAACAGACCAACTACGGCCAAGACAACAACCGCCAAGACTGTTACACTCCCGGAGGTGAGCCTCTTCAGAACTAGTTTCTTGTCCGAGAAAACCATGAGATAGACGGTTGATCCAATGACCCCCTTGTCAACGACCATCTTAGCAGGGTCCCGGGCGTTAGAGGGAATGCTCACTCCCCCACCCTTCGCAGTCAGGATTCCAAAGCCCAGGTTCAGACACCCAAAGGGCAGTGCGAAGACTGCCACTTGAAAATAGTCCGGATTGGAAGAGGAATACAGAAGGTAGAGAACACCCACTCCAAGAATAACGATTCCAGACACGATTATTCCAACTCGCAAGAACGTGGGTCCCTGCTATCCGCTGACTCCCGAAAAGAGGGCGAAAGTCAGCATTGATAAGACGGCTAAAGTTATCAGAACATACCTCTTGTCCCTGTCACGAGCAAAATAGAAGGTGGATAATGCCACCCTGAAAACAGGAGTTGCCACGAGTACGGCTACGGCAAGGTAGATCAGGCCTGCGGGGTTTCCGCCAGCTGCGGAGGCAATCGTGTCGGTCACGCCTGATCCCGATGCCGCGGAGAGATCGGCATAGCCCGTGGCCGCCCAAGCGATCAGTCCGACAAGGCTCAGCAACGCACTCGTCAGAACTCCTACTCTAAGCGAGTATGAGATGAGACGGTTCAGGTCCAATACTACAATACCACTGGGATGTTGAAACCTCGGAGTATCATCAGTATCGAAATCGCGGCGAGCCACAGTCCAAAGGCAATCTTGACACGGGTCGGAGGAGTCAATTTGAGGATTCGAGTTCCAAGAATCGCTCCGCCCGCGACCCCGATGATCAGAGGGGCGGTGAGTATAGGATCAACATCGCCTCGGAAAAGATAGACTGAGGCGCTTGCCGCGGCGGTAACACCAATCATAAAGTTGCTTGTGGCTGAAGCCACTTTGACCGGGATTTTGCTGACCAGGTTCATTGTGGGCACGTAGATAATTCCTCCACCGACGCCCAATAATCCCGACACGATTCCGGCAAAGTAGGTTACGAAGAGCGTGACGGGGGTCCGAGTGACTTCATATTTCACAACAGCGTTCTTGCTTCTCTCCTCGTATTGCCCACTAAGGCCAAGAAGAGTAGCTGTTCTGTCAGGAATCACTGACGAGGGGAAGTCCATTTTTCGGCTTCTAATCATAACCGTTGTCGTGTAGAGTAGCATCATACCGAAAAGAACGAAGAGGGCTGAAGTCGGGAGAAGTACTGACACAAACGCCCCTGTTATCGCTCCAGCAACCGCCCCAATCTCGAGGAACATTCCGAGGCGAATGTTGGTTAGGTGATCTCTGACATAGGTGGCTGCGGAGGAGCTTGACGTAGCCACGACGGATACGATACTGGCGCCCACAGCGAGTGGGACGGGAACTCCTTCGACCAGCGTCAGGAAAGGAATGATCAGGATTCCGCCACCAAGGCCAAACATTGCGCCGATGAATCCTGCCACGACGGATACGAGCAAGATCACGACAACCTCAGACGGTCCGACGACAATCAAGCAGTTCGCAACTAGGCCCAAGGAGTGAGTGCTATTAAGAAGATTGTGCGGATGAGGAACTCGGTCGAAAGAGGATGAGGGTCGATTCCAATGACGCTGAGAATCGGTGGAATCCCTTCGGGCAATTCAGACGAGAATGCGAGAACATCCTCACTGGAGCCTACTCAAGACTGCAAAACAAGGCTGGAACAGTCTTCCCGAAAATCGACCTCGCCTCGACGCTTGAAGACCCTCCAAATGAAGAGTATGGGCACCTCGCGAGCTCCATCTCGTTCGAACTCGCGCGGATTCAAAAAACAAAACCGATGACAGTAGCGTCACAGATTGCAGACGAGGCGCGTAACGGAGAACCATTCGAACTAGTCGAATCAATAAAGGCAGCCGAGCCAGGCTACGTGAATTTCAGAGCAAATATTCTCAGACTCACCCAACTGACATTAGATGCGATCACAGAGAGAGAACAGAGGTACGGACTGCTCGAAACCAAGGCTCCCGAACGCGTAATTGTCGAGCACACAAGCGCTAATCCAGCAAGACCAATTCATATCGGCACCTCGAAGAATTCTATCTTTGGAGATACCCTCGCCAGAATTCTTCGAGCGAGAGGACACGACGTGCAGACCCATTTCTATATTGATGACACCGGACGACAGGTCGCCCAGATGGCCTATGGCTACCAACTACTTGGACAGCCCGAACCAAAGGGGAAGACTGACGAATTCATTGGGAGAATATACTCGATCACGTCAACTCTCGCAGAGATAGACGAGAACAAGAGACGGCTAGCCCTTCTAAAGAAGACAAAAGCCTCTGACATCGACATCGTGGCCGTAACCAAATCGCTTGACGAATGGGTAGGCGTAGCCGCAGAGCTTCAAAGCAAGTATCCGAAGGAATTCGACCTCCTCAACGAGCTCCTTTCTAAAGACCCGGACCCTCAAAAATCCATCCTCGACTTGATCCGGAATTACGAGAAAGGAGAACGGGAGACCCGCTCGTTGATCCGGCGAGTCAGCCAGATGGTACTGGCCGGCTTCGAAGAGACTCTACGAAGAGCCCAAATTTATTTTGACCAGTGGGACTGGGAGAGCGAGATGCTCTGGACTGGAAGGGTTTCAGAACTGCTCGATCGGCTCAAAGAAACCGGCCTCGCGCACAGCAAAGGTGGGTCCTGGGAGCTCGACGTAGGTAAGGCCGTGAAGGACTATGACCTCCGTGAGAAGCTGGGTCTCTCCCCAACATTCGAGGTGACATCGTTGACGCTCACAAGGTCAGATGGGACCTCTCTCTACCCCACCCGCGATATTGCCTACACTCTGTACAAGTTCGAATGGGCCGAACAGGTAATCAACGTGATCGGAGCTGAACAGTCGCTCGCACAGCTGCAGGTCAAAGTCGCAGTCTGGATTCTCGGACACCGAAAGGAAGCAATGAATTTCCTCCATTTCCCCATAGGATTACTTGTCCTCGAAGGGCAGAGAATGTCGGCTCGAAGAGGACGCTACGTAACCTTCGACCAACTACTGGACGAAGCGTTCGTTCGAGCCAAAGAAGAAGTTGACAAACGATCACCTGACCTACCCGCCACCGTGAAGGATAGCATCGCAGAGCGCATTTCCATCTCGGCGGTCAGGTACGCTATGCTATCGGTCGAAGCTGTAAAATCGACCAACTTCGTATGGGACAGAGCATTGAACTTCGATGCAAATAGCGCGCCCTTCATCAACTACGCCTATACACGAGGACTGGGCATTCTCAAGAAATTGGGAAAGTTGGAGAGACCCAAGGCTTTCGACCGGCTCAATGAGCCTGTCGAACAGAACCTGATTCTCTCGCTAGCGCGGTTTCCTGAGACCTTTGCAAGATCGGCCGAGGAGATGAACCCAACACTCCTCTGCCTCTACGCCAACCAGGTCGCTCAGAGGTTCCACGAGTTCTACGAGAAATCCGACATATCGCATTTGGCGGACGAGGAGCTAAAGCTGCAGAGAGCCGCCTTGGTCGAGGCTACAAGCGCCGTGCTCAAGTCGGTAGTCAGCTTGCTGGGCTTTGAGCTTGCAGAGAGAATGTAGGACCCAGCGATAGAATCTTTCTTGCGATAGCCTCGCCCATCTCGCTGGTCTTCGCATGACCTCCCAGGTCAAAAGTCAACACCTTTCCTTCTTCCAGGACTTGCATGGTCGCCTTCTCCACCTTCTGGGCTGCCCCTTCTTCTCCTAGGAAGTCTAGCATCATTCGAGACGCTTCGATCATCGCGACAGGGTTCACCTTGTTCTGGCCGGTGTACTTCGGAGCCGAGCCGCCTGCGGGCTCGAACATGCCGTAACTGTCACCGATGTTTCCGCCAGCTACGACTCCTAGCCCTCCAACGAGTCCCGCCGCCTCGTCGGTGAGTATGTCCCCATAGAGGTTGGTGGCGACTACGACATCGAAGGTCTCAGGTCGACGAATAAACTGCATGGTCGCGGCGTCTACGTGGATGTCTTCCACTTCGACGTCCGGATACCTTCTGCTCACGTCTAGTACAGCCTGCTTGAATATGCCGTCGGTAATCTTTAGAATGTTCGCTTTATGGACGAAGGCTAGTTTCTTCCGTCTCTTCTTTGCTAGGTCGAAGGCAAACTTGGCGATCCGCTCAGAGGCATGCCTGGTGTTGATCTTCAACGCGATGCCTACTCCAGGAGCCACTTCGAACTCCTTGCCGACGTAAAGGTCCTCCGTATTCTCGCGCACCACGATCATGTCGATGTTAGGCTTTAGAGAAGGCACATTCGGCAGACTACGGGCAGGGCGCATGTTCGCATATAGATCGAACATTGACCGGAGTGTAACTGCCACACTCCGCGGAGATCCCGGCTCCTCAGGAGTCGTCATGGGACCCTTCAGGCAGGCATCTGTCTTCTTGATCATCTCCACGGTCTTATCGGGAAGATTTGTTCCAAACTTCTCTATACAGTAGAAACCTGCATCACCCTTTATCATCTCCAGCCTTACGTCGCCAGCTTTCTGGACCGCATTCAAAACCGCGAGGGTCGCGTCAACGACCTCTGGGCCAATTCCGTCACCTGGCAGGACAGCGATTCTATGAGTCTTCCCTGGCAATTCGTCGATCTCTGGGACCGGGTCACCAACTAGGGTTTGAAAAAGGCTTTCATTGTTTGCTCTATCTTGGTATTGCTTAATTAAGAGTAGAATCCGGATAGTCACGGCTGGACTCAGAGCTTGTCGGGGCAGGCGACTACAGAGATCGAGAGAGGTCTCGAGGGCGTCGTAATCGGAAAGAGCGCAATCACTTTCATTGATGGTCAAAAGGGAATTCTGAGATATCGCGGTATTGACATCAAGGAACTAGCCGAAAAGTCCACATACGAAGAAGTAGTCTACCTGCTGTGGAACGGAAAACTTCCCACCCAACGGGAATTGGTAGATTTCAGAAAGAATCTTGCCAAGCACCGGCCACTACCCCGAGAGGTAGAGTCGCTTCTCAAGACCGTGCCCAAAGCGGCAAACCCGATGGACGTAGCCCGGACAGCAGCATCGTTCATCGCAACCTATCCCGCCAAGAAGGCTGAGACGTTTGAGGAGGCGAACAGACGCAAAGCCCGGGAACTGACTGCGACTCTCCCTACGATCGTAGCCGGATTCCAGAGAATCCGAAAAAGGAAACCCCTAGCCAATCCTAACCCCCGGCTGGACCACGCGGCAAGCTTCCTCTACGGGCTTTTCGGCAAGAAGCCAGACGAGGTCGCAAGGCGAGCTTTTGACACTATTTCAATCCTCTACGCTGACCATGAGATGAACGCCTCCACGTTTGCTGCTGTGGTTACGACATCGACTCTTGCCGACCTTGGGGGGGCTGTGACGAGTGCGATCGCAGCTCTTGCAGGTCCTCTGCACGGAGGATCCAATCAGCGCGTCATGGAGATGCTCGAGAAGATCGGGACCATAGACCGAGTTCACCAGTACGTCGAGGATGAGATTTCAGCGGGCCACCGAATAATGGGCTTCGGCCACCGCATCTACCACACGTTTGATCCTAGAGCTGTGATCCTGAAGGGAGTGGCCGATGATCTGACGAAGCGAAGTGGACAGAGCAAGTGGCTTGATATCGCTCTTAGACTTGAGGAAGAGGTCTGGGAGAAGCTGCATCTCAGGCCCAACATCGAGTTCTACGCTGCAGTCGTCCTTAACGAGCTGGGTGTTCCGAGAGATCTCATGCCGGCAGTCTTTGCTTGTAATCGAGTTGCGGGGTGGATTGCTCACATCTACGAGCAGTACGCGGATAATAGAATAATCCGCCCGTTGACGGAGTATGTCGGTCCGTCCGCGACGCCCTACGTGCCGATCGAACAGCGATCCTAGCTTCTAGGCTCGCTTAGCGGGAACCCACTGCTCATTCTTCCAGTTCCAGACCAAGTGCTGGTTCGGGTCTGTCGCCTCAACCCATGACTTCTTCTCGCTTACCGAGTCGACCACGAAAGATGCTCCACATCCCGCACATTCAGCGAGCAGTCGCATCTCTGACAACTGAGTGATCTGGAATTCGCGCTTCTGACACTTGTTGCAAGCAAACATGGCTATAGATCTCGCCCTTTTCGGAGGCATATGAAACTGTTCCAGAGTCACTAGTGACCAGCCGAATTTCAGACCGGGACGATATGATCGCATTATAAGGAAAGGATTCGGTCGCTCTTCTCAGGGCCGGTAGTCGAGCCAGGACCAAGACGGCGGCCTGCGGAGCCGCAAATCGTGGGTTCGAATCCCACCCGGCCCGCCATTAACGAGCGACGAGGAGTCTGGGCCCGACCGGCTGCAGGAAGTAGCGCGTTTCCCTTGACGAGTCAGGCCGGCGTTAGGACTTCTAGCTTCTTTCGAATGGCTTTCTCCATCTGAATCGCGTCTTCCCCATCAGTGTAGTAGCTGTGAGCGAAGCCTATCTGGTGAAATTCGTTCTTTAGATAGAGGCCCAGCGCGGACCTGTTGCTCTTCCTAAGCTCTAGTCTCAAAGGACCATCATGCAGTCTTTCGGTCAAGTTGTCGAGTAACGCTTGTCCAATCCCTTTTCTTCTTGAATCAGGGTGCACGGCTATTGATACCAGATGTTGATGGTCGGTCCAGTCGTCGACGACCGCATATCCGACGATTCTTCCTCTGTCCAAGGCAACGAGAAACGTGTCAGGATTCGCATCGGCTAGTTGCGATAGGAAGTATGATGGGAAAGGGTCCTTGAAACATGCGTTTTCGAGTTCGGAGACAGAATTCATGTCTTCGGGTTTGACGGCTCGAATCTGGAACTCTTGACTTGCTACTGTCCCCATTTCACTTGATCGCTGTTCTCGCCGCGGCGGCTAGAGCCGCGGCAACATTTTCTCTACCCATGGCTAGTATGTAAGGTCCTAGCCTGGGGCCTGACTCCGCGCCGATCAGAACCCGGTAAAGTACTTTGAAGAAAGCCCCCGTCTGCAAATTGTGTTTCCGCGCCACTGTGAATATTGCATTCTGTAGATAGTTCTCGTCGTCACTCGCGTTGATGATCCCGGCCAGCTCTAGCATTGCATCCCGTTCAGCAGGTTGGACCTCAACAGCCCCAGTCGCAATCGTCTCCACCTCCTTAGCCCAGTTCGTAGCATGTTCCAGCCTATCCTGGAAACGGCCTTCCTCAGGATCAACACGGTAGGAATAGCCGTTGAGCTTCTCTATTACGAACTCTTTCTCCTTACCCTTCGGCGCCACCTTGACGAGATAAACCAGCAGGTTGTGGGGCACATGTGCTGACGGGCTCTTCGGTGGCGATAGCCCCCAGACATACTCGTACAGGCCCCGAAGCCTCGCGAGCTCCCTTGGATCCTTGACCTCTCTGCGGCCGAAGTAGACGTCCTCCAGCTCGTCCAGCTCTGCAATGTAAGTTGGGATATCTTTGACCCAGATAGCTCTCGACCCTACGCTCCTCTTGTACATTAGCAGCATCAACGTCTGGGGAGGGGCGTACCGAAGCCAGAGCTGTGGGGCTAGAACGTTCCCGACCGACTTCGAAACCTTGGCGCCAGTCTTGTCTAGGAAATGCTCGTATCGCGTATGGTAGGGAGGGGGCTCATGGAGTATCTCTTCCATTATCCGATCGTTCGCCTTGACGGAATCGATTAGCTCCTTGCCGTATGCTTCATAGTTTATTTTGAGACCGGACCATCGAGCAGCGAATTCGACCTTCCAGCTCAGTTTTCCATTACCAGAAAAGACATCGACTTCTCCCTTGTGGCCGCATCCATTGAGCATCTCCCCTCGAAGCTCCATACCATCGCATGAGTATGTGACGACATGCCTCTCTCTGACATATTCTAGAGCCCTAGTCGTGTAGATCCTGCCACAGTTCTGGCAGACGGGAAAATACGGGAGAACCTCTGTGTATTTCTCCTGGCCCAATGTCTCCCTGATTATCTCGCCAACCCGCTTGGCGTTTGTGAGGATCTTGTCAATCTGCTGATTGAACAAGCCATCCTTGTAGGCCTGGGTTCCAGAGATGCTCCGGTACTTGACGCCCGTCTTGTCAAGCGCGTCCAGTAGCAGACCGCTCATGTGGACGCCGTAGCTATCGTGACAGCCAAACGGGTCGGGAATACTCGAGACTGGGAAACCAATGTACTTCGAAAGCGTTTTCGGGAGACCCGCCGGGACCTTTCTCAATCCGTCCTTGTCATCCGAGAACGCGATCAGTTCCGCCCTTGCTCCCAGCGTCTCAAGAGCGAGCTGGACCCCATAGGCCCGGGCTGCGTCGCTATAGTTGCCGATGTGGGGAATTCCAGAAGCGCCTAGACCGCTCTCGACTCTAAGTATCTCTGCGTTTCTTCCGAGTCTCTTCTCACGTTCAAGTATCTCGGAGGCGACCTTGTCGAGCCATGTGCCCCGACCTATTATCTGGGGCGCTTCCAGGACCAAGAAATCTTCGACATCTTGGGGTCAAAGGCAGTTGATAAACAATAAATTCGGCCATCCGAGCCAAGTTGCAAGTGGCGAACGGTTGTCGGTGGCCGTCCAAGGATTCCACCCTTCGAGCTTTCTGACAGTCGAAACGGCCCGGCTTGAGAAGACTATCAGCACGGGCAAGGCCATCGCCGCCGTCTCCGGTGGAGTGGACAGTACCGTAGCTGCGCTCGTAGCGAAGAAGGCCTTAGGGGACAGGCTGGTCCCGGTCTTCATAGACACAGGGTTCCTGCGGGCTGGGGAGCCTGAGGATGTTAAGTCGTGCCTTGCGGATCCGGCGATAGGCCTCAAGGTAAGGCTGGTGCGAGCGGGAGGTCGGTTCCTTGAAGCGACCAGGGGTGAGACTGGTGCCGAGGAGAAGAGGAAGAGGTTCAGAGAAACCTTCTATCAAGTTCTGGCCGAAGAGGCTAGGAAGGATGGTTGTGACTATGTTGTTCAGGGCACGATTGCGCCGGATTGGATCGAGACTCAAGGCGGAATAAAGACCCAGCATAACGTGCTCGAGCAGGTCGGCATCGATCCGGTCTCATCGTTCGGCTTCAAAATTATCGAGCCTCTATCTGACTTGTACAAGGACCAAGTCCGCATTCTCGGACGCCACTTGAACATGCCCAGCGACATGTCCCGCCGACAACCGTTTCCAGGCCCTGGGCTGCTCGTTAGATGTATCGGCAGCGTCTCCAGGACCAAGCTGAATCTTCTAAAACACGCCACGAAGATCGTGGAAGAGAAACTTGGCCCGTTCAACTATGAACAATACTTCCCCGCTGTGATAGAGAACCGGTTTGCCAAGAATCCTGAGTTCAAGGACTTGAAGGACATCGCCGGAGAGGCCCTAGGCCTTCCCGCCTCTGAGACCCAAGTGGATGTTTTCGAGAATCGCGTCACAGGAGTGAAGGGTGACGATCGGATCTATGGCCGACTCGCCGGAATAAAGATCAAAGAGGATAGTCGCGAGACATTCGGCTGGCTACCTGACAAGCTCCGTCAGGCTCAGGTAAGCATTGTTGAAAGATCGCCAGAGGTGACTCGCGTGGCTGTCATGGTGAAGGAGAGGAGGGGAGCACCCGCTCTGTCGGTCACAATTCGAGCGGTCTCGACCCGCGATTTCATGACGGCGGCCGTCGCATCGGTGCCCTGGAAGATCCTCAAAGATGCTGCGGAATCAATACTAAAGACGGGAGACGCGTCACGCATCTACTATGACATCACTCCCAAGCCGCCCGCGACAATCGAGTTCGAATAGACTTGACCGTTGTACCTGTCATCTACGTGAAGGGCCAGTACAACCATCTGATAGCAAGACGACTTCAAGAACTCGGTGTCGACTCGCACCTGATGCCTCCATCGACACCCCTGGCGAAGATAGAGGCTATGGGTGCGGACGCGCTCGTCATGGGCGGCGGGCCCCAGAGCGTCCGATCGCTCGATGGTCTAGCTCAGGAGTTGAGGGAGGCGTCGAACCTCATGCGTGAGACGAAGCTTCCAATGCTCTGCATCTGTGTAACCCACCAGCTGATGGCCACGACCTTCGGTGGCATGACGAATCTGGCCCGTAAGCCCGAGTTTGGACCCGTCGAGATCTCGGTAGAGGACGAGGACGCCATACTCGAAGGCTTGAAGCCCTCGTTCACCGCGTGGGAGTCTCACAATGACGAGGTGATCGCCGTGCCCCCGAACTTCAACGTACTGGCAGGCTCGGACAATTGCGCGATACAGGCAATGAGACACGAGAGGCGGAATGTGTTTGGGGTCCAGTTTCATCCGGAAGTATCCCACACTCCGAAAGGTGTCGATGTTTTCAAAAACTTCCTAGGCATCATCCGAGAGCAATCATGACAAGAAAGATTCCGCAAACGTGGCCACGAACGCCAAGATAGTCGTTCGCTACAAGGACCCCTGAAGCCTGGGATTCCTCCCTAGAAATCGTTCAGAATAAGCCCGGATCAACGATCCGGGAGGGGGGTCCCAGGCGGCTGGTTTCGCACGCTTGAACGGACCCCACGCGGCAACTATAGAAACGGCCGATAAGCCTGTTCTGCGCGATAAACAGATATTCTCGCCCAGAACGGCTCCAGATGGCGAGACGACCCCCTCCAGGATTTAGAAATAAAAAAATTCCCGCGACACAAAAGTGCTCTTTGGAAAACCTATCACCATAGGAATCGCCCGGAACAGGCCCAGATCGTGAGCAGCTGAGCGTAATCAGGCTGCTACAAGGAGCAGCTCAAGGATAGACGCGGTTGATCAGCCGTGGAAACGCTATCGCGTCCCGGATATGGTCGAGCTTACAGACCCAGGAGACGAGCCGTTCGAGGCCCATCCCAAACCCCGAGTGGGGCACACTACCATATTTCCGCAGATCTAGATACCACCCGTAGCTCTTCGGATCGAGACCCTCCTCCTTCATCCGACCGACAAGAGCATCATACTCCTCAATCCGCTGCCCCCCACCAGTAATCTCACCATAACCCTCCGGCGCCAGCATATCCACCGACATCGTAACCTCGGGCCGAGAAGGGTCCGGCTTGTGATAGAACGCTTTGGCCTTCTTCGGGTATCCCGTTACGAAGAAAGGCCGGTCGAAATGCTCCGTCAACAATTTCTCTTGCTCGTAGCCCAGATCGTCACCCCACTTGATCCCGGAGTTTTCCCCGCCCATCATCCGGAAAGCCTCATCATAGGTTATCCTTGGAAAAGGAGGCATGACACGCCGCAAGTCCTCTAGCTTTCTTTCAAACTGTCCCAGCTCATCAGCACACCGCACAATCAACTGTTCCAAGATGTATGACAGCATCTGCTCCTCGACCCGGATAATGCCGTCCAGATCACACCAGGGCGCCTCAGCCTCGACATGCCAGTACTCGGTCAGATGCCTCCGGGTACGAGACTTTTCAGCGCGAAACGACGGTGCTACCGTGTAGATCCTCCCAACACTGGCAATCAAAGCCTCGGCATACAACTGCCAGCTCTGCGTAAGGAACGCCTTCTCCTCAAAGTACTTGACCTCAAACAGAGTAGCACCTCCTTCGACAGCTGCCGACGTAAGGATTGGAACCTGAACCTCCAAGAAACCATGAGAGTCAAACCAGAATCTCGCCGCAGACAAGATCGCAGCCCGGATCCTTAGAACAGCCCTCATCCTATCGCTACGAACAAAAAGGTGGCGCTGATCGAGGAGAAACTCTGGACCATGAAACTTCTTCGCGATCGGAAACTCGTCCAGAGCTGGATACTCGATCCTCCCAGAGCCAACCTGGAGTTCACGCCCACCAGGCGCTCGAGCATCAGGCCCAACCAGCCCCTCCAGTTCGACAGTAGACTCGATCCTTGCAGAGAGAAACTCGTCGAAGACCCTATCCGCGACCCCGCCCTTACGAATCGTCGACTGTATGATGCCTGAACCATCCCTAACTATCAGAAAGATGATGCCGCCGCTGGAACGCTTGTTCTGCAACCATCCCTTGACAAGAACCTGCTTCCCGTCCGCCTCACCCGCCAGAATACTCCTGATCAGAACAGCGTCCAAACCCCGCCACCCAGCAACCGGCCCGTGCCTCACCAATCGATTATTTAAGAATCCCAGAAAAGGCGCATTAGCAGAGACGATTGTCGGAGACCCAAGAAAAGACCACCAAGCGGCTAGCCGAGCTGAAGTCCTACTTGGAGAAGAAGGTCGGAGACCATGAAACCGAGATTCGCAGCCTCAAGGCCTTCCTCGAGACCGTAGACAGCCTCCTCGCGGAGAAAAGCTACCGCAAACTTAGACTCCCAGAAACCACAGTTGACGCTAGCCCAGCACCACCAATGAATCCACCCCAGACCATTCGGACGATCAGCGGAGTCCATCTGGCCGACATATTCGTCGAAGGTCACGACATGAGGATAGTCCCCTCGCGAGAGATCAAGTTCGACGCCAACGCACCACCCCTACGATCCTTCCTAGTCGGAAAGGTCCTCGAACCGTTACACGTGAGAGACGAAGAAGCAACTCGGAAACAGGAACTCACCCCCGACGAGGTTCTCGCCTACGAGATAGACAGAGAAGGAACCGTTCTGAAACTGATCCATGTCAAGAACTATGGCGACGAGCGCAGACTGAACGAGCTGAAGAACGCAATCCGATGGACGTTCCGAAGAATGTACGAAAAGAC